>ENA-UOWO01000006-UOWO01000006.1-activated-sludge-metagenome-genome-assembly--contig:-NODE-6-length-343308-cov-11.452713_pt1 | contig 343308 bp, 256 predicted proteins | sample MGYA00238148_ERZ761564 | MGnify/ENA primary metagenome ERZ761564 (study PRJEB28885, sample SAMN05720194) | activated sludge metagenome | isolation source: Anaerobic digester | place: USA... | reverse complement strand
CATTCGAGGGTCTGGCGGAGGTGGTGGGTCCGGAGTCGGTGGTCGTTTCTAGCGGCGGGATGGTGCGGCGCTCGGGCAACGGATATATGGAGCTTGGGCTGCGGGCCGCGGGCGCCGTGCGACTGGAGATGGTGATGGAGTCGGGCTGGGAGAAGGCCCCGGTGCTTGGGCTGGCGCTGTGCGCGTCCAGTCTCCAGCTGGGGTCGGCCGCGGTGATCGCGGTGTCGGGCGGGGGCACGGTTATCGCCTCGGGACACGAGTCTGGGCGGGTGCAGATTTGGGACGGGAAGTCGGGCAACCCCGGGGCGCTGCTGGAGGGGTGCGGCGGCCGTGTGCGTTGCTTGGGCCTGTCGGCCGATGGCAGATCGGCGGCGGCGGTGGGCACCACCTATTGCCGGTGGGCCAGCTACGGTCGGGAGTGGCGAGGGGAGAGCCGCCCGCTGCCGGTCACTGCGGCCGCAGTAGCGTTGGCCCCGTCGCTGGACCGGGTGGCGCTTGCTGATCCAGAGGGCCAGCTGTTGTTCTGGGATGCAGCGACCGGAGCGGTGCTCTGGAGGATCCCGGTGGGACGAATGACCGTGGGCGCGCTGGCGTTCTCGTCAGACGGCAGGCGGATTGCGTCGGCGACCGAAGGCTCCCCCATCCAGATCCGGGATGTCGCCAGGGGCGCGTTGGTCCAGTCGGGGAGTCAACCGGTCGGTCGGGTGACGTCCATGGCGTTCTCGGCCGACGGGCGGTCGCTGGCGTGGTGGTCCTTGGGTTCGGAGGGGTACCACATCTTGGATTTGGCGGGAGGCGATGAGCGCATCTGGGGAAAGGGAACGAAGGCCCCGGCGCAGGTCCGGATGGGCGGGGATCTGGTCGCGATGGTTGAGGGGAGTCGGCACGGTGTCGTTGTCCGGGGCGTCGGGGAAGATATCTTCGTGCGGCAATTCCAGACCCATGACCAGCAGATCAAAGATATCGCCTTGGATACGAAACGGCAGCTCCTGTACACGGCGCATGGTGACGGAAATGTCTTTGCCTGGCGCCTGCAGGATGGTTCGGTCGTGCGCCGCTTCGGCGGTCGCGGATACCGGTTCCTGCTGGGCCTGTCCCCTGAGCAAGGGACGACTGGGACATCGGGGGGCATCTCAGCGGCGCGGCGAGAAGGGTTGTCAGTACGGACGGAGATCTATCGGGATCAGGTGCTGTTGGTGTCGTCGGAGATAGGGGCGGATCGCCTGCCTGAGGGGCCATTGCGGTTACAGGCGGAGCGGCAGGGACAGCGCGTGCGCCTGGAGGTGGGCGACCTGCCGGCCTTTGAGTTCGAAGATCCCTTTATGGAATCCAGGCAGGAATCTGGGACCTTCGGTGTCTACTGGCCGGAGGGGGTCACAGTATCCCGTCTGCGGGCGTGGCGGCAGGCACTGCCCCACGCACCGACGGCGCTGGAGCGCGGGGACGAGCTGTTTGGGTAGGGTCGTTTCTCGGAGGCGATGCTCGCGTACGAGGAGCAGTTGGCGGCGACCAGCCGGGCCGATATCGTCAGCGAGGTGCGGTTCAAGATCGCGCTCTGCCTGGTTGAACTGGACAGGGGGGCGGAAGGTGAGGCGATCTTGGCCGAGGTGGCGGGCGGGTCGGCCGGACGGTGGCCCCTGCTGGCCTCGTGCCACCTCTGGGCGCGGCGGGTCGAGGCCCGCGACATGAAGGAGGCGGGGGCGATTCTCTCGAGCATCTCCTCGCAGTATGACCTCCGCTCTCTGGCGCGGATCGTTCCAATGGACATGCGCGACCGGATCCTGGACGGGTATTTGAGCTATGGTTCGAAGTTCAGCATCTACGCGCCGCACGTGGATCTGGTGGAACACCAGCGGCAGTCGGTCCAGGTCGCAGAATTGTTGGCGACATTCGAAGGGACGATCAACGAGGCCCGGTGGAATCTGATGAAGGCGTATCTGCTGGCCCAAAGGGATCGGGAGGCTCTTGGGCATGTCGAGGGCTGGCTTCGGGAGATCGAGGCCTCGGAGTACCGGCGGAGTTTTTCCGTCAATCTGTTCTCGTATTACGGTTGGATGTTGCGGGATGCGGGGCGGGCGCAAGATGCGCTGGAGTCCGCCCGGAAATGGCGGGCACAGGGATCCCTGAAGGCTGTCGAGATGGATTTCACCCTTGGCCTTGAGGAGGTGCGGGCACTCGCCGCCCTGGGGCGCATCGCGGAGGCCGAGAGGACGCTCGACGTCCTAATGGGTGAAGGCCCGGTCTGGCGAGTGGAAGGGTGCTTTCTGTACGACGCCTATGCGATGAAGGGCCTCTTTCGCGAGATGGCCGGCGACTCGGGGGGTGCGCGGGCCGCATGGCTCGCTGGCCTGGATACGAATTGGCGATACTCGGTGGGGTTGAGGTTGACATCGGCCCTGATCATGGCGTCCCTCTCGGATCATCTGGACGAAGGGGACATGGCGATTTTGATTGGGCGGATCGGGAGCATGGTCGCGACCGATTTGCCAGTGGATGTGCTCGGCACGGCGGCCTTCAAGGGGGCACTATCAACGAAGGCCCTCCGGTCCGTCTTTCTGGGGATGTTCCGCAACGGGCGCGGCAGGCCGTTGGCCAAGCAGATCGTGTTCCAGGAGATACCGTTCCGCGACGTGATTTCGGCATTGCCGACGCTGCTTGTTTTCGAGCTGATGCGATCGGGTGCGTTTGGGGATGGGATGAGTCCTGAGGAGGATGCGGTGGTATGGAGGGTTGCCGGGGGGATATTCGAGGGGCTGATCCAGAACGGCGAGATCGACAAGACGATGTTTGTGCAGTTGCTTTTGGCATGGCAGGGGTCGACCGCGTTCGTGGGGTGGGCCGGGGCTGCGCCTCGGCTCAAGGCGGAACTGCGCGCGCCGCTGACGTACGTGATGGGCAGGCGGCTGGTGGCGTTGGGACGGACAGGTGAAGCTGTTTCGTTGTTCGGAACAGTGGCCGGCGACGCTGGTGCGACGGAGCAGGTGAAGGCGCTGGCGGCCACAGCCCAGGCATCAGCGAGACCGGGTCCGCGTGATGGGAAGTGAGAAATTGAGCATGAATATGATCTGTCCGCATTGTTCGAAACCGTTGAGCGCACCACCGGAGTGGGCCGGCATGGAGATCCGGTGCCCGTACTGTTTTCAGGTGCTGGCGGTTCCCGTGCCCCAACCGAGTCTGGAGTCGGCGCCGGGCCTGGCGCCATTGGCGGGTGCGGGCAGGACGAACGGGCGGGCGGTCGTCATCACGTCGGTGGTGGTCGCGGGCCTCCTGTTGGCCTATGTCGCGTGGCCGTATTTGACGGCGTATGGGCTGTGGCGGGCGATCGTGGAAAAGGACACGGCGGCCATCGCTTCGGCCGTGAATTTTGTGACTATCCGGCCTTCGTTGAAAGGACAGTTGGAGGTTCTCGCGAAAGAGGAGATGGACAAGAAGGGCGGCGGGCAGGGGAGCATGGGTCAGCTGGCGGCCATGATGATGGGGACGATGATCGATTCTTTCATGGATGTGTACATGACGCCGGAGGGGATCGGGCTGCTGGCGCAATCTGATCCCTCGAAGACGAAAATCGGCGATGCCATGAAAGGGGTAAGATATGCGTTCTTCCGGGGTGCCTCGACCTTTCTGATCGAGAGAGAGGATTCGGGGCTTGTCTTCCGTTTGGGTGCAGGCGGATGGAAACTGGTGGACGTGCGGCTGTCGCAGACTGCTCTGAAACGGGTGATGGGGGGTGCGGGTGGGCGTGGTGGTCTGAGGAATGGAGAAATTCAACCGGCGAAGAAGGGGTCGTGAGCGTTTGTAGGGTGGCTGTGTTGCTCGCCGTCACGATGGCGCCGGTTGACAGTGCCGGCCTACAAGGCGTGCGGTCTGCGCGACGCGTGGGATGTTGGCTTTATCGTGCGGCGGTTGCTTGGTGAGTGGTCGGCGCTGGAGTCCCGGCCGGTCGTTTGTTAGAATATAATAATGGTCATGGTGGATTTGCCGGCGGGTCCGGTGGCTGCCAGCCGGCGCGAGGGATCGGCGCCCGTCGGCAGTTCCCTTGGGCGATCCGTCGTGCTCTTGATGTGCCTTGGCCTTTGCGTCCCGGATTTGCGCGCAGCTGACATTGATTTTCTCAGTGATCGGGCGGCGGGGGTATCGTTCACGCATCAGCAGCAGTGGGGCGATTTCGGCCTTGATACGGCGGCGGCGCGGCCGGGTGCCGTGGGGTCACCGCTTCGTATCGGTGATAGGTTTTTCGCCAAGGGTCTAGGCCATCACGCGAACGGCGAGATCGTGGTGGATCTGCGCGGGCGGTATGAGACCTTTCGCGCGTGGGTTGGAGTCCAGTGGCAGGGAGGGAAGCGCGGCAGCGCCGTGTTTCGGATTGCGGCGGATGGCGAGACCGTGTTCGAGACGAGGCCGATGTCTGATAGCGATGCGGCGCGGCGAGTCGAAGTGCCGCTGCGTGGCGTGCGGGAACTGCGGCTGATCGCGTCGGACGGTGGCGATGGCATCAGCTGCGACATGGCGAACTGGGCGGAAGCCGAGCTGGTGCGCGATGCGCGGGGATCCGTCTTTGGAACCTGCGTGGTGACATTAGATGGCGAGGAAGCGTTGCCCTCAAGAGCAGCCGCGGGCGGCCTGTCCCTGATCGGCCGCGCCGAAGGGCCGCAGATGCTGATGATGGCGCCGGCAAAAAGGTTTGCCGTCAGCGTCCGGCGCGATGAGGAGGTGCGGCTGGCGATCCCCGTCAAGAATCTGGTGGAACTCCTGAGTGCCATGGCCGAAGTGTCGGTGGTCCGAGGGACGCGGGCGGACGTCGCGCTGTCGCTGGGAACAAACAGGGTGAAACGGCGACTGGCCGTGGGCGAGTCGGCCGTCCTATCGACGGAACGCTCTGCGGTCGGCGAAGGCGGCCGGCTGGTGATTTCAATTCGAGGGATTGACAAAGAAACCGGCGTGCGGCTCGGAGGGCTGCGGTGCGCGCGAGCGGATGAGGTGTCCGACATTCCCCTGCTGTTGCCCGCTGCGACGGAGACGCTGCCTCCGCCCCTGTTGTCCAATCTTCGGCCGTCGATCGAGCGGGAAGTTATCGAGTGGGACTGGCGGATGCAGGATGGGATCGGCACTCCGCGCGAACCCCGGAACTGGTCCCAGGCCATCGACCTGCTCTTCCGGCGCGGTGACCGGCTGATTGATAACCTGTCGCGCGCGGGGGCGCGACCCACGGACTTGGTGGGGCCATGGGAGGGCCTGCGCCGCCGCTATCAGGATTTGATCAGCGCCGGCGTGGTTGACTCGAAAATTCAGGCACCGAATCGTAGGAGCCTGCCTGCAGGCGAGTCGAATCGCGCGCAAGCGCGCTCCTACGTCTCATTTTCACCGCAGGTGGTGCCCGCCGCGGCGGGCATGGCGGCCGAGTCCGAGTGGGAGACGCTTTGGCGCAGCGCGCACGAGGTTCGTCGCAAGATCGCCTTTTGCAACCCCCTGGCGAAGGTCGGGCCGCTCGCGTTCGTCAAGAACGTGCCCAGTGCCTTCAGCCACCAGCTGACCCAGTATTCCGGCCGCTGCGCGCGCCCGGGCGGCGGCGTTTTCGTGCTTGGGGCACCCGGAGATTCGATGCGCGCCCGCCGGCTCGATTCCCTGCCGACTGGGAGCTTTCAGCATTTGGACGTCTCGTGGGATGGGCGGCGCGTGCTGTTCGCCTTCTGCAAGACCAATCCGGCCGGGGGCGACTGGCGCACGGACACGACGCAGTTCTACCACCTTTTCGAGATGGCCAGCGACGGTTCCGGGCTGAGGCAGCTGACCGACGGCCCGCACGACGATTTTTCGCCGCGCCAGTTGCCGGGCGGGAAGGTCGTATTTCTATCCACGCGTCGCGGCGGGTACCACCGTTGTGGGCGGGGCCCTTGCCCAGTCTACACGATGGCGGTGGCCAACGCGGACGGCTCGGATCCGCGCGTGATATCCTTTCACGAGACACACGAGTGGGATCCGGCGGTGCTGAATGACGGGCGCATCATTTACACGCGCTGGGACTACGTGGATCGAAATGCGGTGCACTACCAGCAGCTTTGGACCGCGCGGCCCGACGGCAGCGGCGCGCGCGCGTTCTACGGAAACAACACGCTGAACCCCGTGGGTATCTGGGAGGCGCGCCCGATCCCAAACTCCCACCGCGTGATGGCGACGGCGGCGGCCCACCACGCGATGACCGCCGGATCGATCATACTGCTGGACACCACCCGGGGCGTCGACGGACTGGAGCCGATCTCGCGGCTGACGCGGGACGCGCTGTTTCCCGAGAGCGAGAGCCCGGTGCAGCGCTGGCACGCCAAGGCCGGCATCACGCAGGCACCGGAGGTTTCTCCCGAGGAGAAGCGCTGGCCGGGGCACTGCTACCGCACGCCTTTTCCGTTGTCGGAAGATTACTTTCTGGCCGCGTACAGCTTTGAGTCGCTGGTCGGCGAGCCGAACGCGAATCGGCCGAACATGTTTGGCATCTACCTGGTGGATCGCTTTGGGAACAAAGAGCTGATCTACCGCGACGTGAGCATCGGCAGCCTCTGGCCCATGCCGCTGCGGGCCCGGCCCCGGCCTCCGGCGATCCTTTCCACCTTGGCGGAGGCGGGGGACAAGGAGGGAACATTTTTCATGCAGGACGTGGATGACAGCTGGCCCCAGTTGGCGGAGGAGAGGGGCACGATCAAAGAACTGCGGATCTTGCAGGTGCTTCCGAAGACGACGCCCCACGCGAACGAACCCAGGGTCGGGCTCGCCAACGCTTCGCCGGGCAAGCAGGTGTTGGGGACGGTGCCCGTGGAGGCCGATGGTTCGGCGTACTTCCGCGCGCCGGCCGGGGTCCCGCTGGCATTCCAGGCGCTCGATGGGCGCGGCATGGCGGTGCAGACGATGCGCAGCGTCACCTATCTTCAACCCGGTGAGCGGGCCAGCTGCATCGGGTGCCACGAGCAACGCGTCACGGCGCCGGTCGCGGCGGGGGCGACACTGGCTGGGAGGCGGGAGCCGTCGGTCATCGAGCCGGGCCCGGAAGGCTCGCGGCCGTTCAACTACGCGATTCTGGTGCAGCCGATCCTCGATAAGCACTGTGTTCGCTGTCATTGTCCGGAAGACGCCAAGGGCGGGATCAACTTGAGCGGTGCCCCCTCGGGTGAGTTCACGGCCTCATATCTGGCGCTGGCGCCGCGCGTGCGTTACTCGGAGTGGAAAGCGACGCCACAGGCGAACTCCGAACCATTGACGCACCCGGACCTCTTCGGCGCGCGATCCAGCCCACTCATGACCCTGCTGCTGAGGGGACACGAGAAGGTCGTGCTCACCGACGCGGAACTCAGACGGCTCGCCACGTGGATGGACGCCAACGCCCTCTTCTACGGCACCTTCGATCCGGAAGACCAGCAGCGCCAGCGGCGCGGGGACCTGATCGCCGGGCCGGCACTGGAGTGATGTTCCCGGCCTCGCGGGCCGCGGACGCCGGGGCGAGCCTGTCTCAAAACGCCAGACCATCACCTCCATGCTGGCGTCTCAGTATCAGTTGGGAGGGACGCCGTCCCCGGCGTCCGCGATTCACCAGCCGTGCAACGCCCGGGCCAACCCGGCCCGCCATGCCGCGGGCCCTCCCTAGCCCGGATATTTCACAGCCTGTCGGCTGTGAAATTCCGGGCTCTGGGAAAACCGCGCCATGAAAGCCATTTATTGGGAAAGGTCAGGCAAAGACTGGGTTTTTTCGCGGTTGCGGAGTTTGTTTCGCGAACCGGTGGCCCCAGACCCTTCAAAGTCGCGTTCTTCGGAGCGCGGTTTTCCTTTGAGCCTGCATATTTCACGCGGAAGCGTGAAATATGCAGGCTAGGATGCTCGCATGGCGCATCCATCGACAGATCGGCCCTGGGCGAGCATTTCGGAGTCCCATGAAAGCTTGCGCCGGGCGATCGCGAGGCGCTTCAATATACGTCAAACAGGATTGACAGTTTTATGATGAGGATGGCTGGGTTTTGGGTCTCGGTGTGCGGGTTGATTCTTGGCGCAAGGACGGGAATCGCCGCAGACGTGGCGGTCGTTTCGGGCGGGGTCGCCCACTGTTCGATCATCCTTCCCGCGGCGGCATCGCCCTCGCAGGTATATGCCGCGGAGGAGTTGCGGCGATTCACGCGGGAGATGACGGGGGCGGAGCTCGCCATCGCGCGAGACGACGTGCCGCTGCCGGCGTCGGCCATCCTGCTCGGCGAGACGCGGCACACGGCGGCGGTCCTCGGGGCAGACCCGGGAGTGGCCGGACTGGGCGACGACGGATTCCGGATAGTAACGAGGCCGCCGCATGTTCTGGTTGTCGCGGGGCCGGTGCGGGGCACCCTCTACGGCGCCTACGAGCTGCTGGAGCGATTTGGCGGCTGCCGGTGGTACGCGAAACACCATTCGGTCATCCCGCGGCGCGCGGACTGGGTGATCCCCGCGACCGATGTCATGCAGCGCCCGGCCTTCGCGATGCGCGAGCCATTCTGGTGGGGCATGTTTGATGGGGATTTTGCGGCGCGGTGCCGAGTCAACGGAAACTCACCGCGGCTGGAGGAGCGGCACGGGGGGAAGATCAGATTTGGGGACGGTTTTTTCGTGCACACATTCAACCGGCTGGTGCCGCCCGAGGAATTCTTCGGCGCGCACCCGGAATACTTCAGCGAGATCGGCGGGCGGCGCACGGCCGAGCGGGCGCAGCTTTGCCTGACGAATCCGGATGTCCTGCGCATCGTGACCGAGCGCCTGCTGGCGGTGATCCGGAAGAATCCCGGCGCGCGGCTCTTCAGCGTGAGCCAGAACGATTGGCACGGTGCCTGCGAGTGTGCCTCGTGCGCGGCAATCGACGAACGGGAGGGATCGAAGTCTGGAACGATGATCTCTTTTGTGAACAAGGTGGCCGAGTCCGTGGAGAAGGAATTTCCGGACGTGTGGATCGAGACGCTGGCCTATCAGTACACGCGCAAGCCCCCGAAGACCGTGCGGCCGAGGGCGAACGTCGTGCCGCGGCTGTGCAGCATCGAGTGTGACTTCTCGAAACCCATCGACGCGAGCCCGTACGTTGAGAACAGAAAATTTGTCGAGGAGATCCGGGGATGGGCGGCGATCACGGACAAGCTATATGTGTGGGATTACGTGACGAACTTCGGGAACTATCTCGGGCCCCACCCGAATTTTGGCGCGCTGGGGGCCAACGTGCGGTTCTTTCGGGCGAACCACGTTGTCGGGCTCTTTGAGCAGGGGGCGTATCAGGCGCCGCATGCGGAGTTCGCGGAGTTGCGCGCCTGGCTGTTGGCGAAGCTGCTGTGGGATCCGGAGGCGGACGTTGGGGCGCTGTACGACGATTTCTTCAAAGGCTACTATGGGCCCGCCGCGGGACCGGTGCGGGAGTATTTTGACGCCCTCCAGAAGGTTGGGGCGTCCGAGGACTGCGTGCTGAGGATCGGCTCGCCGCCGGATGTGCCCTGGTATCCGAAGGATTTTTTTGATGGGGCGATGGGGCTTTGGGACGAGGCGGAGCGCCTGGCCGCGGGGGACGCGCGATTCCGTTACAACGTTCGGATGGGCGCGATGCCCGTGATGTACGCCCGGCTGATGCGGTGGCCAAAGATGGATGTGCGGCACGTCTGGCGCGATGGCGCGTTTCGGCCGGAGGGCGTAGAGCCCGCGTACGCCGCGCTGGCGGGAGATCTCTTGGCGCGGATGAAGGAGGGGGGCGTGACGCATGTGGCGGAAAGCGCCGAGCGGACCGCACAACTCGTGGCGCTGTGGCGCGGGCGAAGCGAGGGATTCGTGCCGGTGGAAGTTCGATCTGGCGATTGGGTGGCGAGGGTGGTGCCAGAGATGGGTGCGCGGGTCGTGGGTTTCTGCGGTGGTGGGGGGCGCGAGGTGATTTCCGCGGAGGGCGGGGGAGTGGATGCGGTCGAGGGTCTGGCCAAAGTGTTTGATCTTGGGGAAGCGCCCTACACGAAGGTGGGCGGCGGCCAGGGCGAGGTGAGGCTATCGCGCGGCAGGCGTGGGACGGTGGAGATGGGCCGGGAAATTTCGGTCAAGGGGGGCCGATTGGGCATCGCGGCGACGTTCGTGAATCGGAAAGCCGAGATCGGCGCGGTGCGGCCGGTTCTTCGCGCGGCGTTCCCAATAGGCGGGGCGGTCTCCATTCGTGCGCCCGCGGAGGGCGGGCCGTGGCGGACCTGCGCGGTGCCAGCCGACCAGACATTCGCCTCGATGTCGGTGCCCGTGGAAGGATTAGCGGGGCGCGAGATCCTGGTTTTTGGCGGGGATCGGGGGCGCGCGGCGCGCGTGCGATTGCCGGAAATGGGGCTGGAGCGGCTGTGGATTCTGGCCGATGCCCGCGGCGCATTCGCGCGGCTGTTCGTCCTGTGCGCGCCGACGAATCTTGTGGCGGGGGCGCGGATGGCGGTCCCGATGGTTTTCGGCGCAGCGGCTGAGGTGGAGGGGTTGCCGGAGGTGGCGGCGGCGGGGGCGCACCGGGCGGATCGCGTGGTTGTCGAGGACATCCAATTTCAGCTGGGCAGGCCGGGGGAATGGGGCGCGACCGTGCCCGATGCGGGCGCCGATGACGGCTATGCGGTGAAACTCTTTGGCACGCATCACGAGTGGTGCCTGCAGTGGCGCGTGGATGCGGGGCTGTTCGAGCCCGGCGTGAAGTACCGGGTGCGGATGCGTGTCCGCGTGGAGAAATCGGGAGTCGATGGGATGGCGTTCTGGGCCGGTGTCTACGATGAAGTGCGGCGGAAGGGTGTGGCGCAGATCCAGCCGAAGGTGAGCGCGGTTTCCGACGGGTACGGGTGGTACGAATTTGGCGATTGGGCGCCCGAGGCAGGCCAGTACCTCTGGGCTGGGCCGGGCGTGATCCCGAAGGACGGGCGGGGTTCGGCCGTAAAGGCGGTCTTCATCGACCGTGCCGAGTTCGTGCGGGTCGGGAACGAACACTCCAAAGCGGGTTCAGAGCGGTGAGAAGAGGTGCGCTTGCGCGCAATTCCAATCGCCCGCAAGCGGGCTCCTACGGCCGGTGTCCGCATCCCGCTGGGCAAAGAGAGCCATTTGGCATGCGCGAGCCGCGGCGCGATCCAGCTGGGACGGCTATTGCGGGGACCCGAGGCGGGGTCTAGGGTCTGGGCATGAATAACGGTGGATCGCTTCAGACGCGTCGGGCGTTTCTCTTGTCCGCGGGCGGCGGGGCACTGGCGTCGGCGGTGGCCTGCACGCGGCGGCGGACTGGCTTGCGCTGTGGCGTGGCGTCGTACACGTCGGTGGATCCGTTGGCGGACGTGGAGAAGCTGGTGGCCGCAGGGGCGGATTATGCGGAGCCATCACTGTCGAAGACGATGACGCTCTCCGACGCGGATTTTGAGGTGGCGCGGCGAAAGGTGGAGGGATCGGGCATCCGGGTCGAGTCGATGAATTGGTTTGTGCCTCCGGAAGTGAGGCTGACGGGGCCGGACGTGGATGGCGCCAAGGTGAAGGATTACGTGGCGCGGGCGCTGGGGCGCGCGGAGGCGCTGGGCGCGAAGCGCATCGTGTTTGGGAGCCCGGGCGCGAGGAACGTGCCGGACGGTTTTCCGAAAGACAAGGCCCTGGCGCAGCTGCGGGCGTTCCTGGTCACGTGTGGGACGGAGATAGAAACGAAGCGCCATGGGATGTTTGTCTGCGTCGAACCCCTGGCGCGGAATGGTTCCAACATCATCAACTCGACGGGCGAGGGTGCCGCGATCGTGCGCGAGGTGGGGCACCCCAAGATTCGCCTGATGGTGGATTTCTACCACTGGGCGTTGGAAAAAGAATCTCCCGAAACGATCATCGAGGCGGGTCCGCTTATCGAGCACATGCACATATCCAGGACGGATGAGATGCGGACGTATCCCGGCGATCCGGGTGAGGATCCGCGCTATCGGGTGTTTTTCCAAGCGGCCCACCAGATTGGCTACGCGCAACGGATCAGCCTCGAGGGCAACGTGAAGGATCTCGTGGCGGAAGCCAGGGCGGGGCTGCGCTGCGTGCGGGAGCTGAGTCGGTGATCGTAGGCGTGCCATCCCATCCCTGATCGGATGGGATTCAGGGGCTCGCGGCATCCGCGTCGAGCGCGACGCCCCTGTTCTTCGCAAGGATGTCGGCGCATTGGCCCCCGTAGTCCACGAGGTACACGCGGGGAACGCGCTTGTTGCGTGTCGATACGGATCGCAGGATGCCGCGGAGCGTCTCGGAATGCGCAGTGGCGCTGAGACTGTATTCACCAACAAATCTTTCGGCGGCGGAACTGGGGACCGCGACGAGGATCGCGCCCGCGAGGGCATTGTGCTGCTTGTCCTCGGTGAAGGCGTGGAAGAAGCGGATCCCTTCCAGCGGGCTCGTCCAGCGCACGGGGCGCACGACCCGGACGTCGAGTTTGACCGATTTGCCCTCGTACTTTTCGGGGCTGGCGAGGTAGTGGTTGGCGCTCTCTGGGTGGGCGGTGGGCGCGGCGCACAAGATTGCGGCCACGGTCAGCGGGAATGGGAGTCTGCATGTAGCCCTCATGATAGATGAGACGTTGCGCCCGGGGAAAAGTTTCGTCCGAAGTGCGGAAATGGCGATGGGCGGACACTTGACGGTGGGTTCATCGCGGGCAAGGTGGTGCATCGTTGAGAGGGGAATCGCATGAGTCATCTGAAAGTGACGAAGCTCCTGGTGGTCGCCATGTCTATGATCCCGGTTCTGCCAACGGCGCGCGCCGGCGTAACGCACGAGGTCAATTCGCCTGACGGGACGTTGCGGTTCGCTGCCGAAGTGGGACCCGTGGTGGGCCTGTCCTTGGCGCGCGAGGGCGTGCCCGTGCTGCTGCCTTCGGCCGTCGGCATGGACTTTGGGGCGGCGGGTTCTGTGTGCGCCGGCGCGAAACTGGCGGGGGAACCGGGGCGAGAAGAGGTGCGGGCGATCGTGAGACCCCCGTACGGGAAGCGGTCGGAGATCCGGGATGACCACAATCGGCTCACGCTGCCTTTCGAGGGTGGTTTTGCGCTCGAGATGCGGGCGTACGATGCGGGGGTTGCGTGGCGATGGGTGACGAAGTTGCCCGGGCGCGTTAAGGTGATGGGCGAGTCAGCCACGCTGCGTTTCCCGGCGGGCACGCGGTTCTGCGCCTCCTTCGCCACGAACTGGGTCAACAGCTATGAGGATTTCTACACGCGCGGCGAGGCGGCGACGTTCCCGGAGGAGGGGATGGCGGTGCTCCCGGCGCTGTTCCGGTCGTCGGCCGGTGTGAATCTGGCGGTGACCGAGTCGGACTTGCGCGACTATCCCGGGATGTACCTGCGGGGCGGGGAAGGGGGAAACGTTCTGGCGGACTTTCCGCGCGTCGCGCTCAAGGACGTGCCGGGGGGATGGATGAATTTTCACAAGGAGGTGGTGGAGCGCGCGGCGTATCTCGCCGAGACCGATGGCACGCGGTCCTTCCCGTGGCGGGCGCTGATCGTGGCGCCCGAGGACAAGGACCTGATCGGCAGCGATCTGGTGCATTTGCTCGCGCGCCCGCACGAGGGCGATTTCTCCTGGGTGCGGCCGGGGAAGGTTGCCTGGGACTGGTGGAACGACTGGAACCTCAAGGGCGTGCCGTTCCGGGCGGGGATCAACGTTGAGACCTACAAGTACTACATCGATTTTGCGGCCGCGAACGGGCTGGAGTACGTCAACCTCGACGAGGGTTGGTCGGACCAGTTTGATCTGTTCAAGCTGCGACTCGACATCGGGGAGGTGATCCGGCACGCGAAGTCTAGGGGGGTGGGGGTGTTCCTGTGGTGCGTGGCGCGGACGCTGGACGCTCAGATGGAGGCCGCGATGTCGCGGTTTGAGGAGTGGGGCGTGGCGGGCCTGAAGGTGGATTTCATGGACCGGGATGATCAGGAGATGGTGAATTTCTACTGGCGGTGCGCGAAGGCCGCGGCGGGACATCATCTCATGGTGAATTTTCACGGGGCGCACAAGCCCGCCGGGCTCATGAGGACATTCCCGAACGTCGTGAATCAGGAGGGCGTGCGCGGGCTGGAATATAACAAGTTTGCGCCGCCGGACGGGACGACCCTCGAGCACGCGCTGACGATCCCGTTCGTGCGCATGTTGGCGGGGCCGATGGATTACACGCCTGGTGCGATGCGGAACGCCAACCGGGGGGGGTTCGCGATCAACGCCAGTCGGCCGATGAGCCACGGCACGCGTTGCCAGCAATTGGCGATGTACGTGGTCTACGATGCGCCGCTGGCAATGCTGGCCGATGCGCCGACATCCTATCAGGCGGAACCCGAGATCATGGAGTTTCTGGGCCCGGTGCCGACAACGTGGGATGAGACGGTAGCGCTGGCGGGACGGCTCGGGGAGCACATCGCCGTCGCCCGGCGCAAAGGCGAGCGCTGGTATCTGGCGGGCATGTGCGATTGGCGGGGGATGGAGATGTCGCTCGGACTCGACTTCCTGGGGTCCGGCAACTGGCAAATGGACCTGTTTGCCGATGGCATCAATGCGGAGCGCCATGCCGAAGATTGGAGGCGCGAGCGGCGCACGTTATCAGCGGAAGCGCCATTCCACGTGCACCTGGCGCCCGGCGGCGGGTTTGCGGCAGTCATAACACGTTGGAAATGAACAACTAATACGATTTCGCTGGTCGTGCGGAAGGGCGTGGGATGGGGCAATGCGTGGTTAGGAAATGGCGTGGTCTGGGCGTGACTCCGGGATGTGATTGGGCATTCTATCACGCATGGCGGCGAAGGTGCGCGGCGCGAGATCGGGCTCGGTGATCGTAAGGGTTCCAGCGACGACGGCGAATCTGGGACCTGGATTTGATTGCCTTGGCGTGGCCCTGAAACTTTACAACAAGGTCACGGTGCAACGGTTACGTGCGCGCCCATGCGCCGAACTGCCACCCATGATGGAGGAGGCGGCCGAGCGGCTGTTTTGGCGGGCGCGGAAGCGGATCTGGTGGACGGCGAGTGTATCGGGTGACGTGCCGATCGCGCGTGGCATGGGGAGCAGCGTGACAGTGCGCGCAGGCGTGCTGGTGGGATTGAATCGTTTGGTGGGCCGACCCTTGACCGAGGCCGAATGCATGAAGCTGGTCGTGGATCTGGAGGGCCATCCGGACAATGCGATACCTGCGTTCCTGGGCGGGTTTTGCGTCTGCGCGGGTGATGCCGTGTTGCGGCAACCGGTTGCGCCGAAGTTGAAATTCATCGCGGTGGTGCCCGAGATCGAGGTGGAGGCGCCCGCGGCCCGGGCGGTGCTACCGGCCCACGTGTCGTTTCAGGACGCGGTGCATAATGGTCGGCAGGCGGCGCTGGTGGCGGCCGCGTTCGCGACCAGCCGCTATGAGCTGCTGGGCGAGGCATTCCGCGACCGGTTACACGAGCCCTACCGGAAACATCTTTTGCCCGGTTTCGAGGCGGCTGTGGCGGCGGCGGAAAAGGCGGGGGCCTTTGGGGCGTTCCTCAGCGGCTCGGGATCGACTATCGTGGCCGTGGTGGTGGGTGGCGCCACGATCTGCCAGCGGATCATGCGGGGCATGATCGGGGCATTGAAAGCTGCTGGTGTCGGCGCACAGGGGATGGTTTTGACCGCGGACAATGATGGGCTGAGGTAGGCGGGCGACCACGCCGCCGTTTGGGGCGACCAGTTTTCAAGCCAAGATTCCATGTCCCGCGCGCCCGCCTGTCGGTGGACATCCCTATTCTCGGGTCAGACATCATGCCCGCCGCGGCGGGCACCACCGGGGGTGAAAACGGGACGTAGGAGCGCGCTTGCGCGCGATTCGCGGATGCGATCGCCTGCAAGCAGGCTCCTGCGATTCGGTGTCTGAATTTTTGAGCTATCGCCGCCCCCGGCGCGCGGGGGCGCGATAGCCAGGTTCGTCCTCGCGCCGGATTATTCAGGGTGAAACTTCTGGGGGCGGGGCCGTTTTGGACTGCGGTGGCAGAGCGAAGCGGCGACACCGCTTTTGCCCCCGGCGGAGCCGAAGCCGATGGCCCCGGCTCGCGCTTCGCGCGCTGCCAAAGCGGTGGCACCGTCCGGCGGTTGCCGGACGGTGCCACCGCAGTCCAAAGCCCTCCCGGCCCAGATCCTGGGTCGGGGCATGAGCCGCGCCCGCGAACAGCGTGAAGTTTCAGGTCAGGCCGATGGGCTTTCAACTCTCCGGACGGGACTCGTCGAATGGCCCGAGCCGGCGGAATTTCTCGTAGCGCTGATTGCGGAGGTCGGCGGGTCGAATGGGTGCGAGGGCGGCGAGGTGTCTGGCGAGCGCGGCCTTGAGAGTGGCGGCCATGGCCGTGGCATCGTGATGGGCACCTCCGGGCGGCTCGGGGATGATCTCATCGACAATGCCGAGGCGCAGGAGGTCGGCGGAGGACATCTTGAGGGCCGCCGCGGCCTCGGCGGCGCGGGCGCGGTTTTTCCAGAGGATCGCGGCGCATCCCTCGGGGGAGATGACGGAGTAGTAGGCGTTCTCCAGGATCAGCACGCGATCCGCGATCGCGATGCCGAGGGCACCGCCGCTGCCGCCCTCGCCGATCACGGCCGCGACAATCGGAACCTCGAGCGAGAACATCTCGCGGAGGTTCACCGCGATGGCCTCGGCGATGTGGCGCTCCTCCGCACCGATGCCCGGATAGGCGCCCGGTGTGTCCACGAGCGTGATGATGGGGAGGCCGAATTTCGACGCGAGGCGCATCAGGCGGAGGGCCTTGCGATAACCCTCGGGATGCGCCATGCCAAAATTTCGGAGGGCGCGATCTTTGGTGTCGCGCCCTTTCTGATGGCCGATGAGCATGACGGGGTGGCCGCCCAGGCGGGCGAAGCCTCCCACGAGGGAGCGGTCATCCGCGAAGGCGCGATCGCCGCGGAGCTCGATGAATTCATCGAAGCAGAGGGCTGCGTAATCGAGGGTGTAGGGGCGCGCGGGATGTCGGGCGATCTGGACGCGCTGCCAGGGGTTAAGGCGCGCGTAGATCTCCCCTCTGACGCGGCCGAGTCGCTCGCGCAGTGCGGCGACCTCGCGTGCGACGCCGGGATCGTCGGGCGGGTGCACCGAGGTCAGGCGCGCGAGAGATTCCTCGATCTCCATGATCGGTCTCTCAAAGTCGAGGGGCTGCTGTCGGGCGGTTTTTGGGGTCATGGACGGCACCTGAAAAAGTATAATGTAGCGCCCACCGTTGATCGTGGCAATGTGACAAGTGCTTCCGTGCGCGGGGTGGTGGGCGATGCGCGGTCGGATCTTGAGTCCTTGTTCATCGTCGGGATGGCGATACAGTGGCCCTGTTGGCATTTCGAGGAAATCGGCATGGATGAAGATTTTGGCATGCCGCCCGGATCTGAGATCCGCGGAGGCAAGGCCGGCGGGCGGGTCGTGTTTCGGTGGCCCGCCCCGGCGAACTGGCTTGAGCGATTGGGCCCGGAGCGCGCCTTCTGGGTTGCCACGGCCATCTGCGGCCCGTGCGCGATCGCCGCTTTTTTTCTGGATCCCATCTATGCGGTGGTGTTTCTCTTCGCCATCCTGTTTGGCGCGGGAGCCTGCGGCGGCCGATGGCGCACGAGCGGTTTTGAAGAGATCTCGCTGGAGGACGACACGATAGTCATCCGCAGGGGGAAAGGCCGGGGTGGGGTAATTCCCCCCCTGGATGAGCCGGCGCAGCGGCAGGTGGCCCGCATCGGGTACCGCAGGCTCGCCGAGCCGTGCCTGGAGGACACGCGCCGGGGACGCGTGCTCATCTTGTCCGATGGCCGATCGACCTTCCGTCTCGGAGCCGCCCTCGGGCGCGACGATCTGTCTCGGCTGCAGATGTTCATCCGCGAGCGGCTGCGCATGTAAGATTTGCTCATACTCCGCACAAAAAATTGCGCGGTTTCCTGATTGCGTTTGTGACCGCGATATCGATACTCCGCGTGTTTCGTCCGGAGATTAGAAAAACTGATTGACAGATGGTATGTTGAAAGCCTATGTGATGGCTGCGCGCGGGAGATGATTTGGACCAATACCGATGAGCGGAGATAGTCAGCAGGATGGAGGGCCGTTGCTTTCGGAGTTTCCGGAGGTGGGATACCCCGAGTGGCGGGCGCTTGCCGAGGAATCGCTGGGGGGTGCGCCATTCGAGAAGCGCCTGGTGACGCACCTGGTGGAGGGTATCGACCTGAAGCCGATTTACCGGGCCGAGGATGTGGAGGGGTTGGAGTTCGCGCGGTCACTGCCGGGTTTTCCGCCCTTCGTGCGGGGGGCTCGGGCCGCGGGGCATCTGAGGGACGGTTGGGAGATATCGCAGGAGCTGACGTGCCCGGAGCCGCTGGAGTTCAACATGGCGGCGCGGCACGATGTGGACCGGGGTCTGAACGGCATCAATATGGTGCTGGACCGTGCCACGCGGAATGGCCACGACCCGGACTGGGCCAAGCCGGGCGACGTGGGCGTCTGGGGGATGTCGGTCGCCACGCTCGAGGACTTGCACAAGGCGCTGGACGGCATTGACCTGGAGAAAGTCTCGTTGTTTGTGCGCTCTGGATCTTCCGCACTGCCCTTCGCCGCGCTGCTGGTGGCGCTGGCGCGCAAGCGTGGCAAGTCGCTGGAGAAGCTCCGGGGCTGCATCGAGATGGATCCCATAGGCGTCGTGGCGCATCAGGGGGCACTGCCGCACTCATTCGATCAGGCCTACAGCGAGATGAGGGAACTTCTGGTCTGGGCGGTGGGCAATGCGCCTGGGCTGGAGACCATCTGCGTGCACGGGCGGGCCTGGTATGAGGGAGGGGGCCACGCGGTGCACGGGCTGGGATTCACGCTCGCGACCGGGGCCGAGTACCTGCGCGAGATGATGCGGCGGGGGCTGACGGTCGACCAGGTGGCGACCCACATGAGGTTTGCCCTGACGGTGGGATCGCGGTTCTTTGTTGAGATCGCCAAATTGAGGGCGGCCCGGATGCTCTGGGCGCGCCTGGTTCAGGTGCTGGGCGGTTCCCAGGATGCGCAGCGGCTGCGGATCCACGTGCGCACGGGCCAGTGGAACAAGACGATCTTCGACCCCTACGTCAACATGCTGCGGACGACGACGGAGGCCTTCTCCGGGGTCCTGGGCGGATGCGACAGCATGCAGGTCGGTCCCTTCGATGAGGTCGTCCGTTTCTCGGACGAGTTCTCGCGGCGGATCGCGCGGAACACACAGCTCATTCTGCACGAGGAGTGCCGGCTGGACCGCGTGATCGATCCGGCGGGTGGCTCTTGGTTCATCGAGAGCCTGACGGCGGACCTGGCCAAGCGAGGCTGGGAACTGTTTCAGGAAGTGGAGAGGCGCGGGGGGATGGCGGCGGCGATGCGCGCCGGATTCCCGCAGTCGGAGATCGCGTCCGCGGCGGCGGTCCAGGCCAAGAAGGTCGCGCAGCGGAGCAAGATAATCGTCGGCACGAATCAGTATGTCCATGGGCCAGAGGAGCCCCTGCCCGGGTCGAACTTCGACGGGGCGGCATTCCGGAAGAAGCGCGCGGCGCAAATCGAGGCGTATCGGACATCCTCGGACAACCGGCGGAACACGGAAGTCATGGCGGGCCTGTCGCGGATCGTCGAGGCGGGTCCCGGCGAGGTCCTGGAGGCGTGCGTGGCCGCGGTGAGGGCCGGCGCGACGCTTGGGGAAGTGACGCGCACGCTCCGCATCCAGGATCGTCCCGACGAACCGATGCCGCCGGTGACGATCTGCCGGGTGACAGAGGGCTACGAGAAACTGCGGTTGGCGGTCATCGAGCACGGCCGCCGCGCGGGTGGGCGGCCCAAGGTCTTCCTCGCGGCCATGGGCCCGCTGCGGCAGCACAAGGCGCGTGCGGATTTCAGCCGCGGATTTTTCGAGGTGGCTGGATTCAGCGTGGTGGGTGGCTCGGGGTACGCGGACGCAGAAGCCGCGGCGGCGGCGGCGGCCGATTCGGGTGCCGCCATCGTGGTCATTTGCTCGACCGACGAGACCTACCCGGATCTAGTGCCCCCGTTGGTGGCCGCGCTGAGAGCGAAGATGCCCGGGGTGATCCTGGTGCTGGCGGGTTACCCGAAAGACCAAATCGAGGCGCACAAGGCCACTGGGGTGGATGAGTTCATACACGTCCGATCGGATGCGCTGGAGACTCTGACCCGGTTGGCAAAGCGGGCGGGGGTGGCGGCATGAGCGAATTCCCCGATTTCTCGAAGATCGAATTCGAGCCACCGATGGCCCGGCCTTCGCGGGACGTGTGGAAGGATCGGATCGAGCAGGATACGGGCAAGAAGCTGGACGAGTGGGTCTGGGAGACCATGGAGCAGATCGACGTCATGCCGCTCTACCGCCAGGAGGACCTGGTCGGCCTGGAGCACCTGGGCGGCATGCCGGGACTGCCGCCGTACGTCAGGGGACCCTACGCCACCATGTACGTCACGCGGCCATGGACCGTGCGGCAGTACGCCGGGTTCTCGACTGCCGAGGAGAGCAACGCCTTCTACCGGCGCAATCTGGCCGCGGGACAGAAGGGGCTTTCGGTCGCCTTCGACCTGCCGACGCACAGGGGATATGACTCCGACCACCCCCGGGCGTTCGCCGACGTGGGCAAGGCGGGGGTGGCCATCGATTCCGTGTTGGACATGAAGATCCTCTTCGATGGCATCCCGCTGGACAAGATGTCGGTCTCGATGACGATGAACGGGGCCGTGCTGCCGGTGATGGCGTTCTACATCGTCGCCGCCGAGGAGCAGGGCGTCAGGGTCGCCGACCTATCGGGGACCATACAGAACGACATCCTCAAGGAGTACATGGTGCGGAACACCTACATCTATCCGCCCCGACCCTCCATGCGGCTCATCGCGGACATCTTCGCTTTCACATCGCGGCAGATGCCGAAATTCAACTGCATCAGCATCTCGGGCTACCACATGCAGGAGGCGGGCGCGTCGGCCGATCTGGAGATGGCCTACACGCTGGCCGATGGGCTGGAGTACGTGCGCGCCGGGCTGAAGGCCGGCATCGACATCGACGCCTTCGCGCCCCGGCTGTCGTTCTTCTGGGCGCAGGGGAAGAACTTCTTCATGGAGGTGGCCAAGATGCGCGCGGCGCGGGCCCTCTGGGCCAAGCTGGTCAAGCAGTTCAACCCGAAGAACCCGAAGTCGATGGCGCTGCGCACCCACAGCCAGACCAGCGGGTGGAGCCTCACCGAGCAGGATCCTTTCAACAACGTGGTGCGCACGTGCGTCGAGGCCATGGCCGCGGCGCTTGGCCACACCCAGTCGCTTCACACCAATTCGCTCGATGAGGCCATCGCGCTGCCGACGGATTTCTCGGCGCGCATCGCGCGGAACACGCAGCTGTACCTGCAGGAGGAGACGGGCATCTGCAACGTGATCGATCCTTGGGCGGGATCCTATTATGTGGAGGCACTGACCGGGGAGTTGATGCGCCGCGCCTGGGCCCACATCCAGGAGATCGAGTCGCTGGGCGGCATGGCCAGGGCGATCGAGACGGGCCTGCCCAAGCTCCGGATCGAGGAGACCGCGGCGCGGCGCCAGGCCTGGATCGATTCGGGCCGGGAGACCATCGTTGGCGTCAACCGCTATCGCCTCGACAAGCCGCAGGAGATCGAGGTCCTCGAGGTGGACAATACCGCGGTCCGCGAGGCCCAGATCAGGAGGCTGGCGAAGTTGCGCGCCGAGCGGGACAGCGGGCGGACCAAGGCGACCCTCGACGCACTGACGCAATGCGCGGAGAAGGGCGAGGGCAATCTCCTGGAGCTGGCGATCGACGCCGCGCGCGCCAGGGCCTCGCTTGGCGAGATCTCGTTCGCTTTGGAGAAGATCTTCGGGCGCCACAAGGCCCAGATACGATCGATTGCCGGGGTGTACCAGACGGAGTTTGGCGAGAGCGAGGAGATTGGGGCAATCCGGTTGCTGACCGACACGTTCGCGGTCAAGGAGGGCCGGCGGCCCAGGATACTCATCGCCAAGATCGGCCAAGATGGCCACGACCGCGGCGCCAAGGTGGTGGCGACGGCGTATGCGGACATGGGTTTTGACGTGGACATCGGGCCGCTGTTCCAGACCCCCGACGAGACGGCGCGCATGGCGGTCGAGAACGACGTCCACGTCGTCGCGATCAGCAGCCTTGCCGGAGGCCACAAGACGCTGTTGCCACAACTCGTGGAGGAGCTTGGCAAACTCGGCCGCGAAGACATCATGGTCGTCGTGGGCGGTGTGATCCCGGTGCAGGACTATGAGTTCCTTTACGGCAAGGGCGCCGCGGCCGTGTTTGGCCCGGGGACGGTGTTGCCGGTGGCGGCGCGCAAGATCCTTGAGGAGTTGAACGAGCGGCTGGCGCTCGAGGATTGAGGAAGGGCCGGGACGGAGAGACAACGAGATGATTAAGAAGATCGATCACTTGGGCATCGCGGTGAGATCGCTGGACGAGGCGGTGGCGCTGTACGAGCGGGCCCTCGGGCTTAAGTGCGAGAAGCGCGAGGAGGTGCCATCGCAGAAGGTGCGGACGGCTTTCTTCAGCGTGGGCGAGGTGCACATCGAGCTGCTGGAGCCCACCGACCCCGAAAGCCCCATCGCGAAATTCATTGAAAAAAACGGGGAGGGGATCCACCACGTGGCCTTCGGGACGGACGACATACGCGCGCAGCTGGCCCAGGCGGCCGGGGCAGGCGTTAGGCTGATCAATCAGGAACCTTTCGAGGGCGCGGCGGAGAAGCTTGTCGCGTTCCTCCATCCGAAATCGACACGCGGCGTGCTCACGGAGTTTTGCATGCCGAAAGGCGGCGGCTGTTGCTGCGGCCATTGAGAGGGAGTCTACGCCAATGCCAATCCGACAAGAGCTTCTGGATCAACTGAAGGCCCGGCGGGCAAAGGCCCAGGCCGGGGGCGGCGCGGACAAACTGCAGGCCCGCCGTGACAAGGGGCTGATGGCGGCGAGGGACCGCATCGCGGCCCTGTTCGACAAGGGCACGTTCCAGGAATCTGGCATGCACGTGCGGCACGCGGTGCGCGGCTTTGGGATGGACAATCGCGATCTGGCGTCGGATGGCTGCATCAGTGGGACGGGCTATCTGGGGGGAAGGCCCCTCGCCTCCTACAGTCAGGACTTTACGGTTGCGGGTGGATCGCTGGGCAGCGTGCACGCAAAGAAGATCACCAACCTAATGATGTTCGCGGTGCAGAACGGCATGCCGGTGGTGGCGTTCAACGACTCTGGCGGCGCGCGCATCCAGGAGGGCGTCGCCTCCCTTGCGGGCTATGGGCAGATCTTTTTCCGCAACGTCCTGCTCTCGGGGGTCGTGCCCCAGATCGCGGTGGTCTGCGGGCCGTGCGCGGGCGGTGCGGCCTATTCTCCGGCCCTGATGGATTTCGTCATCATGACAAAATCCACGTCGAACATGTTCATCTGCGGGCCGGAGGTCATCCGGGCGGCTACCGGCGAGGAGACCACGATGGACCAGGTCGGCAGCGCCGCGGCCCACGCCACGGTGAGCGGCAACATCCATTTCGTGGCCGAGGACGACGCCCACGCGGTGGCGCTGGTCAAGGAGTTGCTTTCGTACCTGCCGTCCAACAACATGATGGATCCGCCGCATCAGCCGACGGACAAGATCGCGGTGGAACCGGATCCGGCGATAAACGCCCTGGTGCCGGAGAGCCACAAGGATCCGATCGACGTCAAGAAGGTCATCGCGAGGCTGGTGGACGGGGAGCGTTTCCTTGAGGTGCAGCGCGATTGGGCGAAGAGCATCGTGGTGGGATTCGGGCGGATCGAGGGGATCGTCGTGGGCATCATCGCCAACCAGCCGGCGGTGCGCGCCGGAACGCTGGACATCGACTCTTCCGACAAGGGTGCGAGGTTCATCCGCTTCTGCAACGCTTTCAACATCCCCCTTGTAACCCTCGTCGATACGCCAGGGTTCATGCCCGGCATCGCCCAGGAGAGGGGCGGGATCATCCGCCATGGGGCCAAGATGCTGTTCGCATACTCTGCATCCACGGTGCCCAAGGTCACGGTGATCATGCGCAAGGCTTACGGGGGCGCATATATCGCGATGTGCTGTCAGGATCTCGGGGCCGACGTGGTCTATGCCTGGCCGACCGCGGAGATCGCGGTCATGGGTGCCGAGGGGGCCGCGCGCATCATCTACAAGCGCGAGATCGAGTCGGCCCCGGACCCGAAGGCCAAGGAGGCCGAGCTGATCGCCGACTATCGCGAGAAATTCGCGTCGCCGTTCCAGGCCGCGGGATCTGGGATGATCGATGATGTGATCGACCCATCGGAGACCCGCGCGGTGGTGGCGCTGGCGCTGCGCAAGACGCTGGGCAAGCGCCAGACCCGTCCCTCGAAGAAACACGGGAATATTCCGCTGTGACACCCGACCGCATCATCCTTGCCGCGGCATCGATCCCGACCCATCCGGGCACGGGGGACTGTCTCCGGTATCAGGTGGTGGGACTCGTCGTGGTCATGATGGCGCTGGCGATGCTGTGGGTCATCTGCGAGCTGGCGGGACTGGCCTTCCGATCCACGAGGGTCCGGGAGGTGCGCTCCTTGGGCGGCTCCGACGTATTCGATGACGAGGTGGAGCAGGGGGTGGTGGATGCGGTGATCATGGCCGCGGTGCACGCCACCCTTGGGCCGGGCCACCGGATCGTTTCGGCCGTGCCCGAGCCGAAGGAGGAACCGGCGGTGGTGGCGGCCGTCGCTGCGGCCGTTCACGCGGCCCTTGGGCCGGGCCACAGGGTGGCGTCGGTGCGACTGGTCCCCGACGCATCGAGGGCGGCATGGTCTGCGGAGGGCAGGCGGCAACATTTTCAATCACACAAGGTGAGGTAGTTCGAGGAGGTACTGATGAAGCGGCTGAGGGTCACAGTGGATGGTAGGGTTTTCGAAGTGATGGTTGAGGTGCTCGACGAGGGCGCGGCCGCGGCACCCGCGGTTGCGACCGCGCCTGTTGCGTCAGCGCCGGTGGCATCAGCGCCGGTGCAGGCGCCTCCGGCGCCACCGAGGCGCGCGGCGACCGCGGTTGGCTCGGGCAACGTGACGAGCCCTCTGGCGGGGCGCATCGTCGAGGTGCACCCCAAGTTGGGGCAGCAGGTATCGGAGGGCGATCTGGTGATCACGCTCGAGGCCATGAAGATGAACACGCAAGTGTTTGCGACGTGCTCGGGCAAGGTCACCGCCATCAACACGAAGCCTGGCGATGCGGTGCAAGAGGGCGACGTCCTGCTGACGGTGGGCTGACGGTGCCGGGGCGGATGGCCAGACGGAAGGCGAGTCGATGATCGAGGCATTTCAGTCATTCCTGCAGATGACGGGTTTCCAACTCGTCACGTGGCAGATGGCGGTCATGTGGGCGATCGTGCTGACGCTGCTGTACCTCGGCATCTATCGGGGCTTCGAGCCGCTGCTGCTGGTGCCGATCGCTTTCGGGGCCTTCTTGGCCAACCTGCCGACGCAGGGAGTCCTCAATGCGCCGGTGTATGGCGCGGGGGGCGAGCTGCTGCACCCGGGCGGCCTGTATTACTACATCCAGCAGGGAATACATCTGGAACTGTTTCCGCCTCTGATCTTCCTGGGTGTCGGGGCGCTGACGGATTTTGGGCCGCTAATCGCGAACCCCAGGACCCTGCTGCTGGGCGCCGCGGCGCAGCTCGGCGTGTTCGTGACGTTCTTCTGCTCGACACAGTTGCCATGGCTTGGTTTCACCTCGGGGGAGGGCGCCTCGATTGGGATCATCGGTGGCGCCGACGGTCCGACCGCTATTTTCACGACAAACAAACTTGCGCCGCATCTCCTGGGACCGGTTGCGGTGGCGGCGTACAGCTACATGGCCCTGGTGCCCCTCATCCAACCCCCGATCATGCGGTTGCTCACCACGCACCGGGAGCGAACGATCCGCATGAAGCGGCTGCGGGATGTATCGAAGATCGAGAAGCTCTTTTTCGCGCTGATCGTGACGGTGGTCTGCGTGCTGCTGGTGCCCGCGGCATCCGCCCTGATCGCCATGCTCATGCTGGGCAATCTCCTCCGGGAGTGCCAGGTGACGGAGCGACTGGTGAAGGCCTCGCAGAACGAGATCATCAACATCGTGACCATCTTCCTGGGCACGAGCGTGGGCATCACCATGGGAGGCGAGAATTTCCTCCAACCAAAGACCATCGCCATTACTTTGCTGGGCGTGGTCGCATTCGGTTGTTCGACCGCGGGCGGGGTCCTGATGGCGAAAGCCATGAACCTGATTTGGCGCAAGAATCCCGTGAACCCGCTGATTGGTTCCGCGGGCGTGTCGGCGGTGCCGATGGCCGCGCGCGTTTCGCAGGTCGAGGGGCAGAAGTACGACCCGAACAACTATCTTCTGATGCACGCGATGGGGCCGAATGTGGCGGGTGTTATCGGGACCGCGGTGGCGGCCGGGTACTTCATTGCGACGTTGGGCGGCGGCGCCGCGCACTGATTCGATGCGCGGATCAAGATTTTAAGACGGCGGTTGCAGCGGGAGCGAACAGAGAGAGGCAAGAGAGAGAAGAGCGATGAGTCAGACGATTGTGGAACAAGAGAGGGGCAGGAAACGGACCGGGGGGCGATCTCTGCCGTTCATTACTGCTGACGAGGCGGCGGCGATGTTCCGGGACGGGGACACGGTGGGCTTCAGCGGATTCACGCCCTCCGGGGCCGCCAAGGCGATACCCACGGCCCTGGCCAAGCGGGCGCGTGCGGAGCACGCGGCGGGGCGACCCCTGCAGATCGGCGTGGTGACGGGGGCGTCCACGGGGCAATCGCTGGACGGCGAGCTCGCGCTCGCCGACGCGATCGCATTCCGGACACCGTACCAGTCCAACAAGGACCTGCGGCGGCTGATCAACGAGGGCAAGACGCGGTTCTTCGACATGCACCTGTCAACGCTGCCGCAGCACGTCCGATACGGTTTCCTCGGGAAATTCGCGTGGGCGGTGGTCGAAGCATGCGACATCACGCCGGATGGAGAGATCACGCTGACCACGTCCGTGGGCGCGTCGCCCACGTTCTGCCGCTGTGCCGACAAGGTGCTGGTGGAACTCAACGAGTTCCATCCGGCCGCGCTACACGGCATCCACGACATCTACGAGCAGGATCTGCCGCCGCGGCGGCGCGAGGTGCCGATCTATGGCGTGTCGGATCGCGCGGGCAGCCCAGTGGTCAAGGTGGACCCCTCGAAAATCGCCGGCGTCGTGAGGACGAATCTGCCGGACGAAATCGGGGCATTCGACGCGCCCGATGATGTGACCAAGAAGATCGGGCAAAACGTCGCAGAATTCATCGCCGGGGAATTGCGGTCGGGCCGCATCCCGAAGGAATTCCTGCCGATCCAGTCTGGGGTGGGGAACATAGCCAATGCCGTTCTGGGCGCCATGGGCGAGAATCCGGACATCCCGCCGTTCGACATGTTTTCGGAGGTCATCCAGGATTCGGTGATCGGGCTGATGCGAACCGGCAAGCTGCGCTTCGCGAGTGGGACGTCGCTGACGGTGAGCGGCGAGTTGCTCAAGGAGATCTACAGGGATCTGAATTTCTTCAAGGAGCGGATCGTGCTCCGGCCGCAAGAGATCTCGAACAATCCGGAGCTGGTGCGACGGCTCGGCATCATCTCCATCAACACGGCGCTGGAGGTGGACATTTTTGGCAACGTCAACAGCACGCACGTGCTCGGACGGGACATGATGAACGGCATCGGGGGTTCCGGCGATTTCACCCGGAATGCCTACATCTCGATCTTCACGTGTCCGTCGCTCGCGAAGGGCGGCAAGATCAGCCCGATCGTGCCCCTGTGCAGCCACATGGACCACAGCGAGCACTCGGTTCAGGTCGTGATCACCGAGCAGGGTGTCGCCGACCTCCGGGCCAAGACGCCCCATGAGCGGGCGCGGCTCATCGTGGAGAAGTGTGCGCACCCGGACTTCCGCGTCGAATTGCACGGCTATTTCGACAGGGTCAAGTGCGGGCAGACGCCCCAGACATTGAGTTCCGCCTACGCCCTCCACCAGCAGTTCCTCAAGACCGGCAACATGAGGGGCGTGGACTGGTCACAGTTTTCTTAGGGCTGGAAGAGTCCGATCGTCCCGCGAGTCCGGGCGCGCGGCGGTTGACGCCTGTCGGGGGACCGTGTGCAATCCCCCTGGATGAGGAAGCCCGCTCGCCGATTCGCCGCTGTTGCGCTGGCTTCCCTGGCATGGTCTGGGGCGCGGTCCGATCCGCTCGACGAGGCATACGGCCAGACATTCTACATCACGACCATCGGGGTTCGCGATAGCCAGATGGCCGACTATCGGAGCAATTTGCTGTCGTTGGCGGCAGGCAACGCGATGCCCCCGAACCTCAAGATCGGTTTTTCGGTCTCGGCCTGGTACCTGCGGTTCACGCAAGGCGCGCTCTATGACTATGTGTATGACTGGTACGGGTCCGGGATCGCCGAGACCGACATGCGGGCGGCGGTCACAAATGCCCGCACGAATGGCCTCGTGATCGGTTTCCATATCAACGGGATGCCCTGGGGGGACGAGGGGCACCAAGACCAGATTTGCGCGGCCAACTTCCTCGAGAAGTGGGGCGGTGGGGCGCTGCTCCAGAAGGATCGCAATGGGTGCATCCGGTGGTCGGGCATCGGGCAGGATCCCGCGGCGGACGAGACCAATGCGTCGCCGGAATTCCTGGAGATGCAGTTGACGCTCTCGCGCAATTGTGGGGTGGTGCAGGACTACGCCGGGCGGAACGCCCGGATGGCCGCGCGCATGATCGAGTGGTGGCGGGAGCAGCATCCGGACACGGTGGTATTTGCGAGCATGTCGTCGGAGTACGCGCAGAATTATCACGCCAACGGTGAATGGTGCGATTACAGCGACTGGTCGAAGGGGGAGTTTCGCGAATGGTTGGGAGGGACGGGGCTCTACACGGGCCAGGGGCAGTACGCGACGCTGGCGGATTTCAACGCGGCGTTCACCAACGCGACGGGGTTCCCGGTGGCGGGCTTCGCTTCGGTGAACCCGCCGGTAACGCCGAATTGGAATGCGAAAACGGCCGATGGGAAGTGGTGGCTCAAGTGGCACGACTTTCGGGTCGCGCAGGTGCGCGGCATTGAGCAGGCCCAGATGAACTGGACGCGAGAGGCGGGGGTGCCGCCCGATCGCATCTTCGGCCACCAGATCCCATTTGATCCCAACACAGCCAACGACACCGAGCGCAAGTTCGCCTCCCCATGGACAACGACTTTCTGTGAGGGCGGGGGCAACGGGATCACCACCTACGGCGCGAATGCAGCGAATTCGACGATCTTCAATGCCATGTACGCCGACGACAAAAACTGGGGCGTTTTCGAGTATAACCGGCTCAGCACATCGGTTGCCGACAACCTCAATGCGATGAGCGCCGTCTGGAACTCGAAGGGGCACATCCTGACGCCATATCAGTGGGGCAGCACCGACGCCTTCAATCTTGCATATCACATCGAGGGATCTGCCTTTGAGACGGCGCTGCAGCGGTTCATCACGAATCACCAGAACCAGGCGTACGCGGGTTACGCCCCGCACGAGGGTTCACCCACCAGCCGCGATGTTGTCTGGGCGATGAGCGAGGTCGGCGATGTCGAGGAGTTCTCGGGTGCCACCAACACGATTTGCTCGGCGGGCGAGTTATCCGCATCCGCCACCGGCGAGGACCCGTATCTTTCGCTCGAGTTGGCCGAAGGCCGCCACAGCCTGACGGCGGACGGCTATTTCGCGGCGTCATTCCGGATGGTGGCGGACACGGTTTCGACGCAGGGAGGGCGGATTGCATGGTTCGAGCAGGGCGGGGGGCAGGGGGGCGTCTCGTTTGCGACGCGACCGGGCACCAACCTGTATCGCGTGAATCTGGGCGGGAACGCAGGTTGGCGGGAGAAGCAGGTCACGCGGATCGAGCTGCACCCGGGCGTCAGCTCCGGTGGGGTGTTTCGGGTCGACTGGTTCCGTCTCGAGGCCAACCACTGCTGGCACTTCGATGTCACAAATGAGATCTTCGAGCCTTCGGGTTTCACGTCGAACGTGGTGGCTGGGGGGCAGTTCACGGGAACCGCCTCGGGGCCCGCTTCCTTCTATCTCGCCACCGACAAATACGGCGGCTCGGCGCACGCGGATCGGGCCGTGGTGAACGCCGCGATCCACAAGCTGCTCCGCGTGCGGATGGATGCCTCGGAGGCTGGCAGTGCCCGGTTCCGATGGTGGACCCGTTCGACGGGACCCCACGTCGCAACGTTCCCGGTCCAAGCCGGTGCGCGCACGCACGAGATCGATCTCTCGGGTGAGGTGGCGTGGGACGGCGAGGTCACTCGGCTTCAGCTTGAGCCGCTCTCCGCTGGTGGAGGTGTGTCGGTAGACTACTTGACGCTTTCACCTTTGATGTGCCCGCCCCGGGCGGCGCTCAACGAGATCATCCTGAACACATCCCGGCCGGTATTCCAGTGGGACGCGGCGATCGAACCGGACCACGCGGGTCTCACCCATGACCTGGAGATCGCGACGGATTTTGGGTTCACGAATACCGTGGTCGCCAGCTATGGGATCGCGGGTGAGCGGTGGGTGTACCCGGGCACGCCGGAGCTTCTGGGTTTCCACTGGTGGCGTGTTCGCAGCGTCGATGCCCATGGCGCGGTGTCTCCCTGGATGACGCCCATGCCGGTGTTTGTTCGCCGATGGACAGGGGATAGCGCGGAGGAGATATGGTCGCAGGTTCAATCGACCGCTCCCGTGGCCTCCAACGGGGTCCTGTCGGCGACGTCCACGGGCGTCGATCCTTACTACCATCTCAACTGCGGCTATGCCGGGACGCGGCGTCGCAGTGGGGGTTTCCGGGCTGACATATATCCCAGGTTTCGCGCGCGGGCGCGCGTCTCCGCGCCCACCACGAACAACACGCTCCAGGTCTTCTCGATGAAGGATACTACCAACTTGCTGTACAGCAGGCGCGACGTGGCTTTTCCGGCCGACGGCCAGTGGCGCGAGTTCGAGGTGGATTTCACCGGTGCGGCCAATTTCGCGGGATACCAGAAGTATGCGCGCATCGATCCGTGCAGCCAGAGCAACGCTTTTTTCGAGCTGGACTATGCCGAACTGCTACCCGCGGCCACGGCCGGTAACACCGCGCCCGTAATCACGCCCATCGCGGCGCAGACGACGGCGGTCAACACGGTCTCGGCTCCGATTGCGTTTCAGGTGGTCGATCTCGAAACGCCAGCCTCCATGCTGTCTTTGACGATTTCCTCATCGGACACATCGCTTGTCGCCGAAGGTGACATAGTGCTCACAGGCATCGGCGCCAACCGCACCGTTGTTTTTGCCCCGCGCGCCGATCGCGCCGGCGAGGCCATGCTCACGCTCACCGCCGATGATGGCGAGGCCAGCACAATCCGGAGCTTTCGGGTCGTGGTCACCGGTAGTGCGATAGAGAACTGGAGGCAGTTGTACTTTGGCAGCACCGCCAATGCCGGGGAGGGGGCCGATGATGCTGACCCCGAACACGACGGCCTGCCGAACCTGATGGAATACGCGCTCGGATCGCACCCTCGCACCGCCTCGTCGGCCGCAGTTCCGCGCGTGTCTTTTTATCAGGATGGAGGACTGGAATACTTGATGCTTACCATCGATCGCGATCCAGGGGCGTCCGGCGTTGACTTTGCGGTCGAGGTGAGCGGCGACCTTGTCCACTGGGAGTCGGGTCCTCCCCACACCGTGGTGATCGAGGACACCTTGGCCCGCCTGCGCGTGCGGGACAGCGCCCCCTTGCCGCCGGGCGCGCGGCGCTTCATCCGGTTGCGGGTGGCGGCGAAGTGAGCGCCGGGCATATCTGCGCGGCGCTCGGCGGGTCATGGGCCAGGACCGCAAATGGTGCGATGCAGGCGGCGCCCCGCCGTCGCATTGGCGTTCAGCTCCTTGATCTGCGCACGTATTCACCCGTGGCGGCTGCGGCCATTCGCCGTCCGGCACACCGAAGAGAACGACGTGTCGCTGGCGGCGAGGATCGCCCTGCGGACGTGATGTTGCCTGACCCGGTGGGGGGTTGAAAGGGTGGCCCGTTACGCCGGATGCGGGAAAGCCGCGATGGCGGCGCGCATCTCGGCGAGGGATGAGACGATGTGGGCGTGCTGCCAGTGTTCGGGAAAGAGGCGAGCATATTGCTCTCGGGCAAGACGGCGGTCGATGAGCACGACGGTGCCCGCGTCGGACTCCGAGCGGATGAGGCGGCCGGCGGCCTGGAGGACGCGGTTGAAGCCTGGATAAGCGTAGGCCACGGCGAAGCCATCACGTCCCACGGCTTCGGATCTGCGGCGAATGAGATCGCGCTCGAGGCACAATTGGGGCAATCCCACCCCGATGATGCAGATGCCGGCAATGTTGCCCCCTGGGAGGTCGATGCCCTCCGCGAAGAGACCTCCCAAGACGGCGAAGGCGATCGTCGGGACACCTGGTTCGGGGGAGAGTAGCCGTTGTAGGAAATTGGCCTTGGCGGCTTCGTCCATTGCCGGCTGCTGGGCGGGGGCCGGGATGGCCGGATAGGCGGCCACGAAAGCATCGCGCACTTTCCTGAGGTATTCGTAAGAGGGGAAGTAGGCGATATGGGTGCCCGGCCGTGTTTGTGCCGTGCATGCCAGGAGGCTCGCGATGGCCTCGGCGGATGCGGTGCGATCGCGGTATTCGGTGCTGATGTGGGCCGCGATGAGGAGGCCGAGGTGTGCGCGTGGGAATGGCGACGGGAGACGGAGTGTGGAGTCCTCGGGTTGGCCGCCGAGGGCTTCGCGGAAGAACTCGAGTGGCGTGAGAGTGGCGGAAAAGAAGATGGCCGCCTTAGAGCGCGAGGTCGCATCGCGGATGTGGGGTCCGGCGTCCAGGCAGAGAATTCGGAAACGGGGTCCCGAGGCATCGCGGTTGGAGAGGGTGGCGTAGTCGGGCCCGAATCGGGCGGCCGTCCGTAAGAAATCAAATGCCGAGAGGCAGGCCTGCAGGAGACTCTTGCGGCAGGGCTCGGGTCGATTTTCCAGCAGGCGGGCATTGGCTCGATCAACGAAGTCCTCGAGGGCATCCAAGAGGGTGGGCGGAACTTGATCTCCCGTTTTGGGCGATTGGCCCGGCGCGGCGTGGGCAAGTTCTCGGCGAACGGCGACCGCGGATGAGCGCAGGCCGCGCGCCGTGGGCGGGAGGTCCGCGGCAACGGCGGCGAACTCCGAGTCGAGGATCTCGGAGGAGAACATGTCGCGGGCCCGGTCGGGGAGGTTGTGGGCCTCGTCGATTAGAACCAGCCGCCCTGCGGCGCCCGTGCCAGAGAGCGCAGTGAGCGCGACCCTTGGGTCAAAGACGTAATTATAGTCGCAGATCGCGATGTCGGACCAGGGAAGGAGGTCTAGCGACAGTGCGAAGGGACAGATGCCATGCTTGCGCGCTATCGATTCGATCCCGGCGCGGTTCCAGTCATCCGTCGCGAACGCATCATTTCTGGCTGGTGCCAGGCGGTCGTAGTATCCGATTGCGTGGGGGCACGTGGTCGGGTCGCAGGGGCCTTGCTCCGCGAAACAGATGCGGTCCCGCGCGGTTATGGTCAGCGCCTTGAGGCGCAGGCCGCGCTCGCGCAGTCGGGTGATGGTGTCTTCGGCGATCGCGCGACCGGTGGTGCGTGCCGTGAGAAACGTGATGGCGTCACAGAGGCCATCCGCAAGGGAGCGGATCGCGGGCCACAGGACGGAGATGGTCTTCCCGATGCCGGTGGGCGCCTCGGCGAACAGGTGCCTCTCCTGGCGGATCGCTGCCATGACGGCCTCGGCCAGCTCCTTTTGGCCGGGGCGCCACGTGGGGAAAGGGAACTCGAGCCCGGCGATGCTTGTGGTCCGCTCGCCACGCCAGGTCACGAGGCGTTCGGCCCACGCGGAGAAGGTCTGCAGGAGGGGCGCGAAGAAGGCGGCCAGTTCAGATGCGCCGAAGGTCCGGCGATTAGAGCGGACATCGCCAGAGGCGAGGTGCAGATAAGTGAGCTGGATATCGATCTCCGGGAGGGAATCGCGGAGGGCGAGCATGTGGCCATAGACCTCGGCCTGGGCCCAGTGCAAGGGGTCATCGCCGCTCAGGAGATCGAAAGGTTCGCGGGTGGTTTTGATCTCCTCGATCACGGGCCTGGTGTCTTGCTCGAAAAGGCCATCGATTCGTCCGTGCAGTTCCCACCTCGCCTCGTTCGGCCCGAAGGTCCACCGCACCGGGACTTCGGAGCGATAGCCCTGGGGGCGCGCCCGGCGGATGAGCCGGTGTCCCTCGATGCCCTCGCGGGCGCGATACAGGCCGCCAAACGTGCCAGACGACAGGTCTCCCGACCGGAGGATAAACTCGACGAAATCCGTGACCGCGAAGGAAAGCAAGGGTGTTGGCATGGTATCGTTTCCCAATTGCGTAGCAGTCACGCGCGCTTTGAGAAGTCCGTCCGATGGCGCAGGCAGTGGAGAGTGCGTGGGTCAGGCGCGGGACACAACCGCGGGTGATCGCTTGGTGGAGCTAGAAGGGCGCGGAGCGGGGCCCTTGCCCTCGGCTATTCTGGCCTCTCAGGCGGCATCTTCGATCTCGGCTTCGGCCTCAAGCATTTCCAGATATCGCCGGAATCGGCCGATGATGCCGATCATCGCCAGTCCGGCCCCGAAGGGGATGCCCATAATGCCGTACTTGATTGAGCGCAGTGCCGATTCGAGGTGGGCGTGTGCGAGATGGGGCTGGCCGAGGCATTCTGCGGTCAACCGGATCGAGTACGTCGCGCGGAAGAGCATCATCATGGCGAAGAGAAGCACGATGCCCCCTATGGCGGTGACCCAGACGTTGAAATTGCGCATGGTTTTCTCCACTGGTTTGCTGCGGCCGATGAAGTGGCTTGCGAGGGAGTCTAAGTTGGTTTCTCAGTTCGCGCAAACGGTTTCGCAGGACATCGATTCCATCAGAGGCGTCTATTTCGGGGCGACCACGAAATTAACGAGGCGGCTTGGGACGGTGACCACCCTGATGAGGCGCAAACCTGCAAGGGCCTGGGCCACTTTGGGCAACGCGCGGGCCGCGGCCTCGAGTTCATCGGGGGGGGCGTCCGGCGGCGCGGTCACGCGGTCGCGGACCTTCCCGTTGATCTGGACCACGATCTCTATGGAGTCTTGGCGCAGGTGGCGGGGATCGGCTTCGGGCCATGGTTGGAGTGCGATGGATGGCTGGCGTCCGAGAATCGTCCAGAGTTCCTCGGCAACGTGTGGTGCAAAGGGCGACAGCAACCGGACAAAGCTCAAGGCCACTTCCCGCGGGATCGGTGCGCCACCGGAGGCGGCTTTCATCGTTTCGTTGACCCAGACCATCAGTGCGGAAATGGCCGTATTGAAACGCATCCCCTCGATATCATCGGTGACCTTGCGGATGGTGCGATGCAGCAGGCGGAGATGATCTTCGGAGGGCGCGGCATCCGTGAGGGAGGGGGAGGCGCGTCGGGCGCCCGTCTCGTCGTCTTCGCGCACGAAGAGACGCCAGACTCTAGCGAGGAATGCGTGGACACCCTTGATGCCCTGAGTCGACCACGGCTTGCTCTGTTCAAGCGGTCCCATGAACATCTCATAGAGCCTGAAGCTGTCTGCGCCGAATTCGGCCACCACGTCGTCGGGATTGATCACATTCCCGCGGCTCTTGGACATCTTCTGGCCATCCTCACCGAGGATGATGCCCTGGTTGACGAGCCGGTGGAATGGCTCGGGAGTCGTAACGAGGCCGATGTCGAACAGCACCTTGTGCCAGAAGCGCGCGTAGAGGAGATGGAGCACCGCATGCTCGGCGCCGCCAACGTAGAGGTCAACGCCACCTCCGCTCATCCAGTAGCGTTCCTTTTCTGGGTCGGTGAAGGCTTGGTCGTTTTTCGGATCGATGTAGCGCAAATAGTACCAGCAGGAGCCGGCCCAGTTGGGCATGACGTTGGTCTCGCGGGTGGTGCGCGAGTCGATCTGCACCCAGTCGGCGGCGCGGGCGAGCGGCGGGCGCCCGTCCGGGGTCGGCTTGAAGTCATCTAGGTCGGGGGGGAGAATGGGGAGATCAGACTCGTTGGCGGGCATGTGGGCGCCTTCGCGCCACAGGATCGGGAATGGCTCGCCCCAGTAGAGCTGGCGGGAGAATAGCCAATCGCGGAGCTTGTAGTTCACGCGTCGGCGCCCGGAGCCTCGCGCCTCGAGCCAATCGCAGATTCTCGCGGTGGCCTGGGCGGTGGGCAGGCCAGAGATGAGCCCGGAGTTGGCGGAGATCCCTTCGCCGACAAAGCACTGGGACGGATGGCCGACGGCGGGCGTGGCGCCATCAGGAACAACCACCTCGATGATCTCAAGTCCGAACTTCTTCGCGAATTCCCAGTCGCGTTCGTCGTGTGCGGGAACAGCCATGATCGCGCCCGTACCGTATGTGGCGAGGACGTAATCCGCGACCCAGATGGGAATGCGCGCCCGGGGATCATCGGCATCGAAGACGGGGTTGAGCGCGTAGGAGCCCGTGAAGACACCCGTCTTGTCCCGGGCCAGATCGGTGCGCTCAAGGTCGGTTTTTCGGGCAGAGGAAGCGACATATGCCTCGACGGTCTTGCGCTGTGCCTCGGAGGTGAGGCTGGCGACCAGGGGATGCTCTGGGGCGAGGACCATGTAGGTGGCGCCGAAGAGCGTGTCTGGGCGGGTTGTGAAGACCGTCAGGGTGCCGCCGCTCGCGGTGCGGAAATCGACCTCGGCGCCCTGGCTGCGGCCGATCCAGTTGCGCTGCATCTCCTTGATGTTCTCCGGCCAGTCCACGAGATCGAGGTCGCGCAGGAGGCGCTCGGCGTATGCCGTGATGCGGAGCATCCACTGGCGAAGCGTGCGGCGCTCCACGGGGTGGTTGCCGCGTTCGGAGCGGGGTCCTTCGGGCGTGTTGATGACCTCCTCGTTCGCGAGGCCCGTGCCGAGAGCCGGGCAGAACCAGACGGGGGCGTCGGCCACATAGGCGAGCCCCTGTTTGTACAGTTGGAGGAAGATCCACTGGGTCCAGCGGACGTAATCCGGGTCGGTCGTTGAGAATTCGCGGTCCCAGTCGTAGGAGAATCCCAGGGAGCGAATCTGGCGACGGAAAGTGTCAATATTGCGGCGCGTGGCATCCCTCGGGTGCATGCCGGTCTGGATGGCGTACCGCTCGGTTGGCAGACCGAAGGCATCCCACCCCATGGGGTGGAGGACGTTGAAACCGCGCATTCGCTTGTAGCGGGCGATGATGTCGGTCGCCGTGTAACCCTCCGGGTGGCCCACGTGGAGGCCGGCTCCCGACGGGTAGGGGAACATGTCGAGGATGTAGTACTTCGGCCTTTCGCTGCCCGGCGTGCCGGGATCCGCGGCCCGGAATGTCTTGTTCTCAAGCCAGTGGCGCTGCCACCGGGCCTCGATCTCGGGAAAAGGATAGGCGCGTCGTGTCTCCATGTTTCGAGTGGGGAGGTTAGCCGGGTTTTGCGCCAAGCCGAGCAGAAATCCGCGCCCTGAAAGCCATTTATTGGGAAAGGTCAGGCACAGACCGGGGATGTCTGTCGTGAAGGAGCGGCCGGTGGATCCGGCGGCCCCGATCCCCCGGTCCGGCGCCGGTTCCTAACGGGCCATTTTGCGGACCATGGCCTCGCGCCAGCGGCACGCCATCTCGTAAGCCTTCTTTCTGCCGTATCTGCTGATCGAGAATTTCTTGGTGATGCGGCAGCCCTTTTCCAGCGAGCACGAGGACGAGAACGATTCGTAGGTTTTGGAATTGGCCGCGACGGATCGGGTCAATGAGACGCCGACGCGGCCCGAGGTGTTGCGCGCGGTCATGCGCTCGGCGAAATCTCTGCGGGTGGAGGCGGGATGCTTTCGGCACAGGAGGTTGTAGTGCCGCCGGGCGGCGGAGAGGGCCTGGAGTCGTCCGCCGTGCTCCCTGTCGGAAAAGAATGCGCTGTGGCGCTCGCCGCGGCGCTGCAGGCGGACGAGAAAACCGTGCTGCCTCTTTTCGATCTGGTCGACACGGGCGATTCCCTTGAACCGGTTTTTCCGCTTCCGTTTCGCCGCTGCCATAGGCCTCCAGCTAAACATATAAAGTCCCTCCGCTGCGGTGGGCGGTCAAGCGCAAATATTTCCATTCGTTGCAGCCAAAAGAGGGGTGGCCTGGCCGATGTTGCGGGCGCCGGCGCGGATGCTATGGGAGGGGGGTGGCCATTCGGAATCTGATCTTTGACTGGTCCGGGACGCTCGTGGACGATTTCCCGCCGGTATTCGCGGCGACCAATGCGGTCTTCGAGGCATTTGGCGAGGAGCCGTGGACCGAGGGTCAATTCCGCGAGAGGTTCTATCTGCCGTTCACGGACTTTTACAGGCAATGGCTCCCCTTGGCCACGATGGAGGAACTGGACCGGCACTATCATGAGGTGTTCCACCGGTTTCAGGAGGGGATACCGCTGCTCCCCGGGGCGCGCGAGGTGCTTGAGTACGCGAGGGGGGAGGGGATGGGCGTCTTCTTGCTGAGCACCATTGCCGCGCGGCACTGGGAGATCCAGGCCACGCGGTTGGACGTGGCCCGATATTTCCGAAAGGCCTACACGGGCGCGCTGGACAAGCGGGTGGTCATTGGCGACCTCCTCATGGAGCAGGGTGCGCTGCCATCGGAGACCCTATTTGTTGGAGACATGCGGCACGATGTGGATTCCGCCAAATCTGCGGGGGTCGTGGCGGCCGCGGTGCTGACGGGCTACGATTCGCTGGAGAAATTGAAGCAGAGCCAGCCCGATCACCTGTTCCGGGATCTCTTCGGCCTGCTGGGATTCTTGCAGAGGCATTCCCGGGAGGCGTCCCGCGAGGATCGGCCAGTCGCCACTGTCGGGGCGCTGATTTTTGGGGAGGGGGGGAGAGTCCTCCTGGTCCAGACGCACAAGTGGTCCGATCTCTGGGGCATCCCCGGCGGGAAGATCAGGCGCGGCGAGCGCGCGGAGGAGGCGCTCCGCCGCGAGGTCAAGGAAGAGACGGGTCTGGATTTGGTGGATGTCCGATACGTTGAGACACAGGACTGCATCGACTGTCCGGAGTTTTTTCGGCCGGAGCATTTTCTCCTGATGAATTATACGGCCACAGCTGTGGCGGGCGAGGTTGCCCTGAATGATGAGGCATCTCGGCACGTGTGGATCGACGGGCGGGAGGCGCTCTCGGCCTTGCCGCTGAACACTCCCACGCGGCGATTGATGGAGAGGGTTCTCATGGCGTAACGAAAGCGGGCTTGCGCTGGCGGGCCAAGTTGTCTGAAAGTAACCATATGGGTATCCCAGATCGGTCGGAGGCTCACCTGGTGGCCATGCGGTCCCTCATGGAACGCGCGGCCGTATACCGTGCGATCTCGGCGCCCGCGGCGCTCATCGCGGGTGGGCTGACGGTGGTGGTGGCGCTGGGCATGGTCTGGTATTACAAGCGCTATCCGGGGCTGACACCGACGATGTTTGTCCTGACGTGGGTCGGCGTGCTGGCGATCATCCTGTTGGCTGCCGGCGGCCTGCTGTGGCGGGAGTCGCGGGTGCAGGGCGAACCGCTGCCCTCCGCGCGGATGTGGTTTGCGCTGGCGCAAGTGCTTCCGTGCGTATTGGCGGGGGCGAGCATCACATTCTGGCACTGGCTGATGATCTACCAGATCGCGCCCGTGGTGTTCTATTGGATGGTCTTTTACGGCCTGGCGCTCCTGTCGATGGATGAATACGCGCCGGGATCGATGGTGGTGCTGGGATGGAGTTTTCTGTTGGCGGGGCTGATGACGGCGCCCGTGTTCTATCTGGGGCTTGAGCGGTTTGGCGCCGGACCGGTGGATGGGGCGTATGCGATGGCCTGCACCTTTGGCCTGTTCCACATTGTCTACGCGGTCTGCGTGTGGCCGCGCGGCGGGCGGCATCCGCGGCCCGGCGATCTGGGGTGACGACGGGAAGGGGCGCGGCCCTCACGAGGGGCGGTGGGCCCCCGGCGTGGAAACCCGGAGCCTGTCGACGAATCGCGCGATGCGTTCCATGGCGACCTCGATGAGTTCCATGGCCGTCGAGCAACTGCATCGGACATAGCCTGCCCCCCCTGGGCCGAAGGCATCGCCTGGGACCATGGCGACGCGCTCCTCCTCAAGGAGACGGATGGCGAAATCGCGGGAGGACAGCCCCGTGGTGGAGATTTCGGGGAAAGCGTAGAAGGTCCCCTTGGGCTCGATGCAGGGCAGTCCCATATTTCGGAAGGCGGCGACCACGAAATTTCTGCGTTCCATGTATTTTTCCCGCATCCTGAGCATTTCCTCGCGACAGCTGTCGAGCGCTTCGATGGCGGCCTCCTGCGCGATGATCGAGGCGCAAAGCATCGCGTACTGGTGGACGCGCATCATGGCTTCGGTGAGTTCGGCAGGGGCGCATGCGAAACCCAGCCGGAAGCCGGTCATCGCGAACGCCTTGGAGCATCCGTGGAGGAAGATCGTGCGTTCCCTCATGCCGGGGAGGGAGGCGATCGAGACGTGCTCGTGGCCCGGGAATGTGAGTTCGGCATAGACCTCGTCGCTGATGACGACCAGGTCGTGTTTGACGCAGAGGGCCGCAATCTTTTCGATCTCGGTCCGATCCAGGACCGCGCCGGTGGGATTTGTGGGAAAGTTTAGGACCAGGGCCCTGGACGCGGGGGTGATGCGTGCGGCGATGGCTTCGGCGCGCAGCGCGAAACCGTCGCGAGCGGTTGTTGGGATCGGAACGGGTACGCCATGCGACAGTGTGATGCCCGGCGCATAGGAGACGTAGCAGGGCTCGTGGAAGAGGATCTCGTCGCCGGGGTTTATGACCGCGCGGAGGGCAATATCGAGTGCCTCGGAAACCCCGACGGTGACCAGGATCTCGGTCTCTGGGCTGTAATCGACCCCGAACCATCGTCCCACGTAGCTGGCGATCGATCGCCGCAGGCGCGGCAGCCCGAGGTTGGACGTGTAGCCGGTGCGCCCCTGCTCCAGGGCGTAGATGGCCGCCTCACGTATCCGCCAGGGTGTCACGAAGTCTGGCTCGCCGATGCCCAGAGAGATGACATCGTGCATCGACTGAACGATCTCGAAAAAGTCTCGTATGCCGGACCTTGGTATGGACCGGACGTGGCGGGCAACTAGACCGCCGCTGTGTTCTGCGACCATGGGTCAACCGATTAACAGCCGAGGTGGGCGGGCGCCACAAAATACTTTGGGGCGGGATCCGGCCCGGGACTCAGTGGGTGGGATTGACGTGGATGCCGCTATCGGGGCCCGGGAACGGCGGCACAGTTTCTGCCTCGGCGAAGCCTGTGCCCACGGGGCCGGGCGGCGGCGGTGGCCGTTCCTCGACCGGGATGCCGAACGTCAACCGCTCGTTGCCGCGCTGGAGCACGAGGGGCATGGTCTCGCCAATCCGCGCGAGGAACGACGCATCGATAATATCTCCGGGATGGCGGACGTCCCTTGGGCCGATCTTGAGGATGCGATCGCCGGCGCGGACGCCCGCGGCATAGGCAGGGGCGTTGGTGAAGACTTCGCGCACGACGACGCAGGAAGCCCCCGCCGTGGTATTCGTGTCTTGGCGGATCGATATTCCGACCCATCCGAGCCGCGGGCGACCGTGTTGGCGGAGATCGTCTACGACCCTTGCGAGCGGTGCGGCCGGGAGCGCATAGCAGCGGGATCCGTCGCCGAGAGTGCCTGTCACGAGGCCCATGACCTCGCCATCCGTGTCGAGGAGGGGTCCCCCCATCATTCCAGGCGCGAGGGTGATGTCGGCGCGGATGTGGGCTGCGCAGAAGAAGCGACCCTCCGGAGATGTGGCGTCGACACCGCTGATGAGCCCGAGCGCGGGGGCGGCCTCCTTGTCGTACTGAAAGCCGAGCGCGATGGCGGCTTCGCCGATCTTCGGCCCTTCCGTGGCGAATTTCAGGGGCATGCCATGGGCAACGCTTTTCAGAAGGGCGACTGAACTGCGGCGGTCGATGCCCACGATCTCGGCTTTTGCTTTGACGGCCCCGTATTCGATCCAGATCTGATCTTTGTTCGCGATCAGGCTGGAGCTGGTCAGGAGGAGTCCATCGGCGTCGATGAAAAATCCGGTGCCCGAGAGGATCCCGATGGGGGTTTGGACGCGAACGCGCGCCAGCCCATCGCGGTTGGCTTTGTGGACCTGTTGGACTTCGCGCCCGATCGCTCCAGGCGTGCCGGTGGGGGCGACCGAATCCGTCGCCGCGGCGGAACAGAGCGCCAGGCCAAAAACGACGGCGCCCGGGGCCATCCAGCCCTTCGGCCGCCGCGCGTCTGTCCTTGCGTGCGGCACGGGCGGGGTAGTCACGGGTTTCTGCCGCCTAGAAGACTATGTTGGCCTCGTCGAACGAGACGGGCATGGCGTGCGGCTCGGGCACGAGCGGGCGCGCGAGTTGGCGACCGAGGTCGGGATCGGCCATGGCCTCGAGGGAGAGGGCGTCGGCGCGTGCGGGCACCAAGGCGCGGACGGCCGCATCATCGGAGGGTTCGAGATCGATCCGGAGGCTGCTCTGGGCAACGGCTGGGATCGCCCCGGCGGGTTTCTGGAGGGTCAGGGTGCCAAGGCCGATCATCACGCCGGCCGCCACCGCGGCGCCGGTCGCCACGTGGCGCAGGAGGGAAAGGGGTTCTACGAGGAGGGCGTCCATCAGTCGCGACCAGAGCACCGCTGGTGAAGACTGGGCACGGCGAATTTCCTCGTGCCGCAGCCTCCGATGGAATTCGGTCACCACATTATCTAGGCTACCGGGGAGGGGTTTCTCGCATCGCTTGAGCGCCAACAGTCGCAGCAATCTCTCATCGTTCTCCATCTTCCAGCCTTCCTGTTTGTGGACCCTTGGAGTTCACAGCTCCTTGAGGTGCCGAGCCAACTTTTTCCTCAGTAGACGATGGGCGTGAAACAACCGTGTCTTTACCGTGCCCTCAGGGACGCCCAGCACCTCCGCAATTTGCGCGTGCGTCAGCCCCTGCACACTGTGCATCACGACTACCGCTCTATGGTTTTCTGACAGCGTTTGGATGGATTCGTTCAAAATTTTTTGGAGGTTGGCGAGTCGGTGTTCCGGGTCCTCGCCGGGTCTAAGTGACTGTTCCGAAAGGAGTTCCCTGATGGAATCGAGTTCATTTGGATCGATTTCCATTTGGTCGAGGCTGAGGGTCGCGCGTCTTTTATTCTGGCGCAAGTGGTTGATGGTGACGTTGATGGCGATTCTATGGGCCCAGGTGGAGAATCGGGCGTCGCGTCGGAACCGGGGCATGGCGCGGAAGGCGCGGATGAGGGTTTCTTGGAGGAGGTCTGCGGCATCCTCGTGGTTGGAGGTCATGTGGTAGATGGTGGCATAGAGTCGGCCTTTGTAGCGTTCGATCAGCTGATCAAAGGCGCTGGTGTCGCCCGATTGGACTTTGGCGACAAGACTTTCGTCCGGTTCCTGCGGGGGATCGGGCGATTTCGTCCGATCCGGGGCCGGCGCTGCGGGGGATGGTAATGCGTCGGCGCTGGACAAATCCTTGGTCCTTCGGTTTAGGGCACGATACCGCCCTCGGTACCGAGTGTCAACGCCCGGTGCCTTTCTTGGCTGTATCTTCTGGCAAGGCGGGGCGAGAGTCAGCGGCGATCTTCTCGTCCTGGCGGGCCAGGTCCTCATGGCCGAGCGCGCGGTGCGAATTGGCGCGGCCGCGGAGTGCCTCTGGATCTCCTGGTTCGAGGCGGATGGCCTCGTCGAAGGCCGCGATGGCGTCCTGATGTTTGCCCTCTTTGGCGAGGATGATTCCCCGCAGGACGCGGACTTTGCTGAGTGTGGGATCGCGCCGGGCAGCCGTGTCAAGGTCTTGGAGTGCGGCGCTGGTTTGTCCCATGGCGAATCGTACCAGGGCGCGGTTGTGGTGCATGCGCGCGGGGTTGGGTTCGAGGTTGATGGCCTCGGTGAAAGAGGATTCGGCCTCGGGCATGCGGCCGAGGCCCATGAGTGCCAGGCCGGCGCCCGAGAGAGCGGTGGCGGATGCGGGGGCCATCTGGTGCGCCAGGCGAAAGTCGGCAAGGGCCTCGGCGTACTGATGCAATTGCAGGCGGGCTTGGCCGCGGCCCTCGATTGCGGCGGTCAGGAGCGGGTTGCGGTCGATGGCCGCGGTATAGGCCGCCACGGCCTGGTCTTCCCGGCCCAGTCGGAGAAGGGCACCGGCCCTCCAGTAGCAGACGTCTGCGGCGTCTGGGTCGATGGCGAGGGACTTGTCGAAGGCTGCGAGTGCACCGGCATGGTCGCCGCGCATGGCCCGCGCCCGGCCCATCTGGGCGAAGGCATTGGCGGAGGTCGGCGCAAATTCGGCGGCTTTGGCAAAGTCCGCCTCTGCTTCGGCGGGTCGGTCCAGCGCAAGGAGACTCATGCCCCTGGCCACGAGGGTGGCGGGATCGCTAGGTTTGTTTCCGAGCGACCTGTTGAAGACGGCAAGGGCGTCAGCATGTTGGCCGTTCTTTGCGAGGGTCAGGGCCTCGCGGACCAAGTCTGCGGGCGGTTGCTTGGTTCTGGCGGGCAACCCACCGAGCTGGAAGGCGGCGAGAGAGACCAGGCCGATGGCGACCGAGATCCCGCAAAGCCAGAAGAAGAGGCGGCCAGCAAATTCGGCGAAGTACCGGCTCATCGGGTGCCTTTCCCCATCGGGTGGTCGGTGGGCCCCTATGGCCCTGCGACATCGAGGCAGGCCACGCTGCCCCTGTTTGAGCGGCAGTAGATCCTGCCGTTGGCCAGGACGGGCATGACCCACGCCCGCTCGCCGACGGCGCGCGCGGAGGCGATGCGCTCGAATCTCTGTGGGGAGGCTCGGGCGATGACCAGTTCGCCGCGCTCGGCCTGGATGATGAGCTGCCCATCGGCCAACATGAGCGCGCCGCGGCCGAGCCCGCGTTCCTTCCACCTGGGAATTCCCGTTGCAAATTCCATGCAGACCAGGTCGGTTTCGTCGAACCCAAAGAGGTGGCCTTCCCAGAGCACGCACACGTTGTGCTTGTTGCGCATGTCTTTGTTCTGCCATGCCACGGACGGGGGATCCTTGGCGACGTCGACCAGCGCGCAACCGGACCCGTAGCCCGATGAGATGAAGATCCGCCCGGCGTCGTGGATCGGGGTCGCGGCGTTGACATCGTAACTCGTTTTCCAGCGCATGTCCCAGATCGGGCGTCCGTCGGCCGCCTCCCAGAGGCAAAGCCCATGCTGGTTGAAAGTCGCGAGGCACGTTCGCCCGGCCCTTTCGAGCGTGATCGGGGAACTGTATGCGGCGGCGAAGTCGCCTGACTTCCAGGCGAGCCTGCCCGTCTTGCGGTCGTAGGCGACGATGGATGCGCCGTGGGCCCCTGGCTCGGCGATGAGCCAGTCTTTGAGGATCAGGGGCGAGCCCGCATAGCCCCAGTCGGGCGGTTTGGCCATGAATTCCTTGCGCCAACTGGTCGCCCAGATTTTCTTTCCGGTGGCGGCGTCGAAGCAATGGAGGTCGCCGGCCCGGCTCACGGTGTAGACCAGTCCATCACTCACGACTGGCGTCGAGGTGGGCCCCCCCTCGAACATCTTCGGGTCGAGGGTGGCGGGATAGGCAGCTTCCCAGATGACTTTGCCAGTCGCGGCATCGAGGCAATAGACGTGGTCGGCGTCCGCCTTGAAGCCCATTGTATAGGCGCGTCCCTCAGCCACAGATATCGAGGAGCAGCCCTCTCCCAAATTGGCTTCCCAGAGCCGCTTGGGGCCGTTGCCGGGCCATTCCGCGGACCATCCCTTCTCTTTAGAGATGCCGTCGCGGTTGGGACCTCGCCATTGCGGCCAGTCGTCACCGGCGGCGTCGAAGGCGGTGGCCGCGAGAAAACCGAGCGCCGCGGCAGCCCGGAAGCGGGCGGTGATTGACATGCCAAGACTTTACGAAGTGGGCCTTTCGTGGCAATTCGGGAATTGGAACATGGACACGGTGCGTTGACGTAATTGCGGGCTTGTGTTTGATTTAATGTAACCGAGAGATCTGTGGCGAAACCTGTTGTCGAGAAACTTAATATGCCCCTGATCACCCTCCTCGATTACCTGCAGATAGTGGGCAACAAAGGTGGCACCGGATGCCTGAAGGTATGCGGTGGCGACGGGCGTACCGGGGAGATTTTCTTGGAGGATGGCGAGATCGTGTATGCGTCGGTGCCGGACATGACATCCGGGCTGCACACGGTGGCGGTCATGTCGGTGTGGGAACCGGTTACGGTCGAGTGGGATGAGGAAGCCAAGCCGCCCGCGCGGCCGTTCCGGGCGGCGGTGCCAGAAGTCTTGATGCGGATGGCGGTGGTGGTCGATGAGGGGGGGGAGGGCGTCCGGCACCTGCGCAAGGAGTTGGAGTCAATTGGGACGAGCGAGTTGCCGCGGGGTTCCCGGAACCGCCACTGGTGCCTGGAGCTGGTGAACACCGTGCGCCAGGGGCTGCGTTTCGCGTTGGACAAGTCAGAGGTGAGGGTGGGCCGTGGCCGAGGCAATGACATAACGATTCTTCACCCGAGCATATCGCGCAGCCATTGCATGTTCGTCGTGACGGGGGACACGTTGCGGGTACTGGATCTCGGGTCGAGCAATGGCACGATGGTCGATGGTGGGCCGGTGACCGAAGCGGTCCTGCGGTCGGGGGCCGAGGTGCGGCTGGGCAAGTGTCGGTTCAGGCTGGCGTATGAGGAGTGCGATATCGACCGGCCGACCACCCCCGTTCTGGTGTTTGGCTCCGAGAAGCATGCGACCGAAAAGACGGTCCTGCCAGAGATCTGAGCGGGAGTGCCTATCGCAGGCTCGCGATGCGCTCCTCTATGTGGCGGGCGGCCTCGATGGCGCGCCGCTCTCGGGCGCGGTGTTCTTCGAGGACCTCCGGGGGAACCTTCTCGACGAAGGCGGGGTTGGATAGCTTCGCGCGAATCTTGTCGAGGTCGGCTTTGGCCTTGGAGAGTTCCTTTGTGAGGCGGGCTTTCTCGACCGGGATGTCGATCACCCCTTCGAGCGGCAAGAGGAACTCCCCGATGTCGGTGAGGCAGGCGGGCGTGCCTTTTGGGGCGCGGGCCCGTGGGCCGATGATCTCGATCGACGAAGCGTTCAGCAGGGCGCGGAGCACGTTGACCTCTCCCGAGACCCAGTCGGCACCCGGCCGGAACAGCCAGCGGAGTTTCTTGGGCGAGGGGATGTTGAATTCGGCGCGCAGGTTGCGGGCGCGCGCGGCGGAGTCGTAGGTGGCCGTAGCGCGCGCGGAGGCGGTGGCATCCGCCCAGTGTTCTTCCGGGCGGGGCCAATCGGCGAACTGGATCGTGCCATGCCCGAATCCGAGGGAGTTCCAGAGTTCCTCCGTGATGAATGGCGCGATCGGGTGGAGGAGGCGCAGCACCCTGGAGAGAACGTGGTCGATCGTCGCGAGGGTACCGGCGCGTCGCCGGGCATCGGGGCCGGACAAATCTGCCTTGGCGGCCTCGACGAACCGATCGCAGAAATCGCCCCAAACGAAGTCGTAGAGCGTCTGCGCGATATCGTTGAAGCGGTATTGCCCGTAGCCGGTGTTCACCGCGGCAATGGTGGAGGCGAGTTTTGCCAGCATGTCGCGGGCGAATGGTGAGAGCTCGTGTTTCGAGGGATCTGCGGCGGGGTCTATCGGGCCCTGCATCTGTCGGAACCTGCATGCGTTCCAGAGCTTGTTGCAGAAATTGCGGCCCTCGACGATCTGTTGCTCGTCGAAGCGGATGTCCTGGCCCTGCGGGGCGATGCGCATGAGGCCAAAGCGCAGGCCGTCGGCCCCGTACTTGGCGATCAGCTCCAGCGGGTCGGGGGAGTTGCCCAGCGATTTGGACATCTTGCGGCCAAGCTTGTCGCGGATGATGCCGGTGAAATAGACGTGGTGGAATGGGACCCCGCCGCGGTATTCGAGGCCGGCCATGATCATGCGCGCCACCCAGAAGAAGATGATGTCGGGGCCGGTGACGAGGGCCGACGTGGGGTAGAAGCGCGCGAGCGTGGCATCGTCCATCGTGGCGAAGGGCCAGAGCCATGAGGAGAACCACGTGTCCAGGACGTCGGGGTCCTGCACCCAGCCGGGGCCGGGCGATTCGACCTGGACCTTCATTCCCTTGGCGGGGTCGGCGGGATCCTTGTACCAGACGGGGATGCGGTGCCCCCACCAGAGCTGCCGCGAGATGCACCAGTCGCGGATATTCTCGAGCCAGTGGTCGTAGACCTTCTCCCAGCGGTCCGGGAAGAACCGGATGAGGTGGTCGCGCACCGCGGCGCGGGCCTCGGCCGTCTTGGGGTATTTCAGGAACCACTGTTCGCTGAGGCGCGGCTCGATCGGGACATCGGCGCGCTCGCTGAAGCCGACGTTATTCTCGTAGGGCTCCTCCTTGATCAACAGGCCGAGTTCCTTGAGCGTGTCGACGGCCTCGACCCGCGCCTCGAAACGGTCGAGTCCCTGGAACCCCTCGCCGGCGAGTTCGTTCATGGTCCCGTCCGGGTTCATGATGTCGATGGCCGGCAGGCCGTGTCGGAGGCCGATCTCATAGTCGGCCTGGTCGTGGGCGGGGGTCACCTTGAGCACGCCGGTGCCGAATTCGAAATCGACGGCCTCATCCCCGATGATGGGGAGGGGGACCTGCTTTTCGGCGGGGAGCGGGCGGCGGATGTGTTTGCCGATGTACTTGCGGTACCTTGGGTCCTTGGGGTTCACCGCGACGGCGGTGTCGCCCATGATCGTTTCGGGGCGCGTGGTGGCGATTTCAAGGAACGTGCCGGGGGATTCGACCACCTCCACTTTGAAATAATACAGGTAGCCCTTCTGGGGCTTGGATATGACCTCCTCGTCGCTCAGCGCGGTGAGGGAGACGGGGCACCAGTTGACCATGCGTTTGCCCCGGTAGATGAGGCCCTTGGCGTGGAGATCCACGAACACCTCGAGCACGCGGCGCGAGTACGCCCCGTCCATCGTGAAGCGCTCGCGGGACCAGTCGCAGGAGCAACCCAGCTTCTTGAGCTGCTGGATGATGATGCCGCCATGCTTGTCCTTCCACGCCCACACGCGCTTGAGGAATTCCTCGCGGCCGAGGTCGTGGCGGGTCTTCTTCTCCTCTTTGCGGAGTTGGCGCTCGACAACGGTCTGGGTGGCGATGCCGGCGTGGTCGGTGCCGGGCAACCAGAGGACCTCGGCGCCGCCCATGCGGGCCTTGCGCGCGAGGATGTCCTGGATGGCATTGTTGAGCACGTGGCCCATGGTCAGGACGCCGGTCACGTTGGGCGGTGGGATGACGATCGAATAGGGGGGTTTCTTGGAGGCGGGGTCGGCGGTGAAGTGACCTTCGTCCAGCCAGCGGGGGTACCATCGATCCTCGACGGCGCCCGGCTCGTACGACTTCGGCAATTCGGTCATAAAGAAATCTCATTCGCAGATTCGGGGGGGTGCGTAAAGCGAGAAACCGCGTGATCTCCGCTGGAGTTTGCAGTCCGTTTCGGTAGGGTCTGGGCGCATGGATCTTTTGGAAGCGACGGGCGTGGAGGCGGCGGGCGGGCCCGTGCACTATCAGGTGCTGGCGCGCAAGTACCGGCCACGGACCTTCGCGGAACTCGTGGGCCAGGACCACGTCGTGCGGACGCTGCGCAACGCCATAGCGCAGAATCGGATCGCGCACGCGTATCTCTTCGTGGGGCCGCGTGGCATCGGCAAGACATCGACGGCGCGGATCATGGCCATGGCGCTCAACGGCCCGGGGGGGCCAAAGGCAGACTATGACCCGGGCGATCCGGTCTGCGTCGAGATAGCGGAGGGCCGATGTCTTGATGTCCGGGAGATCGACGGGGCCAGCAACAATGGGGTGGAGCAGGTCCGGGAACTGCGCGACGACGTGCGCTACATGCCGCAGCGGTGCCGTTTCAAGATCTACATCATCGACGAGGTCCACATGCTTTCGACGGCGGCGTTCAACGCGCTGCTGAAGACGCTCGAAGAGCCGCCCGATCACGTCAAATTCATCTTTGCGACGACGGAGGTCCAAAAAGTCCTTCCGACCATCCTGTCGCGGTGCCAGCGTTTCGATCTGAGGCGGATTCCCAACGAGCTGATCGTGCGGCAGCTCGAGTTCATTGCGGAGAAGGAGGGCATCGCGGTGGAGAGGGGGGCGCTGGAGGCCCTGGCGCGGTTCGCGGACGGCGGGATGCGGGACGCGCAATCGTCCCTCGATCAGCTCATCGCCTTCTGTGGCAAGCGGATCACGGAGGAGGACGTGCTGCAGGTCTTCGGGTTGCCCCCGCAGCGGGTCATCGGATTGATCGCGGGCTGCATGTTGCGGGGCGATACGGCGGAGGCGCTGCGGCTGGTCGCCGACCTGGAGGCGCAGGGCAAGGATCTGGGTCGCGTCCTGGGCGACTGCCTTTCGCACCTGCGCTCGCTGCTGATCTACCAGAAGGCGCCAGCCGTGCTTGATCGCGAGCTCGCGCCCGAGCAGCGGGAGGCATTCGAGGATCAGAAGGCCCTGCTGGGCCCGCCGAAGTTATTGCGGATGGTGGAGATGCTCTCGGAGGCGGAGCCGCGAGTCCGCGCGGCGCTCTCGCCGAAGATCCAGCTTGAGGTGGCGTTGGCCTCGGCGTGCGAGGTGCCGCGCGATGTCGAGCTTGGGGACGTGATCGCGTTGCTCGATCCGGAGGGCCATTCGGCGGTGCCCGCGACCGCATCGGCGACGGCGCCCGCGCCAAAGCCGCGAGCCCAGGCCGGCGACGGGGGTGCGGCATCGGGGCCGAAACCGGGTGTCGCCGGATTGGAATCCGCCTGGTCCGAGGCGGTCAAGGAGGCAAAGGTCTGGGGAGGCAAACTCAAGCCGGAGTTTGGTAGCGGTTCCATTCGCATTCATGCGGAGGGGGGGGCGCTCGCCATCCTGCGCGGCGGGAAGCAGGACAAGGCCGTGGAGCAAAAGCTCCGGGAGCTGGGGGGGGCCGGGCTCAAGATCGAGTGGATCGAGGTACGGTCCCAGGCACCTATTGTGGACGAGGCGAGGACGGCGCGCCCATCGCGAGAGGAGGCCCCGGCCGGGCCACAGCCGCTCCAGATGAGCGAAGAGGAATTCAAGAACGATCCGGAGATCCAGGCGGCACGCGAACGGTTTGGTGCGAAATTGAAGGAGATCCGAGGCAGGAGGAAAACACCATGAACTTTGCGAAGATGCTCAAGCAGGCGCAGCAGATGCAGGCCGAGATGCAGCGCGCCCAAGAGGAGATAGCTGACAAGCAATTTGAGGGGTCCAGCGGGGGCGGCGCGGTGGTCGTCCGCGCCAGCGGCGAGGGCCAACTGCTCTCGGTGAAGATCTCCCCCGAGGCGCTCAAAGACGGCGACGCATCGATGCTCGAGGACTTGGTGCTGACCGCGGCCAACGCGGCGATCGCGGCCGGCAGGGAGTTCTCCCAGCAGCGGCTGGGTTCTGTCACCTCGAAGCTCGGGGGCATCCCCGGGCTCGGTCTATAGCCTGCGGTGATCCTCGGCTCGACGCCACGGCGCGTGCGGCTCGGGATGCGCGGGTTCTGGGCCGCCTTTCAAAGCGCTCCGACGACGCCACCTTGCCCGTGATCCACCTGGCAATAGCTGCCAGGCGGACCGAGCCATTATCGGCTCGGACACTGTCTCTGGCTATTCTCGAGCCGGGCGGCAGTTGGCTCATTCCCAGACGCTGACGCATTCGGCACCAGCACCTTTTGGATCAGGCGTCGGTCGAGGGATGCTGGAGACGCGGGTCTCTGACCCATTTTGACGGTTTCGATTTCTGGGTTAATTGGGATGGATTCGACGTGGCGCCTTCGGGTGGGCTGTGCCGACCCGAACGAGGGCAGGGGTCGGTGTGGAGGAGTTGAGATGGATGAAGATGGCAGAGGGCGCCGGGGTTTTTGTGGTGCTATGGTGTTAGCACTGACTTGGGTGCTATGTCCTGTGGGACTCCTTGCGGCAGTCGAGCGGTACAAGGTGGAGGCTGATTATCTGGCCCGTTTGGCACAGCTCGGCCACTCGACGCTGGTGGAGGGGTTCGAGGGCAGCGACTGGGATGGCCTGCGTTCGATCTATCCGAACCAGAGCGTGGCGCTATCGAACACCACCCAGCGGGTAACTTGGTCATCGGCCAGACATGACCTGTGGCCCTCGGGCGGGCCGTCGTACATCACCACCAACCCGAATTGGGCCCGTGGCGAGGGGTGGGGCATTTTTGATACGTACCTGGCATCGACGATCCGCATCAGGGTGCCGGAACCCATCTATGGGGTTGGCCTCTGGGTGGACAGCAATCCGGATCTGCAGGACATCGGATTCCTCTTTCCCGGCCGAAACACCGCGGATAGTCCGGGCTACGTGTTGCAGGGATACGGTGCCATGTACCCGGGCGATAACCCAGGCGTGGGTCATCAGTTCATCGGGATCATTGATCCGGATGGGTTCACCGATGTGATCATCACCGGCACGCTTCAGCTCACCGAGGAGGGCCAATTGGAGGGAATGGCGGTTTTGGGTTCGGACGACTACACGCTGGGGGTGGCTCCGGGTTTCATCCTGACCCCATTGCGGCAGTGGCGGCTCGATCATTTTTCGTCGGCAGATCTCGGGGATCCGGGCAAGGAGGCGACGGTCTGGGGAGACGATGCGGACCCGGACCATGACACCATCGGCAACTGGCGCGAGTACGTATTCGGTGGCGATCCGCGCGTTGGGGATGCCGCTGTGGCAACGCTTTCCGCGATGGCGGAGATCGGGGGCGGGGGGACGCGGCTCCGTTTCTCCTACAACCGGAGGACCGACGACCCGGGTGTCAGGTATGCGCCGAAGGTGTCTGCCGATTTGAAGACTTGGTATGCGGGGAGCACCTACGTTGAGGAGATCGGGGCGGTATCCCTCGGGAATCACATGGAGCGGGTCACTTGTCAGGACACCGGCCTGCTGGCTTCCGGCGGATCCCTCTTTGGCAAGGTCGAGGCAGTTGGGGTGCCGCCCTGATTTTCGGCACTGGGGGAAAACTCGCAGGAGCATCGAACAGGGCATCAGTTCCGAATCTGACGCCCGGGGGCTGCAGGGCCGGGGGTCGGGCGCCGTGGCGAAGTTCCGCGACTTGATTTCATGCCTTTGGAGGGCTATGCGGAGCTAATTCATGGCCGATCTTCCGCCCAGCGTGCGTCGGCTGGCCGACGGGCTGCGTCGGCTGCCGGGCATTGGCGCGCGCAACGCCCAGCGCATCGCGATCGCGGTGCTGCGCGCGCGGGAGGCTTGGCCCGAGGAATTGGCCGATGCGATCCGCGCGGCGCGCGCGAACGTGCGACCGTGTTGCCGGTGCGGCTTTTTCAGCGAGGGGGATGCCCCCTGCGAGATATGCCGCGACCCGAAACGGGACGCCACGATCATCTGCGTGGTGGAGACGGCCAACGATGTTCTCCCGATCGAGCGCGCCGGTGTTTTCCGCGGCCTTTACCATTGCCTCGGCGGGAAGCTGTCGCCCATAGAGAACGTTGGCCCCGGCGATCTGGCCATCGGGGCACTTTTGCGCCGGGTGCGGGAGGAGAAACCCATCGAAGTCGTGCTTGCCCTGGGGACCGATGTCGAGGGCGAGACCACGAGCCTGTACATAGCGCAGCAATTGCGCGACGCGCCCGCGCGCATCACGAGGCCGGCCCTCGGATTGCCGGTGGGGGGATCCCTGGATGTGGCCGATGTGCTGACGCTCGGCCGGGCACTCCAGCACCGGCAGGATGTCGGCGCATGAACCTTGCGCCGGTGCCCCGCGCTACGGCGATTTCTTGGCCACGGGGTGGAATCCGTCTCTGTCGAAGAAGCCGACGGTGGGGTGTTCGGCGTCGTAGCGATAACCGGCAACCTCTCTTTTCTGAGGGGGGTCGGCGGTGGTGGTTTCGAGGATGTAGGCGGTGCCGTTGACGGGCAATTCGACCCAGGCGTGGCCGACGGGGGCACCCTCGCGGTGACCGAGGACAACGCGGACGTCATTGAAGCCGTACTCGGTCAATTTTGCCGCGAGCCAGAAGCTCTTGTCGGCGCAGTCACCCTTCTTGTATTTTTCCATGTCCTCGGGGCGGCCCCAGCTATCCGTGATGGCGTATTTGAAGCGCTGTGCGTTCGCGAGTTGCTCTCGGACGATCTGCATATCGGACGCATAGCGGTTGGCGGAGCGGTCTTTGATGCCCTCGCCCTTCTGGGTGACCTGGAGGCCGCCGCCGTTGTCGCGCTGGAGCACGGTGGCGGTATCCTGATAGTAACCCGCGCTGCCAGGTTTCTCGACCCTCCACTGGCCATTTGTGCCCAAAGTGAGAACGCGGCTGTCGATTGCGGAGCGGGTGGCGAGTTTATTGGGGTCCTTGCCACGCCGCATGGCGGACATGGCGTTGTCATAGGCGTCCGCATCTTTGTAGGCGGGCTGATCGCGCGGTGCGGCGGTGGCCCTGCCCGCGGCAAGCGCGGAGGCCAAGGCGATCGCGACGCACATGAGGCCGGGCTTCACTGGGGTAATGTATGCGGATCTGGGCGATTGCGCCAGCGAAGGCGTTCGTCGTCTCAAGGACAGCGGACGACCACCTGCGGGGGCCGGTCGCGGCGATGGGGCCTTGAGGTCCACCGGCACGACGCATAAGCTCGGTCCCGTGGCACAGGAAGCAGTTGGGTCATTTTTGAAATTCATGCAGGAACTGGCCGAGGCGAGCGGGGAATTGATCGGGAAGTATTTTGAGCGGCCGGGGCTGGCGGTGGAGCGAAAGGCGGATCGATCGGTCGTCACTCGGGCGGATCGAGAGGCCGAGTGCCTCATGCGCGAAATGATCCGCGCGCGTTTTCCGGCGCACGGGATTCTTGGGGAGGAGTATGGGGAGGATAATCCTGGGGCCGAGTTCAAGTGGATCCTGGATCCGATTGATGGGACAATCTCCTTTGTCCATGGCTGCCCGCTGTTTGGCACGCTGATAGGATTGCTCAAGGGCGGGAAGCCCATCGCGGGCGCAATCCATCTTCCCGCCTTGGGGCACCTGTGCCTCGGGGACGGTTTCAGGACGACGCTTGATGGCCGGGAGGTCAGGGTGCGGGGCACGGTGCGGATCGAGGACGCGACCGTGCTGTACACCGACGAGCGCCTGATCGAGCAGCACAAGGGGTCCGCTGGATTACGTCGCCTGATGGGGCGGGCCGGGGTGATCCGGGGTTGGGGCGATTGCTACGGGTACTTTCTTTTGGCGGCCGGTCTTGCCGACGTGATGATGGATGCGGTCATGATGCCCTGGGACGTGCTGCCGCTCGTGCCGGTGGTGCGCGGTGCGGGCGGCTTGATCACGGCATGGGACGGCAGCGATGTGCTCGCCGGAAACTCGGCCGTGGCGGCGCCGCCCGGTTTGCACGGCGAGGTGATCCAAGTACTCAATAGTCGCTGATTCGGGCAAGTGGCGCGCCAGTTTTCGGTCAGACCAGGGCGACGCCTGTGGGGCCTCGCTCGACGGAGCCGATCCGTCGGCCGCGCAGAATGGTCATGGTGCGCTTGGCGTGGCGGGCATCGACGATGACGACGTAACCGATGCCCATGTTGAAGACCTGATAGGCCTCGGCGTCGCCCAAACCGCCCCGGTCGCGCAGGGTTTTGAAGAGCGAGGGCACGGACCAAGACTTCGTATCGATGATGGCGCGGGCGCCGTCGGGCAAAATGCGGGGGAGATTATCCACGAGCCCGCCACCGGTGATGTGGGCCATCCCTTTGACGGGGATTCGCCGCATGAGCCGGCGGATCGCCGGCAGGTAGCAGACGTGCGTGCGGAGGAGTTCTTGGCCGATGGGCAACCGCAGGCCGGGGAGTCGATCGCGCGGGCCGAGGCCCATGTCGTCGAACAGGATCTTGCGCGCCAGGCTATAGCCGTTGGTGTGGAGGCCGGATGCGGGGAGGCCGATGATGGCGTCGCCCGGCCGGATCGAGGAGCCATCGATGATTCGGGCGCGATCGACCAGTCCGACGATGCAGCCCGCGAGGTCGTACTCGCCCGGTGGGTAGAATCCCGGCATCTGCGCGGTCTCGCCGCCCAGCAGCGCGCAACCGGCTTGGGCGCAGGCCTTGGACATGCCCTTGATGAGGGACCCGAAGATGCGCGGCTCAAGTTTTCCGGCTCCGATGTAGTCCAGGAAGAACAGCGGTTCGGCGCCGAGCGTGAGGATGTCGTTGATGCAGTGATTGACGAGGTCGGCCCCGACGGTGTCGTGCTTGTCCAGAAGGAATGCGACCTTGAGCTTGGTGCCCACGCCATCGATGGAGGCGACGAGGACGGGATCGCGATGGCCCGGAAAACTGGCGCGGAACAGGCCGCCGAATCCGCCGACGCGACCGAGTACCTCCGGTCGGTGGGTCGTCCGGAGCCTGGCTCCGAGTCGTGATTTCAGACGATTGGCGAGGTCGATATCGACGCCGGCGCGCGCGTAAGCTTTTTGAGGCATGGGGGTGATTTTGGGGTGGTGACCGCGATAGATTAATCCTGTGTGCGATTCCAAGCGTTTGTCAAAGCGAACCTCGGGGTGGCCTAATCCTCCGGGTCTGGTGTGGCGACCCGCGGAAGTACGGCGGCGGACCAAGTGACGACGCCCGCGATCCAAGCTATGGCCGCGTAGGCGAGGTGGGAGAGGCGGATGGTGGGCAAAAAGTCTGCGGAAACTCGCGTGGCCAGCGCGAGGACGGCCAGGATGGCGAAGGCCAGGAGGGAACGGATGGGTTTGCGAAACAGGTGTCCGGCGCCGCTGTGGCCGAGAATGACGCGGGTCGCGACCGCGAAGGTGAGCATGCCGAACCCGCCGATGAAGAGCAGATGCGCCCAGGCAACCGCAGGGGGAGGCGCGAGGGCGGCGGTGGGGTAGGCACACGTCAGGAACAGGAGGGCCGTGGCGACGCAGCGGGAGATCGTGCCCGTTGCCTTGGCCCGGAATGGTGGCAATTGCCAGAGGAGGAAAGTGCCCACCACGAGCGCCCGGCCGAGGTTGGCCGACCTTTTGTGGCCCAGGGCCTCCCAGACGAAGGACAGGAGCACCGCCATTCCACACGCCAGCGACCATGCGGTGGCCAATGTCCAGCCCTTTGGGGGCGCGATGGATTCTGGGAAGTCCTGCCGGTTGGGCAGATCAAAGAAACGGGGCAAGAGGAACGCCCCCACCCCGAGCACGGGCAGGAGGAGAAATCCCTGATATACCAGAAGCCGCGCGAGCGCATCATGCCACGGTGGCAGGTCGGCGAGCGGCCCAAAAATGAAGAGCGCATCGCCCACCAGTGCGGACAGCAACCCTAGCGCGGCGATCGCGAAGGAAGGGGGCGGCACGTCCCTGCGGATGATGATCCGAAGACCGAACGCGGCGATCAGGAAGAGCAGTGCGAGGAGGAAGATCTGGTCGCCCCACAGTGAATGACCGGTGGTGTGCAGGCCCGCGGCCGCGACCAGCAGTGCGGCGATGGAGGCCACCTCGATGAGCGTGAGCCCCGGCGCACCGATTAGGCGGGGGGCGGCCGTTCCGAGGAACCCGAACACGAAGCACGCGAGAAAACCCTGGGTCATGATCCGCGCGTGCGCGACGCCGGGGTACGTTGGGAGGAAGCCCCAGGCGTGCAGCGGCCAGAGGAGCGCCCCGTGGATGGCGAGCAATGTCCCCGTTGGGAACAGCAAACGGTAGGGCTGGCCCGCGATAAGCGCGGTGAAAGGGCGCCTAGGCATCGCGGGTGTCTTTGGGGTGTCCCGCGGTGGGCGGTTCATCTCTGAGGAGGCGTCGCCAGCGCGCGATCTCTTTGCGGACCAGACGGGGGTTTGGAGAGCCGGCTGACGTGCGGGCATCGAGCCGTCGGCGGGCGCCGGAGCGGAGGAGGTCTGCGGCGCTGGCCAGTGCGGGGGAGATGGCGAGCCACTCCTCCCGCTCGAGCCCGCCGATGTCCCGTCCAGAATCTTGAGCGATTCGGACGGCGGTGCCCACCAGCCGGTGCGCCTCCCGGAAGGGAACACCGCGGCGGACCAGATCGTCGGCGATGTCGGTTGCGAGGGCGGATGGATCGGACGCGGCGCGGCGCATGGCCTTGCCGTTGAATTGTGCGCCGGCCACGACGTCGGCCATGAGGTCGAGAGAGTCGCGGAGCGTGTCCGCGGTGTCGAAAAGCCGCTGTTTGTCCTCCTGCAGGTCGCGGTTGTAGGTCATGGGCAGGCCCTTGAGGGTGACGAGGAGGGCCACCAGGTTGCCCGTGACGCGGCCGCACTTGCCGCGCACCAGCTCTGGCACGTCGGGGTTCTTCTTCTGCGGCATGAGGCTGGAACCCGTCGTATGGGCGTCGGCGAGCCGGGCGAACCCGAACTCCGCGGAACACCAGAGGATGAGGTCCTCGGCGAGGCGGGAGAGGTGCACGGCGCAGAGCGCGGCCGACGCGAGGAATTCGGCGACGAAATCGCGGTCGCTGACCGCGTCCATGGAATTCATGGCGATGCGTGGCCGTCCGCGCGCGTCGACGAAACCGAGGTCGCGTGCGGTGAACTCCCGATCGACGGGGAGCGTGCTTCCGGCGATCGCCCCGCAGCCGAGGGGGCAGACGTTGGTCCGGGCAAAGGCATCACCCAGTCGGCCGTGGTCGCGGTCGAGCATCTCGACGTAGGCCAAGAGGTGGTGGGCGAGGGACACGGGCTGGGCCCGCTGCATGTGGGTGTAGCCGGGCATCACGGCGCCGGGTTGGTCGCTCGCGGCGCGGAGGAGGGAGCCCTGGAGGCGCCGGATGGCGGCCTGCTGGGCGCGGATCTCATCCTTCAGCCAGAGGCGCATGGCGGTGGCGACCTGGTCGTTGCGGCTGCGCGCGGTGTGAAGCTTGGCCCCGGCGGGCGTGATCTCGGTGAGCGCCGCCTCGATGTTCATGTGGACATCCTCGAGGTCCTCGCGCCACGTGAACCGGCCGTCCCGGATGTCTGCGGCGATTTTCGCAAGGCCGCCCTGGATGTCCGAGCATTCCTGGGCTGTAATGAGGCTGCTGGAGGCGAGCATGCGGGCGTGCGCGAGGCTTCCGCGGATGTCGTGCTCCGCGAGGCGGCGGTCGAAGGAGACCGATTCCGTGAATCGGCGGACCTTTTCCTCGGGCGGCTCATGAAAGCGCCCGCCCCAGGGTGTATTGGCACCTGTGCCAGCCATGGGGGCAGGCTAACCCGCGGGCCGGGGGTCTTCAACCCCCAACAACGGACATCCAACAACCGACGTCCCAGGCCAAGATTTAGGTTGAATGATGGGTCTTCGGGCCGAAAAGTGCATAGATGGACCGGCCCGAAAGAGTGGCACTGTATCCCGGCAGTTTCGACCCGTTAACGAACGGGCACTTGGACGTTACGCAAAGGGCGCTTGAGCTCTTTGACCGTGTGATCGTCGGGATCGCGGTCCATACCCCGAAGACAACGCTGTTCACGGCCCAGGAACGCATGGCGCTGGCCCGGGAGGCCTTGGCGGGGGCCGGGGACCGCGTCGAGATCGTGGTGTTCGAGGGCCTGCTGATAAACTTCGCCCGGCGGCGGCAGGTGACCGCCATCGTCCGGGGACTCCGGGCCGTGGCGGATTTCGAGTTCGAGTTCCAGCTCGCGCTGGTGAATCGCAATTTCGCGCCGGAGATCGAGACGATCTTCCTGATGCCCAAGGAGAGCCTGATTTATCTGAGTTCGTCGCTGATCAAAGAGATCTCGCAACTGGACGGGGATGTTTCCGCCCTGGTGCCGCCCAACGTAGATCGGGCCCTGCGGGTCAAGTTTCGGGCCACACGATGAAAATTCATGTTCTTCAGATCCCCGACGAAGGGCTGGTCTTGGAGGGCGAGGAGCCTCCAGATCTCGTTGCCTGGCCGGATTTTACACCCGCGGGCCCCGTCCGCTATCGCGTGGAGGCGACGTACCGCGGCGGGAGCCTTTTAGTGAGGGGCAAACTCAGTTTGGAGGGCACGTCGCCCTGCGCTCGCTGTTTGCACCCGCTGCCGGTATCCGTGGAGGTGGCCGATTTCACGGTCCTGGTAGAGAAACCCGAAGCCGAGTGCGTGGACTTGACGGAACAGGTCCGGGAAGACATCCTACTTGCTTTACCCGCCTACGTCCGGTGCGAATTGGACGCATCGCAGCGGTGCCCGATAACGGGCGAAAGCTGGGGTGGTGTGGCTGGTGATAGGCCGACATCGATGCATTCTGATGTCTGGTCGGCCCTTGATAAGCTGGGCGAGGAAAAGGAAGAGAAGGATTGATAGATTATGGGCGTCCCGAAGCGCAGAAGTTCAAAGATGCGAATGCGGATCCGCAAGGCGGCGAATCGCTGGCGCGCTCCGAAGCTGACCGAGTGCCCGCAGTGCGGGGCGAAATTCTTGTCGCACCGCGTTTGCCCGTCATGCGGGTACCATCGTGGCAGGCAGGTGCTGACCATCGAGTCGGCGGCAGAGTGAGCCACCGGGCGCACGCGCGATGAAGATCGCCCTCGATGGCATGGGGGGGGATTGGGCCCCGGCCAATCCCGTCTCGGGAGCCATTGAGGCCCTCCGGAGGTTTCCCCAGATCGAGAGGCTGTATCTCGTGGGCCGCGAGGCCGACCTGAAGGCGGAGCTGGACAAGCACGGGCCGGTTTCGCCGCGGGTGGAGATCGTTCCGGCATTGCAGGTAGTGGAGATGGGCGACGCGGCTATCGACAGCGTGCGCCGGAAGAAGGATTCCTCGATCAGCCGGGCGGTGGATCTGGTCAAGCGCGGCGACGCGCAGGCGGTGGTGTCAGCGGGTCACACGGGGGCGGCGGTCGCGGCGTCCACGGTGCGACTGCGGACCCTGCCCGGCGTCGTGCGCCCGGGCATCGCGACCGTGATGCCGACGGAGACCAATCTTTTCGTACTGATTGACGCGGGGGCGAACATCGATGCGAAGCCGGTGCATCTCGGGCAGTACGCGATCATGGGGGCGGCGTATTCGGAGCACGTGCTGGGCTACACGAATCCCTCGGTTGGGTTGATGAGCATCGGGACCGAGGAGGCCAAGGGCAACGACCTGACGCGGGAGGTGTTCAAGCTGCTGAGCGCGCTGCCCATAAACTTTCGCGGGAATGTGGAGGGGCACGATCTTTTCGAGCATCCGGTGGAGGTGGTGGTGACGGATGGTTTCGTGGGCAACGTGATGCTGAAGACCACGGAGAGCATCGCCGGGGCGATGCTCCACTGGCTGAAGCACGAGCTGGCGCAGAATCCGGTGAGGATGTTCGGGGCGATGCTCGCGAGGGGCGCGTTCCGGGCGATCCGGCGAAAGACGAACTACGAGGAGTATGGCGGATCGCCGCTGCTCGGAGTCAATGGCGTCTGCATTATCGCGCACGGGGCATCGAGTCCTTTAGCAATCACCAACGCCATCCGCGTGGCGGCGGAATCGATAAGCCACGACCTGAACCCGCACATCGTAGAAAGGATCGCGGCCGCCCGCGAACTGTTTGGCCCGGCCGAGGAGGCCGCGCCCCAACCCCAAGCATAGCATGAAGCCAGCCGAGTCTGATACGAGCGCGCCGGGCACCGCCCGGTTAGGTAGAAGCGTCCATATCGCGGGGATCGGATCGTACGCGCCCGAGCGGGTGCTGACGAACCAGGAACTCGAGAAGATGGTGGACACCACCGACGAGTGGATCCTGACGCGTTCCGGAATACGGGAGCGTCACATAGCGGCCCCGGGGCAGGCGACCTCGGACCTTGGGGTGGAGGCGGCGAGGGCGGCGTTGGCCGATGCGGGGTTGGCGGCTGGCGACGTGGACCTAATCCTGGTTGCGACCGCGAGTCCCGACATGCTGTTTCCATCGACCGCGTGCCAATTGCAGCACAAGCTGGGCGCGCGGAAAGTGGCGGCGTTTGATCTTTCTGCCGCCTGTTCTGGATTCATCTACGCGCTGGAGGTGGGGCGGCAATTCGTGGCGAGCGGGACGCATGACACCGTTCTGGTGGTGGGGGCCGACAAGCTTTCGGCGATCACGGACTGGACCGACCGGGCGACATGCGTCCTCTTTGGGGATGCCGCGGGCGCGGCCGTGCTGCGGCACGAACCGGGGCGGCGGGGCATCCTTTCGACGCACCTGGGGGCGGACGGCTCCCAGAAGGAAATCCTCAATGTGCCGGCCGGGGGTTCGGCCATGCCGGCCACGGAGCAGACCGTGCGCGACAAGATGCACTTCATTCGCATGAGCGGGCGGGAGGTGTTCAAGCTTGCGGTGAATGCGATGCTGAGTGCGGCGAGGGGGGCGGTTGAAAAGAGCGGGCTGGCGCTCTCCGATATCAACTGCGTGATTCCGCACCAGGCCAACATGCGGATCATCGAGGCGATCTCAGATCGGCTTAAGGTCGGGATGGATCGGTTCCACGTGAATCTTCAGCACTACGGCAACACGTCCGCGGCATCGATTCCCGTGGCCCTTGCCGAAGCCGTGCGAATGGGCAAGGTCAAACGCGGCGACAATGTGCTGCTAGTGGCTTTCGGCGGTGGGTTGACCTGGGGCAGCGCCGTTATCCACTGGTGAGATCAGGGTGAGCCCTGATGGCGGGGCCGCGTGAAGGGGGCGCACCGGAAGAAATCGTTTCACCATGGGGAATGGTGATCAAAACTTGTCGGCTTTCGCGAAATCTGGCGCGGATCCGGCAAGATCTTTCGGATAATTCAGGCGGGATTTTTGGGGTCATTTGACAGTTTGTGTCACCGTGTTATTTATAAGTGTTTCTGGGCGGCAAGATCATTGGAGAAGAGAATGGGTTATAGGCGGCGACGCTGTGGAGGGTTCACGCGTGTTCAGAGCACCGTCCCCGCGATGGCGGATTCGCCATGTTTTGCCGCCACTTCCTTCGAGGTGCACCCGTGTGGGATTCGAATGCGGACGCGATGGTCATTTGACATTGGGGTGGAGCTTGCGCTGACCCTCAGGACGCCGGATGGAGATGTGTCGGTGTGTGGGACCGTCGTTGAATGTGCGCCGGCGTTCGATGAGCCTGGGGCCTTTGATCTGACCGCGTTCGTTCGCCGCGGGGCAGGGGAGCGTTTCGGGATGCGGTCGGGCGCGGTGTGACGCGGGCGGGGCGAGGGACGGTTCAGTCGTAGAGGAAATGCTCTCGCTGCAGTTTTAGGCGACGGGTGCGCCAAGCGGTGGCGTCGGGTCCTCCGATGGATTCGGCGAGGCGGTAGATGGAGAGGGCACCGGCCCAATCGCCGCCGGATTCGAGGATGCGCGCGGCATCGGATGCGGCCTTTCCAAACCAGTGGTACTCGGGCACCTTGGAGGGCAAGGCCGCGCCCTTGCCGGTCAGGTTACCGTAGACGACATCGGTGTAGGCCTCGAGGGCCTCTGTGGTGCGGCCGGCCTTCTCAAGGGTCTGGCCTTTTTTCCATCCGGCCTCGTGGATCAGGTCGGGCCGGAAGACGCGCAGGTTTTCTTCGGAGAGCACTTCGTCATAGATGGCGATCGCCCGGGCGTACCGCTTAGGGTCGTCGGCAGCGAGGCGATAGTGTGCGTCGGCCTCGCCGATGCGGGCCATGGCGAGCACTTCGATGGCCGGGGGTGGCGATATGGTGGCGACAGACGCGTAGACCGCGAGCGCCTCCTCAAACTTCGCTTGGAGGCGCAGCGCGTGGCCCTGGCCGACGCGGGCCTCGGCAAGCCGAGGCGACTTTGGGTGTTCTTTCGCGAGTTCTTCGAAGAGGGCTATGGCCGGTCCCGGGTCGTCGCGCCGCAGGGCGGCGAGGCCGGCAAAATAGAGGGCGTCGTCCGCGAGATCGTGGTCGACGACGTTTCGGGCGAGTCGGGTGAACCAGGTCTGGGCGTTGGCGAAATCTTCGCCGGTGAAATAGGCCTCGCCGATCTGGAAAAGGATGTCGCCGGTGACCGGGGAATCGGGGAATTTCTGAAGAAGGTCCTTGAGGGAGGCGATGGATGCCTCGGGGCTATCGGCGCCCAGCTGTCGTCGGGCGGCGATCATGAGAAACTGAGCCTCTGGGATGTGAGCGCCGGTCGGGTATCGCGCGATGAGTTCCTGGAGCTTCCTGACGGCATCTTGGAGCTTGCCCTCGCGCATGAGCGATCTGGCGATCTCGAAAAGGACGATGTGCCGCTTGGGGGAGTCTGGGAAGGCATCGAGTATCTGTTGCCATTTGGCCCTGGCTTCGCCCTCTTTGCCCATCTGGCTCTCAAGGCGTCCCTGTTCGGCGACGGCAGTCTCGCGGAGGAGGCTCTGGGGAAAAAGGGAGGAGAAGCGATGGTAGAGTTGGACGAGCTGCTCCGGCTTGCCCTGGCGGGCCAGGCAGAGCATGGCATTAAACAGCGCCTTCTCGTGGATCGGTGACGCCTCGGGCATCTTTGCGATGGCAAGGAATTCGTCGTGCGCATCTCCGAAGCGCCCGAGGCCGAAGAGGATCCCGGCGGAGCGGAACCGGCATTCGGCGGCCTGGGATGGTTCGGGCGATTGTTCGGTCGCGGCGCGAAGGAGGGCCAGGCCGCGATCAGGGTCTCCCCGCGCGGCGATGGTCTCTCCCGCCCGGGACAGCGCGGCGGCGGCCCATGAGGTCTTGGGGAATCGCTTCGCGGTGGCATTCCAGGTGGCCAGGGCGGCTTCAGGCTGTTGGGAGGCAAGTTCGGCCTCGGCGATGGCGAGCAGGCATGGTGCGGCGACGTGGGTGACCGGCTCTTCGTCGGCGATGCGCCGGAGTCTGGAGAGCGTGTCGCGAAGGGCGCCGGCATTGGCGGCGGCCTCGATCATCTTCTTGGCGGCGACGAGCCGGGCGGCCTCGTCGGATCCCGAGAGAAGGACCTTCTCGAAGGACTCGAGCGCCTTGGTCGGGTCGTTCATCGCGAGGGCACATTCGCCGCGCCGGAGCCACGCGTTGATGAGCAGGTCATTTCGCACGGGTCCCGGCTCCTGAGTGATTTGCTCAAAATGGCCGAGTGCCTTGGCTGTGTCTTTGGACGCCAAGAGGATTTCCCCGAGCCAGAAATGGGCCTCGAGTCGCGCGGGGCGAGCCGGCTGGGAAACGAGGAGATCAGTGAGCGTCTGGGCGGCGTCGGCGGTGCGCCCGGCGCGGAGTTGCCATCGGGCGTGGAGCACGCGCGCGCCCTGGGCAAAATCTGGGGCACCGGGGCTACGCGCGATGACATCCAGTATGCCCTCGCCCTCTTTGGCTTTATCGCCGCCGAGGTTAAGGAGGGTCCAGGCGAACCCGAGTCGCGCGTCGGGCGCGCCGGGGTAGTCTGGATTGAGGGTGAGGAGGTCGCGATAGAGGCGTTCGGCGTCCTCAAACCGACCGAGATCCGCGGTGCAATCGGCCGCGATGTGAAGCGCCTCGGGCCCCGGTTTCTTGCGCTGTGTCTCTTTGATCAGCGGCTCGAGGGTGGCAAGTGCCTCACCGTGTCGGCCCTGTTGGTGCTGGGCCTTCGCGAGCCACTGCCGGACGAGCGGTGCCGACGGGCTCTTGGGGAAACTGGCGAGGAACGAGGAGGCCTTGGTCTCCACGACGGGGAAGATCTGGGCATCGACCGTCCGCCGGATGGCCTCGAGCGCCGCCTCCTCGTTTTCCGCGGGTGCTGGCTGGGCGGCGGGGGCTGCGGCGACGAGTCCCGCGAGGAGGATGGCGGTGGTGGGCTGGTGGATTTTCATGCGGCGACGGTTTGCGGCAAGACCCGCGGCGTGTCTGTCAGACGGTGGGCGAGGTGGCGTCCGGTGATGCTCTCCGGGCAGCGGGCAATCTCCTCGGGGGTGCCGCAGGCCACGATGCGCCCACCGGCTTCGCCCCCTTCGGGGCCTAGGTCGATGACATGGTCGGCGCACTTCACGACATCGAGGTTATGCTCGATGACGATGACCGTGTTGCCGGATGAGCGGAGGCGCAGCAAGACATCGATGAGCAGTTCGATGTCGGCGAAATGGAGGCCGGTCGTTGGCTCGTCGAGGAGGTATAGCGTGCGGCCGGTCTGGCGGCGGCCAAGTTCGGCGGAGAGTTTGACCCGCTGGGCTTCGCCGCCCGAGAGGGTGTCGGCCGGCTGGCCGAGTCGGAGGTAGCCGAGGCCGACGCGAGAGAGGGATTCCAGCTTCTCCTGAAGGGCGGGCACGTGGCGAAAGAACGAGCGCGCCTCCTCGATGGTCATGTCGAGCACATCGGAGATATTGCGGCCCTTGTAGGTGATCTCCAGGGTCTCGCGGTTGAAGCGTCGCCCGCCGCATGCCTCGCAGGTCACGAAGACGTCGGGCAGGAAGTGCATGGGGATGCGTTTGGACCCCGCGCCCTGACATGTATCGCAGCGGCCGCCGTGGCTGTTGAACGTGAAGCGGGCGGGGCCGTAGCCGCGCACGCGCGACGACGGGAGGCCGGCGAACAGGTCGCGGATGACGTTGAAGGCCCCGGTGTAGGTGGCTGGATTGCTCCTGGGTGTGCGGCCCAGTGGGGACTGGTCGATGGTGACCACCTTGTCGATCTCGCCGAGCCCTGCGATGGCGCCGTGTTCACCCGGTCGCTCTTTGGAGCCGTAGAAGTGGCGGAACAACGAGCGGGTGAGGATATCGTTGACGAGGGTGCTCTTGCCCGATCCGCTGACACCGGTGACGCAGGTCAGCGTGCCCAGCGGGAAGCGCGCCGTGATGTTTTTGAGGTTGTTGGCGCGGGCGCCGCGAACGGTCAGCCACTGACCCGTGCCCTCGCAGCGTCGGCGGGGAACGGCGATCCGCCTGCGCCCGGACATGTACTGGCCGGTCAGCGACTTTTCGTGGGCGGCAATCGTCGCGGGCGGGCCCTCGGCCACGAGTTGGCCGCCGAGAACGCCAGCTCCCGGACCCAGGTCGATGACGTGGTCGGCGGCGCGAATGGTATCCTCGTCGTGTTCGACGACGATGACGGAGTTGCCGAGGTCGCGGAGTCCACGGAGCGTGCCAATGAGGCGGTCATTATCTCGCTGGTGGAGGCCGATGCTGGGTTCGTCGAGGATGTAGAGCACGCCGGTGAGACCGGAACCGATTTGCGTGGCGAGCCGGATGCGCTGGGCCTCGCCGCCGGAGAGGGTGCCGCTTTCGCGGTCGAGGGTGAGGTATCCGAGGCCGACATCGCTCAGGAATCTCAGGCGACGCGTTATTTCGGCCAGCACCTCGCCCGCGATCTTGCGCTGGTGGTCCGCGAGGCCGATGCCGGATAGGAAGGCCAGTGCGGCATTGACCGACATCGCGCAGATCTGGTGGATACCTTTCCCCGGGGGGCATTGCCCTTCCTCCCGCAGCGGTCCACCGATGGTGACCGCCAGGATCTCGGGCTTGAATCGCGCGCCCTTGCAGTCGGGGCAAGGGCGCCGGCCCATGAAAGACTCGATTCGGCGGCGCGTTGCTTCGCTCTCGCTTTCGCCATGCAGGCGCTCCATCTGCGGGATGACGCCCTCAAATGGTTTCTCGGTAGGCGGGCCGGAGCTGGCCCGCCCGTGCGTGAGGCGGATCGCCTGATCGCCCGATCCGTGGAGCATCATCTGACGGAACGCGGGGTCGAGCTGGCGCCATGGCTTGTTCAGCGGCGCGCCACAATGGGAGGCGACGTCCTGGATCAGGCCCCGGTAATACGCGGCGAGTCGGCGGGCCCCACGTCGCCAGGGGACGATCGCCCCCTTTTCGAGGGAGCGGTCGGGGTCGCTGATGACAAGATCCTCGTCGATGACCATGATGGAACCCAGTCCGTGGCACCGGGGACAGGCGCCCAGGGGGCTGTTGAATGAAAAGTGGCGCGGCGTGAGATCGCCGAAGCACTCGCCAGAGCTGGGGTCAAAATTGCGGTTACTGAACGCGGTCTCGCGCCAGTCCTCGTCGGCGGCCCCGGGTGGCCGAAGGAGGGCGATTACGACGCCGCCCCCCCGGTTGACGGCCAGTTCGACGGAGTCGGTGAGCCTGCCCCTAGCGTCTGGTCCACAGACGAGCCGGTCAACGACGGCCTCGATGTCGTGGGCGTCGGCTTTGTTGAGCCGCGGCGAGGGTTCCAGGTCGATGATCTCGCCGTCGATCCGTGCCCGGACGAACCCATCGCGCCGGATCCGTTCGATCACGTCGCGGAATTCGCCCCGGGTCCGCCGCACGAGAGGGGCGAGCACGACGAGGCGGGTGCCCGGCTGCTCGGCCATGAGGGCATCGACGATTTCCTCGACGGTCATGCGGCGCAACGGCCTGCCGGTATTCGGGTTATGCGGCACCCCGACGCTCGCAAACAGGAGGCGCAGGAAATCGAAGATCTCAGTCGTCGTGGCGATCGTGGATCGTGGATTTGTGGCGGACGTGCGCTGTTCGATGGCGATGGCGGGGGATAGTCCACCGATGAAGTCGACATCGGGCTTCTGGAGGCGGTCCAAGAACTGGCGCGCATAGGCCGAGAGGCTTTCGATGTAACGGCGCTGGCCTTCGGCGAAGAGCGTGTCGAAAGCGAGGGAGGACTTGCCCGAGCCGCTGGGCCCCGTGATGACCACGAGCCGGTTTCTGGGGATCCTGAGCGAGATGGCCCTCAGGTTGTGTTGCCGGGCCCCGGTTATGGTGATGTGCGGGTCCTCCATATCGCTAACCCAAAAGTTTGGCATGCTCTCCAGTCCGCGACAAGAGCGCGTTCGGACTCCGCAGCCCAAGATGCGGATCACCGGATTGGCGGTGATCCGTCACGCAATTCCACGGCTACGGGAGCGCGATAGCTCTGGAGACCCACACGCGGACACCGCCAATGGAACTCATAACATATTATAAATAAACGCTTTGCGTACGAAATACCCCAAGGAACTGGATTCTCGAATCGCCGGTGTGCCGCGGGGTTCGCCGGACCGTGCGGGACTGCCGCATGTTCAATCGGGCGGGCTGGGGGATTCGGGCGGCACCGTTTTTCGCACGCGCGCAGAGACGGTTGCTCATCAGAGCAATCCGGATGGACGTGGGGCCCCTGATGCATTACGCTAATAGTGTGGTCGAATCGGTGACGATGACCTGAGACAAGATTTGAGGCGACACTGGCAATGTTAACTGACCGTCTTCAGCTGCAGCGCCTTGAATTGAAGTACATTATTCGGGAGGAGCGTGCGCTGGAGGTGCGGAAATTCGTCAGCAGTTATCTGGTCATCGATGAATTTGGGGCCACTTTCAAGAATCTGTCGTATCCGGTGCACAGTCTCTATTTGGATTCCGACGATCTTCAGAGCTATTGGAGCACGATCAATGGGGACAAGAACCGCTTCAAATTGCGAGTCAGGTTCTACAATGGCGATCCGGACGCGCCGGTTTATTTCGAAACGAAGCGGCGGATGAACAATTCGATATCGAAGGAGCGGGGGGCCGTGATGCGGGGGTACGTGGGCGCGATCCTCTCGGGGCAATGCCCGACACCCCGGATGATGATTGATGAGGAGAACACGAAGCATTGGATGGCGGTGCGGCATTTTTGCGATCTGATGAGACGAAGCCAGGCGGGCCCGACGGCACACGTCGCATACGAGCGAGAGGCATGGATCAGTCCCGCGAGCAACTCTGTCCGGGTCACGATGGACCGCAACGTGCGATGCTGTCCAGATCACACGGTGAATCTGACGACCGACATGGTCGATCCCGCATTCCCTTTCGATAATCCAAACCGCTTTGAGCCTCCGCCGGCCGCCAAACACGTGATCCTGGAGTTGAAATTCACCGGCCGATACCCGCACTGGTTCAAGGATCTGGTCCGGGGTTTTGGTTTGGTGCAGTGTTCGGCGGCGAAATACGTGGACGGGATCTGCATCGCTGGGGAAGAGAGGTTTTCCCGACTGGGCTGCAACCGGCCGGGCGTGGCGCAGGTGCGGGCCATGGAGCGCAGGGCGTTTTCCCTGACGTGTTGCGATTGAGAGGCTCACGGGCGAAGAACCGACTATGTTAGAGGCGTTTCTGAGAGGCGATTATGCCGCGCAGCCGATGGATTTGCCGGCGATGCTCTTGGCCTTTTGCCTGGCGTTTCTCGGGGGGCACGTGATCGCCTGGGTGTACATATACACGCATTCGGGCCTCTCCTATTCCAAGTCGTTTGTCAACGCATTGATCGTGATGCCGATCATCGTGACGGGTGTGATGATGGTCCTGTCAAACAATCTGGTGACGGCGTTCGGCCTGATGGCGGTTTTTGCGATCGTGCGGTTTCGAAACATCCTGCGCGACACCCTGGATACCGCCTTCATTCTGGCGGCCATCGTTATTGGCATGGGCACGGGCACCCACCGGTTTCCGGCGGCGGTGGCCACCTGCCTTGTGGTTTCCGCGGTCTTGCTTTACCTGAACCTGAGCATGTTTGGGGAGCGGCACCGGTATAATCTGATCCTAAACCTCCGGTGGGGGCGGCCGATCAAGGATCTGGGTGACCTGATGCGGTTGCTGGAACGGCATAGCCGTAGGATCCAGTGCGCGGGCCAGAGGACGGGCGAGGGTGAGGAGGGGGCTGAAGTCAGTTATCGGCTGATGCTCCGGGACTCGCTCCGCGAACAGGATCTGTTGACTGAACTCAAGGCGATGGCGGGGGTGTCCCGTGTCGTCAGCATGAGGGCGGAGGACGAGTCGGAGATCTGAAGGTTCATCCATGAGCGCGTTGCCAAAAATCCCGAGCCCCAAAGCCTATTATTGGGATGAATTCCGGCGCAGCTATCTGCCGGTCATCGTATTCGTCCTGGTGCTCGGGTGCTCGATCAATCTTTGGATGGGTCACGTGGCGCCCCCCGTCATTGTCGGGGAGGTGGAGATCGTGCGATCGAGCATCACGGCGACGGCGCCGGGCGAGATCTTAGACCTCAAGGTGGACCTGTTGCAGCGGGTGGCAAAAGATGACCCGATCGCGGTCGTCAGCGTCATGGAGGATGACACGGTGCAGGCCACCATTCGGAGCGAGGAGGCGGACCTGGTGATCTTGGAGGAGCGCCTGCGGCAAAGCAATGTGCGCATCCTGGAAGACTACGAGAGCCTGAAACACGGGCTGGCGATGCGGCGGGTGGAGCGTGCCGCGGAGAATGTGAACCTGCAGCATGCGATCACGGAGTTCCAGCGGTCCGAGAAGCTCCTCAAAGAGAGGACGGTGTCGGAGTCGGAGCATGATCTGGCGAAGACCACGCGGGACTCGCTTCAAGAGAAGGTGGCGCAATTGGACACGCTTATTTCCGAGATGGAGGCGAGCCTCGTGAAACTGAAGCCCCCGGACGATGCGTCGGGAGCGGCCAGCGAAACGGATCCCATCGTGCGGGCCATCAAGGGCAAGCAGGACGCCATCAGGATGGCGTCCAAGCCGCAGGTGATCAAGGCGCCGATCGCGGGCATGATCAGCGCGATCTACAAGCGCAAGGGCGAGAAGGTGGTGCGCGGGGACGCGATCGTGCTTGTCAGCAGCACCGAGTCCGAGCGCATCGTCGGGTTCGTGCGCCAGCCGCTGAACATCAAGCCCAAGGTTGGCGACTCGGTGGAGGTCCGGTCTCGCTCTTCCGGGCGCGCCTCGGCCATGGCCAAGGTCCTGCAGGTGGGCACCCAACTTGAGATGATCAATCCGGCGCTGTTGCCGGTGGCACTGCAGGATGGGGTGAGCGAGTACGGCCTGCCGATGCTGATCGGATTGCCCAAGGGGCTCCAGCTGATGCCCGGGGAGACGGTGGATATCCGCATGGCGGCGGGCAGGTAGGCCGCATCGGAGCGGTGTTGGCCAGAACCCCAGCCATCATGAGGCGCCCGCGTTCATCGCCGCCTGACACAGGCGGCGTTCACATCCGTCCGGGTCAAGTGTAGGGCCGGTCGGCCGGTGCCTGTGGGGCTATGGCCGCCGGGCTCGGGGCCTTCGGGGCGGGGACCGGTGGGGCGGGAGCTGCCGGGGTCGGAGCCGATGGGGCGGCGGCGGGCGGCGTGGCATTGGTGGCCGGCGCGACGTTGATGGTGGCGTTTTCGGGGATGGCTAGCAGGTCGGCCTCGGTCCAGGCGACCTTGCGGGACGCGAATTCGGCGCGGACGGCGGCGACTTCTTCCGGGGTGATGGGTTCGGCCTTGTTGCCCCACTCGTTGCGGACGTAGGTGAGGATGGCGGCGATCTTCTTGTCATCCAGGACCGGTTCCCATGACTGCATGACGTTGTTGTAGGTGTTGCCTTTGACCTTGAACGGACCCTGGAGGCCCTTGAGGACGATGGCGATGACGCGCTTTTTGTTGCCGAGCACGTACTCCGAACCGGCGAGCGGCGGATAGACGCCGGCTTGGCCGAGGCCCGTGGCCTGGTGGCAGGACTGGCAGTTTGCGGTGAACTGGCGTTTGCCGAGTTTGGCGAAGGCGGCGGCGGGATCCTCCTTGGCAGCCGTGCCGCCAGCGGCAGTCCCGGCGACAGCACCGCCGGCGATGGCGCTTCCGATGCGCTCGTCAAAATTGTCCGCGCGATAGCCGCCGGAGAAAGTCCCGAGGTACCAGCCACCCCAGCCGATGAGCAGGGAGACGGCGAGCCACAGCCAGATCGGCATGGGTTCCATGCCCTCGCGCGGTTCGATTTTCTCCCTCAGGACGGCGGCGTGGATGCCAGTGACACTCACGCGCTCGGAGTAGTCCACTCCGGGCAGGGTGGGATCGATGTCGTGGGCTTCTGGCGGGGGTCTCAAGTCGTCGGCCATCGCGAGATCCTCACTGGTCCACCGGGGCTTCTGGCAGAGGGTACATGCGGTTCAGGGAAACGAGATAGGCGACGAGGGCTTTGGCGTCCTCGGTCGGGACGATCTCGAAGCCGGGCTCGGGGGCGTCGGGGCCCTCGATCTGCAGGGCGTCGGGGGAGGGCGCGCCGACGATGCGCTGCTTTCTATACAGGTACCGGAACGGCGGCATGATCGAGCCCTTGGACACCGTCGCGGGCGCAAAGAGGTGCTTGTGGTGCCAGGCCACGCTGTTTTGGCGGTGGCCGATGTTCGTGAGATCGGGGCCGGTTCGCATCGTTCCGAGGAAATGCGGTCGATCGTGGATGTAGTCGCGGGCGACGGTTCGTCGGGCTCCCCAGCCGCGGGCCAAGTCGTAGCCCTGGTGGGCGGGGCGAACCTGCTGGGTGTGGCAGTAGATGCAGCCGTTGGCGGCGTACACCTGGGAACCTCGTTCGGCGAGCCCGGTGCGGGCCGGTGGGAGGTACTGGTTGTCATCCTCGTTGAGGTATTCCTTGAGGCCCCCGAACTGGATGTGGGGCGCGAGCACGAGCCCGAGCCAGGAGCAGATGAACGTGGCGAAGAAGCCGATGAAGAGGTTGCGCATCCGGTTCATGGGCGCACCTCCGCCTCGACGGGGTTGAAATAGACTGGCCCGCCCTCGCGGCGACCCAGCTGGAGGACCATGAGGATGAAATGGTAGGCGAAAACGACGTGGCCGATGCTGAGGAGCACGCCGGACAGCGATCGTCCCACGAGATAGGGCCTTGTCATCGGGACGATCTCGCCGACGAAATCCTTGGCGGGATCGGCGAGCATGAGGCCCTGGACGAGGCCGCCGACCGTGAGTGCGATGATCATGAAGAAGATGCCGTAGGCGGCCGCCCAGAAATGCAGGCGGATGAGGTAGGCGGAGCGCCACTCGCAGCCGCAGAGCCGCGGCACGATGTAGTACATGCAGCCGAACATGACCATGGTGAAGAACGCGTAGAGCCCAAAATGCGCGTGGCCGATGGTGTAGTGGGTGAAATGGGAGATCTTGTTGAGGGAACGAATGGCCATGGAGCTGCCCTGGAGGCTGACGAGCGTGTAGCTCATGGCGCCGAACACGATGAAGCGGAGGGTCGGGCTGTAGCGCAGCATGCCGAAGTGGCCGCGCATGGTCATGTGGTGGTTGACCGCGGTGACGACCACGGGGATGACCATCATGACGCTGGCCACGATGCTGGCGGTGATCACCCAGGCGGGCAGTGGTCCGCCGATGAGGTGGTGCCCCCCGTTCCAGGAATAGAATAGGGCGAGCGACCAGAAACCGATGGCGGAAAGATAATAGCTGTGGATGGGTCGGCCGATGACCTTGGGGATCATGTAGTAAGCGGCGCCGATGCCGATGGGGGTGAACCAGAGGCCGAGGACGTTGTGCCCGAACCACCAGTTGACGATGGCCTGCACGGAGCCCTGCACGGGCTTGAGCAATATCAGGATGTTGGCCGTAGCATACAGCCAGGGGAACCAGAAGAAGGCGGCGAGCACGTACCAGAGCGTCACGTAGACGTGGTCACATTGCCGCGACGCGAACATGTCCACGGCCCAGACGGCGATCATGGCGTAGGCGATCCCGATGATGAGCGCGGCGTAGGGCGGGAACTCCAGCCATTCGACGGAGGTGCTTTGGCCGGCGAGGATGCCGGCTATGCCGACGGCGATACCTATGTTCCACAGGACACCGGCGGTCGTAACGAGCGCGGGGCGGCGGAGCGGGACGCGACAGAGGCGCGCCATGAGCCAAACGCCGACCCCGATGGCGGCGGAAGAAGCCCAGCCGTAGGCGACCGCATTGAGGTGCGAGGCCCGGAAGCGTCCAAAGGTGAGGAATCCGACGTCCTGCATCGAGATGGGATTCGCATTCAGTGATCCACCCGCCTGGAACTTGGCGACATCCGGCAGGGGTGCGCGGGTCATGAACTCGGGATCATGGAGCTTTATGGACGTAACGAGCGCGAAGAACGTGCCCACGAGCAACCAGAAGAGTGCCGATCCGAAGAAGAAGAGGACCGGCGCACGGCACGATCGGTCGATGTAGGCGCGCTCCGCGGCATCGGTGGGCGGGGGCATGGCGCCCGCCGGGTTGTTTCCACTGGTTTGGCTCACGGTCTTGGGGGCCCTTTCATGGCGCGGGTTGGACTGCCGGCGAGCAGCGAGCGTTTCATGCCGGGGAAGACGTCGGTGGGTTCCCCGATGGGCTCGCCGGAGTCAAAGATCGATTCGGAGCCCGCCTTGAAGTTCTCGAATTGACCGGCGCGGGCCGCCCAGACCAGCGCGGTCACGGCCATCGCGCCGAACGCGACGAGCGAAAACCCGAGGATGAGGTAGGCGGTCGTCATAGGATGGATGGCGGGCGGAAGACGGAAGATGGAAGCTCGGAGGCAGAAGTTTGAAGATGGATGCGTGGAGCGAACAGGGAGGAGGACGGTCCGGGTCCGACTGGCGCGGCGGCGGGGGCGGCGTTCGTGGGGGCAGGGCTTGGCGTGGCGGTGGGAGGTGCGGCGCTGGTGGCGCCGGCGGGCGGGGCGTTGGTGGCGACCGGGGGCGGTATGAGGGGGCCGGGGCGGACGGGTTTTGATTTCAGCTGTGGCAGGGCCAGTTCGATGGCGCGCTCCAGGGGCAATCCAACGACGCCGGCCCCGCGGTCGACCCAGTTGTATTCGGCGAGGGCCTTGGTGTCGCTCTCGCGGAGCTTGGCGAGTCGCTCGGTGCGTTGCTGCGCGCGGTCGGTTTCGAGGTCCGTGCGGTCGGCCGGCTGATTTCGGAGCCAGAGCGTTGCCGCGCCAAAGATCAGGAATCCCGCGACGATGGCTGTCAGGCCCAGGGGGCCGAGGCGGCGGGGTGCGGTCTGGTGGTCGGGGGCCATGGTCAATTCTTGAGGGCGATGGATTCCATGAGTCGGGGATCGCGCGATGGGAAGAGATCAGTTTTCTCCAGCATTCGGAAGAGGAGGGCGCCGAGCACCCCGACGAAACCGAGGAGGCAGAGGATGTCGATGGGGTGGATCGCAAAGCCGGATGTGTCGCCGCCGCCCCCGGCAGCGAGGTCGCGGTACGTCTGGAGGGAGGGGGCGATGATCCAAAACAGATCCACCGCGTGCATGAAGAGGATCCAGCCCGCGGCGAACAAGAGGCGTTTCCCGCCGCGTTTGGCGGGTTGGGTGAGGATGATCAGGAATGGCAGGATAAAGTGTCCGACGACCAGGACGAGGCTGACGTATAGCCAGGAGCCGGTGTTGCGTCGGAAAAAGAAGAGGGTCTCCTCGGGGATGTTGGAATAATAGATGAGGAGGTACTGGCTGAAGCCGATGTAGGCCCAGAAGATCACGAAGGCGAACATGAGCTTGCCCATGATGTGGTCGTGCTCGACGGTGAGAACGCCCTTGAGGTAGCCGGCGTCCCTCAGGAGGGAGGAGACCAATATGGTGAGGGCGATGGAGGACAGCGCGGATCCCGCGAAGATGTAGACGCCCCACATGGTCGAATACCACGTGTGATCAAGGGCCATGAGCAAGTCGAAGCCGGCGAACGTGATTGATACGGCGAAGAGCAGCATCAGGCCGTTGGACCAGCGGCGCATGCCCAGGGACAGCCTCGGGTCACCGGTCTCGTCTTGCATGACGGATTTCGTTTTGAAGAGGAGGGCCGCGAAGGTGAAATAGAGGAAGTAGAACGCGAGCCGGAAGAGGAGAAAGCCCTTGTTGAGGTAGGGGGATTTATGGGCGAGGGCGTGATCGGCGAGAGGGTCTAGAGTGAGCCACCGGTAGAGATCGGGCAGGCAGAAGAGCAACGGGATGAAGAGCGCGACGAGATAGGGGAAGAGCGCGGCCACGTGTTCGAAGAGGCGGCGGACGACGACCGACCAATTCGCGTCGACCGCATGGTGGAGGAGGATCCAGAAGAGCGAGCCGGCGCAGATCGTGAAACAGTACATGAAGCCGAGCAGCCAGGAGTGGGCGAATTGTTGACGGTCTACGGCGAGGCCCCACACCAGCGCGATGGCCAGGCAGAGCGCGCCACCGCCGAGAAAGGCGAGGGGCAGGGCGCCTGCCGAGGCTCGGCGGAACCGCTCGGGGGCTGGGGCGCTGGCGGTGTGTTCGCTCATGGCTTCGGGGGACTGGGCGCGGGGACCGCAGCGGGTGGTGCGTTAGAGGTTGGAGGCGATGTGGCAGAGGGGGGGGCATTGGTGGCGCCCGGAGCGGGTTCCGCTTTGGCGGCCTCAAGTTTCGCGCGCTCGGCGGCGGGGACATCGGCAATTGTGGCGTTGCGGGCCTTCTGGAGGACGCGGAGGTAGGCGATGATGGCCCAGCGGTCCTCGGGCCGGGTGTGCGGGTAGGCGCCCATCTGGCCCTTGCCGTGGGTGATGGTGTTGAAGATCTCGCCGTCGGCCATCTCGATGATCCGGGGCTGATGGAGGTTTGCGATGACGTTGAAGCCGTACTGCTGGACGATGCCTTTGCCATTGGCGAGGGCACCGTGGCAGGGGAGGCAATTGATGGTGAACCGCTGCTGGCCGCGGTCGATGAGGGCGCGGTCGACCGTCAGCGGGATCCCGTCCCCCCAGCGGTCGCCCATTATCCCCGTGGTGAGGTAGGGGTTATCGACGGGGACATCAAAAGGAACGGTGCCTGGGACCGGTGGGCGGTCGGCGCGGCCATCGGCGAAGAAGGGGGAGGGCTGCTGGGACTTGAATTTTGGCTGCCGGTCCATGTCGGGGAAGATCTCGATGGGCGGGGCCGATGACCTCGTACCGCGGAAGCCAAAGATGGCCAGGCCCACGATGCCGGTGATGGCGAGGCCGGCCAGGAACCACTTGATGACGGGAAGCGCGCGCATGGGTCAGGATTCCTCGATGCGCGACACGGCGGTGCCGCCTATGGCTTCCAAGAATTGGCGGGTCTCGGCCTCGTCGAAGAGGGCGTCATCGGCGCGGATCGCGATGAAGAAGCCGTCGTCGGTGACCTTTTCGAAGCGATCCCACTCGAACATGGGATGGTGGAGCTGGGGAATCCGGCCGAGCAGGAGCAGGCCGAGGACGGTGCCAAAGGCGGTGAGGAGGATCGTCAGTTCGAAGAAGATGGGAACGGATGGTTCGACGTCGAATGGGGTTTTGCCCGCCACGATCAGGGGGTAGTTGAAGTTGCCCATGATCGCCTTGACGATGCCGTGGTCGTCGCCGGCGAGGCTGATCATGAGGAACGCGAGCGTGAGGCCGGTGGCGCCGCCGAGCAGAGAGACCAGGGACACCTTGGATCCCTTGAGGCCCATGGCGTCGTCCATGCCATGGATGGGGTAGGGGGAATGGACGTCCCAACGGCGGAAACCCTTGTCGCGGACCTTCTCCGCGGCGTGGTAGAGGGCGGCCGCGGAGGCGAACTCCGCCGCGAAGCCATAGAGGCGGCGCTGTGCGGCGTCGCTCACGCGTGGCCCCCCCTGGCCTTGGCCTCGCGCCGGGCGAGGATCTCGCGGACTTCGCCTTGGATGGCCCCGCCGTTGTGGCCTTGTGGCGGACGGGGTTCGGGGAGGTGGTGGGGGTCGGCCTCGGGGAGGACGGCCTTGACCTCGAACATGGTGATCATCGGGAAGAAGCGAACGAAGAGCAGGAAGAGGAAAACGAAGAGTCCGACGGTGCCCGAGAAGAGGAGGATGTCATTGATCGTGGGCACGAAGTAGCCCCAGGCGCCGGGCATGAAGTCGCGGTGCAGCGACGTGACGATGATGACGAAGCGCTCGAACCACATGCCCACGTTCGGGCCGAAGCACACGATGATCCACACGATCCAGGCTTTCTGGCGGCAGGGTTTGAACCAGAAGAGTTGGGGCGCGAGGACGTTGCAGGTCATCATGGTCCAGTAGGCCCACCAGTAGGGGGCGGGGGGCACGCCGGTGGCGGGGCCGATGATGTAGGGGTCGGCGATGCGGTTTCGGAGGAATGCGTGCCACTCGTACGGGTTGCCGGAATACCACGCGATGAAGAGTTCCATCATGTACGCGTATCCGACGATCGTACCGGTGAGCAGGACGATCTTGCACATGTTGTCGATGTGCTTGGTGGTGATGAGATCCTGGAGCCCGAAGAGCCATCGGCAGGGGACGAGGAGCGTGAGCACCATGGCGAAGCCGCCAAAGATGGCGCCCGCCACGAAGTAGGGGGGGAAGATGGTGGTGTGCCAGCCGGGGATGACCGAGGTTGCAAAGTCGAAGGAGACGACGCTGTGGACCGAGAGGACCAGCGGGGTGGAGATGCCGGCGAGCACGAGGTAGGCCTTCTCGTAGTGGCTCCACTGGCGGTTGGAACCGCGCCAACCGAGCGCGAGCAGCCCGTAGATGAACTTGCGGATGGGATCCCTGGCTCGGTCGCGGATGGTGGCGAAGTCGGGGATGAGGCCGACATACCAGAAGATCAGGGAGACGGTGAAGTAGGTGGAGACGGCGAACACGTCCCAGAGCAGGGGGCTCTTGAAGTTGGGCCAAATGACGTTGGCGTTGGGGACGGGCGCGAGGAACCAGACCATCCAGAGGCGGCCGACGTGGAAGGCGGGGAATATGCCGGCGCAGATCACCGCGAAGATCGTCATGGCCTCGGCGGAGCGGTTGATGGACGTGCGCCATCGCTGGCGGGTGAGGAAAAGGATGGCGGAGATGAGGGTGCCGGCGTGGCCGATACCGATCCAGAAGACGAAGTTGGTGATATCCCAGGCCCAGCCGACGGGATGATTGAGTCCCCAGACGCCGACGCCGGTCGAGACGAGGTAGGTCAATTCGATTGGGACGAGGGATGCGATCGCGCCGGTGATGAGGATAGAGATCCACCACCACATCTTGGATTTGTCCTCGACGATGCGGGCGACGTGCTCGGTGATCCATGCCATGGGCCGCCGGTTGAGGACGAGCGGCTGTCGGGCGACGAGATGGGCGTCGGGATGCGCCACGGGTGGATTGAGAATCGCGTCGGCCATGATCAATGCCCCCCGTGTGGTTTAGCGGTGGATTCAGGGGGCGCGGTGCCGCCGTGTCCCGGGGCGTGTTCGCCGGCGCGGGATTGCCCGTGGTCCTGCGCCTCGTGCAGGGAGCTCATGCCGACGTATTCGGCGCCGGGCATGGCGGGGTTCGGGTTGCGGATCTTGGCGAGGTAAGAGACGCGGGGCCGGGTATTGAGGAAGGAGAGGACCTCGTAGGAGAGGACCATTTTCCTCGCCCTGGCGATGTCGCTTCCGGCGTCCTTCTCGTTGCCGAATGTGATGGCGTTGGCGGGACACGCCTGCTGGCAGGCGGTCTGGATAGTGCCGGGGGGCACAGTCACGTTCGGCGTGGCACCCGCCTTGACCTTCTGGTCGATTTTTGCGGCCTCGAGCCGCTGTACGCAGAAGGTACATTTCTCCATCACGCCGCGCATCCGGACGGTGACGTTGGGGTTCTTCTGTAGCTTGAGCGTCTCGGGCGATCCCTTGGGGCGCGCGGGGCCGAAGTAGAGCCCGCCGATGTCGAAACCGAGGAACCTGTGGCGCTCGAGCACGGGCCGCTGATTGTAGTCGAAGAAGTTGAAGCGGCGGACCTTGTAGGGGCAGTTGTTGGCGCAATATCGCGTGCCGACACAACGGTTGTAGGCCATGACGTTGAGCCCTTCTTCGTTGTGGATGGTGGCATTGACTGGGCAGACGACCTCGCACGGCGCATTCTCGCAATGCTGGCACATGACCGGCTGGTTGAGCATCGCCGGATCCGAGGGCGCCGTGCCGAGATCGGGGCTGTAGTCCTCGTGGCTGGTGAAATAGCGATCGATGCGGACCCAGTGCATCTCGCGACCGTTTCGGACCTGCTCGGCGCCGACGATGGGGATATTGTTCTCGGCCTGGCAGGCGACCATGCAGGTGCCGCAGCCGGTGCAAGCCGAGAGATCGACCGCCATGGCCCACTGGTGGGGCGCGGTGAGGAATGGCTTAGACTCGAAGGCGTTTCTCAGCGGAGGGCTGTGGACGCCGAGATGTTTGGCGAAGTCGGGGGCCTTCTTAAAATGCTCCAGCGGAGCCTCGCGGACGTGGTCGCGGCCCTCGAGGGAGTGATGTTCCTGGGTGACCGCGAAGCGGTGCACCCGTCCGGTCTTCTCGATCTTTGCGCCGGTGAGGACGTGCGGTCTGTCGGTGGTGCGAAGGGCGTAGGCGTTGAAGCCGCTGCCGGTGCCGACCTTGCCGATGATCCTGCGACCGTAGCCGAGGTGGAGGGTGATGGAATTATCTGCATGGCCGGGGGCCTCGAGCACTGGCGCCTCGACCGTACGGCCATCGACCGCGATCTTGATGATCTGGCCGACGGTGACGCCGTCCTTCACCACGCCGCCGCGCCTCAGGACACGCAGGTCGAGGGCCTTGGCGGTGGCCGGGCTCATGAGCGCCGCATTCTCCCACGTCAGCTTCGTGATGGGGTCGGGGAACTCCTGCATCCATCCGTTGTTTATATACCTGCCGTCGTCCACGCGGTAATCGGCGGCGAGAACCACCTCGAGGCTTTCCTGGGCCGGGGCGGAATCCGCGGGGAGATGTCCTTTGATGGCGCTGGCGGCAGCGGCGGCGTTGAACTGGCCGGGGGTCGGGTTGGTTGGTCGAGCCACGTGGGTGAACCCATCGTGCACGAACCGGGTCCAGGCCTGGTCGAAATCGGGACCCGGGGCCATGCCGGTCTTTTTGCGGAACGTTTCCTGGACTTCTTCGGGGCCGTCGGAGAAGGGTTTGCCGGCGAGGGCGGCGAGCAGCTGGATCTGCGACCAGCCGCCGAACAGCGGCAGGATCATCGGCTGGATGGAGCAATGGGAATGGTCGGGCGCGATCGTGTCGCCCCAGGACTCAAGATAGTGCGCCGCGGGGATGTGCCAGTGGGCGGCCTCGGCGGTCTCGTCGTAGTGCAGTCCGTGGTGGACCACCGTCTTCACCTGCTTGAGCAACTGGCCGAAGTTGAGGTCGGCGGGCGCGGTGTGGGCGGGGTTGGCGCCGAGGACGAAGAGCGTGTGGATCTCACCGGCGGCGATGCGCCTGGCGACCCCGGCCAGGTCGAGGATTTTTTCTTTGGGATCGAATCCGGGTTTGGGCTTGGGCGTTACGGTCTTGCCGACATTGTCGAGCGAGGCGTTGATCGCGTGTGCGAGGACTTGGGTGGCGCGGTGCTGTGCGAGGCCGGCGACGACGGCGCAGCGGCCCGCGTGGGCGGCGAGGTCTTTGGCGCACTCGCGGATCCAGGCAGACTGGGTCTCGGTCCAGTGCGGCGCGGGCGGCATGGCCTCGACGACGTCCCGGAGGCCGTTGTCCTTGCCCTGCTTGAGCAATTCGCGCGCGATTTCCGCGGCGAAATGTGGGAGGAGCGAGGCGGGGATGCGGAAGCGATGGTCGGCCGAACCACCGGTGATCGTGAACGCATGCTCGGCCACGTAGAGGCGGTTCATTGCCTTGCCGTCCTCGCCGGGGCGGCGGCGCAGCGAGAACTCCCGCACGTCCGCCAGCGTGCCATCGTCCGCACCGAGGAAGTCGGAGCCAATCGCGAGCACGACATCGGCCTTGCCGAAATCGACGACGGCGTGGCCACGGGGACCGAACGCGGCGCGCGTGGCCTCGAGGTCATCGTCGCAGTCCAGGAATGGCTCGTGGATGCAGCCGGTCATGTTGGGGAACTGTTTGAGCAGTTCGCCCGCGAGGCGGAGTCGGGTGGGGCTGAGGGTCTCGTCGGCGATCATGGCGACGCCCTTGGCTCCGTCCGCGGCCCAGGCCGTTCGCCACGCGGCGATCTGGTCTTGGAGGGCCTTGGCGTCGGAGGGAACACCGCCTTTAAGAATCTGGCGGCTGCGGTCGGGGTCGTAGAGATCGAGGATGGAAGCCTGGGCGAAAGTGTCCGTCTTTCCGCCGCTCATGGGGTGGAGGGGGTTGCCCTCGATCTTGGTGGGGCGGCCGTTGAAAGTGGTGACGAGAAGGGGCATGGCGCCTCGGCGGCGGGGCATGGCGGTCGCGTACTGGAGCGCGCGACCTGGGATCATCCATTCCGGGGACTTGGTGAAGGGGACGATGTGGGCCTCGGGGCGGCGGCAGCCGGCGAGACCGGCGAGGCCGAGGGATGCGCCCATCAGCTGAAGAAATGCGCGGCGGGACGTGCCATCGGCGGCCAACTCGGAGGCCCCGGCGGGGAATTCGCGGTGGAGCCACTGGTCGAATTCGGGCGTGCCGGCGAGTTCATCGAGGCCCTTCCAGTAGCGGCGGCCGGTGGCGCTCGAGTGCTGGAGGTCGGATTTCATCGGTGGCACCCCGCGCAATCTTGGGGCGGTTTCACATCCCACTGTTCCACGAGGCGCCGCCCCTGCTCGAGCTGTGCCTGCGGGGATTCCGCCTTCCACGTCAGGTCGTACACTTTATCCAGGGGCCGGATCTTGGCGGCGGGATCGCGGTGGCACGAGAGGCACCATCCCATGCTCATGGGCTGATCGTGCCGGATGACGGTCATCTTGTTGACCTCGCCATGGCACTCGCGGCAGGAGATGCCGCGGTTCACGTGGACCGCGTGATTGAAATACACATAGTCCGGCGCCTGGTGGACGCGGACCCATTCGATGGGCCGCCCCGTCTCAAAACTGCTCTTTACGGGGGCGAGCTTGGGGTTGGTGGCCTGCACATGAGTGTGGCAGTTCATGCAGGTCTGGGTGTTGGGCACGTTGGAATGGGAGGAGACCTCGACCCCGCTATGGCAGTAGCGGCAATCCATGCCGAGCTGGGTCACATGCAGCGAGTGGTCGAAGGATACCGGCTGGGTCGGCTCGTAGCCGATGCGGGTGTACTTGGGGGTAAAATAATACGTGACCCCGACCACCAGGAGCGGCCCGGCGACGAGCAGGCACGCCGCGATTTGCAGCGGCAGCCAATTCGACCAGCGCGGGAAGATGTTTGCCATGCACTTGTTCGCTCGATCCGGTATCAGTCAGTCGTCCCCGAACGATGGCGGGAGAAACGGGTTCTAAAAATGAGAATGTTTTTCAGAGCAATCAGCACTGCTAATTTCGCTCCGGCCACACTCTCCTCCTCTCGCCTTGCCGCGGACGCGGCGAAACGTAACAAGCGAGCTGCCTCCCGCAAGTGCGAAGTGCGTGAACTTTTGCGCGGGGGGGTGAGGGGGCGATTGAAGGGCGGCTAATGGCGCCGGTGGAAGTGCGGGGATGGGCAAGGGGATTCTGGCGGGCGGATGCGGTCGAGGGGCCTTGAACTTTGATCTTTGAAGTCGGGCGGCGGGCAGGCATCCTGACATGAAGCAGGCAGATGGGTGAATCACCGCAGACTGATCACGCGCAGGATCCGTTGATCGGGAAGCGGCTCGGTGGCTATGTGATCGAGAAGCCGCTGGGCCGCGGATCGATGGGGACGGTGTATCGCGCCCGGCAGGTGACGCTGGATCGTCCCGTGGCGCTGAAGGCGATGAGCGCGAGCTTGGCGTCGCGCGGGGATCTGGTGGCGAGGTTTCTGCGGGAGGCGAAGGCGGCTGCGGCCATCAACCATCCGAATCTGGTGCAGATCCACGATTTTGGCCAGGCGGCGGGGACGTATTTCTACGTGATGGAGCTGGTGGATGGGCTCAGCCTGGGGGCGTACCTCCGGCGCGGGGAGCGGTTCTCCGAACTGGAGTGCATAGAGATAGGGCGCGAGGTGACGTTGGCCCTGCAGGCGGCGCACGAGGCGGGGATCATCCATCGCGACGTGAAGCCGGATAACCTGCTGCTGACGGGCAAGGGCGTGGTGAAGCTGGCGGACCTGGGTCTTGCCCACATGCACGAGCTGGATTCCGATGTTTCGCTGACGATGCCGGGGACGAGCGTTGGGACGCCGCTATACATGTCGCCCGAGCAGGCGCGCGGGGACGGAAAGGTTGACCACCGGTCGGATTTTTACAGTCTGGGTGCGACGCTCTTTCATCTTGCGACGGCGCAGGTGCCGTATGACGGGGCGACGGCGGGTGCGATTCTTTCAAAGCAGCTCACGGAGCCGGTGCCCAGTCCCCGGATGAGAAACCCGACGCTCTGCCAGCCGTTTTCGGATCTTATCCGGCGGCTGATGGGCAAGTCGCCCAACGAGCGTCCCGGCACCCATGAGGAATTGTTGGATTCGCTGGAGCATTGTCATTCGGTGGTGCGGCAGCGCGACAAGGCGAGTTCTCGGATCACGGCGGGGGCATCGGTGGTGGCGGAGTCGCCTGCGCCCCATCCGAAGACCGAAGTGTTTGTGAAGCCCGAGCACACGTGGCCGCTATGGGTGGCGTGCGGGGGGGTTTTCTTGATTATTGCCGTGGCGGGTTATTTGGCGAGGCGCGGGACGGAGGAGACGGGGCCGGGATCTCAGCCGGTGGTTTCGCAGGAGGTTCCGGCGGGTCAACCGCCGTCTCTGCCGGGTGGCGGAGAGATGCCGCGGGGGGTTGACGCGGGGATGGCTTCCAAGGGGGGCGCGGAGGGTCGAGCCAAGGCGGCCAAGGGTGGCGCCAAGGTGCATCGGCAGAGGGTGGAGGCGGCGGTGCCAGCGGGGGCGGCGGGCGAGGGTAAAGCGGCGGTGGAGGGCGTGAAAGGGCTGGCGAGGCATGGGGCGCCGATCGCGTCCGCGGAAGAACTCGCCTCCGGATCGCGGGAACGGCCATTCATCAATTCGCTTGGGATGAAATTTGTGCCGGTGCCGGGAACGCGGATCCTCCTGTCGACCTGGGAGACTCGGGTGAAGGATTTCCGGACGTTTCTGGCGGCGACCGGCCATCGTTTGGAAGGCAAAGTGCCGTTTGATCAGGGGCCTGAGGAACCGGTGGCGGGGGTTGGCTGGCAGGATGCGAAGGACTTTTGCTCGTGGCTTTCGGCGAAGGAGGGTTTGGAGTATCGGTTGCCGACGGACGAGGAATGGGATGTGGCGGTGGGCAAGGGACGGTATCCCTGGGGTGATGTCTGGCCACCTAGCACCAATGCGGAGAATCTGGCGGGGGAAGAGGCCATCCTTGGCGACGCATCGGATCCGCGGGGTGGTTCCATTGCCGGTTGGCGCGACGGGCGTCCGCGGACGGCCCCGGTGGGCACTTATGGTGCCAATGGGCTGGGCCTATATGATCTGGGGGGCAACGTGAGGGAGTGGGTTGAAGACTGGTACACGAATGAGGTGCTCAAGCGGCACAAGGATGGGGGGGCGCCGGATGAGGGTTTCTCCGAGGCCCTGCTCCAGGGGATCCGGAAGGGGGATGTCGTGCGCGTGGTGCGGGGCGGGGGGTGGCAGGTCAGCAGTGGGTCCGCGGCGGCCTCCTCGTATCGAGGGATGGCCGAGCCGGGCGAGCGGGATGCTGGGATAGGTTTCCGCTGCGCGCTGATTGCGCCATCGGCATTTCCCGTCGCGGTCGCCCCAGCGGCCACCGCGCCGCCAGCGGGCGGCACCTCGAACGCCGCTCCTGCGGCGGTGGGTTTCTCCACGAACTTGGCCGGGGCGACTGCGGCTATGCCTCCCGATGCGTTGACGGCCGAGGAGCAGGCGGAGATCGAGTCGATCCTCGCACCGCTCCGCGAGGCATTTTCGGCGGGCAAGCAGGCTTCGGATGAGCGGGTGGCCAGGTATGTTGCAGAGCTCGAGGATTTGGAGAAGCGGGTGGCGGCCCGCGGCGATCTGGATGGGGCGCTGGCCGTGAGGAGGGAGCGCGAGGCGTGGGCCGGTGGGCAGGTGCCGCCGAAACCGGATAGTTCTGTCCGCATGCCGTCCGAGTACCACAACCTGCGCTACTTCGTGGACCGAGATCTTGGGTTTGTCGCAAGCCGGACCGAGCCGGTGGTCAAGCGGGAGGGCAGCCGGGCCGCACAGTCGCTTCGAATGATGGAGCTGCGGCTTACGCGAACGGCCCGACTGGAGGCGGCGCTCAAGGTCAGGATGCTGGCGGCAAAGGTGGAGAAGGGGGAAGTCCCTGGCGCAGGGGCTGGGCCGATCGCCCTGCCCAAGGCGACCTCGGTGTCGCCCATCGTGGCGGTGACGTTGGCTTCGGCGACAAAGGACAAGCCTTTCGAGAACTCGTTGGGGATGAAGTTCGTGCCGGTCAAGGGGACCGGTGCCCTTTTCTGCATCTGGGAGACCCGGGTCCAGGACTTTGACGCGTTCGTGAAGGACACTGGGCACAGCAGGCAGACCATCGTGCCATTCGAGCAGGGACCCGATCATCCCGTGGTCCTGGTCAGCTGGGATGACGCGACGGCTTTCTGCGCATGGCTCGCCAAGAAGGAGGGCCTTGAATACCGGTTGCCGACCGACGCGGAGTGGGACGTTGCCGTGGGCAAGGGCAAATACCCGTGGGGGGACGAGTTTCCACCGCCGCCTGGTTCGGACAATGTGGGCGGGGACGAGGTCGGCGCCTTGGCGGGGAAGGAATCGAAGGTGGCCAAGAGAGGTTTTGAGGATGCCCATGCGCGCACCGCGCCCGTGGGCTCGTATCGGGCGAATCGGTTCGGCCTGTTCGACATGGGCGGGAACGTCCGCGAATGGGTGTCGGACTGGTTCAGTGAGGAGATCTACCGACTTCACGTGGCGGGCAGCGGGCACGAGTTGCCGGTCGAAGAGCAGCAGGCGATCAAGAGCGGTCAGGTGTTGCGTGTCGTGAGGGGGGGTTCGTGGCGGGGGTACGGTGTCCTGCTCCTTTCCGCCGCTCGGGGGGGATACGCTCCCGCAGACCGTCATGAGTGGCTCGGTTTCCGTTGCGTGCTGACCCTTCCCCCACAGTGAGGGCAATGAGCGTCTCGGCTGGTTCATGATGGCGCCCACGTGCATGGGGTGAATGCGGGCGGGCCGGGCCTCTGGCGGGGCAGCAGGGCTTTTGGTGCGCTCGACCGAAACCGTTGGAGTCCAGGCTTTAGCCTGTTTCGTGCCCGATTCAGCCTAAAGGTTGAGCTCCAACAGGTTGCTGTCGAATAACCCAAAGCCCTGGGGTTGGGGCTTTGGTCCATGGATAGCGCTGGAATCTCAGGCCCGATCCGCTACACTATCGGCATGGTCGGAATCGATCCATGGATCGGCTTCTGTGATCGTGGGCTCATTTTTTGGGTCATCGATGCCCCGGCCCGGCGGAGGCCAGATACCTGTTGGCGGGCATCAGTTCCCCGGTGTCCTGTAGTGTGGTCCGGTCCTGGAAAATGCGGTGGAAAACACGATGGCCCTGAGGGCTAATAGATCAGTGTAAGCGAGAGACAGTGATGAGAATATTAACAACTTTGGCGGTTGTTTTTCTTGCGGTCGCTGGCGAGGCCGCGTCGCTGGATTCGGGGGCGAAGATTTTCGAGAGTTCCCTTTCCCCGACGCCCGACAGCCCGCTCGATAAGCTGGTCTACGTCAAGGTGATTCCGTTGAATTTCCAACCGACCATCTGTTCCGATGCGGTGTTTGTGCGACGGGCTTTTCTGGACGTGATTGGGACATTGCCCACCGCGAAGGAGGCCCGGGAATTCATTCAGGATCCTGACGCGAAGAACAAGCGTCGGCTGTTGATCGATCGGCTCCTTGAGCGGGATGAATTCGCCGAGTATTGGTCGATGAAGTGGGGCGACATCCTGCGGATCAAGGCGGAATTCCCCGTCAATCTATGGCCCAATGCGGCGCAGGCGTATCACCGCTGGGTGGTGGCCTCGATCGCCGAGAATAAGCCGTACGACAAGTTCGTGCGGGAGATGCTGACATCCAGCGGGAGCAATTTCCGGGTCGGGCCGGTGAATTTCTATCGCGCCATCCAGAACAGGACGCCGGAGGGCATTGCCATGGCAGTGGCCCTGACGTTCATGGGGACCCGGACCGACAGTTGGCCGAAGGAGCGTCTGGCGGGCATGGCGGCCTTTTTCTCCCAGGTCGGATACAAGCCGAGTCGCGAGTGGAAGGAGGAGATCGTCTTCTGGGACCCGCTGGGTCTTGGCACGATGGGGACCAACAGCCCACCCTCGTCCGCAACCAACAGCGCGCCTGCATCCGTGACCAACAGCGCGCCCGCCAAGACCGTGAGCCAGGTCACAATCACGGTGGCGGAGAATCGCCCCCCGCTGTTGGGGGCCCCGGCACCGGGCCCGGCGGCGGCGACGAACAAGTCGGCGACTCCGAGCAAAGCCTCCTCGGCCCCGGCGGGAACCAACAAGCCGGCGGCGACGGCCAAGGCCCCGGGCGCGCCCCCCAAGCCCGCGACGTCGGCCAAGGCGCCCCCGCCGCCGATCACGGTTCCGCTGACGCCGGTGCCGGTCGTCAACTTGCCTCCGACCGTCGGGGTATTTCCTGATGGCACGCGGGTGAAATTGACCACCGAACGGGATCCGCGGGAGGTTTTTGCCGACTGGTTAATCAACCCGAAGAATCCGTGGTTCACGCGCAACATCGCCAACCGGCTATGGGCGTGGCTGCTGGGTCGCGGCATCATCCATGAGCCGGACGATATCCGGGATAACAATCCCCCGAGCAATCCCGCGCTGCTGGCCTACTTGGAAAAGGAGATGATCGCCAACAAGTACGACATGAAGCGCATGTTCAGGCTGATACTCAATTCAAAGACCTACCAGTTCTCATCGATGCCAAGGCCCAACGTCCCCCAGGCCGAAGCGCGTTTTGGGATCTACGGAATGCGTCGTTTGGAGGCCGAGGTGCTCATCGACGCGGTCAACAAGATCACCGGCGCGACGGATCTTTACACCAGCCCCATTCCAGAGCCCTTCACGTATATCCCGCAGGATAAGCCCGCCGTCGCGCTGGCAGATGGGAGCATCACCAGCCCCTTCCTGGCCCTGTTCGGACGATCCGCGCGTGCCACCGGCATGGAAAACGAGCGCATCAACAAGCCCGTTCCCGCCCAGTGGATGCACATGCTCAATTCGAGCCACATCTATCGCAAGATCGACCAGGGGCCAAAAATCAGGGCGCTCGTCGATCCGAAGCGGAAGCCCGGGGAGATCGTCGAGGAACTCTTTCTGACGATCCTGTCGCGCTTCCCGACGCCTGAGGAGGTGAAGACCTTCGAGGCGTATGGCAGGGCGGGTGGGCCCAAACGGCGTGAGGACTGGGTGGATTTCATCTGGTCCTTGATCAACAGCGAAGAGTTTCAATATCGGCACTGAGTTGCCACCGGGATGAGAGGGAATATAATTACGAGTGGGCAAGGCCCTATCGGAATTGAGGAAAGGAACCTGAGCACATGAGCACGAGCAATAGTCCGAGTGGTATCGAAGGAATCTCCCGACGTGAGATGGTGCGCCGGGGCCTGTATGGGGCGGCGGGGTTGGTGCTGGGTGATCGCCTCGGGTCCACCGCAATGGCGGCCGCCGCGGAACCCGCGCCCGCCAAGGCCAAGTCAGTCATTCAGATATTCCTGTGGGGCGGCATGTCGCACAACGACACCTGGGATCCGAAGCCCGACTCGGGCAACGAGTACATGGGCGAGTTTTCCAAGGTCATACCGACCAATGTCGATGGGATCCAGCTCGGCGCGCTGTTTCCCGAACTGGCGAAGGTGGCCGACAAGTTCGCCCTGGTCCGCAGCATGACGCACCGCAACAACGGCCATGAGACTGCGGCCTATCTGATGCAGACTGGGCACGCGCCCGGCGAGCGGTTGGCCTATCCTGGCATCGGCGCGGTGTTCGCGTTGTTCAAGAGCCCCGCGTACAAGGGCATAATCCCTCCCTATGTGGTGCTCACGCAGCCGGCCGGACGGTTCTCGGAAGAGGGCTTCCTCGGCGCCAAGTACAAGCCGTTCGCCACCGGCGGCGATCCCAATGCCGAGCGCTTCGAGGTCGAGGGGGTCATCGCCAGGGGCATCACGGACGACCGGCAGAAGGCACGGCGCGAGCTGCTTGGGAAGATGAACACGATGGGCAACCTCATGGCGGCCAGCTCGCAGGTGAAGGAAGCCGAGGACGCCAAAAAGAAGGCCTATGAACTGATCCTGGGTCCCGGCAAAGAGGTGTTCGATCTCTCGAAGGAGACGCCAGATCTGAGGAACCGCTATGGCCGACACACATTCGGGCAGGAATGTCTGGTGGCGCGGCGCATGGTCGAAACGGGCGTCCCATACGTCTGCATCAATTATCCCGGCGGTTGGGACACCCACAGCAACCACTTCGCCACGATGCGCCGGCAGTGCCCGCAGCTCGACCAAGGGCTAGCGGCGCTCCTGCGCGATTTGAGTGATCGCGGCCTGTTGGAGAGCACGATCGTCTGGTGCTGCGGTGAGTTTGGCCGGGGTCCGAAGATCGATTGGCAGCCGCCCTGGAATGGCGGACGCAACCATTACGGCAACGTCTTCACGGTCCTGGTGGCCGGCGGCGGCTTCAAGGGCGGGCAGGTGGTCGGTTCCTCTGACGCGAAAGCCGAAGAGGTCAAAGAGCGGCCCGTGTATCCGGTGGACTTGCTTGGCAGCATCTACAAGTTGGCGGGCATCGATGCCAACGCGCGGCTGCCTCATCCGGAAGGATTGGAGGCGCACGTGCTGCCGGCCCCGTCGGAGGGTGTGAAGTCGGGCGGACTTTTGACGGAGATCATGTAGCGGAGAGGGGCGACACGGAACGCGCGGACGGACGCGGAGAATCGCGTGGGTCGGCCGCGCGAGACGTGGCAGTGCCCCGGCACAGACAGGGAGTGGCGCTTATGAGCAAAGCAAAATGCCTCGCGGTCTTGGGTATGGCCGGTTGGCTGATCATGCCTTCGGCGCAGGCACAGCGACCGTATATCGGTTATGTGTTCCCCGCCGGCGGCCAACAGGGCACGACGTTTCGGGTCAAGGTGGGCGGACAAGGGCTCGATGGGCTTGAAGAGGCGCTCGTTTCAGGAACAGGTCTCAAAGTCAAGGTCGCCGAGTTCAACAAGAAACTGGGCCCCCAGGAAATCCAGCTGTTGAACGAGCAGCTCAGGGACCTGAAGAAGCTGGTGCCGAAATCCGCCTTGGCCTCCACCACGAAGCCAGAATCGGGCGACGCGATGATGATGATGATGTCTTCATCGGGGGGGGGGGCGGCGATGGCGACGGACCCGATGATGATCCCGTCCACCGCCGTGAGAACGGCCCCGCCGGCGCCCGGGAGCAACGAGGCAATCGTGCAGCTCATCCACAAGATCGAGAGACGAATCCGCGAATACGTCCTCAGGCCGGCTTGCGCTTCGCTGGCCGACATCGCCTTTGTCGAGGTTACGGCGGCTCCCGACGCGGCGCCAGGCGAGCACGAACTGCGGCTGGTGACGCCGCGCGGGGTGTCGAATCCACTTCCGTTTCACATCGGCCAGGTGCCCGAAAGCGTCAGAAAACCGATGAGAACCGCCGAGTTCCAGGTGCTCGGCAAGGAGGAACTGGCCCTTCGGAAGAGGCCGCCGGAAGAGGAAGAGGTTCGCATCAACCTGCCCTGCACCGTCAATGGCCAGATCGCCTCCGGAGAGGTGAACAAGTACCGGTTCCAGGCCCGCAAGGGCCAGCGGCTTGTCATATCATCGCTCGCGCGGCAGTTGATCCCGTACATTGCCGACGCCGTTCCGGGGTGGTTCCAGCCTGTCATGGTGTTGCGCGACGCGGCCGGAAACGAGCTGATGTACGACGACGATTTCCGGTTCAAGCCCGATCCGATCATCCTCTACGAGGTCCCCAGCGATGGGGAGTATGTCCTGAACGTCTACGATGCCATCTATCGCGGCCGCGAGGATTTCGTCTACCGCATCACCATCGGCGAAATGCCGTTTGTGACGAGCATCTTTCCTTTGGGCGGCCGTGCGGGAGCGCCCGGGCCGATCCAGATGAGGGGGTGGAATCTCGACCAGGCGTCGCTGTCGCCGCCACCCAAGGACGCGGGTTCGGGCGTTTTTCAGATCGCCGCAACGAAGGGGAGACTCGTCTCCAACCGGGTGCCCTTCGCGCTCGATACGTTGCCCGAATGCCTCGACAAGGAGGATAACAACAGCCCGGCGAAGGCCCAGAGGGTGCAGCTCCCGATTATTGTCAACGGGCGGATGGATAGGCGGGATGACGCAGACGTGTTCCAGTTTTCGGGCAAGGCGGGTGACGCGGTAGTCGCGGAAGTTGAGGCCCGGCGGCTCGATTCGCCGATGGATTCCCAGATCAGGCTCACGGACGCCTCGGGCAAGCTTCTGGCCTTCTGCGACGATGCCGAGGACCTGGGTGCGGGCGTGAACACGCACCACGCGGATTCCTACATCATGACGAAGCTGCCCGCGGACGGGACCTACTATGTCCGCGTGGCCGATACCGAGCGGAACGGCGGTGAGGAGTATGCCTATCGCCTGCGAATCAGCGCGGCGCAGCCCGATTTCGCGCTGCGCGTCGTGCCCTCCAGCATAGGTATCCGGAGCAGGTCTGCGGAGGGCGTTAGCGTGTATGCGATCCGGCAGGACGGATTCACCAATACGATCACTCTGGCGCTGAAGGATCCGCCCCCCGGGTTTTCGATGCCACCGGCTTCTCTGGTGGGCACGCAGATGGTGACTCGGGTTACGATCAAGACAGACCTGAAAGACACGAACGAGCCCGTCAACCTCTTGATCGAGGGGCGCGCGAAGGTCGGGTCAGGGGAGCTCGCCCATGTGGCGGTGCCGGCGGAGGACAGGATGCAGGCCTTCCTCTGGCGCCATCTGGTTCCCGCGAAAGAACTGAAGGCCCTGGTCTATGATCCGAGCTACCAGCGTCCGCCAAAGCGGGTAAGCAAATTGGCCACGGCGTCCAGCAAGCCCTAGCCTGCATATTTCACGCATCGGCGTGAAATTCCGGGCTAGCCCCGCCGCCGGCGCGCGGCGGGGCCGACCGGATCGAGAGCGCGCCGCATCATCCATGTGGAAACTTCCGCGACGTGGTGCGGGCAATCTTGTCTGCAATCACAAGACGTTGCCACATCGTGGGTTGGCGGACAGGATTGTCCGCCCCACGGTCTTGGGCGCGGCGTGAAGTTTCAGGTCAGCAGATTCCGCCGAATGCCGTAAGAGCGTGCTGGGAGGGTGAAGGAGGAACAAGGCCTCTATTCCGCGGCCTCGCACTCTTTGACTTTTTCGGCGTAGAACTCGTCGGTGAGGAGCCCCTCCTCATACAGGAGCTTGAGCTGCCGGAGTCGGCCCGCGACCTGCGATTTTGTAAACTTGGGTTTCCCTGGGTTCGGGTCGAAGGCCAAGACCATGGCCTTGACCTCGTCGGCGGAGAGCGCGCGGTTGAAAACCTTGACCTCGTCGATCAAACCATCGAGCGACTGGCCGCCCTGTGGTGGTGCGGCGCCGGCCTTGACCATGCCAAGGGTCACGTCGCCATTCGCGGGGACAGCATCTGCGGGACAGGGGACCACCTGCTTCTGGGGCTGGCCGTCAACGTAGAGCCGGAGTTCTTTGCCGTCGAAGGTGGCCGCGGCGCTGTGCCATTGGCCATCGGCGACGGAATTGTCGCTCTGGGCCACCTGACGGCCGTTGAGCCTGACGGTCAGTTTGCCCTGGGCATTCGCGTCCGCAGGGTCGCCGCCGACACTGAGGGCGAAGGCACCGTCTTGTCCGCGGTTCAGGATGCGCCGACAGGCCGAGTCGGATTTCGAGATCTTGAACCAGATGGAAAAAGTGGCCTGCTTGACGGTCAAGGATGGGCTGTTGGCCACCCGGATGCAGCTATTCGTGGGGTTGAGTTCGTAGCCGCCACCCTTCTTGCCGGTGGACGTCCATTTGGCGCCGGTGGTTTTGCCGTTGTTGCTCTGGCCGCTCCCGTCGGCGATCGTTCCCGCGGTGTCCGTCTTGTCAAAATCGAAATGGAGAACGAGGCCCTTGGGGGGTTCCGCGGCGGAAACGAAGAGTGCCGCGCCTAGCCCGAGAGACAGGGCACCCAGGACACGAATCGCTGACGGCCAAAGACCTATTTTTCGAATCATGGCAACCATTACCATTCCTACGAGATGAACCCGATGTCAAGACGGTCTTCGGCCAGGGCTTTTGGTTCGCTCGACCGAAGCCGTTGGAGTCCGGACCCCGGGCGTGCGCGAACTGGAGTTTGTGGAGAATCGGGGCTATGGATTGTGGCGATGGCGCGTTTCAGGGTGAACAGTCCGGCGGTGATTCACCAGACATTCGAGTCTGAGGTGGTCATCGTGAATCTGGAGACGGGCGATTATTTCAGTCTCCGGGGTTCGGGCGCGGACATTTGGGACAGGATTGTGAGGCGCCTGTCGGAGGATGAGATCGTGGCCGATCTGTTGAGGCCCGGAGAGGCTAGGGTGGGGCGGGAAGAGATCGAAGAGGGGGTCCGTGTGCTTTGCGGGGAACTGCTCCGCGAGGGGCTGATCGTGCCAGCAGAGGCGCGGGGTGCCGATGCTCCGGGAGCCGAATCCGGTGCGCCGGCGCGGGCCTCGGCGCGGTGTCGCCCATACGAGCGGCCGGTGTTTGAGAAGTTTACGGACATGCGTGAACTTCTTCTGCTGGACCCGATCCATGAATTGGATGAGATGGGTTGGCCGAAGCCGGCCGGGGGGGCGGTAGCGGGCGAGCGATGAGCGCCGCGCCAGAGAAAGGTCGGTGTCATGCGGCGGTTGGCGCCGAGGCATTTTTCGAAACTGCCTGGGAGAGGGGTTGCCGGGCGCTGGGCGCAGGGGCGGGCGCGGGGGAGCGGTGGTTCGATATTGGGGGATTCAAGGTCCGGATGACTCTTGGGGGAAGGTTGGCAGGGCGGTTTTTCGCGGCCTTTGAACACCTGAGGATGTCGCGGCAGGGCTCTTGGGATCTGGATATCCGGGCGTGGGACAGCGCGGCCAGCGGCGTGCCGATGCCGGCGCCGCCGTGGGGGACGGAAGACTATGGGCGGCGGGGGGAGATCCGGGGTTTCAACGACGCGCGATTCATGACCGCATTCGACCACGGCAGTGGGGCGTTGAGCCTCGTGGATCGGGCGAGCGGTCGCGCGGTTTATTGGATAAGGGATGGCGAGCGGGTGCCCGGGCACGAAAGGGGGGCACCGTTCCGGGCGATACTGAATGGGTGGATGGGGAACCATGGCTGCATGCTGGCGCACGGGGCTGCGGTGGGGATTGGCGATGGGGCGGTTCTTTTCGCGGGCCCGGGTGGGTCTGGAAAATCGACGACCGCGCTGATCTGTGCGGAGGGGGGTATGTTGTTCCTTGGAGATGACTACTGTCTTTTGCGAACGCATCCGTCGTTGGAAGTATGCAGCCTCTATGGCACGGCGAAGATGACGCGAGAGGATTTGGCGCGGCTCCCGGGGCTGGCCGCGCGGGTGTCGCCCGAGCCGGGGCCGCAGGGCAAGGCGCTTCTGTTCTTGGCGGGGGCGATGCCGGGGTGGTTCGCGTCAAGGCTGCCGCTGCGGGCGGTGCTGCTGCCGAGGGTGACCGGGCGTGCCGGGACAAGGCTGCGAGTGGCCGGGGCGTCCGAGGCCCTTCGTTCTCTAGCACCGAGTTCCATATTCCAGCTCTCTGGGGCAGGGGAAGGGGCCTTTGATCTCCTGTCCGGGTTGGTGCGACGCCTGCCCTGCTATCATCTCGATCTGGGGACGGATTACTCTGGGATTGCGCCCGTCGTGCGGGAGATCCTGTCGGGGGCGGGGGCGAGATGACCGCTGGCGAAATGAGGATTGGCGTGCCGCGCGTCAGCGTGGTGCTGGCGGTGCGCGATGGCGATCGGTTCCTGGGCGAGGCGATGGATTCCGTGGAGGGGCAGGACTATCGAGATCTCGAGTTGATCGTGGTTGACGATGGTTCCACGGACGGGACCAGGGCCCTGGCCAAGGCGAGGGGGGGCGCGATCTATGTCCGACAGGAACACGGGGGCATCGCCTCGGCGCGGAATCGGGGCATCGGATTGGCGCGCGGCGAGCTCATCGCGTTCATGTCGCACGATGATCTGTGGGAGCCCCAGAAGCTGCGCGTTCAGGTCGGGCTCCTGGACGGGGATCTCGGGTTGGATCTGGTGGTGACGCGGATGAGGCTGTTCCTTGAACCGGGGTGCGCGCGGCCCGCCGGGTCACGGCGCGAGTGGTTCGAGCGCGATCAGGAGGGATGGGTCCCCGAGACGATGCTGGCCCGACGCGCCGCATTCGAGGCGGTTGGTTTGTTCGATCCGACCTACGTCGTGGGCGAGGACACGGACTGGTTTGCTCGCGCGCGGGACGCGGGATTGCGGTCCGCCGTTGTGCCCGAGGCGCTGGTCCGCAAGCGGGTGCACGATCGGAATGCGTCTGCGGAGGGGGGAGCCAAATCGCATCTTCTCCTGCGCGCGCTGAAGGCCTCGTTGGAACGCAAGCGAGCGATAGGGCCGGGGCAGTGAGGGCGGCATGGGTCAGGCATCTCTGGTGAGCGTTATCATTCCCGTCCGCAACGGGGTGCGGTACTTGGCGGAGGCGGTCGAGAGCGTGCGCGCGCAGCGTTATCATCCGCTGGAGATCTTGGTGGTGGATGACGCCTCGACGGATGGCACTGGGAAATTGGCGCGGCAATGGCCGGACGTGCGATATATCGCGCGGGCTACGCCAGGCGGGGCGGGGGCGGCGCGCAATCTGGGGGTGGCACGATCCTGTGGTGCGATCCTTGCGTTCCTTGATGCGGACGACATCTGGGCCCGTGACAAGCTGGCGCTCCAGACGGCGGTGCTTGCGGGTGACCCGACCCTGGAGGCGGTATTCGGCCACGTGGTTCCATTCTGGGAGGATGGCGAGGGTGAGGCGATGCCGGGTCCCGTGCCTGGTACGATGCTGATACGGCGGGAGACGTTTGATAGGGTCGGCGGGTTCGATGAGGATCCCGGGTCGAAAGAGACGGTTGACTGGTACCTGCGCGCCACGGAGGCTGGCGTGCGCATGCGGATGCTGCCGGAGGTGGTCTATCGGCGCAGGATCCACGGGGACAACCGCGGGATCCGGGAGCGCGACATGGGCGGTTATCTCTTGGCTCTGAAGGCCTCGCTGGACCGGAGGAGGGGCTTGGGGGGCTTTGGGCCGTGAACTTGACGGAAATCGAGCGCGAGATCCTGCTGGCCGTCGCTCGCCAGAAGGTGGCGGATGAGGGGGTGGAGCGCCTGCGGTTGCTGCTCGGGTCCGACGCGCGATGGGAGACGCTGATCGAATCGGCATGGCGGCACGGGGTGGCGCCGTTGATGTGTTGGCATATCTCCCGGGTTGATGGGGGCGGCCTGATCCCGGCGGCGATCCGCCACAGCCTGCGACAATGCTATGTTCGCGCGGCCTTTCGGAACAGCTTTCACATCGGCCAGCTGGCTCTGGCACTCCGTGCCCTGGCAGACGGCGGGGTGGGCGTGATCGTCTTGAAAGGGGCGCATCTCGCCCCGCTCGTCTACGGGGATCCGGCGCTTCGGCCCTTCGCCGACATCGACCTGCTGGTCTGCCCTGGTGATGTGGACCGGGCGCTGATTCTGCTGGCGGGGGCCGGCTACGATCTGGCGCCCGGGTTGCTTTCGGTCGCGCTCAATCGCCGATACCATGTCAATCTGCCGCTCCTCAAGCGCGGCGACCGGCCCGTCCACGTAGAGTTGCACTGGAGACTGACGGACAGGTTCAGCAGCCACGCCATGGAGCATGAGGCGATCTGGGCACGTTCGCGCGAGGTGCAGATCGGCGGCGCCCCGGCGCGGGTGCTGGCCCCGGAGGACCTGGTTGTGTATCTGGCGTTGCATCTGGATAAGCATGGATACCTGAATCGGGGCGTGGTGGGCTCGGGGCGCGAACGGGCTTTTGCGCTGGATGGGTTGAGCGCAAATCGGTTGATCTGGTTCACGGATTTGCACGAGGTGTGCGAGCGGCACGGGGGCGCGCTTGACTGGGGCACCGTTGTGGAACGGAGTCGGACGTGGGGGATGGCGGATTCCGTGGGAACGAGCCTTGCCATGCTGGTGGCGCTGCTGGGGACGATCGTGGGCGACGGGGCGCTCAAGGCGCTGGGCGGGGGGACGGCCGGGTGGTTTCGGAGGTGGTTGGCCGGCCGCCTTTCCCATTCTGGGTGCGGGGCGCGGGATCGGACACGTGATTTCGTGCGGCGGATGATGTTGCCGACCAGGAAAGATTTCGAGCTGAGGCTGGTGCGACTCTTGGATCTCGGGGAGTTCTTGTTTCCCGGGCGAGGTTCATGTCCCGCGCGCGCAACGTGGGGGGCCGGGAAGATTTTGGCGCACGCGATCCGCGGCATGGCCATGTGCGTGGGTTTGATGGCTGGCGTCCTCGGGTGCCACGCGAGGGCGCGCTTTGCGCGGCTGATGGGCGCTGGAGGTCATGATCGTGGGTAGGGAAGTGGCCGTGCCGACGGTTGAGATCGCGCGCGATCAATCGGAGCGATGGATTGCGGTGCTGGTTGCGGCCGTTGGCTTTGTCGTCTATCTCAACAGCCTGGCTGGCGGGTTTGTCACCGATGATCGTTTCTTGATCTTGGAGCATCCCTACACGCGTGACACGGCGCTTATGCCGAGGATATTCACAGCCGGACACTACGCGGGGCAGGGGGGATATCGCCCGCTCGTGACGCTCTCATTTGCGCTGAATCACCTCGTGGGCGACGTGGAACCCGCGGGATATCACCTCGTGAACGTGCTGCTGCACGCCATCAATTCGGCGCTGGCGTTTCTATTGGTGCTGCGGCTTTTTGATTCGAGGGCGGTGGCGGGCATGGCTGGCGCGCTTTTCGCCGTCCACCCGATCCACGCGGAAGCGGTGGCGTGGATCAGCGGCCGGGCGGAGTTGCTTGGGGCGGCCATGTTTTTGGCGGGCTGGCTGCTGTATCTGCGGGCCACGATGGGGGGGCGTTTGAGGGCCTGGCCGTTAGCGGCGTCGCTGGCCGCATTTTTCTTGGGCTTGCTGTGCAAGGAGCACGTGCTCGTGCTGCCTGTGGCACTGTTGCTGACGGAGGTGCTGCGCGCGCGCGCGACGGGCGGTGCGGGGGGGCCGCGTTGGATATCGCGCGGGGCGCTCTTGCGTTGCGCGGCGTACATCGTGGTGGCGTTGGCGTACTTCGCCTTCCGGCACGCGCTGTACGAGCGGCCCTTCATGCGGGTGCCATCGCAGATCGGGCACTACGACAATCCGCTCGTGTCGGTCGGACCCCTGGAGCGCGCGTGCACCGCAATCTGGATACTCGCCGACTACGTGCGCCTCCTGGTCTGGCCGCGGGTCCTCTCGGCCGATTACTCTTTCGATCAGGTCCGGATTGCCGGTGGGCTAGGAGAGCCGGCGGTGATTGCCGCATTGTTGGTGCTTCTGGCGCTGCTGCTGTGTGGCGGTTTGTCGTTTTGGAGAGGTGGCAGGGCGTGGTTTGGGATCGCGTTCTTCTTTTTGTCTATCGTGCCGACATCCAACCTTCTGGTGTTGATAGGAGTGATCCAGGCGGAGCGCCTGCTGTATCTGCCCTCGTTGGGTTTCTGCATGGTCGCGGGTTTGCTTTGGGCCCGGGCATGGGAAGGGGGCGCCGCCCGGCGAATGCGGCGTGGCGCGGTGGCGGTGGCCTGCGCGGCGGCGCTGTTGGGACTGGTGGCGCGAACGCTCGCGAGGAACGCAGACTGGCGGGACGAGGCGACGCTGTGGAAGGCAACGGCCGAAACGGCGCCGCGCAGCGTCAAGGCACAGATCAATCACGGGGACCATCTTCTGAAGGAGGGCAAGACTGACGGTGCGATTGCGGCCTTTCGCAGGGCACTAGCCATCGATGCCGGTTCGGAGGAGGCGATCTTGAATCTGGGGGCGGCTTTGGCCCGGAAGGGCGCCGTGACCGAAGCCGTTACGCTTTATCGGGGGGGCGTGCGATCGCATCCGGATTGTGCCGCGCTGCATCTGAACCTTGGCGTGCTAGAGGCGGGGTTCGGGGACCTGTTGGCCGCGGAGGCGTCTTTTCGGCGCGCGGTCGCGCTTGCGCCGACCAATGCCGTGGCCCGATTCAATCTGGCGTTGGCCCTTTCGCGGAGAGACCAGTTGGACGAGGCCGTTCGGGAATATCGCGCCGCCGTCGAGGCGGATCCGGAGTATCCTGAGGCATGGAATGGCCTTGGTGCCGTCTACATGAAGAAAGGGGGCTTGCGCGAGGCGAAGGAGGCGGTCGGGCGCGCGCTTTCACTCAGGCCCGATTACGAAGACGCCTTGCACAACATGCGGCTGATCCACGAGTCGGGGGCCGGACGAAACCCGGCCCCGCGCGGCCCGGTACCCTGAAATGGCGGAGCAGCACAGGAGCCCGTTGCAATTTGACAAGCTGATCCGACCGGGGAAGATTAGTAGCTTTGGAGGAGATACTGATGCGGCTACGTCAATTGTTGGGGTGTTGTTGCGCGACGGTTGTTCCGCTTTGGGCGAACCCTGTGGCGGCGATGCCAATAACGAACGGCGGATTCGAGACGGGGACGCTCGGGCCGTGGACGGCGACGGGCGTGGTGAGCGTGGCGGCGGGTTCCGTATCGAACATTGCGCCGGCTGAGGGCAGTTTTCAGGCGGTGATCTCGGGGTTTCCTGGGACCGTGAGCCAGGCGGCGATGGAGACTTTCTTGGGTTTGGCTCCGGGGGCTCTAAACAGCATCAACACGATTGGCGGACCGCCGGAGGGTTCGGCAATGGCCCAGACGATTGATCTGGCGGCGGGCGACTGGGTTGAGTTTTCGTGGGCATTCGTTCCGAACGGGCAGGTCTCCTCAGGAGCGAACCTGGATTCTTTATTTTACACGCTGCATCTGGTTTCGGACACGCCGAACTCGGTGGTTGTGTTGACGAACAATGCCGTGAGCGGGAACCCGATCGGCTATCAGGTGTACAACACGGGTCCGGTGTCTGTATCGGGCCAGTACATTTTGGGATTTGGCATTTTCAATAACGCCTCGATCGGCGGCAACATCGATCCCATCGCGATGATCGACGCGGTGATCCCGGAGCCTTCTGCGCTGGTGGGCATCGGGTTTGGTGCGCTGGCCCTGCTGATCGCGCGCTGGAAGCGGCGGGGAATTTCCTGATTGTGGTGGCAGGGCGGGGGGCTCTATGGGCTGATGGGCCGCTGAGGATGCGGTCGCAGAGCCTGACCTGAAACTTCGGGCGCTGTTCTCGGGCGCGGCTCGTGCCCCGACCCAGGATCCGGGCCGGGAGGGCTTTGGACTGCGGTGGCAGAGTCCGGCAACCGCCGGACGGCGCCACCGCTTTGGCAGCGCGCGAAGCGCGAGCCGGGGCCATCGGCTTCGGCTCCGCCGGGGGCAAAAGCGGTGTCGCCGCTTCGCTTTGCCACCGCAGTCCAAAACGGCCCCCGGGGCTGAATCGAAAATTCAGATGCCGGGCAGCAGGAGCCTGCTTGCAGGCGATTCGCATCGCGCGCGAGCGCGCTCCTACGTCTCATTTTCACCCCCGGTGGTGCCCCGAATGCCCGCCGGCGGGCGGACGGCTGGGGATGATGTCTCACATGGAACTTCGCACGCGTTTGGCGTCTCGCAGAGACGCCCCACAAGTCTTGTGGGCCGCCTGTGTCAGGCGGCGACGGGCGTCGAGTTTCCCCATGAATGGTGCGGTTGCAATGCGAGTTGGGGCTTTCGTGTGCTTCGATCAAGAGCTACAAGACCAAAATGTGGTCACAGGGTTATACGCCTTTGGGTGGCAGCGTGTGGTGGTCGGCTCTGGTGGCGGGTGGGCCGCTGATCGCGCTGCTGGTGTTGCTGGGTGTGATGCGGAAACCGGCATGGGTATCCGCGCTCGTTGGGTTGGGGATTGCCGCGCTCGTTTCGGTGGTGGCGTACGGGATGCCGGCGGGGCTGGCGGCGTCGGCGGCGGGGCTGGGCGCGGTGTTCGGGTTGTTTCCGATCGGGTGGGTGGTGTTCAACGCGATCCTGTTGTATCGGATCACGGTTGAGACTGGGCAGTTTGAGATAGTGAAAGATTCGGTGGGTGGGATCACAGATGACAGGCGATTGCAGGCGCTGCTGATCGCCTTCGCGTTCGGCGCATTCATCGAGGGGGCGGCCGGATTCGGCACTCCGGTGGCGGTGGCGGCGGCGATGCTGACGGGATTGGGCTTTTCTCCTTTTTACGCGGCTGGGATTTGCCTGTTGGCGAATACTGCACCGGTGGCCTTTGGTTCCATCGGGACACCGATCTTGACGCTGGGTGCGGTCACGGGCCTTCCGGTGGATCAATTGAGCGCGAAGGTGGGACAACTCAGTGCGCCGGTGAGCCTGTTTGTGCCCGCCTATCTTTTGGCGGTGATGGGGGGATGGCGGGCGCTCAAGGGCGTGTGGCCTGCCGCCCTGGCGTGCGGGGGGGCATTCGCGGCGGCGCAATTTCTCGTCTCGCGGCACATCGGCCCGCAGTTGACCGACATACTGAGTTCGCTGGCGGCGATCGGGGCGCTGCTGGTGCTGATGCGGTTCTGGCGTCCGGCGGATGGGTTTGACCTGGAGGGGCATCACGCCGGCGAGTCGGGTGAGGTGAAGCGGCACCCGGGGCGGGTGCTGCTGCGCGCGTGGGCGCCCTATGGCGTACTCGTGCTGTTGGTGCTGGCATGGGGGTTCGGCAAGGGTTGGCTGGGGCAGGCGAGCGTGGCGGTTCCGTGGCCGGGATTACACGGGTGCGTCGTGCGCACTCCTCCGGTGGTCGCATCGCCCGCCGTTTATCCCGCCGTCTACAGTTTTGAGTGGCTGGCCGCGTCCGGGACCGCGTGCCTCGCGGCCGCGCTGATTTCGGCGGCGCTTCTTGGGATGCGCCCATCGGCGCTCGGGGGTGTGATCCGCAAGACCGCGCGGCAATTGGCGTTGCCGATGGTGACCGTCGCTGCCGTGCTGGCCCTGGCATTCCTCATGAACTATTCTGGCGCCACGGCGACGCTGGGGCTGGCGTTTGCGGCGACTGGGCGCGCATTCCCGTTTTTCAGCGCGATGCTCGGCTGGGTGGGTGTGTTCCTCACCGGTAGCGATACATCGGCCAACGCATTGTTCGGCAATCTTCAGGCCGTGACGGCCGGCACCTTGGGCCTGGACCCTGTGCTGATGGCGGCGGCGAATTCCAGCGGTGGCGTGATGGGCAAGATGATCAGCCTGCAGAGCATTGCGGTGGCGGCGGCGGCAACCGGGATGGCGACCTCCGAAGAGGGCAAGCTGTTCCGGTTCACGCTAGGACACAGCGTATTGCTGGCCGCTGTGATCGGGCTGGTCACCGCGTTGAACGCGAGCCTGTAGGCGAGCGCGTGGGCTGGCACGCGCGTGATTCGCGCGTGCCCAGATGCCATGTCTGGTGTACGGTCTAATAGAGATCTCGTATGAACCCTGAGCCGGAGGAGGAATTGGGTCCTGGGGCACCGCGGCGGCGGCGGCGTTTCCTGATCGGGCCGATTCTGATAGCGCTGGCAATCATAGCGTTCAAGTATTTCACTGCCGAGGAATTCACGAATCCCGAGACGGGGCAGACCGTGCGCGTATCGCTGTCGTCGGAGCAGGAGCAGGCCCTCGGGTTGCAGAGCTACCAGCAGGTTTTAAGAGAGTCGCAGACCGTCGATTCTGGGCCGCAGCACGACATGGTCTTGCGCGTGGCTAGGCGCCTGATCCCACTGTTGGACGAGCGCTCGCGCCGCTACGAGTGGAGCGCGTCCCTGGTCAAGAGCGATGTGCCGAATGCCTTCTGCCTCCCCGGGGGCAAGATCGTGGTGTTCACTGGTATCCTGCCGATCACCCAGAACGAGGCCGGGTTGGCCGCGGTGATGGGGCATGAGATCGCGCATGCAACAGCGCGCCATGGCGCCCAACGGATCTTTCAGAACGAACTGCTCCAGACGGCGATGTCGGGGATGCAGGGGTCGCTGGCGGAGTTGGATCCTGAGCAGCAGCGCGCGATCCTGGGGGTGCTGGGCGCCGGGGTGCAGTACGGGCTGGTGCTGCCGTACGGACGTGACCACGAGAACGAGGCGGATAAGATGGGGCTGATGTACATGGCCCGCGCGGGATACGATCCCGAGGAGGCACTCAGGTTTTGGCTGCGGATGGAGGAAGTCGGAGGCGCAAACCCGCCGGAATGGGCGTCGACCCATCCCTCTCACGGGACGAGAATCCAGCGCTTGCGCGAACTGATGCCCGCGGCCATGGAGCAGTACCGGCGGGCCGCCGCGGCGAGGTAGCCAAAGTCGCGAACGCCCGCCCGCCGGGGCCGAAAACGAGATGCCCGCGGCCGAGGTCGCGGCTATTTCTTTTTCGCGGGGCCTCTTCCCTGTTTTTTAAGCACGGCGTTGGCGCGCGCGATCGTCTGCTTATCTTGGCAGGAGGCGGCGACTTTCTCCAGGCAATCCAGGAGCGGCTTCGGGTCGTTCTTCTTCCACCAGACCTTGGCGAGCTTGTCGGAGATGGCGACGATGGCGGCCCCGGCTTCTTCCTTGAGGGTAGCGCTGTCCAGGAGCGGCACTAGCTGCAGCATGGCCTCGGCGGTGGCGATGTTGCTGAGGGCGCCGATAACGAGTTTCTTCTCCTCGTCGCGGGTGGCGGCGGCCATGGCCTCTTTGCACATGGCGACCTTCTGCTCATCGGTGATGCTGTTGCTGTCGGTCAGGCGGACGTAACCACGGAGCGCGAGTACGCGCTGTTTCTCATCGGGGAGAGACTTGGCTAATTCGAGCAATGCCGGGGCGGCATCCGGGTCTGACCACTCGCTGAGGGCGCGGAGGGCGCTGTCCTGCACCTGGGGGTCGGGATCCTTCAGGTTCGTGCGGATGGCATCGAGCGCCTTCTTGCCGCCGGTGGCGCTCAAGAGGCGGAGGAGGGCCGATTTCGCCGCTCCCTGGGCCTTTGGCAGTGCGGCGAGGATCTGGGAGGCGACGGCGTCCTTTTCGGGCAACCGGGCGCAGGCGCTTCGGAGGGCGGCGTCGGCGAGGCTGGCATCGCGCGGTTGCTTGGGTTGGGTGAGGATGTCCGTCAGGACGGCGAGGTCCGCGGGGGCGGCACATTTCCCAAGGGCCTCTATCGCAGCGGCGCGGAGTTCGTCGTTGGCATCGGCGGCAAGCCCCTTCAGAGCCTGGGCGGCGGCGGGAGCGTGGCGTTCACCCACGACCTGCACGGCGACCTTTTTCGCCGCGGCGTTGTCCTGCCCGAGGAGCGCGATAATCGCCTCTTGGGCGCCTTGGCCCTTTATGGTCACGAGAGCAATCTTCGCGGCCTCTGCGACATCGGCGGGTTCGGCACCGGCGGCGGCGGCGAGCACCGGGACCGCTGTTCCGTCACCAATGCGCCCGAGGGCCTGTATCGCGGCGATACGTGCGGGGGCGGGACCGTCCTTGGCGGCGGCGACGATGGGCGGGGTGGCCACCGGATCGCCGCGGTCGGCGAGGGCAACGAGGAAGGAGGGCTGGCGGTCGGGCGGGAGGGAACCCATTGCACCGACCAAGGCTTTGGTGACCGATTCGCCCTTGAGTTCGCGTGCGACGCGGAGGCCGAGGGCGAAGGTGGGCCAATCGGGGGATTTCAACTGTTCGAGCAAGAGGGCGACGCCGTCGCTGCCTCGGGCGAGGATGGCCCCGCGGGTGGCGGCCAGGCGAATGTGGCCGGGCAGGTCCGTCTTCCGGGTGGCGTCGGCGAGCGATGCGGCAACATCGCGCTGGCCGGATGTGGTGAGTTCCTCGACGCAGCGCACGCAGGCATCGCCGAAGGCGACCTTCCTGTCGGCGGGCGCGGAGGCGATGGCTTTTTCAAGCGCTTTGGCGCAGGTGGCATCGCCGATGCGCCCGAGCGCGGCGGCCGCGGCGGCCGCCGCGCTGGCATCGGCATCACCGAGCAGGTTGGTCAGGTCGCCGATGGCCTTGGCGTCGCGCCGATTCCCGATCGAGTTGATGACTCCGACGAGGAGTTTGCCCTTCACTTTGCCCATCGCGTCGCGGAGGGCCTGTCCGGCGGCGGGATCGGGCATGGGCTCGAGGCCGTAGCGTGCCATGTGGGAGAGCTTCTCGTCACCCAGCAGGGCAGCGAGGGCCGGTATGGCATCTTTTGAGCCGACGACCGCGAGTTTTTTGCAGGCAAGGACCTTGTCGGCCTGCGGGGCCTCTGCCGACTGGAGGGTGGCGATGAGCTGCTTCTCCTCGGCCTTGTTGTAGATCGAATCCAGCGCCGAGGCGCGGGCGACTAGGAGCGCAAGGGCGCCTGCGGTGATGCAACGGGTGATGATATTCATTTGGGTATTCCGGTTGGGGTTGGTGATTCTCATTTCAGTCCCTCAGTTCAATAGCGCCACGGCTCGCGCTGGGCGCGCGAGCGCATGCGGTTGGCCTCTTCGTCGCCGATGAATTCGGCCTTCGCCGGATCCCACTTGAGGGGGCGGCCGAGCTGCCAGGCGATGTGCGCGGCATGGCAGGTGATGTGGGAGCTGGAGGCCAGGATGTGGTTGGCGTGAGGGAGGCTGCGGCTCTTGACGCAGTCGAAGAAGTTGCGCCCGTGGCCGGCTGGGTCGGTGCCCGCGCCGGCTTGGATCTTGCGTTCGCCGAGCAGGGACGCCGGGTGGCAGCGGACCTGTCCGGAGTCGCCCGCCTCGACCCAGCCCTCATCGCCCTCGTAGCGGACCGAGCATGTGCCGAGGCCCATCCAGCCATCGGGGCGCATGACAAGTTTGACGCCGTTGGCGTAGTGGCAGACTAGGCCCGTGGGGTTCGGCTCGTAATCGACGGCATTGGTGCCGTCGGCGCCTGCGGCCCACTGGCAGAGGTCGACGGTGTGAGAGCCCCATTCGAGGATGCCGCCGCCGTGGAAGTCGAGGTGGCCGCGCCAGCCACCGGCGACGTACTTGCTATTGTAGGGTCGCCATGGGCATGGGCCGAGCCACATGTCCCAATCGCATTCCTCTTTGGGCGGTTCAGATTCGGCCGGGAGCCAGTCGTGGCTGGCGGCGGGGGCGAGGGTGTTGGCGTGGACGGTGTGGATTTTGCCGAGTTTCCCACTGAGGGCCAATTGCGCGGCGAAGACGAAGTTGCCGACGCTGCGGCGCTGGGTCCCGGCCTGATAGATGCGGCCATAAAGGCTCATGGTGGTGTTGAGGGCCTGGGCATCCGCGATTGTCATGGAGCATGGCTTTTCACAATACATGTCCTTGCCGGCTTTGGCGGTGGTGATGGACGCCATGGCGTGCCAGCGCTCGCCGGTGGCGATGAGGACGGAATCGATATCATCGCGGGTCAGGATATCGAACATGTTCTGGTACATGACGCAGTCGGAGTTGCCGTACTGTTTGTCGACCATGTCCTTGACCAACTGGCGGCGGACGCGCTGCACGTCTGCAATGGCGACAAACTGGATATCTGGCTCGGGCAGCATGCCCGCGAGGACGCCGCGGCCGCGGTTGCCGACGCCGATGCCCCCGAGGACGATGCGCTCGCTGGGGGCGGCACGGTTGCCAAGGCCGAGGGCCGTGGCCGGAATGATGGTGGGCGCAACGATGGCGGCACTGGCGCCTGCGGCGGCGCGGAGGAAGTCGCGTCGGCCGAGTTTTCTGTCTTTCCTGAACATGCGTCTGTCTCCTTCTTTCGGGATGTGGCTTGGGGCTAAATTCTGGTTGGGGTGGGGTTCAACCACGAATGGGCGTGAATGGGCGCGAATCCGAAAGCAGCCGACTTAAATCGGGATTCGTGTTCATTGGTGGTGTTAGATGCTCCATGGCTCGCGCATGGCGCGGGAGCGGAGGCGGTTGGCCGCCTCGTCGCCGATGAACTCGTCCTTGGATGGGTCGAACTTGAGGGGTCGATTCAGCCACCAAGCGATCTGGGCGGCGTGGGATGTGATGTGGGAGTGGGCGGCCACATGATGGTTGGCGGAGGGGCGGCGGCGCGATTTCACGCAGTCGAAGAACTCGCGCCCGTGGCCGAGGGGGCTGGTGCCTTCACCTGCCTGAATCTTGCGCTCGGCGAGCAGGGATGCGGGATGGCATCGGACCTGCCCGGAATCGCCGGCCTCGACCCAGCCCTCGTCGCCCTCATAGCGCGCGGAGCAGGTGCCGAGGCCCATCCAGCCCTCCATGCGCATGACGAGTTTGATGCCATTGGCGTAGCGCGCGACGCCTCCATCGGGCCTCGGCTCGTATTCGACGGCCGAGGTATCCTCGACGTCGGCACCCCATTGGCAGAGATCGATGGTATGGGAGCCCCATCCGAGGATGCCGCCGGCGCTGAGATCGAAGTGGGGGATCCAAGCGCCGCAGCCACGGAGGTACGCGCTATTGTATGGTCGCCAGGGGCAGGGGCCGAGCCACATGTCCCAGTCGCACTCTTCTTTTGGTGGCTCGGATTGTGCGGGAAGCCACTCCTGGGTGGTTGAGGGATCCATCATGTGGGCATGGACCGTGTGGATCCGGCCGAGCTTCCCTGAGCGGGCGAGGTTTGCGGCGAAAACGAAGTTGCCGACGTTGCGGCGCTGCATGCCGCCCTGGAAGATGATGCCGGCGCGGTCCACGGCCGATTGCATCGCGCGCGTCTCGGCGATGGTGATGGAGATGGGTTTCTCACAATAGATGTCTTTGCCCGCGGCCGCGGCGTGGATCGACGCGATCGTGTGCCAGCGATCGCCGGTGGCTATCAGGACGGCATCGATGTCGGGACGGGCGAGGACTTCGCGGAAATCTTGGTACGTCGCGCAATCGGTGTTGCCATTGCGCGCGTCGGCCATGGCCTTGACCGCATCGCGCCTCGATTTCTGGACATCGGCGACGGCCACGAACTGCACGTCCGGTTCCGGCAGCATGCCCGCGAGGACGCTGCCGCCGCGGTTGCCGATGCCGATGCCACCGAGGACGATGCGCTCGCTGGGTGCGGCGCGATTGCCGAGTCCGAGGGCTGAGGCGGGGATGATCGTGGGGGCAGCGATTGCCGCGCACGCCTTGGCCGTCTCCTTGAGGAACTTCCGCCGGTCCATCCTGCGCGTCAGTCGGAACATGATCGTCGATCCTTTCGGCGAGCCATAAGAACGCCCTGCTCGAGTGCCTTTGCGGTCCGCATTTATTTGATCGAGGTCCGACGATAACGGTGGGCGGGAGTCGATCAAGGGTTTTTTTGCGACCTGTGACATGAACGGGGTCCCGGGATCTGGCGCGGAACCCGGGGGCGGAGGGGAGCGTGGGAGAGCGGGCTATTTTTTGGCGGAGCCCTTCGATGCGGCGAGGATGGTGCGTTTGTTCTTGGTCCAGTCGGGATTGGGCAGTGCCTCCCAGACCCTGAGGTTGCGGACGCTTCCCTCGACGCTTGAGACAAACATGATGCTATGTTTATCGGAAGCGATGAGCGGGTGCTGGCCGGTGAGGCTCTTGCCGTTGAGGGTGCCGACCATCTCGTCGTCGAGGATCTCGAATACGATCGTCTGCCACTCGCCGAGCTTGATGGGCGTCTTGATCTCCCCGAAGGGCACTGCCTTGTCGGGGCCAGCGTGGTCATTGTCGTCCTTCTGGATCCTCATTCCGGCCTGGCTGAGCATGACGCTGCACACGTAGTCCTTTGCGTCGGTGGTACGCACGCTGAAGCCGCGGAACTTCCGGCCCTCGAGGGGCACGTCGTGCATGCGCGCCTCGCAGGCGATGATGACGTTCTTGAAGTCGAGGCCGATGGACGCGCAGGCCGGGTGATTGACCTTGGGGTTCTCGATGCCGCGGAATGCGCCGTCCACGATGTCCCATCGGCCGCCGCGCTCCGAGACGTTGCAGCGCCAGCCCTTGAAGCCGCTGGCGTAGTTGGCGGTGCTGCCCTGGGGCGGTGGGAGAGGTTTTGAAAAGTTCTCGGCCACGAGCAGCTTGCCAGCTTTCGTCATCAGGGTGGGCGGCGGCATGCTGGCGAGATCGGCGAGGAGGGCATGTGCGGGGAGAATGGCGGCGGCACATGCGATCGAGAGGGTTTTCATCGTGCGGACATGCTGCGCGGGGTGCCGCGGCGGAGTAAAGAGGCAAAGGGGTGGGGCGCCACGGGCGTCGCCCCTCAAGGCGGGCTTCCGGGAATGGGCGGCGAAGCGGGCGCGACCCATGCGGAATGGTGTTGGGTCATGCCAATCTTCGGGTAGTACTCCGCCGCCTGCGGCGCGGACAGCAGCACGATCAGGGCCTTCGGGTGCAGTTGGCTTTGCGTGAGTCGAATCAGCTCGGTGCCGATCCCAGTGCCCTGAAACGCGCGATCGACCGCCAGATCCGACAGATAACAGGAGTACGCAAAATCCGTCACCGAGCGTGCGACGCCGACCAGATTGTCGTCGGCCCAGGCCGTGCAGAGCAGGTCGGCATGGTCCAGCATCGTCGCGATCCGCCCCCGATCCGAAACGGGCCGTCGTTCCGCCAAGCCCGACCGCGACAGGATGTCAATGAACTGCGCCGGGGTGATCTTGCGCTCTGCGCTGTATTCTATTTCGTTCATCTGCCTGAGGGTCTGTTTTTGGGGAAGGGGCGGGGCCTTGTCCTCGTGGCCATGTGTTCGGTTTCCTTCCCGTTTCGATTTTCGGGGACCATATCCGTCTGCGCCTGGGTGTACAGATTGGGTTCCGTGCGCCTTCGCCCGCGCGTTTCGATGCCGGGTCTCCACAGGGTAGCGAAAGGCAGCTGTCATGCGCGGCCCGCGAGGCCGCGGGCCCTCCCGGCGGAATCGGGCCACGTGCGCCATCAGGGAGAATGCAGGGCCTTATTTAAACAGGTTGCTAGCCGTAGCGTCCCTCGATGTATTCGGCGGTCTTGGGGTTTTTGGGGTTGAGGAAGAGGTCCTCGGTGCGGGAGTGCTCGATGAGCTTGCCGAGGAGCATGAAGATGCACTCGTCGCTGGCGCGGCGGGCCTGGGCCATGTTGTGGGTGACGACGAGGATGGTGTAGTGGCCCTTGAGCGCGAACATGAGTTCCTCGATGGCGCGGGTTCCCTCGACGTCTAGGGCGGAGCAGGGCTCGTCCATGAGGATGACGTCGGGTTTGAGGGGGAGGAGGCGGGCGATGCAGAGTTTCTGCTGCTGTTCGAGCTGGAGGCTGGTGGCCTTGCGGTCGAGGCGATCCCGGAGGTCTTTCCAGAGCCCGACCTCGATCAGCGCTTTTTCGACGGCCTCGTCCAATTCGGCCCTGGTGAAGGTGCCGGGGGGGTGGTGGATGCGGAGGCCGAAGACGACGTTTTCGTAGACGGAGATGGGGAGCGGGTTGGGGCGCTGGAAGACCATGCCGACGGATTTTCGGAGTTCGACCAGCGCGACATCCGGGTCGTAGATATTCTTGCCAAGGATGCGGATCTCGCCGGTGGTCGTGACGTAGCCGTAGCGCTCGTTGACGCGGTTGAAGCAGCGCAGGAGGGTGGTCTTGCCGCAGCCGGAGGGCCCGATGAGAGACGTGATGAGCCCGCGTGTGATATCCAGGTTGACATCGAAGAGGGCCTGGAAATCCGCGTACCAGAGATTGAGGCCGCGGGTCGTGATGCAGGGCTGTGGGGGCTCGCTCATCCGAACAGGCCGTTAACGTATTCGTAGGTCCGCCGGTCGCGGGGCTGATCGCCGAAGATGATGTCGCTGGAGTCGAGTTCGATGATCTCGCCGTTCCAGAGGAACATGGTGCGGTCGGCGAGGCGCCGGGCCTGCTGGGTGAGGTTGGTCACGAGGATGACGGTCATGTCCCTGCGGAGTTCCTTGATCACGTCCTCGATGCGCATGGTCGTGACGGGGTCGATGGCGATGCTGAACTCGTCGAGGCAGAGGATCGCGGGCTGGTGCGAGAGGGCGCGCGCGATGGTGAGCCGCTGCTGCTGGCCGCCCGAGAGCTTGGTGCCGAGGCTGGAGAGGCGGTCTTTGACCTCGTCCCAGAGGGCGGCCTGGCGGAGGCACTGTTCGACGATGGCGTCGAGGTCGGTCTTTCGCGTCATGCCGGCGCATCGCGGCGCGAAGGCGACGTTGTCGTAGATGCTGAGCGGAAGGCCGACGGGGAGGGGGGCGACCATGCCGATTCTGCGGCGCAGGGCGAAGAGGTCCTTGGTCCTGCGGACGTCCTCGCCATCGACGGTGATCGCGCCGGAGACGGAGGCTTCGGGGGAGAAGTCGATCGTGCGGTTGATGCAGCGGAGCAGGGATGTCTTGCCGGACTGGGCGGGTCCGATGATCCCGAAGATCTCGTTGTGGCGTATGTCAAACGATATGCCGTGGAGGACCTCTCTGGTGCCGTAGGCGAGCCGGAGGTCCTGGACCTGGATATGGGCTTGGGCGCTCATCGCGGCGTCACCATTTCTTTCTCGAGCGCATGAGGGCGCGCAGGGTGATGGCGGCGGCGTTCACCAGGAGGACCGAAGCCAGGAGGACGACCGCGGTGGCGAAGGGGATGGACTCCTTCACGCCGGGGACCTGCGTGGAGATCGTGTAGAGGTGCATGGAGAGGGCCATGCACTGCTCGTTGAGGTGGTATGCGAACACCTCGCCCTTCTGGACAGCCTTAAAGAAGACGGCGCCGGTGAACATGATGGGGGCGGTTTCGCCGGCGGCGCGGCTGACTTGCAGGATGACGCCGGTGAGGATGCCGCTGATGGAATTGGGGAGCACGACGGCGCGGATCGTCTGCCACCGGGTGGCGCCGACGTTCCAGCACGCCTCGCGAAAGCTCATGGGGACGCTGGCGAGGGCCTCGCGGGTGCTGGCGATGATGACCGGCAGGGTCATGATCGCGAGGGTGAGCGAGGCGGAGAGGATGGAGTATCCCAAGCGGGCGGCGTAGACGAAGGCGCCGAGGCCGAAGAGCGCATGGACGATGCTTGGAACCCCGGCCAGGTTGATGACCGCCAGGTTGATCATGCGATTGAGCCAGTTGTCCCTCGCGTATTCGTTGAGGTAGACGGCGGCCAGGATGCCGACGGGGGCCGAGATCGCGAGCGAGATGAAGACCAGGTAGACCGTGCCCACGAAGGCCGGCCAGATCCCGCCCTGGGTCATGCCGCGCCTCGGGACATCGAGCAGGAAATTGATGTTCAGCGAGGGGGCCGCTTTCACGAACAGGTATCCGACGATCAGCAACAGCGGCAGGACCATCGCGGCCGACATGGCGAAAAACAACCATTTGGCGAACGCCTCGGAGCGTCGTTTGCTTCGGACGAATGGGGTTTCGGCGAACATCACTTTTTCCGGATACCGCGGACGGCCATGTCGGCCGCGAGGTTGACGACGAACGTGATGGTGAAGAGCAAGATCCCGATCAGGAACAGGACGCGGTAATGATCCGAGCCCGCGGGGGCCTCGCCGAGTTCGGCGGCGATATTTGCGGTGAGGGTGCGCACGGAATCCAGGATGCCGTGCGGGATCTGCACGGCGTGGCCGGTGGCCATCAGCACCGCCATCGTTTCGCCGACGGCGCGACCGACCCCCAGAAGGACGGCCGCGAGGAGGCCATTCTTGGCCGCGGGCAAGAGCACGCGCCAGACGAGCTGCCAGCGGGTGGCGCCCAGGGCGAGCCCGGCCTCCCTGAAGGAATCCGGGACGGCCTTGAGGGCGTCCTCGCCTATGGACACGATGATGGGCACGCTCATCAGGGCGAGGATGATGCCGCCGTTGAGGATGTTGACGCCCACCGGGGCGCCGGTGAGCTGGACTATGAGCTTGCTCATCACCGTGAGGCCGATGAAACCCCACACGACGCTGGGGATGGCCGCCAGCAATTCGATCGTGATCTTGAGGGTCTCCCTCAGCCGTGGGCCGCAGAATTCCGAGATGAAGATGGCGGCGCCGAGCCCGAAGGGGACCGCAATCATCATGGCGAGTGCGGTGACGCTGAAAGTGCCGGCGGTCATCGCCAGGACGCCGTATCGCTTGTTCAGCTCGGACGTGGGATACCATTGTTCGCTGAACAGGAACTGCGACAGGCTGAAACGGTCGCTGAACAGCACCGGGGCCGCCTCCTTGAATACGAACAGGAATATGCCGACGACGAAGAAGATCGCGCTGATGCCGCAGGCGTAGATGAGTGCCGTGAGGGATCGCTCGGCGAGGACGTACAGCGTGGGGCGACGCGCCGAGCGGACGGCGAAGCTGAACTGGGCGGTCGGCTGGGGGCTGGGATCTGTCATCGTCGTTGGCGTTCGGGGTGGTCCTGGGTTTCCGTCGTGTGCCCCCGGGGCCCCGCCCCGATGGCGGTCGGCGCGGTTCAATCAGCCGGGGGCGTGCCGGCGTCGATCACTTGTGGCGCATGTCTGCCGGCAATGGCACGTAGCCGCTCTCCTCAACGACCTTCTGGCCGGCGTCCGATAGAATCCAGTCGATGTAGGCCTTGGTCTCGCCGGAGGGTTCCCCCAAGGTGTACAGCAAGAGCGAGCGCGCGACGGGGTAGCGCTTATCCAGTGCGCTGGCGACGCTGGGCTCGACGGCGGGCTCGCCTTTTCTCGTGGCCACTTTCAGCATCTTGACTTTGCCGGGCACATTGTAGCCCATGCCGCTATAGCCGATGGCGCCGGGGGTGCCCGCGACCAGTTCCACGACCTCCTTGGATCCGTTCATGTCGCGGGAGCCGAGCTTGAAATCCTCCTTGTTGAGCACGTGCTCGCGGAAGAATTCGTAGGTGCCGGAGCTCGACTGCCGGCTTACGCGGACGATCTCGTCCTGTCCGCCGGGGATGGAGACGCCGAGCTCAGACCACTTGGTCGTTTTTCCGCCCTCGCCGAAGATATCGGCCAACTGATCGATGGAGATCTCGTTGAGCGGATTGTCCCTGTGGACGTAGATGGCCAATGCGTCGTGCCCCACGATGAACTCCCTGGGCTCCTTTCCGGTGTTCCTCTTGGCCTGCTCAATTTCTTCGGGCTTCATGTTCCGGCTGGCGTTTGCGATGTCGATGGCGCCCTTGATGAGCGCGGCGATCCCCACGCCGGATCCGCCCCCCGATATCTCAACGTCCACTTCGGGGGCGACCGCCCTGTATTCCTCGGCCCAGGCCTGGGCGACGTTGACCATCGTGTCGGAGCCCTTGTTCTGGATGCAGACGGTGTCGGCCTCATCGGTGCCTCCGCCGCCGCATCCCGAGAGGAGCAGGCAGGTCGCGGCGGCCCCGCCCCATATGGCGGTGACGGCAAAACGGATTCCTCTGGCTGCGAGCTGGTTCATGTGGGTCCTTCGGCTAGTGGCTCTCTTCCAGGCTGCTTCCCAGGATGGCTTCCACGAGTTGCCTGATATGGGTGTTGATAGAATCGAAGGCCCTTTCGTAGTCCGCTCGGATCTCGTGGGGCGCTCCGGTCTTCTTTGAGGGGTCTTCGATGCTCCAATCGAGGTGAATTATTTTTCTAGATTGCTTGGGGAACGCATTCCTGGCCTCTGCAGACAGGGCGATGATGACGGCGAAGTGGTCGAGTTCTGGCACCTGGTGGATGGCCTTGGGCGTGGCTCGCGAAAGATCGAGGCCCTTATCTTTCATGAATGCGAGGGTCTCGGGCTCGATGGGTTTCGGGTCGACTCCGGCGCTTGCGAAGATGAAGTCGGGAAGGCCGATGGCGTTGGAGATGGCCTCGGCCATCTGGCTCTGGCAAGCGTTCTCCCCATCGACAAAGAGGACCCGGCAGATGTTGGCGCCCGGGTGCTTGGGGTTTTCCCCGGTGCACATGTACAGGACCTCCATGCAGACATTTCGGGCCTGGTCCGAGACTCGCTCCAGGCGTCTGCCGATGGTGATGAGTGCGCTCATGGCATCGATGGACAGGTGGTCCTGCCGGACGAGCCCCAGAAGGTGCCTCGCGAGAGCGCTCTTGAGGGCGTCGACGGTTTCCTCGGTGCATATGGTTCTCTTGGCGAGTTCGGCGTCTTGCTCGAGGAAGGCGCGCACGGCATCGTGGACCATCGGGATGGAGAGGTTGGCCATGTCCGTAAAGCGATCCATGGGTATCTGCGCGCCCTGGTCGAACAGCTTCAGGGTTTGTCGCGCGATGCTCTCGGCGTAGTCGCCGACGCGTTCCAGCTCGAGGTTGATCTTGATCGCCGCGTACGCAAAGCGCAGCAGCCCGGCGACGGGCTGTTGGCGGACGATGAACTCGAGGCAGAGGCGCTCGATCTCCTTCTCGATCGCGTCGATGTTTCGGTCGCGCAGGATGACCGCGCAGGCGGTCTGGCGGTCGCTCGTGGTCAGGGCGCTGATGCAATCGCGCAGCGCCTTCTCGCACAGGGCGCACATGGTCCTGACCTTTTCGCGAATGGCGTCTACTTCGCGTTGGAGCGATTCTTCTAGATGTGGGTGCGTGCTCACTGGCCAGAGACCTATACGATTAATATGAGAGCGGCCATGCTTTTTTGCCAACCATACCAGGTCGCCAGTATGGCGGGTGGTCGTTACGGCACTGTTACCGCGATGTTACGGTACTGTGACAATGGTGGCGTCGGAGGCAAAAGGGGTTTTTCTGTGGGGCAAAGCTTCGGCCTTGCGATAAGGGCCGAGGGTGATATTGTAAAAATTCTTTCGGGCTGTAGCGCAGTTTGGCTAGCGCGCCTCGTTCGGGACGAGGAGGTCCAGGGTTCAAATCCCTGCAGCCCGATTCTCTTTATCTCGTGGGACACGAAGGACTGGGTGAGGCGCGGGGCGCGGTGGAACTGCTTGCTCCGGCGAAGGATGCCGAGTGCGGTAGGGCGGCGATCCTTTGCGGTGCGGATGCGGTTTACATCGGGGGGCCTCGGTTTGGGGCGAGGGGTCGTGCGGGGAATTCGGTCGAGGCGATTGAGGGGCTGGCGGCGTTCGCGCACGTGTACCGGGCGCGGGTGTTTGTGGCGATCAACACGATTCTGAGCGATTCGGAGCTGTCGCAGGCAGTGGAATTGATCTGGGCGGTGCATGGGGCCGGGGTGGATGGGGTGATCATCCAGGACATGGGTCTCCTGGAGTGCGAACTACCGCCGCTGCCGCTCATCGCGAGCACGCAGACGCACAACATGACCGCCGAGAAGGTGCTATTCTTGGAGCGCGCGGGGTTCAGCCGTGTGATCCTGGAGCGGGAGCTGACGCTGGAGGAGATCCGGGAGATTCGCTCGACGACCGAGGTGCCGCTGGAGTGTTTCGTTCATGGGGCGCTGTGCGTGTGCCAGAGCGGCCAGTGCTTTCTGAGCTATGCGATCGGCGGCCGGAGCGGCAACCGCGGCGATTGCGCGCAGCCGTGCCGCCGGCAGTACTCTTTGCTGGATGGCTCGGGCCGCGTGCTTGTGAGCGAGCGGCATCTGCTGTCGTTGAAGGACCTGAATCTGACGCCGGACATCGGGGGTCTACTCGATGCGGGTGTGAGATCGTTCAAGATCGAGGGGCGGCTGAAGGATGCGGGTTACGTGAAGAACGTGGTGAGCCACTATCGGCGCACCGTGGATGCGGCGCTGGCCCTGCGCCCGGGGTTGCGGCGGGCGTCCTTTGGCGAGAGCGAGATCGAGTTCGAACCGGATCCGGCGAAGAGCTTCAACCGTGGCTTCACGCCGTACTTTTTGCATGGGAGGCACCGGGGAATAGGCTCGATCGAGACTCCCAAGTCTGTGGGGGCCACGGTGGGGACCGTGGCGGCGATAGATGCCCGGGGTGTGCGGATCGAGGGGGATGCGCTGCGGCCGGGGGACGGGATCGCATTCTTCGACGGGGCGGGCCAACTGCACGGCACGTCGGTGGAAGGCGTGGAGGGCGATCGGGTCCGGTTGGCGGATGCCTCGGGGATAAGCCCGAGGGTGGTCGTCCACCGCAATCTGGATCGGGAGTTCGAGAATCGCCTGGCGCGAGGCAGGATCGCGAGGCGCGTGGCGATCGACATCAGGCTGCGCCACGGCGGATCGCGCCCGTATCTGGAGGCGCGAGACCCGGAGGGGATTCGATGTGCCGTCGAGATGCCGGCGGCCGACCTGAGCCGGCCGAAGGATCCGGTGGCGATGGCGGGCGTGTGGAGGCAACAGCTGGGCAAGTTGGGGGGAACAGAATTCGGGGCGCGCGAGATCGTCCTCGAGTGCGATGAGGTGCCATTTGTGCCCGCCGGCAAGATTGCGGCGTGGAGGCGGGAGCTTGTGGCAAAGTTGAGGGCAGCGCGGGCCGCGGCGTTCATGCCCGCGCGCGCCGAGGCGCCAAAGGGAACTTCTCACCCATGCCCGGGGCGGGAGATGGGCTTTGAGGCGAACGTGATGAATGCGAAGGCCCGCGCCTTCTACGAACGGCACGGGGCCCTGGTGACAGAACCAGCGGCAGAGACCGGCGAGGTGGACCTCGCCGGACGGCGTGTGATGACCACCCGGCATTGCATCCGATACGAGCTCGGGCAATGCCCCAGGGAGAGCGGCGGTGGGACCACGGAAGACCTGTGGCTGGTGGATGACCGTGGGCGGCGCTTTCGGCTGACGTTTGACTGTGCGGGGTGCCACATGGAGGTCTGGCTGGAGACCGCCGAGGGCAGGACCCGGGCCGCTGACGGACCCTGATGGGCGCGGGCGATCCCGGCGCGTCACGCCTCGGCCATGAATTCTTGTAGCCTGCGTTTTGAATCCGCGAAGTCGGCCTTTGCGCGCTCCTGCGTGCTTTCGATTTCGAGGACCATCAGACCCCTGTAGTCGATCTGCTTCAGTTTCCGCAACAGCCGGGGGTAGTCGATCACGCCGCCGGCGCCGATCGGCCGATGATCCTTCCAGAGCTTGCGGTCAACATCATGGACATGGAAGTGGATGACTTTCGGGCCAAGTTGGTCGATCAGCTCGTGCATCACGTCATTATAGATGGCGATGCCGTCTGGCGTGGATCGCTCGCCCGGTTTCACGCGGGACGTGAATTCGGCAAATCCGATCTGGTGGCCGACGTCGATCGCGCAACCGACGCACGCGTGATCGATCTCCCTCAAGAGCCGCACGTGCTCGCGCACGGATCCTGGGTATGAGGTCTCGATGGCGATCTTGAAGTTGCCCTTCTCCGCGATGTCGCCCCACTCGCGGAATCGGCGCACCATCTGCGGCAAAGCGTCTTCGAACTTCAACGGCCATGACGGTGGCGTGGTGTGCGCAACCGCGATCGTCGCGCCGAAGAATGCGGTCGCCTCCAGCGCGAGGCGCAACTGCCGGGTGGAGAATTCGGCGATCGGCGCGAACCGGGAAAAGAAGTGAAGCTCTTGGAATGGAAGGTGCGCCGAGACGTGCCGGAAGCCGCCCAGGGCGGCGCGGATCTTCTGCCTGTCGTCCTGGGATAACGAATCGAACTGGAAGCCGGGAAAGACGAAGGGTGCCGGCTCGGGCGACCCAAACGGATGTATTTCGATCGCGGGGAAAGCCAGGTCGCGCAGGGCCTGGATCGCCTCCAGCAATCCGAATCCGGGGAGGGCGGTGTTGGCGCCGATGCAGGAGGGATCGAGCATCGCGGCGCGCGCACCTTCGTTCGGTATAACGGCGGCCATTGCCATGGCCGCCCGCGCCAGGAACTCGCGCCGGTTCATCAAATCGAACCCTATCTGGACTGGCGCACGGTGCCAAGCGAGGAAGGGGCATCGTGAATTCTGGTTCCCAGTAGGGTTTGGAGGGAGTGCCTCTTCTGGACAACTGACTACCCGGAGCGCTATCATGATCTGATGGCGGGATCGGGCTCCGCCGCGGGTAGTGGCCTCGGCGGAGGTCAGCGGGCACCAGGTCCGATTATCGGGTAATTAGCAGTGATCGCCGTGGGGTTTTATGAGCGCAAGACCGATCGAATGGATCAACATGTGCGAGGCGGGCGGGCTTCAGGCCGCCCTGGATGCGTTGCCGAAGCACGGCGGCACTGTCTACGTTCCCCCCGGGCGGCATGAGATCACGGGACCGGTGGCGAAGACGCTGGTCGAGGGGCAGCATCTCTTCATCGTGGGAGACGGGCGCGGGAGCGTGCTGGTCAATACCAACACATGCGGCGAGCCATTGCTGCAGCTCAGCGGCGTGACCGGCTCGTGGTGGCCGGACCTGCGGATGACCGTCCGGGACATCACGTTCGAGGGCAATCACCAGAGCGGCGATGGCCTGCTGGTGATGTTTCCCAACGACACGATGATCGACAGCTGCTTTTTCCTCGGGCACGGGGGTTACGCAATCCGGCTCGTCCCGCATGGCACCAACGTCGTCGTGCGGGATTGCTGGATGCGCGACTGCAAGCGCGGCGTCCGGGCGGAGAACGTCCATCATCTCACGCTGCACGGCAATCAGACGCGGCGACTTGAGGGGGGGCAGGAGCAGGAAGAGCACGTCTATCTGGGCTGGGAGTGTCGAGAGGTCCGCGTCGTCAATAACCATTTCGCCTATGGCAAGAATACCGCGATCATCCTCGACGGCACCGCGCAACATGTCATCGCGAACAACACGATCGAAGGTTTTCACACGGCCATCGAGGCGAGAGGCACCTGCGAGCAGAAAGTGCGCGACCGCTGTCGCGACATCGCGATCACGTCGAATTATCTGCACGCCGACATCGGAATCCGGCTTGTCGGTGAGTGCCGGGGCTTCGCCATCACGGGAAATGATTTCATCAACAACAACAGGGCGGCCGTGCTCATTGAGGCGGCGGAGGGTGCCGGCAAGCACACGATAACCGGCAACATGGTCCGCAAGAGCGTGTATGGCGGCGCGTTCTTCCCGCTGCCGCAGATGGTCCCGGACCAGGGCGGTTTCGATCTCGGCGATGCCGGGGATTGCATCGTCACGGGCAATCTGCTCGACGCGATCGATCCGGGTCCCGGCATCAGCGCCGGTCCCGGCGGAGGGCGCCACATCATTGCAAACAACCGCATCGTCCGCGCGAAGGGCCAGGCGCTGGACATCCGGGCCGCGGCGTGTCTGGTGGAACACAACCTGGTCGCGTGATTCGAGAATAGCCGGAGGATGTGGCGGTCCCGCGACGCAGGCGGAAAGGGCCAGTTGTCCCTCAACGGGTCGCGCGGGGCATGGCCGGAGTGGCTGGCTGGTGTGATGGGTCGATGGCGCCGTGGTTGCGGCCCACATCGCCCGCGGCCGCATGGAGTTCCACACGCATCGGCACCTGTTGTCGGCCGCCGTGGGCGGCGAGGGGCTGGAGGAGCGATTGCACGCAGAACCCGACGATCGCTGTTGTGGGCAGGGTGAGCACCCATGCCCAAACGATGCGGTTGACAATGCCCCATTTGACCGCGCCGACTCTCTTGCTGGCACCGACGCCCATGATCGAGGTCGAGATCACGTGGGTGGTCGAGAGCGGTATCCCAAGGTGGCTTGCGGACTGAATGACGATGGCGGCGACCGTCTCGGCCGCAAAACCATGCACCGGCTGCAGTCGCACGATCTTATGGCCCATCGTCCTGATGATTCTCCAGCCGCCGGACGCGGTACCGGCGGCCATGGTTACGGCGCAGAGCAGGATCACCCATGTGCTGAGTTCGAATTGCGGGGTGCGGAGGAAGTGCAGCGGTTCCGGCAACTCCTTGAATGCCCCCGCCTGCGTGCCGCTGAAAAGGGCCAGGGTGATGATGCCCATCGTTTTCTGCGCGTCGTTCGTCCCGTGGCTCAGCCCCATGAAGGAGGCGCTGACGATCTGGAGTTTACCAAAGACATTCTGGATGATGCTGGGGCGGGTCCGGCGCAGGGCGATGGTCATGCCCGCCATCAGTATGGCCCCCGCGAAGAATCCGATTATCGGCGATATGACCATGGGCACGACGAGTTTCGGCCACAGTCCGCCGCTCCAGTTCAGGACGTGCCAATCCCCGTGGGTGGTGGCCAGGGCCGCGCCACAAAGTCCCCCGACGAGGGCGTGGCTGGAGCTGGAAGGCATGCCAAACCACCACGTGAACAAATTCCAGAGGATCGCCGCCACCAGGGCCGAGAGGACGGCGAGCACGGTGATGGCGGTCGGATCAACCAGTCCCTTGCCGATGGTCGATGCCACCGCGGTGCCCATCAGGGCGCCGATCATGTCAAACGTGGCGGCCAGCATTATCGCCACGCGCGGGGTCAGGACCTTGGTGGAAACGACCGTCGCGATCGCGTTGGCGGCATCGTGGAACCCGTTGATGTACTCGAACGTCAGGGCCACGAGCAGGACTAGGAGGAAGAGCCACATGCGCCGCCCGCCGCGTCAAGAGTATTTCAGGATGACGTGGAAGACCACGTTGCCGACGTCGCGGCAGAGGTCGATCGCCTTCTCCAGCAACTCGTAGAGATCCTTGAGGATGATCACGCGCTTGGCTTCCGTGCTGCCCTGATAGAGGGAGGCAAGGAGGTCGCCCACCAGCCTGTCGGCGTCGCCCTCGATGGTCTGGAGCTTGTCGCAGGCGGCCTCGATCCTCTCGCCATGCAGCCGTTTCCGGAGGCTCCCGACCAGGGTGACGACGATCACGCTGGCCTCGTCCAGCATGCCAACCTGTTTGAGTGCGACATCGTGAAGGACCTCGGGCGGGCAGACCAGCAGGCGACCTGCGATCTTCTGCACCGTCTTGGGGACGCGGTACAGCGCGGAGGAGAGCGCCTCGATGTCCTCTCGCTCCAGCGGGGTCACAAACGTGCGGCACAGGTCCTGGATGATCCTGCTGCGCAGCCGCTTCAGCGTCCTGCGCCTGTCCGCCAGATCCCCGACGATCTTCTCGGCCTCGGGCGAACCGAGGGCCGGCATGAGTCGAACCAGGAGTGCCGCGCTTTCTCGCGCCTCCATCGCGCTCGCCTCCAGCAGGTCGTAGAACTTCCCGTCATGACCCAGGAGGCCTTTGAGATAACCTAGCATATCAGCCTGTCCTCCCACGTCCCAGATCCGCCGCATGCGGGCGCGATCAAAGAACCTGGCATGCGGTTACCGGACTTCTGGCAGGGACGCAAGACCAGTTTCCCAGATTGCTCGATTTGGTCAAGCAAACTGACCAAAATACCATGCTTGTCCGCCCGGTCCTTGTGGAACAGACTCACTGGCGACATGGGCACCACCGAGGGGTGGCGAGGATTCGCAAGCGATTCTCCAAGAGGCTCTCACGGGCGCGCCGGCTGGTGGGACCCGATCAGATCCATGCCGGACCCGCGCCTTTTTGTCCCTCTCATCGGTCTCGTGTGCGGCATCGGCCTTTCGCCGTCACCGGCGGGGGAGAGTGTTTTCTTTGCCTTCGACGACCACAGCATTCCATGGCAGCACAATCTGAAGGTCACCCTGGTGCCCGTGACGAAGCACCCGGAAAACCCCGTCTTGCGGCGCGGGCCGGAAGGATCGCCCGATCATGGGCATGCGGCGCTCTATGGCACGGTCATCAAGGACGGGGACAAATTTCGGATGTGGTACCTGGGCATGATCGAGGCGGAGGTCGTCAAGGGGCAGGCCCCGGGCCTGTGGCGACCCATGTGCTATGCGGAGAGCGCGGACGGCGTGCATTGGAAGAAACCGGAGCTGGGCCTGGTGGATTTCAGGGGCAGTCGGAAGAACAACATCTGCCTGATCGAGGGCGAGCCGTTTTCGTTGACCCGCGTGAACGATTTTCTCTCGGTGCTGCATGATCCGGGCGATCCCGATCTGGCGCGCCGATACAAGGCGGCGTTCATCGCGCACGTGCCATATGGCGACATCCCCGGTGGCATGAGTAACGTTGGGAAGAGGGAGCGGCGGATCTGTGCGATGGTCTGCGCGGCGAGTTCGGACGGACTCAGGTGGAGGGTCGTGGGTGATCGTCCCGCAAACGCCGGTGGCGAGCGTTTCGAGGTTTCGAGTCTCTATCGCTTTGGCGAGTTCTACTACGCGACGGGTCAATTGATCTCGCCCTGGTGTTGGCGACCCGATGGCGGCGAGGTGGGCCGGGTGATGCTGGCATACCGTTCTCCAGATTTTAGGAATTGGTCTCAGGCGAAGGCCTTTGCTTTTGCGCGTCCGGGGCAACTCATCGACCCGGCGCTAAAGGGCCAGCAGACGCACATGGGCGCGGGCTTGTGGAATCGCGGGAACGTTTTGGTTGGGCTCTACGGACAATGGCAGGACGCGCCTGCGCCACCGCCAAAGGGGTCATCGTCGCACCTGCTGGGCGTCCACATCGATCTGGGCCTGATCTTGAGCAATGACGGCATCCATTTCCGGGAGCCCATCCCAGATTTCAAAGTCATCGCGCGCGGCGCGGGAGGCGAATGGGACGATGTCGCCCTGCTCCAGGGTCATGCGTTCGCGAACGAAGGCGACAAGACCATGATCTGGTATTCGCACTGGGACACGGACGGCGAATTGAAGTCGATGGACATTGGTCTTGCCACATTGCGCCGCGATGGTTTCGGCTATCTGTCCGCCCAGGCGGGCGATGCGCCCGCGAGTTGCGAGACAGCATTCTTCGAAATGCGCGAAGGGTCGGCGCTGCTCCTGAACGCGGACGGCGTGACTCCCGGCAATCCGCTGAAGGTGGAATTGCTGGACGAGAGATTGAGGGTCATTGGCACGGCAGATGTGATCGAATCGGGGATCCGGGTGCGCGCGCTGGCGTTACCGAAAGGGCGCGGCGCCGCACGCGTCTCGATGCGCACCGGCAGCGCCGCGAAGCTCTACGCGATCTACGTCAGCGACTGATCCTGGAATACGCGACCCTGAACGCCGCGGGCGGTTGGTCACATAAAGAGACCAAGTGGCCGCGCTTGACGGCCATGGCACCGTGCGCGGACGATTGTTTCATGACATCCATTCGCCGACTATCCCAGGTTACCTTTTTCCTCCTGTTGGCATCCCGCGGGTTTCCGGTCGCGCCCCCCGTCGATATTGGTTCGCGCTGGGAACTTTTCGTGGACGGGTTTCTCGTTGACCGGCAGGAAGGCGTGGGCCTGAGGTTGCACGAGCCGGTGAAGCGCGAGGTCGTGCTCGTCACCGACCAGCCGTGGGAGGGTCCCACCTGCGCCTACTTCTCGGCGATCCAGGACGGTGGCAAAGTGCGACTCTACTATCGGGGCTCGACGGGTGGGTTGGACCATTCGGTGGATCAGGTCACCTGCATGGCCGAGAGCGACGACGGCATCCGATTCACGCGCCCGAAACTGGATCTGATCGAGGCCGGTGGCACCAGGGCGAACAACGTGGTCTGGCGCGGTGTAGAGTCTCACAATTTCGCGCCCTTTCTGGACCAGAATCCGGCGGCGAAGCCGGAGGAGCGGTACAAGGCATTGGGGGGTCTGAAGCAGCCCGGCAAGAACTGGACGCAGGGGGCCACGCCCGGCGGCCTGTACGCGTTCGCTTCCGCCGATGGCATCCACTGGCGCAAACTCCGCGACGACCCCGTGATAACCAAGGGGGCGTTCGACTCACAAAACCTCGCTTTCTGGGACGCGGTCCGTGGACGGTACGCGTGCTACAGCCGCATCTTCAGCAACAAGATCCGGGCGATTCAGAGTTCCGCGTCCGCGGATTTCCTGACGTGGACGGAGGGTGTGCCGAACCGCTACGCCGAAGGGGTGCCGGCGGAGCATTTCTACACCTCCGCGACAGTTCCCTGTCCCACCGCGCCGCACCTGTTGCTGGCTTTTCCCAAGCGTTTCGTGCCCGCGCGCAAGAAGGTCGCCGAGCACAAGGAGATGGGCGTATCCGATGCGGTTTTTATGAGCAGCCGCGACGGGGTGCAGTGGGATCGCCCGTTCCTCGAGGCCTGGGTGCGGCCCGGCCCAGATCCGAAGAACTGGACGGATCGCAACAACATGACAGCCTGCGGCATCGTCGAAACGGGCACCGGAGAATGGTCGCTCTACATCAGCGAGCACTATCGCCATGCCGATCACCGCCTCCGCAGGCTGACGGTGCGCAAGCAGGGCTTCGCCTCCATGCATGCGGATGCCGGGGGCGGCTCTTTCGTCACCCGGCCGCTGCGCCTGACCGGAAAGAGGCTGGTGCTCAATTACTCCACGTCCGCCGCCGGCTCGGTCCAGATCGAACTGCAGGATGAGCGAGGCCAGCCCATCCCCGGTTTCGCGCTGGCCGACATGCCAGAGCTGTACGGCGATGAGTTCGAGGCGGCGTGCTCTTGGAAGGGCGGATCCGACCTCGGCCCGCTGGCCGGCAAGGTCGTCCGGCTTCGCATCGCAATGCGGGACGCCGACCTCTATGCGCTCCGATTCGCCGATTGAGCATCCACCAGGTCCAATGCTATGACCACGATCGATCTTTCCGGCAGGGTCGCCCTCATCACCGGGGCGTCGCAGGGAATCGGGGAACAGATGGCGCGCAGGTTTCATGCGGCGGGCGCGACGGTGATCCTCAATCATCCTGGCGTGGGCGGCACCGGTGACGACGCGGGGCGCATCGCGGGCGAACTGAATGCCGCTCGGGCCGGGGGCGCCCATGCCATCGCCGCCGACGTTTCCGATGCGGCGGCAGTGGAAGCGATGATGGCCGAGACCAAACGGATGCACGGGGGCCTGGATTTTCTGATCAACAACGCCGCCATCATCCGTGATCGGACCATCGCGAAGATGGCGCTGGAGGAATGGGATGCGGTCATTCGAGTCAACCTGTCCGGCGTATTTCATTGCACCAAGTTCGCCCTCGCGATCATGCGCGACGGGGGCGCCATCGTGAGCATGGGCAGCATCGCGGCGATCCAGGGATTTTACGGGCAGGCGAACTATGCGGCGGCGAAGGCGGGCGTGCAGGCGATGATGCGGGTGATCAGCCGCGAGGCGGCACGGCGCGGCATCCGGGCCAATGCCATCGCGCCGGGCGTCGTGGACACCGCGATGGCCGCGACGATTCCAGAGAACGTCCGCGCCGAGATGCTCAAGAACATCCCGCTGGGCCGCTTTGGCACCACGGATGATATCGCCTGCGTGGCGCTGTTTCTGTGTTCGTCGCTGGCCGCGTACGTGACGGGGCAGACGATCGAAGTCAATGGGGGCTGGCGCGGATGAGGGCGGCCGCACGCGTCGCGACAGCCGAGGAGGCCATCGCCGCCATTCCCGATGGCGCGACGGTGGCCGTGGGCGGTTTCGTCGGTGCGGCGCATCCGGAGATGCTGACATCGGCGCTGGAGCAGCGCTTTCTGCGGACCGGTGCGCCGCGCGACCTGACGCTCTACTATTGCGCGGGGCAGGGCGACCGGGGCGATCGCGGGCTGAATCACCTCGCGCATCGCGGCCTGATCAAACGGGTGATCGGCGGCCATTGGAATCTCGCGCCAAAGCTCGGCGCGCTCGCCCTGGCGGGTGAATTCGAGTCCTATAATCTGCCGCAGGGCGTGCTCAGCGCTCTGCTTCGCGAGATCGCGGCGAAGCGACCCGGCCTGATCACAAGGGTTGGCCTCAACACGTTCATCGATCCGATCCACACGGGCGGTCGGATGAACGCGCGCACCACTGAGGCGCTGGTCGAGCGCGTTGAATTCGATGGCCAGGTTTGGCTGCGCTACAAGGCCGTGCCCGTCCATGTCGGACTGATCCGCGGCACGCTTGCCGACGCCCGCGGCAATCTGAGCATGGAGCGCGAGGGCATGATCGGCGACGTGCTGCCGATCGCGCAGGCGGCGAAGAACCACGGTGGTATCGTCATCGCGCAGGTGGAGCGGGTGGTCGGGGCGCTGTCAGATCCGAAGGCGGCGCGGGTGCCCGGTGCCCTGGTGGATTTCGTGGTGGTCAGCGGTGGGCGGCAGCACGATCAGACATTCGGCGAGGTGTTCAACGGGGCATACGTGGCGCCATGGGATCATGCGCACGCGCTGCCGGCGATGGATCCCGGCGAGCGCAGGATCATCTGCTCGCGCGCGCTGCGCGAGATTCGCGCGGGCGACATCGTGAATCTGGGCATCGGCCTGCCGGAGGGCGTGGCGATGGTGGCGGCGGAGACCGGGCGGCTGAAGGAATTCACGCTCACGGTGGAGAGCGGGCCCATCGGCGGCGTGCCGGCATCGGGGCTCAGTTTCGGATGCAGCCACTATCCGGAGGCGATCATCGATCAGCCCGCGCAGTTTGATTTCTATGACGGCGGCGGGCTGGACATCGCGGTGCTCGGGGCGGCAGAAGTGGACGCGGAGGGCAGCGTGAACGTCGCGAGCTTTGGGGGGCGCTTCGCGGGTGTCGGTGGTTTCGTGAACATCGCGCAGAGCGCCCGGCGGATCGTGTTCTGCCTCACGTTGCGGGCTGGCGGGCTCGAGGTCGCGATGGAGGGGGCGCGCGTCGCCATAGCCAAGGAGGGCCGCCACGCGAAGTTCGTTCGCCGCATCGAGCACGTGTGCTTCCACGGACCGACCGCGACGGCCTGTGGCCAGCGCGTCCTGTATGTGACCGAACGCGCGGTGTTTGAGCTGACCCCGAATGGCCTTGCGGTCAGGGAACTGACGGCGGGGATCGATCTGCAGACCGATGTTCTCGATCAGATGGAATTCACACCCCTGGTGCAACTGGAGGCATCCCGCCCATGAGACCCGTACACATTGTCGCGGCCATGCGCTCGCCGATAGGCCGGCTCGGCGGCGGCCTTAAGAACATCGTTCCCGCGGAACTCGCCCGCGCCGTCGCCGACGCCATGTTGCCGGAAGGCGTCCGCGAGCAGATAGACCAAGTGATCCTCGGCCAGGTGCTGCCGGCCGGCGGTGGGGTGAACGTGGCGCGGCAGGTGTGCCTGAGACTGGGGCTGCCCCAGCAAGTGCCGGCGATGACGGTGAACATGGCGTGCGGTTCGTCGCTGAAGGCCGTGGCGCTAGGCGCGGATGCCATCGCGCATGGCGACGGCGAACTCGTGCTCGCGGGAGGCGTCGAGGTGATGAGCCGTGCGCCGCACTACGTGATGGATGCCCGGTGGGGCCGGAAGCTGGGCGATCTGACGATGCATGACGCGATGCTCATGGACGGCCTGAGCGATCCGATCTTGAAGATCGGCATGGGGGAGACCGCCGAGCGGGTGGCCGACAAGCATGGGCTGACCCGGAGGGAACAGGATGAGTTTGCCGCGCGCAGCCAGGCCCTCGCGGCCGCGCACCGCGATGCGTTCCGCCGTGAGATCGTGCCGATAGGAGACGCCGACGGCGAGGTGGCCGCTGACGAGCATCCGCGGGCCGACGCCACGATCGAGTCGCTGGCGAAGCTGAAGCCGGCCTTTCGCAAAGATGGCACCGTCACGGCCGGCAACGCGTCCGGCATCAATGACGGCGCGGCGATGGTGCTGCTCGCGACCGATGATGGGGCGCGCCGGTGCAAGATGCCGGGACGCGCACGGATCATCGGGACCTCGGCGGTAGGATGCGATCCGGCGCTCATGGGCCTGGGGCCGGTGGCGGCGATCGGCAAGCTGTGCCGGGTCACGGGCTGGGCGCTCGAGTCGGTGGACGCCGTGGAGATCAACGAGGCCTTCGCGGCGCAAACCCTGGGCTGCGTGCGCGAATTGCGGCTCGATATGGAGAAGCTGAATCAGCGCGGGGGGGCGATCGCCCTGGGCCATCCCATCGGGGCCAGTGGGGCGCGGGTGCTCGTGACGCTGCTGCATCTGATGGAGGACAAGGATTACCGGCGCGGGATCGCGTCGCTGTGCATAGGCGGCGGCATGGGCATCGCCATGGCGATCGAGCGGGGGTCTTGAGTCGCATCGTTGCGCGAGAGGAGCCTATCGCGAGAAGGGGACGATGCACGGGGGCCAATCATGAGCTTCTTGAAGGGCTTGCCGCATGTCGCGGTGGCGCTGCTATTTGTCGGATGTGGCCGCCCCGGGCACTCCGGCCTGGGCCGCGCGGCACCGCTGCGCGGCGCGGAGATCGACAACCTGATATACGTCAGCTGGGGTGACCAGATCATGGTCGCCAAAGGGGACGCGCAACTCGATGCGGCGGATAAGATTGAGCGCAGCGTGGCCGCGTGGGCAAAACATTATGACGCGGGAGCGGTCCTGTGGCGCGGATCATCTCTCTACATCAAAGAGTATTATGAGCAGCGCCCGACATCGAGATTCATCAGCAATTATTACGCGAAAGTCGATAGCATCGAGGCGAAGTTTCAGCCGCTGGAGGTCGTCCGGCGGGAAACGCGGAAGCACGGGCAACGTTTCCTGATCTACATGACGATTTTCGATCACGGTGCGCCGACCAACCAGCTGTATGGGGGAAGCACGCCCTTCCCGTGGCAAGACCGTGCGACGATCGAGCATCCCGAGTGGCAAGATGTGGATCTGCGGGGGACGCCGCATTATGGTGTGCTCGATTTCTCTTGGCCGGAGGCGCGCGCCCTGATGGTCGGGCGCATCAAAGGATACGTGGAGCGGTTTGGTTGCGACGGCGTGTACGTCTGCACGCGGACGCATTCGCTTCCCGCGCTCCATGCGGATCAGTTTGGGTTCGGGCCGAAGGTCGTCGAGGAGATCAGAAGACGCGGTGGCCCAGACATTCTGTCCGATCCCCGTTTTGACTTTCGCGATCCGCGCTATGCGCCGGGCGATCGCGCGGTGGCGGATTGGCGCAGGCTGCGGGGGGAATACCTGGTCCAGTTCTATCGCGAGCTGCGCGCGGCGCTGCAGGGAAAGGAGATCATCACGGGCATCCCGCGCGGCCGTTATTTGGGACCGCCATACGGGAATCTCTATTTGGACTGGGAGAGCATCATCCGCGAGAAGCTCGTCGACGGGCTGGTCCTCGGGGTCCGTTCGGGGGCGGGGCTGCATCCGCCGCTCTATGTGCCACACCGCCAGATCGGCTACCTGTCCAGCGAGGACGACCAGATTGAGATCCCGAAGAATCGCGAGTGTGTCGGGCAGGTCCATGGGCCACCGTGCCGCGAACGGGGTGTGCGCCTGTATCTCCAGAGTGGCTATAGCATCGGCCAGGCCAAGTGGGCGAAGGGAGATCCCAACCTGACCGGCTTCATGATCGGCTGTCCCTCTTCACGACTTTCGCCGCGCCTGCCACATGACCCCGGCCTGAATTTTGCCGGTGGGGAGATGACGATCGAGGCATTTTTGAGACTCGACGCCGCCGGAGTGAGGGAATCGCAGCGCGTGCTCAGCAAGTATGATCATGAGAATGACGATCTGATGCGGGGGTGGGAGTGGATCGTTCTGCCGGGTGGGCGATTCCGTTTTCGAATCAATCTCTTTGATCCCGCCGTCAAGGGTGGGGGCGAAGATTGCACATTGGATACCGCGTTGCCCCTGCCGTCTAACCAGTGGATCCACGTGGCGACGGTGTATGATCGTCCGGGGCGCGAGCTGCGGCTCTATGTGGGTGGAGCCATGGCGGCGCGGCGCACGATTTCGGACAAGCCCCTGCGGGTGAATCCCGATCAGGATCTCTATATCGGGCGCTATGGCGGTCATGCGGCATTTTGCGCGGAGGGCCTCCTTGATGAACTGCGCATCAGCACGGTGGCGCGCATCTACACCGAGGCGCCCCGCGCGCCATATACTGGCACAGAAGCTGGCACATTGGCGCTATACCATTTCGATGCGTTGACCGACGGCAGCACGTGCGCGAACAGTGCCCGAGGGACCGCGCTGCGAGCCGCCCTGACGGGGATGGATGGGTCCCGGCTGGAGGAGGGCCTCTCTGGATTCGGCAATGCCTTCCGCATGGGCGAGTGAGCGGTCGCGGAGCATGGGGCTGCCGAGGGGATGATGGGGCGTGCGATATGGGCTCGCGGGGGGCGGGGTTTCTGATACGTTCGCGCGATCGAAGGTATGGCGGTGAAATGGCTGAAAGTGGCGGGCGCGGCGTTGAACCAGACGCCGCTGGACTGGGACGGCAACGGGCGCCGGATCCGGGAGGCGATTCGTGTGGCGCGCGAGGCTGGCGTGGGGCTGCTCTGCCTTCCAGAGCTGTGCGTGACGGGGTACGGGTGCGAGGACGCATTTCACTCGGCGGCGACCGCGCGCATGGCCGCTCGGGTCTTGGGTGAGATCGCGCCAGAGACGGCGGGGCTGGTGGTGGCCCTCGGGTTGCCGCTGAACTTTCGCAACGGGGTTTTCAACGCGATGGCGCTGGTGGTGGACGGGGTGGTCGCGGGTTTCGCGTGCAAGCGGTTTCTGGCCGGCGAGGGGATCCACTACGAGCCCCGGTGGTTTCGGCCTTGGCCTCCGGGGACCCGCGGAGAGATAGAGTTTGGCGGGAAGACCGTCCCGATCGGGGATTGGGTGTTCGACGTTGGGGGCGTCAGGCTCGGATTCGAGATCTGCGAAGACGCGTGGGTGGCCGAGAGGCCGGGGGTGGCGATGGCGCGGCACGGCGTGGATGTGATCCTCCATCCGAGCGCGAGCCATTTCGCGTTCGGGAAGCGGGACGTCCGCCGGCGGTACGTGCTGGATGGGTCGCGCGCATTCGGGGCGAGCTTCATCTTTGCCAACCTGCTTGGGAACGAGGCGGGGCGCGCTATTTACGATGGCGGGGTAGATATCGCGTCGAGGGGCCAACTCGTGGCATCGGGGCCGAGATTCTCGTTCCGCGAGGTGGCCCTGACCTCGGCGGTGATCGATCTGGACCTGACGCGCATGGGCCAGGCCAAGGCCTCGGGTTTCCGCGCCGAGTCGGGATCGGAGTCATTGGCGCGGGTGCCGTTTTGCCTTGCGGGTGCGGGGCCGGAGGAGACGGGGTGTGCTGTTGAGGCATGGGAGGGGTCGGCACGGCTGAAGGAGGAGGAATTCGCCCGCGCCGTATCCCTCGGGCTCTTCGACTACATGCGCAAATCGCGCTCCAACGGCTTCGTGGTCTCGATCAGCGGGGGGGCGGATTCGGCGGCCGTGAGCGTGCTGTGCGCGCTGATGGCAGAGATGGGCACGGCCGAACTGGGGATCGGGGGATTGTGCGCGCGGCTGTCGCACGCGGGGCGATTGACCGGGGCGCGGGACGCCCGCGACGTGGTGGGGCGGCTTCTGACGTGCGTCTATCAAGCGACCCGGAACAGCTCGCGGGTGACGCGCGAAGCGGCGGCCTCGGTGGCGAAAGGCGTGGGCGCGGAGTTCCTGGAGTTCGACGTCGAGGGGCTGGTGAGGTCATACATCGATATGGTGGGTGCCGCGATGGGGCGCCCGCTGGATTGGGGAAAAGACGATTTGGCGCTACAGAACATCCAGGCGCGCGCGCGCGCGCCGGGCGTGTGGCTATTGGCAAATGTGCGCGGGGCGCTGTTGCTCTCGACGAGCAACCGGTCCGAGGCGGCGGTGGGCTATGCGACGATGGATGGGGATACCTGCGGCGGCCTGAGTCCGATCGCTGGTATCGACAAGGCCTTTTTGCGGGAGTGGCTGAGGTGGATGGAGCGCGAGGGGCCCATGGGCGCGCGGGCGTTTCCCGAACTGGGGCCCGTGAACGAGCAGGAGCCCACGGCGGAATTGCGGCCGCCGGATAGGAAGCAGACGGATGAGGCCGACCTTATGCCATACCTTGTGCTGGATGCCATCGAGCGGGCCGCGATCCGCGACAAGCAGGCCCCGGTCGACGTGTGGCGGCTGATGCGGCTGCGGTTCCCCGGCCATTCCTCGGTGGAGCTGGCGGGCTGGGTGGAGCGCTTTTTCCGCCTGTGGTGCCGCAACCAGTGGAAGCGCGAGAGGTACGCGCCGTGTTTTCATGTCGACGACGAGAATCTGGATCCGAAGACGTGGTGCCGGTTCCCGATACTATCGGGAGGTTTCGAGCGGGAGTTGGCGGAATTGCGGGATGTTGCGGCGCGCGAGGGGGCGGGCTGATCTCGCGATCGCGTCACATCGTTCATGCGGCGATTCCTGGGCGTGGCGCGGGCAAGGGAGCGCTTGATTCCCCGGTTGCAGGATCAGGATGCGAGGGCATAAAGGTTCCGGCCCCGCGGGAGTCGCGGGGGAGGTTTTTATCACCATGAATCTTGTGGAGATCCCGCCGGCCCACCGGCGGACAGGGAATTTTGGGCTTGCGGTGATCGCCGCGGTGGCAATCGTTCTTTACGTTGGGGCGAGTTTTGGACCTGCGATATACGACGAGACGGAGGGGCAGTACAGCGGCGCGGCGAAGGAGATGCTGGCCCGAGGCGATTGGCTGGTGCCGACCAACAACGGGGTGCCGCGGTTCCAGAAGCCGCCGCTGGTCTATTGGGCGATCATGGCCTCGATGTCGGTGCTTGGGGTGAATGAATTCGGCGCGCGCCTGCCCAATGCGCTGGCGACGCTGGGGTGGTTGTGGGCGACCTATCTATTGGGCGCGAGGATCGGCGGTCGGGGCCTGGGACTGTTTTCGGCGCTGTGCCTGGGCAGCGCGTGCGGCTTCTTCGTTTTCTGTCACCTGATCATGCCCGAGCCGTATCTGGCGTGTTTTGTCACGCTAACGATGTGGTGTTTTTTCAGCGCTTGGGCCCGGCCGGAATCGGCGGGGCGATGGTTTGCGTGGGCGTGGCTCTTCATGGGGCTGGCGACGATGAGCAAGGGGATACATGGCGCGGTGTACCCGCTCGTGGCCGTGGGCGCGAGCGTCGCGCTGCGGCCCCGGCACGCGAGGTTCTGGCTGGGGTTACTCTCGTGGCGCGGCGTACTGTTATTCGCGCTGGTCGTGGTGCCCTGGTACGCGGCGCTGGAGTCGCGTTATCCCGGTTTCGCGTGGGATCACTTCGTGAACGAGCAGCTGGGACATTCCCTGAACAAGCGGTGGCCACCGACGAGCAATCAGGTGAGCCCGGTGGTGTTCGTGGTCCAGCATTTCTTTTTTCTGGTGCCCGCGGCGCTGTTTGCGCCGATGGCGTGGCTCGCGTGGCGGCGGTGCGAGCACGCGAGGCGGCTTGACGGTTTCTCGAAGCACCTGCTGGGGTGCTGGTTTCTGGCGACGTTCGTCACCTCGTTTGTGTCGGCGCGCCAGGATTACTACACGATGTCGGCGTGGTCGGCGGCGGCGGTGTGGCTGGCGCTGCCATGGGCCTCGCCGGTGGCGCTTCCTCGGCGGGGTTTCGTGATTCCATTGCTGTTTTTGATAGGGGCCGGCGCCCTCGGGCTGGTGGCGGCGCACGTGATCAGCGCGGCCCCCGGCGGAGATTCGGTGCACGCGGTGCCCATGGTCGAGCGGGACCATCTGTGGACGGCGATCCAGGGGTTCTCGATGAATGCATGGAAGCGGTTTGTGCCGCTGTTACAGGGGACGTCGGTATCCTTCGTCATTGGCGGGGGTGTTGCGGTGGCCTGGCTTTGGCGGGGCAATCGGATGGCGGCGGGGCTGGCCGTGGCGGGGATGATGGCGGTGCCGCTGCTGGCCGCGGCGCGAGGATTCTGCCTGAAGGAGAACTATTTCTCGCTTGTGTCGGTTGCGCGTGACATCAACCGGGTGGCCGATGCGGGCGCGATCGCGGTCTATCATGGGGAACCGAATCTGGCCTCGAGTCTTTTTTTCTACTTGGGGCGGAGGGTCCATTGGGTTGGGGCGCGGCCGAATGCGGATTTTGCGCCCCGCACGCTGGGGGTGGGCCGTGAGCTGTATTTGAGCGACGAACAGTTCGTGTCGCGGTGGACGGGGCCCGGCCAAGTTTTCCTGATGACGGAGGAATCATGCCTGGGAGAGTGGGAATCGAAGCTGGGGCTTTCGGCCATCCAGCGTCAGCCTGTGGGGCGGAGCGGGACCAGGGTGCTCCTATGCAACGATCCGCGAGTCGGGCGGCGGCCTGATGTGGGCGCGCGGGAATGAGGGGTTGCGCGAATTGAGTTCCTCGGCTAATAGCCGTCGATACCAATGAAGGAGACAATGATTACTGCGATTGGCGCCGTCTGTGCGCTGGCCGCGCTGGGACCCCTGGCCGATCGGGGTTGGGCTGGCGACATGACCGTCGAGGAGGCGGGGCGGGCACTGGACCAGGGTCCGGTTGAGGCATTGAACATCTCGCACGAACTGGAGATGGGCGGGTCACATGTCTTCGGTGGGGACACGGAGTTTTCAGGGGATTCGGCCGACGTCTCGGAGTGGGCGGCGGACCTGCAGTACGTGGCGATTTTCCAGCTTGGCTCGGCGGCTTATCTGCGGGCGGGTCTGGGTTACGAGAGCTACTGGTTCATGGGCGGCGAGGGATTGCCGGTTCCGGCGAGCCTTCAGGAGCTTAATCTGGTGGTGGGCGCCGACGTCAGCCTGAGCGACCACTGGCTGATGCGGGTCGAGGCCATGCCCGGCATCTACAGCGATTTTGCGGACATCGGGTGGGAGGATTTCAACGTGCCCTTCAACATTGGGTTCACCTATCTGGTCAACGATCGCCTGCAGTGGGCGTTTGGTTTTCAGGTGAACTTCATGTCCGACTGGCCCGTTGTCGGCGGTGCGGGGATGCGCTGGCAAGTGAGCGACTATTGGACGCTGAACCTGATGGTGCCGCGACCCCGGATCGAGTACAAGGCCTCGGAGAATCTGACGCTGTTTACGGGGTGTGAATTCCGGGGGGGCAGTTTCCGGGTGGCCGAGGATTTTGGCGAAGGGCTGGATCGCGAAGAGCTGAATGGCGCGCTGGTCGACTATCGGGAGTACCGGGCCGGGGCGGGGCTGAGCTGGCTGGCGCATCAGGGCGGGGGTCTGGAGTTGAGCGTGGAGATTCAGGGCGGCGTGGCATTCGACCGCGAGTTTGATTTCCACCGGACCTCCACCGATCTGGATAGCGATCCCGCGCCCTACGCATCGCTTGGGGCGAAGGCCAAGTTCTGACGGCTGGCGGCTGGTTGCTGCTGGCGGAGTTCGCCCCCCCGAGAGGGACTGGCGCTGGCACCGGGGGGGTCAGTTGCGGTGTCGGCCTGAGGCGGCGGTGAGGTGGCGTGGCGAGCTCGCATTGGCGTGGGCGATGGCGACGGCCAGGGCGTCCGCCGCGTCGGGCGGGGGGGTGGTATCGAGACCCATGAGTGCGCGGACCATGATGGCGACTTGTGTCTTGCCGGCGGTGCCGTGGCCGGTGACGGCAGCCTTTATGGCCTTCGGGGCGTATTCGACCATGGCGATGCCGTGGCGTGCTATGGCAAGGATTGCGGCCCCTCGGGCGCAACCCAGCGTGATTGCGACGATGCGACTTTGGACATAAATCGTTTGTTCAATGGCCGCGCACGTTGGGCGGTGGGCGCCGATGACTTTCGAGAGAGTGTCGTGGATGGCGACGAGGCATTCGCCGAGGGACAATTCGCGCGGGTTTGAGATCACGCCATAGGCCAGGGCGCGGAGGCGCCCGCGTGGCAGGACCTCAACGACGCCGTAGCCGGAGCCGCGGAGGGAGGGATCGACACCGAGGATAACATCTCCGGGCTGTGCCATTGACAAAGCAAAATCGCGGGGCGTAAGTTTTGCAAGGGAGATAAAAAGAAAATGATACGGAATGTGATAGGCGGAATGGCCCTGGCGATGTTCGTTTTGCCCGCGATGGCGGAGAATTTCCAGGAATCGGTGTTGGTCCGTGACAGGGAGATCGGCAGGCAGCTGGCACCGATCGTGCCGCGGAGGCCGGCGCCGAATCGGATCGTGGGGCGCAAGACGAATGTGAGTGGGGCACTGGTGACCATCGCGAAGGCGCGGCAACCCCTGCATGCCATCAACCCGTGTGCGCCGGCGGAGTACGGCTCGGGGTTTGCGAATGTGGCGCGGGATCCCATCACCGGCCAGGCGGACGGGATCATGCTGCTCTCGATCGAGTTCTGAGGACGCGATCCTCGCGCCCTCGTCAATGGATGCGACGAGAGGGGAGGCTGTCATGGCGGCGAAAAGACCGATATCCAAGGCGAAGAAACCGAGACCCAAGATGAAGAAGCCGACACCCAAGGCCAAGAAAGCGACACCTGAGATGCAAAAGCCCAAGCTCAAGACGAAGAAACCGGTCAAACGCGTAAAGATTGCCATCGCGCCCGCGGCGAAGAAGGTGAAGAAGGTGGTGCGGCCGGCCAGGCGCGCTGTCGCAAAGCCCATTCCGGTGGCGGACCAGCCGCACGTTGCCCGGCGACCGGAAGAGGATCCGGGCGTCCTGAAATTCGTCGTCATGCAGCCCGAAATCCCGGAGGCACCGACGGTGCCCGAATATGAAGATCTGGGAGAGTTGCCGGAATCGTATGGGACGGATCGGGTGTTTCTGATCGCGCGCGATCCGCACTGGTTTTACGCATATTGGGATGTCAGCCGAGAGCGGCTGGCCGAGGCGCGGGCCGCATCGAGGGAGGGGCAGGTGTTTCTTCAGGTGTGCGAGGCGGGTGGCGCCTGCGTGCAGCAGATCATGGTGCCCGGTGAGGCGCGCAACTGGTTCATCTACGCCGGGCGCCCCGGTGTCGATCTCTACGCGGAGTTGGGCTACTTTGACGCGGGCGGGGCATTTCGATCCATCGGCCGATCCGGCTTGGCGCGGGCACCGAAGGACGTGCCATCGGGGGATCTGGAGTCGCGGTTTGTGACAATCCCGATCAGCCTTTCGTTCCGGCAGTTGCTGGATCTGGTTGCCGGCGAGCGTCGCGAGGGCGAAGGGCTGGCCGAGACGCTGGCGCGTTTGCAGGAGCGAGGTTTCGAGTTTCCGTTCGATGTGGGGGGGGCCGGGGGCCTGTCCGAGGAGGCCAGGGAAGTGCTGTTCCGGCAATTCATGGCCGAGTTCTCGCGCAGGTTTTGGGTGGGTTCGATGGAGCTCGCGGAGCGATGGCAGCGGGCCGAGCGGGTCACCGGCATGCCGCCGGGGGTGCCGTTCGGTGCCTCATTTGGCGGCAGCCCCATGGGCGGTCCGGCATGGAGCGGCACGATTCCGCGCGGGGCGTGATGGGGCGATGCCGCCCAGTTGCCTATCGGCCGGAGCCCGCCAGATCCTGCGGAGGCGCGTATTTCCGCTTTACGTTTCGCGCGCGGGCTTTTGACTTTCACGCACCATGTATTTGAAGAGCATCGAGATGCTCGGGTTCAAGTCCTTCGCGGAGAAGACGCGGCTGGACTTCCATCCCGGCGTGACTTCGATCGTAGGCCCTAACGGCTGCGGGAAGTCCAACGTCTTGGATGCAATCCGGTGGGTGTTGGGCGAGCAGTCGCCCAAGGCGCTGCGCGGCAGCGAGATGGCGGATGTTATCTTTAACGGGACCGACAGTCGCAAGCAGATTGGGATGGCGGAGGTCAGCATGACTTTCGCGGGCTGTCGGGAGGCCCTGAAGACGGACTATGACGAGGTGACCGTGTCCCGGCGCGTGTTCCGCGACGGCAAGGGCGAGTACGAGATCAACAGGACACCGTGTCGGCTGCGCGACATCCATCACCTGTTCATGGACACCGGGATCGGGCGGACGGCGTACTCGATCATGGAGCAAGGCAAGATCGACAAGGTCTTGTCTTCGCGCCCCGAGGACAGGCGCGAGATTTTTGAGGAGGCGGCCGGCATCACGAAGTACAAGGCGCAGCGCAAAGAGGCGCTGCGCAAACTGGAGTACACGGAGTCGAACCTCCTGAGGCTGGCGGACATCATCCGGGAGGTATCCCGGCAGATTGGTTCGCTGCAGCGGCAGGCGAACAAGGCGAGACGATACAAGGAGATCCACGACCGCCTTCGGGACATCGAACTGCGGATCGGGGCCAGGGCATACCGCGATTTTTCGACCCGCGTTGGGGCGCTGGAGACGGCGATCGCCGAACTGGATCGGGCCATCGCCGAGATGGGCGAGAAGGTTTCCACCGAGGAGGTGGAGCTGGAGCAGTGGCGGGCGCACGGCGCGGAGATCGAAACGGCCCTCGAGAATTCGAGGCAGGAGCGGGCCAACGCGACGGCCGCGGTGGAGCGCGCCGAGGGCCAGCGCTCGCTGAACGTCGAGCGCCTGGCCGACCTCGACAAGTCTGACGCGTCGGCGACCGCGGACATCGCGTCGGCGGAGGAACGGGCGGCGATCCAGAAAAAGGATCTCGGGGCGATCGACGGGGATGTCGACGCCGTGGCCGCCGAGTTGCGGGCATGCCGGGATCATCTGGCGCAGGCGGTGCGGCAGCTGGGGGACTGCACGGAGATGACGGGCAAGCGGCAATCGGAGATCGGGGGGCGGCGCGAGCGGCTCACGGCTGCCGAGCAAGAGCTGCAGTCCCTTGTTGCGCAGATAGGGGGCTGGGACGTGCAGAAGCGGACGCACGTCTTGCGCGTCGAGGCGGCCAACAAGGAACTGGAGCGGGCGAAGGCCCAGCTGGAGCAGGAGCGGGAGACCAATGCCGGGGTGGAGGCGGAGCTCGCTGCGGCGCGCGTGCGCCGAACCGAGGCGGGGGACGAAGTTGCGGCGCGGAAGGTCCGACTTCGGGACGTGGCCGAAAGCCTGGAGGTCCGGTCGCGGAGGCGCGCTGAGGTCGAACAGCGTCTGGCGGGCATCAAGAGCCAGCTGGATTTGCTGAAGCGGATGGCGGCGTCGCACGAGGGCATCGGGTCGGCGGCGCAGGCGGTCATTGCGGCATCGGGGAAGGGGGCGCTCGAGGGCGTCGAAGTGCGGGAGGCGCTGGCGGACGCGATCAAGATCGAACCGGGGGCAGAGGCTGCGATAGGGGTCTTGTTGGGTGATCGGGTGGGGGCGCTCCTTCTCGAGGACACGAGGGCGGTGCGGAAGATCCTGGCCTTCCTCAAATCATCGGGGAGCGGTCGGCTCATCTTGGCGCCATCGATCTTCCCCCGGGTGCGGTGGAAGGCGCCGGCGAGGGAGGAGTCCGCCCTAAAGCTCGTGACCGCGGGAGGGGCCGCGCGCCGGCTACTGGAGGTGCTCCTGGGCCACGCTTATGTGGCGGAGGATATCGAGCGGGCGCTGAAGCTTAAGGCCGAGTTGCCGCACGCGATCATTGCAACCAAAGACGGGCATCTCATCACGCCGGAGGGGATCATCGTCTCGGGAGTGGGGGAAGACGTCGCGCGCGGTGGATTGCTGACCCGGCGGCGCGAGATGTCCGATCTGGAGGCGAAACTCGCCAAGGCGAGCGAGGAGTTGGACGAGGCGATCTCGCAGGAAGAAGCCGTGCGCATCCAGCGGGACGAGGCCGACAAGAGGGTGGAACAGGTTGCTGCGGACCTGATGGCCACGGACGAGGCGATGCGGATCGCGGAGCGCGAATGGCATGTCTGGGAGAAGCGGCGGGAGGATCTCCAGCAGCGGATCGCTGGCATTGAGGCGGAGATCCGCCACATCGGCACCAGTGGCGATGAGATGGACGAGCACGAGCGCGCGCAGATGCGGCGGCGCGATGAGTTCAGCCAAGTGGTGGAGACGTTCAGATTGGAGCTCAAGGGCGCAGAGGCCGAATTACCCGCGCTGCTGGGGCGCGAGTCGGAGCTGAACGCGCGCGTGCTCGAACTGCGGGTGAGCGGCGCGGCGCTGGAAGAGAAAGAGGTGGGGCTCAGGGCCCGGAGGGCCCCGCTCGCGGCGCTCGTGGCCGATCTGGAGGAGACCTGCAGGCTTCGGCGGGCGGTCATTGAGGCGAACGCCGCTCGGCGCGCCCAGTTCCTGGAGGAGAACGAGAGGCTGGCCAAGCAGGTGGAGGAGGGCCGGGGGCAGATCGCGCAGCTGGAGGAATACCTCAAGGCGCTACAGGCGCAGCGAACGGCCGCGCTAGAGGCCATCAGGTCGAGGGAAGAGGATCTGAAGGGGCGACGGCGCCAGCAGCACGAGAAGCAGGAAGAGCGGGGCCGGATCGACGTGGAGCTGGCGCGGATACGGATGGATCTTGAGGCGCTGGTCCTGCGAATCCACAGGGCTTACCGGGTGGAGCTTGCGGAGTACGCGGCGGGGGCGCCCGCGCCTGCCGTTGCGGGGGCAGAGCCACCGGAGCCCGGGAAAGGCGAGGCGCCCGCGGCACCCGAGCTTGAGGCGGCCGAGGGAGGCGTCGCGGAGGAGGCGGCTCCCGAGCCAGACTGGGCGCAGCTCGAGGTCGAGGCCGGGCAGTTGCGCGAACGGCTGGATTCCATGGGTCCGGTGAATCTCGAGGCGATCACGGAGTACGACGAACTCGAGGCACGGCACCGCTTTCTGGAGGAACAGCAGCGGGATCTTCTCAACTCCAAAGAACAGCTAATGCAGGCGATCGCGCGCATCAACCGGACGTCGCGGCAACTCTTCGCGGAGACCTTCGAGAAGGTGGCGGTGAATTTCCAGCAAACGTTCTCGGAACTTTTCGGCGGGGGCAAGGCGACCCTGTCTCTGATGGACGAGGCAGATCCACTGGAGTCGGGCATCGACATTTCGGCAAAACCGCCCGGCAAGCAGTTGGCGCACATCACGCTGCTCTCGGGTGGCGAGCGGACGATGACGGCGGTCGCGCTGCTGTTCGCCATCTACATGGTTCGCCCGAGTCCCTTTTGCATCCTCGATGAGATGGACGCGCCGCTGGACGAGTCCAACATCAATCGGTTCATCGACATGCTCAAGAGATTCGTGCTGCAGTCGCAATTCCTGCTGATCACGCACAACAAGCGGACCATTGGCATGGCGGATGCGCTGTACGGTGTCACGATGGAGGAGAGTGGCGTATCCAAGGTGGTGTCCGTGCGGTTCCGTACGCGGGGCGACGAGGGCGAGGGCGTGGTGGACACCGCGACCGATGGAACCGAGGCGGGGTCGGCGCAGGGGGAGACCGGCGCCTGATCGGCGGCGTTCTTTCCGCAGAAATCATTTGCTAACTGGGGAAACTGCTCCAAGAATTCGCCAGTGTGGTGAGGAGAGAGGGCACTCGGAAAGAAGGCTTAGCGCGCAAGTGGCGCGGGGGTGTCCGGCCGGAGGAGGGTCCGCATGGCGACGGGTGATTCGGGCTCACGGGAAACCGAGAGTCCCATTAAGATCTATCTTCGCGAGATTGGGGAAGTATCGCTCATCAGCCCGAGCGAGGAAGTCCGGCTGGCCAACCAAATCCAGCGAGGGATCCGGGCGGAGATCGAGCTGAAGAAGATCCGGCTTCGCGGTGGAGGGGGCAAGGCCGCCAAGGGGCGCGCCGGGGCCGTGCGCGTCAAGGCGCTGACGGATGACGTGGAGCGCGGGAACGATGCGCGCCAACGGATGATCAAAGCGAATCTTCGCCTGGTGGTGAAGATCGCCCAAGACTACGCAAATTACGGGCTGCCCCTGCTGGATCTGATATCGGAGGGCAACATCGGCCTGATGAAGGCGGTGGAGAGGTTCGAGCCGCGAAAAGGGGCGAAGTTGAGCACCTATGCGGCCTGGTGGATCAAGCAGGCGGTGAAGAGGGCGCTGGCGAATCAGGGCAAGACGATCCGACTGCCGGTGCACATGGCCGACAAGATCTCGCGCATGCGCCGAATCGCATCGCAGCTCAGTGAAGAATTTGGGCGTGATCCGACCGATGAGGAATTGGCGGAGGAACTGGGCATCTCGACGACGAAGGTCTCTCAACTCAGAAGCGCCTCGGTGCGGCCGGCATCGCTGAATTCGACCATCGGGGACACCGATGGCTCGGAGCTGGGCGAACTCGTGGGTGACGAGGCGGCATTCACGCCGTCGGAGTGGGTGCAGACGAATGACATCACCAACGAGATGCTGCGGCTGCTGGGGGTGCTCGATGAGCGCGAGAGGATTATCCTGAAGATGCGTTATGGCCTGGATGGTGGCGATGCCATGACCCTGGAGGAAGTGGGCGAGCGATTCAAGGTGACCCGGGAACGGATCCGGCAGTTGCAGAACATCGGGCTGCGGAAGCTGAGGCGGGCGATCGACAGGAAGGATCGCTGCCTGTCGGACGGATGACGGCCGGCGCAATGGCTGCGTGGGGCGTGAGGGCGTTCCCGGGAACATCGCCGTGCGCCAGTGCCGGGGCTGACTCATTCCCTTCTTCACAAGCCGGGGTCGTGGTTTGAGCGCGACGAGGCAACCGGCTGATATGGGCGAGCTTCCGGTCAGTGCCCTGGGGGTGAAGATCGCGGGGGCGTTGTCGGGATGCGAGCGGTTGGTGCTGACGGCGCCGACGGGATCGGGCAAGTCGACGCGCCTGCCGCAAATACTGGTGGATTCCGGGGTTGTGCGGGGGAGGGTGATCATCCTGCAACCCCGGCGGCTGGCTGCGCGTCTGCTGGCGCTGCGGGTGGCATCGGAGCGAGGTTCGCGGCCTGGGGACGAGGTGGGTTATCAGATCCGGTTTGAGGACGTCTCGTCGGTGGCGACGCGGATCCAATTCGTGACCGAGGGGATACTGATCCGGCGCATTGCGAGGGATCCTGCTTTGGAGGGGGTGGGCGCCGTGGTGCTCGACGAATTCCACGAGCGCCACATACACACCGATGTGACGTTAGGCCGGATGCTTGAGCTTCAGGAGACGTTGCGCCCGGACCTGAAACTGGTCGTCATGTCCGCCACGCTGGATGCCGCGCCACTGGCGTCATTCATGTCGCCTTGCGAGGTCATAGCGGCGGAGGGGAGGACCCATCCGGTGGACATCGGGTATCTGACGAGGCCGGTGGGCGATGCGCCCTGGGACGCGGCGGCGCGCGAGGTGGGGAAACTGGCGCGGGAGGGCTGGTCTGGCGGTGCGCTCGTTTTCATGCCCGGGGCTTGGGAGATCGGGCGGACGCTGCGCGCGCTGGAGGCGGAAGGTCTTGGCAGGCGGTTCGAATTGCTGCCGCTTCACGGCGACCTGCCCTTGGCTCGACAGCAGGCGGCGGTCGCGCCGGCGTCTGGAGGCCGGATCATCGTTTCGACGAACGTTGCCGAGACATCGCTGACGATCGATGGGGTCGATCTTGTTGTGGACAGCGGTTTGGCCCGGGTGCCCCGGTATGATCCGCATCGGGGGATCGACACGCTGCTGGTGGAGAAGATCAGCCGTGCGGCGGCCGACCAGCGCGCCGGTCGGGCGGGGCGCACGGGGCCGGGGAGGTGCATTCGACTTTGGACGGAAGCGGACCACCGCCAGCGGCCCGCTTTCGACATGCCCGAGGTGTGCCGACTGGATCTTGCGGAGACCGTGCTGGCGTTGAGCGTGGCGGGATTGCAGGGGCCTGGGCGATTCCGGTGGTTCGAGCCGCCGCCGGAATCATCATTGGCGCGCGCGGAGAATCTGCTTCGCGACCTGGGAGCCCTGGACAGGGAAACAGGGGGCATCACGGAGATCGGGCGGCAGATGGACGCTTTCCCCGTGCATCCCCGGCACGCGAGGATGCTATTGGCCGGGGCGACCCACGGCTGCCTCCGGATGGCGGCGCTCGTCGCCGCGCTGACTTCGGGCCGGCCGATCCTCATCCGCAGGGCGGGAGCGGAGGCCGAAGCGCGAAGATGGGAGACCGTCGGCGAGGAGGAGGCATCAGACTTGCTGGTGTTGATCCGGGCCTGGGAACACGCCCGGGCGGCGGGTTATTCGGTGGAGGAGTGTGGCAGGTTGGGGATTCATGCTGGAGCGGCGCGGGAAGTGGGCGCGGCGTTTGACCAGTTCATGGCGATCGCGCGGCGCGAGGGTTTGGCGGAGGACGTGGGCGAACCGTCGCCAGGGGCCCTGGAGATGTGCCTATTGGCGGGGTTCTCTGATCATCTGGCGGTGCGTCGGGATGAGGGGACTCTGCGATGCGACGTGGTGCACGGTCGTCGCGGGACGCTCGACAGGGAAAGCGTGGTGAGGCGCAGCCGGATGTTTGTGGCCGCGGAGATCCGCGAGATCCAGTCCGGGGGCGGGGGCATCGATGTTCGCCTCGGGCTGGCCACGGCGGTATCGGAAGATTCGTTGCGCGAGCTTTTTCCGGGGGACTTTTCGGTGCGGGCGGACGTTTCGCTCGATCCCATGCAGCGGCGTGTCGTGGCGCGCCAAGAGAGGCTGTTCCGGGATCTGGTCATCTGGCGCGGGCCGGAGTGTCCGGCCCCCGAGGGCGAGGCAGCGCGGCTCTTGGCGGATGAAGTCATCGCGGGGCGATGTGCCCCGAGGGAGTGGGACGAGACCGTCGACCAGTGGATAGGGAGAGTCAACTTCCTGGCGAGCCGCATGCCGGAACTGGGAATTGCCCCGATAGGCGACACGGAGAAAAGGGCGCTGATCGAGCAGATCTGTTATGGCGCCTCGTCGCAGAAGGAGGTGCGGGACCGTCCCGTCTGGCCGGTGGTCCGAGGCTGGCTGAACGGCGCGCAGCTTGCGGCGCTCGAAAGGTTGTCCCCGGACAGGGTGGAACTGCCCTCCGGGCGGCGCGGGCGCATCCGCTACGGGCCGGGCGGGGATCCGGTCTTGTCGGCGCGCATACAGGATCTTTTTGGGTTGAACGAAGTGCCATCGCTTTGCGGGGGTCGAGCGGTGCCCGTGGTCGAGATCCTCGCGCCGAATTCCAGGCCCGTCCAGACGACGAAGGATCTGGCAGGATTCTGGCGGGACACGTACCCGAAGATCCGCCAGGAGCTCAGGCGCCGGTATCCGAAACACGAGTGGCGCTGACGTTGGCACCCTCGGCCCGTGGGCGATTGCGCAACTGCACAGTCATTCGCTTGAGGCGCGACTCGCCGGGAGGGCTGACGGCCTCGACATCGCGGTCGTCCTGGAAGACGTTGTGGACGATGCGGCGATCAAAGCTGTTCATGGGCTCAAGTCGGATGGGCTCTCCGGTCTGGCGGACGCGCTGGGCGATGCGGCCGAGCCGTGAGACGAGCTCGCGGCGCTGGTTGGTGCGGTAACCCTCGACGTCAACGACGACGCGTTGTGCGACTTCCTCGCTCGAGTGGGAGAGGCGATTGACGAGGAACTGGAGGTCCTCGAGGGTGTGGCCCTCGCGGCCGATGAGGCGGCCGGGATCGCGGGTGCGCACCTGAAGAACGAGTCCGTCGGACGTCTCCTCCTCGTGGACCTCGAAGACGAAGCCCAGCGTACCGAGGATCATCTCCAGGATATGCCGGGGTGATTCCATTAACGAAATTTTGTCAAACCCCGGCCGGATGTCAAACGGGGCCGGAGGGGATTCGGGCCGCGCGCGGGTCAGAAGTTGATGGCCGGGCGCGCGGCTAAGCGGTTTTCGGGCCCATTTCCCGTCGGAGCAGGAAGAACTCGATGCTCTCGGCGAGCGCCAGCCACGAGGCGTCCAGGATGTTGTCGGAGACCCCGACGGTGTTCCATGTGCTTCGGCCATCGGTGGAACTGATGAGAACGCGGGTCCTGGCCTCCGTGCCGGAGGTGGAATCGATGATGCGGACCTTGTAGTCGGTCAGTCGGACCTCGTCGAGGGAGGGGTGGAATTGGCGGAGCGCCTTGCGGAGGGCCTGGTCGAGGGCGTTGACGGGGCCATCGCCGTCGGCGACGGTGTACGATTCGGCGTCGCGGACGCGGAGTTTGACGGTGGCCTCGGACACCTCGTAGCGGCGTTCCACGCTATGCCGGACGGACACGCGGTATTCGAGCGTCTCGAAGAAAGGCCTGTGGTGCTGGAGGGCCTTGCGGACGAGCAATTCGAAGGAGGCGTCGGCGCTCTCAAACTCGTAGCCGGCGGCCTCCATGCCCTTGATGGTCTCGAGGATGTCGCGGGTCTCGGGCGCCTTCTCATCGAGCGATATCCCGAGGTCGCGGGCCTTCATGAAGACGTTGGTTCTGCCGGAGAGTTCCCCGACGAGGATGTGCTGGCTATTGCCGACAAGCTGGGGCGGGATGTGCTCGTAGCTGGCTGCGACCTTGTTGACGGCATTGACGTGCATCCCGCCCTTGTGCGCGAAGGCATAGGCGCCGACGAAGGGAGCGCGGGGGTTGCTGTTCTGGTTGGCCACATCATCGATGAACAGCGAGACCTCCCTGAGGTGGGCAAGTTCCGCATCGGAGACGACGGGCAATCCCATCTTGAGCTGGAGGATGGGGATGAGGGTGGTGAGGTTGCAGTTTCCGGTGCGCTCGCCGAAGCCGTTCATGGTGCCCTGCACATGGGTGGCGCCGCTCTCGATGGCGGCCAGGGCGTTGGCGACCCCGAGGCCGCTGTCGTCGTGGGTGTGGATGCCGACGCGGCAGCGGACGCGGGACAGGACCTGGGCGGTCATCAGTGCGATTTCGCGCGGGAGGGTGCCGCCGTTCGTGTCGCAGAGGACGACGGTGGCGGCGCCCGCCTCGGATGCGGCGGCAACGCAATCCAGAGCGTAGGCCGAATCGGCCTTGCAGCCGTCGAAAAAGTGCTCGGCGTCATAGACGACCTCGCGTCCGTTGGCGACGAGGTGGCGGACGGTGTCGGATATCATGGCGAGGTTTTCCGCGCGTGTGGTGCGGAGGACCTCCTCGATGTGGAGGGTCCATGTCTTGCCGAAGATGGTGACGATGGGGGTGGCGGCGTCGATGAGGAGTCGGACCTGCTCATCGCCCTCGGCGCGGACTCCGACCCGCCTGGTGCTGCCGAAGGCTGCGACGCGAGCCTTCTGCCAGGGATGCCGGGCGGCTGCCTGAAAGAACTCGATGTCTTTGGGGTTGGAGCCGGGCCATCCGCCCTCGATCATGGCGACGCCAAGCTGGTCGAGGCGGCGGGCGATCAGCAGCTTGTCGTTCACGGACAGGCTGACGCCTTGGCCCTGGGCGCCATCGCGCAGAGTCGTGTCGTAGAGTTGGATCGCCGCATTCATCGCAAGCAAGAATTATGGGCCATTTAGGTCGGGGCGTAAAGGCCGGGATGGGAAGGTGTGGTGCGTGGCGATGGTGCCGGGGATTCTCGAGTTTGTCGGATTGTGTTTTCCCGGTGGACGGGCAGTCTAATTATTTATGGGCGTGAATGTTGAGGAGAGAGTGGCTGGCGTCCTGGTGCCGAGTTTCTCATTGCGGCGGGACGGGGATCTTGGGATCGGGGACACGGCCGCGGTGCTCGAGATGATTGACTGGTGCGCGCGGAGGGGTGCGCGGGTGCTGCAGTTGTTGCCGATCAACGAGACCAGCGACGATAACAGCCCGTACAACGCGATAAGCGCGATGGCGATCGAGCCGACAACGCTGGCGGTGGATCCGGCCCACGTGCCGGACCTGAGCAAATCCGAATTTGAGGCCGAGGCGGGTGCGGAGGTCTTGCGGTCATTGCGTTCGGGGCCGGTGGACTATCGTGGCGTGAGGTCCTTGAAGGGCAAGTTGCTCTGGCGGGCGTACGAGAATTTCGTCGCGAGGGAGTTGGGGAGGGGGACGGCGCGGGCTGCGGAGTTCAGGGGATTCTGTGAGGCGCACGGCGATTGGCTGCCAAAGTATACCCTGTTTCGGTTGTTGGTGGATGAGAACGGGGGCAGTCCGGCGTGGACGGGGTGGCCGGCAGCGCACCGGAATCCTGGGGCAGCCGAATCGTGGTTGGCGTCGCAGGCACCCGCGCGGCGCGAGGAATTTGCGCGGCGGCGGGAGCGATTGAGCTACATCCAATGGCTCGCGTATGGCCAATGGGAGGCGGTCCGGGCGCACGCGGACCGCGCGGGAGTCAGGCTGATGGGGGATATCCCGTTTGGAGTGGGTCGGTGCAGCGCGGATGTCTGGGGTGAGAAGGAAGTTTTCGATCTCGATTGGAGCGGGGGTGCGCCGCCGGAAAAGACGTTTGCCGCGGATCGCTTCACCGCAGAATGGGGGCAGAACTGGGGTATTCCGCTATATGATTGGGGGGCGATGCGGGAGAGAGATTTTGGATGGTGGCGGCTTCGGGTGAAGAACACGTGCCGGGTGTTCCACATTTTTCGAATCGATCACGTGCTGGGTTTCTTCCGGGTCTATGCATTCCCCTGGGTGCCGGAGCGCAACGATGAGTTTCTGGGCTTGGGCGAGGCCGGGGCGGTTGCCCTGACGGGGGGGAGGCTGCCGGGTTTTCGGCCGCGGCCCGACGACACGCCGGAGCACAAGGAAGCGAACAGGCACGAGGGCGTTGCGCTCTTGCGCGTTCTCGCGGAGGCGGCGGGTGATGCGGCGGTGGTGGCCGAGGATCTGGGTGTGGTGCCGGATTATGTGCCCGGGGCGCTAGCGGAGTTGGGCATGCCTGGCTTTGCGATCCCGATGTTTCGGCGGCATCCGGGCGGGGGTTACCATCATCCGGACAGCTATCCCCCGCTGTCGGTGGCGACGCCCGGCACGCACGATCATCCGCCATTGGCGGCCGCGTGGGCGGATTGGTGGCGCCCGGTCAAGAGGGACCCGGAGTCCGAAGCCGGACGCCGTGCCCGGAGGGAGATTGACGCGCTGATGGAGTTCGCGGCGCTAGGGGGCAAGGAACCCCCGAGGGGTTTCGCCGCCGCCTTGCACGAGGGGATCTTGCGGGCGACGATGTGGTGCAAGTCTTGGTTGGCGCTGGTGATGCTGACAGACGTGTTCGGACTGGAGGGGAGGTTCAACGTCCCGGGGGTGGCCAGGGGCGGAAACTGGACGTTCCGGATGCCCTGCGCCACCGGAGAATTCGAGCGGTTTGAGCCGTTTCGCGTAAAGGGCGAGATGTTTGCGAGGCTTATAAAGGAGACGGGACGAGGCCCGGGATGAGAAACCCCAAGGATTTCGTTTTCTCAAGCTGGGCCGAATGGGCGGGTGGAGACCGTGCGTGCGGCGGCGCCTTCGTGAGGCGCAGGTGACGGGCTATTGACTGGGGGAGCGGAGGCCCCATACAAGCGGACATGCAACCACGCGCCATTGAATCGGCTGGAGCGCCAAAGGCGGTCGGGCCTTATTCGCAGGGGATCGTCACGGGCGATTTCGTCTTTCTGTCGGGACAGATACCGATTGATCCGTCGACCGGAAAACTGGTGGACGGGGATATAGCGGCGCAGACGCGGCGGGTGCTGGACAACGTGGCCGCCGTGCTGGGGGACGAGGGGCTGGGATTTGGCGATGTGGTGAAGACGACGGTGTTTCTGAAAGACCTGGGTGATTTTGCGACGATGAACGCGATCTACTCGGAGTTTTTTGGAGGGTGGAGGCCGGCGCGGAGCACGGTCGGGGTGGCGGCGTTGCCTTTGGGCGCTCGGGTTGAGATCGAGGTGGTTGCCTGGAGGCGCTGATCGAGGTCAGGCCGCGCGGCTCCAGGTCGAGGGGGAATCCTCGGCGGCCCGACAAACAGACGGGTCCGCCGCCCCGATTCGATTTGGATTCAGGTTAGCGGAGTTGGGGGTATATTTGCGTTGGTGAAGCCGTCGCTGAAACGGTCGGAACGGCCTGGTGTTGGGGTACATCGAGTCGTTGGGGGCCTGATCGGTGATGTGATCGGGGGGGCGGATGTTGCGGTAGGTCCCGAACACGTGCATGGGCTGCGCACGGCGATCAAGAGGCTGCGCGCCTACTTGCGGATGGTTCGGGCGAGTCTGGAGGACGCTTACTATCATCGGAAGACCGTGGAACTCCGCGATTCCGCCCGGGGGCTGGCAGATTTCCGGGACCGTGCCGTGATTTTTCAGATTACCGATGAAATGCGAGAGGACGCGCGGAAGCCGGAGTTGCGGGAGGCGCTCCAGGGGTTGCGGGCGTTTCTGGAGAGGGCGTTGCCGGCGGATGGAGACAGTGGCGCCGCAAAAAGGGCGACGCATCATGCCGAGGAGACATTGCGGTCCATGGTGGGGTCGCTCGAGGGGCAGGCGCTGGAGGCATCGGGCTGGCAGGTTCTCGAGGGCGGGTTGCGGGGGACCTACCGGAAGGCGCGGCGGCTGATGAGGCAATGGGGCGAGTCGGGCCTGATCGAAGACGCCCACGAGTGGCGGAAATTCTCCAAGTATCTGATGTTTCAGGTGCAGTTGGTGGAGAAGGCGTGGCCGGGGCACCTGTCAAAACTGCGCAAGCGGCTCAGTCGGCTGGAGACATGCCTCGGCAAGGCGCACGATCTTGCGATGTTGGAAGACGCGTTCATGGCGTTGGCCCCGGAATGCGACATGGACACTGATTCATGTATGCTTGTGAGGAGCGCAATGATTCGCCACCGGAGATATCTCGTGGGGCGGGCCGAGAAGCTGGGGGCCCGGATATTCAAGGAGGCCCCGGAGGATTTTGTGGGGGCGATAAAGAAAAGGTGGAGGCGCTGGAGTCGCACGAGGGAATCTCGGATTGAGGGAGGTCACATCGATGGTTGACGCGAAACTGCTGGCGGTACTGGTTTGTCCTGAGACGAGACAGCGCGTGCGCCTGGCGGATGCCGCGACAGTGGCGCTGCTGAACGCGGCGATCGCGACGGGCCGCGTCCGGAATCGCGCCGGAAATGTGGTGCGGGAACCAATTGACGCGGCCCTGGTGCGCGGGGACGGCGCATTTTGCTATCCGGTGCGAAAGGGGATCCCATTCATGCTTGCGGAAGAGGCGCTGGCGTTGCCACCGGCATGAGTGCGGAGAGGCGCGGGAGCCTAGGGGTGCTGCTCGGGTCGGGTGAGACGGGCGTGGCGTCGAGGGGAGCCGTGTCGGCGTGCGCCGGCGCCATGGGCAGCGGGGCCGAGGCGTACCTGTATCTCCTGCACGATGGGGTGCACCACGTGCACGAGCCGGCGTTCCAGCGATTGCGCGATCGCGGGCTGCGGCTTTTCTGCTGTGCCTTTGGGGCCCGGCGACGAGGGATAGAGCCCGATGATGCGGCGATCTATTGTGGCCTGGGTGTCTTGTCCGACATCGTGGCGTCCGTGGATCGGTTTCTGTGTTTCACGGGCTCACCGTGGGATGGGCAGACCGGTGAGGCGGACCGCGTGGCACCGGGTCGTGCCCGTCGCCGAATACAAATCCGGGCGATATCGAATCCAGACTTGACGGACCTGCCTGCCGAGGGCGTGCGCGTTGCGGTGGGACTGCTGGCATCGGGTCGCTTGGATGTGGGGCTGGCGTTTGGCGGGGAGGCCCGCCGCTGTGTGGAGGCTGGCGCAGAGAATCTACGGGATGGGCGCGATATGGTGATGCATCTGGAATCGTTCAGGGGCGGGGGTGGAGAAGTTCGGCTGGATGCGGGGCGCGACGCGAGCGTGACGGGGTGGTTCTCGGTGCTGGGATTCTGAAACCCGCTTTCCGGTCAGCGGCTGCCGGGTTTCTCGGCTGGGATGGCCGCGAGATCCGGGGGCAGCTGCGCGGGGTCGAAGCTCTCGACCTGCAACCGGAGCAGGCTGTGGAAGGGGCAACCGAACTGGGGCTCGGAATCGCCGCGGTGGACGAGTGCGGCGGCGGCAACCGGGACACCGCCGGCCCCGCGGACGATCGCTATGGTTTCCGCCACGCGGCCCCCGCTGGTGATGACATCCTCGGCCACCAGAAATCGCTCGCCCGGGGAGATCTCGAAACCGCGCCGGAGCACGAGGGCGCCGTTTTCCTTTTCGGCGAAAATGTGGCGTTTCCCCAGGGCCTTGGCGAGCTCGTGCCCGACAAAAAGGCCTCCGAGTGCGGGCGAGATGACGGAGTCAAAGGCGGCGGGATCGAGGCGTTGGGCAAGTGCCTGGCAGAGTCGTTCGGCTTTATCCGGGTACTGGAGGAGCAGGGCGCACTGGAAGAACTGACGGCTGTGGCGACCGGAGCGGAGGATGAAGTGACCTTCCAAGAGGGCACCGGCGGCGCGGAATTCGGCGAGGACTGCTTCGGGTTTCATGGCATTCTGGATCGCATATTGAACGGCGGGAGGTTAGGGCAGGTTGGGCCGGGTGCGCAAGGGCGGATGGCCCCCGGGGGCTCGCACCGATTCGTTCGCGAAGGCCACGGTGTCCCGGGCCCCTGTGGTTGCGCGGTGCCGCTCAGCCGGTTCGTCCGAGGCGGCGGCGGAGTTCGCGGGCGCCGATGAGGATCATCGTGGGCCTGCCTCGGGGGCAGGTATAGGGAAGGTCGCAGCGGTGGAGATCCTCGATGAGGCGTTCGATCTCGGGGCCCTTCAGGGTCTCGCCGACGTGGACCGTCCGATGGCAGATCGTGCGGAGGATCTCGTCGTCATCCAGATGGCGACGGGCGCCGGCGGCCCCGCTCTTGTCGATGTCGGCGATGACATCGCGGACGAGATTTGGCGCGCGCCCCGGCTGTATGAACGGCGGGACGGCCTCGATCTTGAAAGTGTTCCTACCAAAATCGTGGACGTCGAGGCCCGCGGCGCGCAGCTGTGGCGAGAGCCTGCGCAGCAAGGCGGCCTCCCGGGGCCCGAGTTCGAGGGTCTCGGGAGCGAGCAACTGCTGGCTGGCGACGGTGCCGCCGATGCGTTGCCGCAGGAGGTCCTCGAACAGTATTCGCTCGTGGGCGGCCCGCTGATCGATGATGACGAGCCCCTGATCGGATTCGGCGACGATGAGCGTGCCCAAGGTGACCCCGAGGATCCTGAGTTTCGTGGGACGAGCGTCGGCTGGCATGGGCCGATCGGGGGTTTCATCGGGTGGATGCGCGGCCAGATTCAGGGGCAGTGAGGTTTCCACCGGGATCTGGCGGGGGGCAATCGGGCCTGTGAGGACGAGAGGCCCGGGCGGTGGAAACTGGGTGGGCGGCGATGCCTCATGCGGCTGCGCGGCAGGGGCGTCGGTGGCGTCCGGATGAGGGGCTTGGGACAAAGGCGCGGGTGGGGTGGCATGGGCATTGCCGCCGTAAAGGGCGCGTCCGACAGCGGCGACCACCGCCGCGCGCACCGGTTCCGAATCGCGGAATCGCACCTCGCGTTTGGCGGGGTGGACGTTGACATCCACGGTATCGGGCGGGACATCGACGAAAAGCAGAGCGACGGGGTGACGGCCGCGCGGGAGCGATGCGCGGTAGACCTCTCGGATGGCGTGGTAAAGGGTCCGGTTGTCAACGGGCCGGCCATTCACGAACCAGAGTTCGTCCGACCGGGATGCGCGGTGGATACCGGGGCGGCCCACCCATCCTCGGACGGCGCACGTGCCGGCACCCGACACGGCGATCAGCGCCTCGGCGAAAGGTTCGCCAAACAGGTCGCGCACTCGGCGCTCGTGCGATTCCGTGGCGGGCAGTTCCAGCACCGGCCTGGCATCGGCGCGCAGGTGCCAGGCGATGCGCGGGTGGGCGGCCGCATAGACGCGCACCAGATGCTCGATGTGACCGTATTCGGTCGGGGCGGACCGCAGGAATTTCCGGCGGCCGGGGAGGTTGAAGAAGAGCCGCCGCGCCTCGACCTGGGTCCCGGGAGGCAGGCCCATGTCGCGGACGGATTCCACGCGGCCTCCGCGCACCAGCAGTTCGGTGCCACCCACGGCACCGGCCTCCGCGGTGCGGATGCGGAATTCTGATACCGACGCGATGCTGGGTATCGCCTCCCCCCGGAAACCGAAGGTGCGGACGGTGAAAAGGTCTCCTGCGGTGCGCACCTTGCTGGTGGCGTGTCGCTCGAGACAGAGCAAGGTATCATCGCGCCCCATCCCGCAGCCGTCATCTGTGATCCGGATAAGGTTGCGCCCGCCCTGTTCGATTTCCACATCGATGCGTGTCGCACCGGCATCGAGGCTGTTTTCGATCAGCTCCTTGACAACGGATGCCGGGCGCTCGATCACCTCGCCCGCGGCGATCTGGTTAGCCACCGCCTCGTCAAGGAGCCGGATGCGGCTGGGCATGGTGGGCGCTTTCCTTCGGCTGGCTCAGGATTCCTCGTCGATTCCCATGAGCGCGGCGAGGCGGTTCAGGTCATCGAGGCTGTAGAATTCGACCTCGATGCGCCCCTTGCCGCCCGAATACTTCAGGTTGACCTGGGTCGCGAAGCGGCGGCGCAGGCGACTCTGGAGTTCCTTTATGTCGGCATCGGTGGGTCTTTGGGCAGCTTTCTTCTGGCGGCCGGTTCTGGCATCGCCCCGGGCCACGCCGGCGGCCACATCTTCGACCTGGCGGACAGACAGGCCCTGGCGGATCGTGCGCTCGGCGAGCGCGCGCTGGAGGGCGGCATCTTTGATGGACAGGAGGGCTTTCGCGTGACCGGCGCTGAGCTGGCCCTTGGAGACGAACGCCTTGACGGTGGGGTCGAGGTCGAGGAGGCGGAGTGCGTTGGCCACGGTGGCGCGCGGTTTGCCCACGACGCGGCTGATCTCCTCCTGCGTGAGCTTGAAGCGATTCTGCAGGTTTGCGTAGCCCTCGGCCTCCTCGATGGGATTGAGGTCGGCCCGCTGGAGGTTCTCGATGAGCGCGAATTCGAGCGCCTCGACATCAGAGACGGATCGCACGAGGACCGGCACCTCGGCAAGTCCAGCGAGTTTCGCCGCGCGCCAGCGGCGCTCGCCGGCGATCAGCTCGAAGCGTCCCTCGCGCTCGCGCACTAGGAGCGGCTGCATGATGCCGCGGGAGCGGATGCTGTCGGCGAGTTCCTGGAGCGAATCCTCGGCGAACTCCTTGCGGGGCTGGAGGGGGCAGGGGACGATCTGTTCGTGGGGGATGCGGCGCACGGTCTCGCCGGGTGCTGGGGCGGTGGTCGTCGATGGGGTCGTTGCGCGAGAGCCCAGTAACGCATCCAATCCCCGCCCGAGAGGTTTCGCAGACATGGGGGGACGATAGAAACGCGCCGGGGCGGCGTCAACGGTGGGCGTTCGGGGCCGAAAGGGGGGCGCGGATTCTCGTTTGCTGACTCGAGAATTCGGAAACCGGGCAGTAGGAACCTGCTTGCGGGCGATTCGAATCGCCCGCAAGCGCGCTGCTACGTCCCATTTTCTGCCCCGGTGGTCCGGCATCCGCCGGATGGGGTCCATCCGCCGGATGGGGTCTGACTCGAGAATACCGTTTGCTGGCAAAAGCGGCGCGGTTGCGCTTGGCAGAACGGCCGAATGCAAAGATCGGGGCCAATAAGCGTGTCTTGCCTAGCGATGCGAGATCTGTAAATCTGGCTCATGGTTGCAGGAGTGATCGGATCTTGCGCCGCGCGGGCGGTGGCCGGCGCGCCGCCGGGTTCTGTCGGGGGCATCGGGGATGGCGCATAGCCTGACAACCTGCACATTCTGCGGCGTGGGTTGCGGTCTGTATCTGGAGACCGCTGACAACCGGATTGTGGGCGTCTGCCCCAGCATGTCACACCCCACGAACCAGGGCAGGATCTGCATCCGCGGGTGGAACGTGCATGAGGTGGCGAGTTCCCCCGAGCGACTGAAGGTGCCTTTGCTCAGGAAGGACGGGCGTTTTCAGGAGGTCGGCTGGGACGAGGCCATCGACTTCATCGTGCGGAGGCTCGAGGAAATACGGCGGCGCCACGGGCCGGATGCGCTGGCGTTTTTCAGCTCGCCCCGCTGCTCGAATGAGGAGAGCTACCTCCTGCAGAAACTGGCTCGCGCGGTCATTGGCACCAACAACGTGGATCACGGGACGGGCGTTTACTGCAACAACAGCGTCAATGTCCTGCTGGACATGCTGGGCGTGCCGGCCACGACCAACTCCATCGGCGAGTTGTCGCGGAGCGAGGTCATTCTCGTGGACGGCGTGGATCTGGCGTTGCAGATGCCGACGATCGCTGGCCGCGTGATCCGCGCCAAGCTGGGTGGCGCGAAGTTGATTGTCGTGGACGCGCGCCGGCACCGGGTGGCGGAGCAGGCGGATTTCATGCTCCAGGTTCGTCCCGGAACGCGGGTCACGCTTTACGGGGCGATGGCCAAGGTGATCGTCGATCACGGCCTGCTGGACCTGGCCTTCGTCCGCGGGCACTGCCGGGACTACGAGGGGTTGGTGGCGGCGGTGCAGGACTATGACTTGCTCCAGGCCGCCGACACCTGCGGCGTGCCGCCGGAACACATCGAGGGTGCGGCGCTGACGTTGGCGCGGGCTGGTTCGGCCGCGTTCCTGTACTCGACTGGCATTGAGGCGCGGGGGATGAACAGCATCCGCGCGATGGTGAACCTGGCGCTGCTGACCGGCAATATCGGCAAGGTGAACTCGGGGCTTTTCGCGCTGACCGAGCACAACAATCTGCAGGGCGCCTGCGACATGGGCATGTTGCCCGATCGGCTGCCCGGCTATTTTGCGGTGGATGAGCCCGTGGCACGGGGGCGGCTCGAGTCGCTGTGGGGCGCGGGCGCCCTGCCCACAGCGCAGGGGCTGGGGGCGCGGGAGGTTTTGACGGACCGGGGTGGGGGATCGGTGCGCGCCGTCTGGCTGACGCGCTACGATCCGGTGACGACGGCCGCATTCACCGATGCCGCGGCGACGCTCCGGGAATTGGATCTGGTGGTTTTGCAGCACCTGTTCATGACGTCGACGGCCCGATACGCCCACGTGATCCTTCCGGTGGTGGCTTTTGGCGAAGAGCAGGTCACGTTCACCAGCACGGATCGGCGAATTCAAATTGCGGGACAGGTGCTTGATCCACCGCCGGGGCTGCGGCCGGCGTGGCGGCAGATCGAGGACGTCGCGCGCGCGCTGGGCGCCGGCTGGAGTTATGCGACATCTGCCGATGTCATGGCGGAGATCGGGCAGGCGGTGCCCAACTACGGCGGCGCGAATTACGAGAACCTCTCGTGTGAATACGGCCGCCAGTGGCCGTGCACGAAAGACAGGCCCCTGGGCACCCGGTTTCTTTTCGAGGACGGCATCTCAGGCAAACCGTTCAAGTTCGTGCCGGTGCCCAGGCCGACGACGCAGGTCAATCCGCCCCAGGAGTACCCCTTTGCGCTCATCTTTGGGCACTCGCTCTATTACTGGCACCAGAACGTGCTGGTGAAACACAGCGAAACCCTCAAGCGTGAGCTGCGCATCCTGCTGCTGGATTATCCGGACGGTTTTGTCGAGATGAACACCGACGACGCGGCCCGCGCCGGCATCCGCGACGGCGACCGGATCAGGCTCTGCGCGGCGCGGGGTTGCGCCCTGACCACGGCGCGGGTGAGCGGCGAGGTGAGGAACGGAACGGTCTTTGTGCCATTCTTCGTGCGGGAGGTGGAGAAGGCGATCATGGGGGAGACCCCGCTCGAGGCAGGGCACCAGGGGAAGCCGGTGTTTGTGAGCATCACCAAGGACTGAACATGCGCGCCCGCATCATTCATCGCGACGACGTTCTGAAGATCGTGGATCTTCTGCGGAAAGACCACGAAGTTCTCGCGCCGTTCCGGGGACGGGGGCGGGATAGTGTCTTTGACATCGTGACGGACGAGAACCGCGACCAGATCCAGATCCACATCGCAAATCCCTATCATCCCCCGAAGCGGTACGTGTTTCCCCAGATCGAGCGGATCATGAAGATTCGGGGAGGGGGCGGGGACCCGCGGGTCGAGCCGACGTATGATGGGACTCGGCGGGCGATCTTTGGCATCCGCTCGTGCGACGTGGCGGGCATCTGGCATCTCGACAGGTTTTTCTTGGGCCGGGATTTCCGCGACGTCTACTACGAGCGGCACCGCAGGGGCCTGTTTTTGGTCAACGTCGTGTGCACCGACCCGACCTCGGACATCGATGAGTCCTGCTTCTGCGTGTGCGCCGACACCGGTCCGGCGGCGCGCGACCACTTTGATCTGCAGCTGATGGATCTTGGGGGGGGCGAGTTCATGGCGGTGGCCGGCACGCCCGCGGGTGCGGCGCTGTTCGCGGATCCGATTTTCAAGCGGGGGGCGGCGGAGCAAATCGCCCGGCGCCGCAGGATTCTCGGCGAGGTGCGCAAGCAATTCAAGGAGGCCACGACAAGCTGGTTTTCGGCGACCGTGCGATATGTCTCGCAGGGGAAGATTCTCGATAAGACGTGGGAGGAGATTGGCGTCCGCTGCCTGGAATGCGGCGGGTGCACGTACGTCTGTCCCGCCTGCACCTGTTTCACGGTCAGGGACCGTGAGGTGGGCGCTGGCGAGTGGGAGCGGGTGCGCCTGTGGGATGCGTGTGCGCTGGGGGGGTTCACGCGGATGGCCGGGGGACACAACCCGCGCAGGGCGGTGCATGATCGCCGAAACCGTCGTTTCTTCAGAAAACTGGCCCACTATTTCATCCAGCGCGAGCTGTCGATGGCATGCGTAGGCTGTGGTCGCTGCACGGAGGTTTGCCATGGTGACATCGGCATGCCGAGCGTCGTGGAGATGATTCGCCGCGCGACGGCACAGGACGACAAGATCGCGCCCGAGAGGCCGGGGGCGGCGGAACCGAAAGGACAGCATGGATCCGCCGGTGACTGACAACGTCTACCTTCCGAAGATCGCCGTGCTGGATCGCGTCGTGGACGAGATCCAGGACGTGAAGACATTCCACTGGCATTTCGAGGACGCGCGGGAGCAGGAAACCTTCATGCGTTTCAGGCCCGGCCAGTTTGTGCAGGTGTCGCTCTTTGGGGCCGGAGAGATGCCGTTGTCGTTGCCCCCGAGCCCGACCGAGGGGAAGACGTTTTTCACGGTGCGGCGGGTGGGCAGTTGCACTGCGGCGCTGCATGACCTAAGGCCGGGCGAGAAGTTCGGAGTGCGCGGGCCATACGGCAACGGCTTTCCGATGGAGGCCTTCTCCGGGAAGAATCTGGTTTTTGTGGCGGGTGGCATCGGGCTCATCCCGCTCCGCTCGTGCATCATGTATGCACTGGCGCACCGGGAGAGCTACGGGCGCATCCAGATATTCCTGGGGGCGCGGACGCCCAAGGATCTGATGTACCGGGACAACCTGCGCGAGTGGGAGGAGGCGGCCGGCGTGGAGTGTCACCTGACCGTTGATCGCGGCGAAGATGGGTGGACCGGGAACGTGGGCGTAGTGGGCAGCCTCTTCAAGAAAGAGGGCGTGAGGGTGCCGGTGGAGAACACGGTCGCTTTTGTGTGCGGGCCGCCCGTGATGTTCCGTTTTGTCATCCGAGATCTGTCTGGGATGGGGATCGCGGAGGAGAACATCGTCTCGACGCTAGAACGCTACATGAAATGCGGCGTCGGAAAGTGCGGGCATTGCTGCATTGGGGTGGCCTACGTGTGCGTGGACGGCCCGGTGTTCACATATCGCCAGATCAAGAAGCTCGGGGAGGACATCTGATGAGTGACCTGCGCGAGGAGATCGAAGCGTGCGTCCGGGGGCGGTCCTGTCTGGTGGGTGTGGGGAATACAGATTCTGGCGACGACGCGCTGGGAGTGAGGCTCGCGGAGTCGCTGCGGGCGGCCGCGGGAATCGGCGATGGGGGTGGAGACGCGCCCGAGATCATCGCCGCCGGCCCAGCGCCGGAACGTTTTCTCCCGCATCTGGCGGATGGCGGTTACGATACGGTGCTGTTTCTGGACGCGGTTGATTTTGGTGGCGCGCCGGGATCCGTGGTGTTGTTGGACTCCATGCAGATGGCGGAGCGTTTTCCCCAGATTTCGACGCACAGGGTGAGCCTCGGCACGCTGGCTTGCGCGATCGAGGCCGATGGGAAGACGCGGGTCTGGCTGCTCGGCGTCCAACCGAATTCCCTTGTGGGGGAAGCGTCCCTGACGTCGGCCGTGCAGCAGACCGTCGACATGTTGGTGAAATTGTTCGTCGCGGCGCTGGCCCGAACACAAACCGATCCGGTCCGCGTATGACTTCGGGCCAGGCACACATGTTTGCGATATTCACCTGCCTTGCGGGTGCGGCGCTGACGCTGCCTGTGGCTCGGAGTCGCGCCGCCGCCGGGTGGGTGGCGTTTGCGGTCACGGGCATTTCGAGCGCGCTGGCCCTTGTTGCGGTGGCCGGGGTGCTGGGCTCGGGCGAGCCGAGTGGGCAGGCGTGGCTGATCCTCGGGCATCCGGGTCTGGCGGTGAGATTTTACGTGGACGGATTGAGCGCGATTTTCGTGGCGATCATCGCGATGATCGCGCCGATCGCCGCGCTTTTTTCGATCCGGTACATGGACCACTACCCGGGCTACGGCGTTGCGCGCTATTACCCTAATTTCCTGATGTTCGTGGCTGGGATGTATGGGATCGTGGCGGTCACGGACACGATGTGGGTGTTCATGGTCTTCTGGCAGATGATGACCGTGCCGAGCTATCTGCTGATTCGATTCGAGCACCGGGAGGCTGCGAACATCCGTGCCGCGAACAAGTACATCCTCATGATGCAGGTTGCGTGCGCGCTGGCGATGATCGGGGCAGCGCTGCTGGCACCGACTGGGGCGGGTGCCGGGGGGCACGCCGGCAGGTATGAGTTCGATTCGCTGGCCGGGAACGTATCGGTGCTATTGCAGACGCGGCCGTTTGTGGTGGTGGTGGCGCTCGCGCTGTTCCTGGCGGCCTTTGGCATCAAGGCGGGCATGTGGCCATTCGGTCAGATTTGGCTGCCGGACGCGCATCCGGCGGCGCCCTCGCCCGTCAGCGCGCTGCTGTCGGGCGTGATGATCAAGACGGGTGTTTATGGGATGATGCGCTGTTTCTTGTGGTTGGTGCCAGAGGGTTCTCGTGCCGGATGCCCGATGTCAGCGTGGGGTTTGACCATCGTGATCTTGGGCACGATCACGCTGTTCACGGGGACGGTGGCCGCCCTTCAACAAGACCAGACGAAACGGCTGTTGGCATTTTCGAGCATTGGTCAGGTCGGGTACATCCTGTTTGGGCTTGGCGTTGCGCTCTCGTTGCTGCCATCGGCGGATCCTGCGCTCGTGGCGTTGGGGGCGATGGGTCTTGGGGGGGCGCTCTTCCACACCATCAATCACGGCCTCTTCAAGAGCCTGCTGTTTCTCAATTCGGGGTCGATGGTCTGGGCCACGGGCACGCAGAGTCTCGACAGGCTGGGGGGATTGATGCGGCTGATGCCGCTGACGGGCGTGACGGCACTCGTGGGCGCCCTGTCGGTATCGGGCGTTCCTCTGTCAAATGGTTTTGCGAGCAAGTGGGGACTGTGCGTTGGGGCCATCCAGGGCGCGTCGGGGGCGAGGTATGTTCCCCTGTGCGCGGCGATCGCCATTCTTACCAGCGCGCTAACGCTTGCGGCGTTCGTCAAGTTCTTTGGTGCGAGCTTCCTCTCTCGGACCAGCGCATGGGTGGAGCAGAGGGCCACGGGTCGGCGCTCGATGGAGGTGGGCTGGATGATGGGTCTGCCGCAATGGCTGCTTGCCGTTGCGTGCATCGTATTGGGCGTGCTTCCGGGTTTGGGGCTCAAGCTGGTCGGTGCCGCGCTGGGCAGCAGCCCAGGAGGGTCGGGGGCAGCGCTGGCCGAGGCATGGCCCGTGGAGGGCGCGGCCGCACTTGGGGTCGCGGTATTTGGAGGGCGTGCGGTCTTGGTGCCGGTGGTGCTCGCGTGTGTTTTGGGCCTGGGGTTCTTGGTCGCGCGCCTCGTGTCGAGGTTGGGGGCTGCGAGGGCCCGAGAGGCCGAGCCATGGCTGTGCGGTTATGTGGCGGAGGCAGACTGTCACCGTTATGCGGCAAAAGGGTACTATGGAGAATTGATGCGGTATTTCCGGTGGATGGGCGGTACAGCGTCCGGCGCTGCACGCGACGGTGCCACAACATCGCGCGCGAGACCTAGTGGCGAACTGGCGGCGGGCGGGCGCGGAGACGATTGAGGGCAGGCATGGAGGCACGCACAAAACTGGGTGAGCTGAAGGAGAAATTCGGCGGGTCGATCCGGCGGGCGGATCTGCCCGGCGGGGGGCGCATGTTCGTGGTGGTCGATCCCAGGGCGATCAAGGCCGTGTGCGGGCATATCTTTCGCGACATGGGCGCGCGGTATGTGATCAGCATCGGGGCGGATGACCGGCCGTTCTCTGGCGAGTATCTCGTGGCGCACAACTTTGCGTTCGACCGGGCGAAATTGCTGTGCGGGGTGTTGTCATATCTGCCGGCCGAGAGGCCCGCCTTGGACAGCATTTCGGACGTCGTTCCGGCGGCCAGCTGGGCGGAGCGGGAATTTCGCGATCTCGTGGGCATCGAGCCCATCGGGCACAGGTATCCCAAGAGGCTGGTCCTTCCGGACGGGTGGCCGGAGGGCGTGCACCCGTTGCGAAAAGATGTTTCGTGGGATCACGTCCCAGCGAACTTTGATGGTGAACTGGAGTTCAAGTTCGACGATCCGCCCGAGGGCTGCGTGGTGGTGCCCTTCGGGCCATTTCATCCGACGCTGGACGAGCCCGCGCATTTTCGGCTGTACGTGGACGGGGAGGTGGTGCGCGGGTGCGAGTATCGCGGGTTCATGGCGCATCGCGGGATCGAGAAACTCGCCGAGTCGGTCCTTTCCTACAATGACATCCCGATGATGGCCGAGCGCATTTGCGGGATCTGCGGGTGCGTCCATAGCGTCACCTACGTGCAGGCGGTCGAGAACGCCGCGGCGCTGCGGGTGCCCGAGCGCGCCGAATTCGTTCGCACGATCATGCTGGAGGTGGAGCGATTGCACAGCCATCTGCTCTGGGTCGGGCTGGCGTGCCACATCGTCGGCTTCGACACGCTATTCATGCAAAGTTTCCGCATCCGCGAGCCGATCATGTGGGTGGCGGAAAAGATCACGGGCAATCGAAAGACGTATGGGCTCTGTGTCGTGGGGGGCGTGCGCTGGGACATCGGATCCGAGATGGCGGCCGAGCTGCGGGGGGTTCTCGACAAGCTGGAGGAGGAGTGGAGGAGTGTGGTGGATGCGGTCAGCAGCGACCGCAACATCCAAAAGCGCACGCGTGGCGTGGGCGTGGCGAGCGCACAACTGGTCAAGGATGTCGGCCTGGTTGGGCCGGTGGCGCGGGCATCGGGCGCGGACATCGACTGCCGTCGCGACCACCCGTACGCGGCCTACGACAGGGTGGATTTCGACGTGATCGTGGCGCGCGATGGCGACGTCTGGTCGCGCCTCGTCGTGCGGATGAACGAGGTTTTCGAGTCGATCCGAATCATCCGCCAGTGCCTTGAGAAGATGCCGGGCGGGCCGATCCAGTCGCAGATCGAGGACGAGTTGCCGGTGGGTCGCATGGGGCTCTCGTCGGTGGAGGCGCCTCGGGGCGAGGCGCATCATTTCGTCGTGACGGGCGAGAACAACCGCCCGCGGCGCTGGCGGGTGCGCGCGCCGACCTATCAGAACCTCCAGGGTATTCCGTCGATGATCAAGGACCAGCAACTCGCAGACATGACGATCGCGCTGGGCAGCATCGACCCCTGTTTTTCGTGCACGGACCGGATGGAGACAATCGACGTGAGGTCGGGCCACAGGCGAATCTGGTCGGGCGAGGATCTGCGGCGCCTCGCGCTGGGGGGGAGGGGATGACCATGGACTGGGGCAGGTTGGTCTTGGCTGGGATATTCAACGTTGGCGCCGTCCTGTTGGTGGCGCCGTTCCTGGAGGGCGTGGTGCGGAAGGTGACGGCCCGCATCCAGTCGCGCCAAGGCCCGCCGATCTGGCAACCCTATTTCGATCTGTTGAAGTTGCTTGGCAAGGAGGACATCGAGTCTGGGGACGTGCCGGGGATGCAACAGTTTGCGGCAAGGCTGTCATTTGCGGCGGCGGTGGCCGTGGCGTGCATGGTGCCGATGGGCGTCGGGGTGCCGCTGCAAGGCGCCGGTGATGCCATCCTCCTCATCTACCTGATGACGTTGTGCGGTGTCTGCACGGTGCTGGGCGGCCTGGCGGCGGGCAGCACATTCTCTCTGGTTGGGATGAGCCGCGAGATGATGTCGATGGTCGCGCTGGAGCCCCTGTTTGCCGTGGCGATTCTCATCGGTGCAATCCACACGGGGTCATTCCGGCTGGAGACCGTGCTCGACGGGTCCGTGTACGCGGCGGGCGGGGTGCCCGTTTCTGGTTTGATCATGCTTGGGGTCGTGGCCCTGTCGTTCCAGGCGTTCGTTGCGCGGGTGCCGTTCGATATCTCCGAGGCTGAGACGGAGATCATGGAGGGGCCGCTGATGGAGTACTCGGGGCCGAAGCTGGCGATGTTCAAGTATGCGCGGATGGTGAAACTGGTGGCCTACAGCGCGCTGTTCGTGGCCCTGTTTCTGCCGTGGGGCTCATCGCTGGTGTTTCCGCTGGGCGCGCTGTTGACCTGGGGGAAGGTGCTGGGGTTGGTTTTGCTGGTGACGCTGGTGGCGGCGACGCACGCGCGGTACCGGATCGATCAGGCGATCCGGTATTTCGGGTGCCTGCTTGGGGTGTCGATGGTCGCGCTGGTCCTTGCGAGCCTTGGCATGTGAGGTGAAACGATGTCTTTTGTGAGCAAGCTGAAAGAGGCGATCGTCTGCCTGAGGGCGGGTCGCGTGACGCTGCCGTACCCGGCACGTCCGCGCGAGGTGCCTCCCAATTTTCGTGGTCGGCCCATATTTGATGCGGCGAAGTGCATCGGATGTGCCGGGTGCGCGAATAACTGCCCGGCGCGGGAGATCCTGGTGTACGACCCCTGCCAGGAGATCCGGATCCTGAAGTATCTGGGGCGCCGGTGCACCTATTGTGGGCGCTGCGCGGAAGTGTGCCCTGAGAAGGCGATCACCATGAGCACGGAGTACGAGAATGCCACCGACGTCATCGGGGACGTGGGGCAGCGACTGGAGTTATTCATGAGCACTTGCCAGCGCTGCGGGCGATGTTTCAAGGAACCGTCGGCCCTGGAGCAACTGAAGCTCAAGGGCTATCGCTTTGACGACCCGGAGAACGAGCGTTGGGTGTTTCGTTCGCGGGCCTATCTCGAGGGCGAAAAGCCCGTGGACGATATCCAGATTGAGATGGACTGAGGTGGCGCCGATGCTGAGAGAGCTGTGCAAGAAGATGTTTGGCCGCTCGCTGTGGGTCTATCACGCGAACAGCGGGGGGTGCAACGGTTGCGACATCGAGGTGCTGAACGTCCTCACGCCGTACTACGACGTGGAGCGCTTTGGCATCAAACTGGTGGGATCGCCTCGGCACGCGGATGTCATGCTGTGCCAGGGGCCGGCGATGCGGAGCACGGCCAAGGCCCTGCGGCGGGCCTACGACGCGATGCCGGCGCCCAAGCTGGTATTTGCGATTGGCTCCTGCGCGTGCGGGGGTGGGATCTGGCACGATTCCTACAGCGTGATCGGGCCAGTTGAGAAGATCGTTCCCGTCAACTACTACATTCCCGGGTGTCCGCCGAGGCCGGAGGCCATCATCTACGGTGTTGCGGTGGCCGTTGGGCTGGTGGACAAGAAGACCGCGCCCGTTCAGTTCAAACAGACCGAGCTGACGATCCCGCGATATCACCCCAGCCAGTTGAAGAACGAGGGGGAGCTTGTGGTTTACGAGAAGCTTGATCAGGTTTAGGGATCGCATGGATGCGGGTGGGCTTGTGGCGGTGGCGGCGCGGCTCCGAAAAGAGGTGGGCGGCCTCCGGTTCGGCCAGCCGGTCGCGTGCGTGTACAATCCGTTGGATTATGCGTGGCGGCCACACGAGGCGTATTTGCGGCGTTGGGGAGCATCACCGAAGCGGATCATTTTCCTGGGCATGAATCCCGGTCCGTGGGGGATGGCGCAGACGGGCGTGCCGTTTGGCGAGGTGGCGGCGGTGCGGGATTGGGTGGGGGTGTGCGAGCCCGTGGGCAGACCCTCCGCGGAGCATCCGGCTCGGCCGATCGAGGGGTTTGCGTGTCGCCGGAGCGAGGTAAGTGGCGCACGGCTATGGGGATTATTCCGCTCGAGGTTTGGTGCGGCGGAAGCATTTTTCGCGGACCATTTCGTTGCGAACTATTGTCCGCTGGTTTTCATGGAGGCATCGGGCAAGAACCTGACGCCCGACAAACTTCGCGCGTCCGAGACCGCGCCTCTGTGGGAAGCCTGCGACCGCCATCTGGCGCAACTGGTGCGCGCGGTGGGGGCCGAGTGGGTGATTGGCGTGGGCGCGTTTGCACAGGCCCGCGCGCTGGCCGTGCGGGAGGCCACGGGGCTCGACTTGGACGTGGGGCGAATCCCGCATCCGAGCCCGGCAAATCCCGCGGCGAATCGCGGGTGGGCGAAGTTGGCCGAGGCGGCGATGATCGAGTTGGGCGCATGGCGCGCGTGATTCCATGCTTCCGTTCAGAGGTTTTCGGACCGTGGGCACGGTCCCGCTGGCAGAAGCGGATCTGGATGAGATCGATGAAGTTTTGAGTTGGGATGTTTCGGGCCCTGCCGTTTGGCCGTGTCGCAACTTCTCGTTCCTCTGGTAATTTTTTGGTCATCAAGAGAGAAAGGCAATTTTCCGCGGGGAATGTGGCGGCGGGGGCGCGGCAGGCTCCGAGGATTGACGTTCGCGGCGGCTGGGCGGCGGCCATGCTGTGGGGGATCACGCTTGTCATATTCTGGCCGGCGCTGCGGTGGTTGTTGAGCGTGACGTTGGACCAGCAGCAACTTCTTCAGGCCTTTGCGATATTTGGATTTGCGGGGATTCTGCTGGCACTGGAGGGGGGTGGTTTTCGTCCGGTCTGGCGTTTTGGGCCCGCCGTGGTGCGCGGGCTGGTGGCCTCGTATGCGCTGGTGGGTTTGGCGATATGGCTGAGGTGGCCGCTGCTGGTGCTGGCGGCGCTTTGCGCTGCGATCGGGGCCGCGGCGCGGTTTGTTTTTGGGGATCGCGCGAGGCGCGCGAGCCGATGGGTGGTGCTGGTGTTTGGACTCTATCTGTTCTTCGTGGTGGCCATGCCGTTCTTCGACTGGCCGCTCCGGATTACTTCGGGCCGCATGGGGGCTTGGCTGCTGGAGATGCTGGGGAGGCAGGTGCAATTATTCGTCGTGCTGCGGCCTGAGCCGAGCCTGATGCTCGTGATGGGGGATCGGGTGTTTGAGGTGGCCGCGGAATGCAATGGCTTTGGGCTTCTGAGCAGCAGCAGTCTGCTGGCCCTGTTATTGGCGGGGGCGTCGCGGGAAGCCTGGTGGCGGCGGGTGGCGAAGGGCGGCGCGTCGGTGGCGCTTGGACTTTTTGGGAACATCGCACGAATCGTGATCATATGCATGCTTTCGGGATGGGCGGGGCAACGGCACTATCATGCCATGCACGAGGTGGTGGGCACGGCGTGCGTGCTATTGGCGCTTGCGGCGGTGTGGTGGCTGTGGCGCGGGCAAGGGCGTGTCCGATAAAGATGGAACGTAGGAGCGCGCTTGCGCGCGATTCCAATCGCCTGCAAGCAGGCTCCTACTATCCCTGCGCCTGGAGTCTTCGAGTCATTCCATGCCCCGCCGGGCGGGCACCACCGGGGCAGAAAATCGGGTTGCAGGGCGTCTGTGTCAGACGCCACCCTATCCGCCGCTGCCGTCTCGCAGAGACGGCCTACAAGATTCGCAATTTTCGAGTCGGCGTCGCGCGCCTGATCGGCTACTGGTTTTCTTTATCGAAGGCGGAGTCGAACGCGATTTTGCTCGGGGGGAAGTCAACGCGCTTGACGAACGCGGCGGCCTCTGCGGCCCCGTGCTCGCGATCCATGCCGCTATCCTCCCACTCCACGGATAGCGGGCCATCGTAGCCGACGCGGTTCAGGGTGCGGATGATCTCCTCGAATTTGACGCATCCGCGGCCGAGGGAGCGGAAGTCCCAGAAGCGGCGCACGTCACCGAAGTTGGTGTGGCCGCCGAAGACGCCAGCTTCCGTGGGCACGGGCGACCAGTACACGTCCTTCATGTGGACGTGGTAGATGCGGTTGCCTAACTTGCGGATAAAGGCGATGTAATCGACGCCCTGATATCCGAGGTGCGAGGGGTCATAGTTGAAACCGAATTCGGGCCGGCCTTTGACGGCGGCGACGGCGCGCTCGGCGCTGGCGACGTCGAAGGCGATCTCCGTGGGATGCACCTCGAGGGCGAACTTGACGCCGCATTTCTTGAACTCGTCGAGGATGGGGTTCCAGCGCTTGGCGAAGTCCTCGAAACCGTCATCGATCTGGGCCGCGCTGACGGGCGGGAAGCTGTAGAGGAAGTGCCAGATCTTGGAGCCGGTGAAGCCGTTGACGACCTTGACGCCGAGGTTTTTGGCGGCGTGGGCAGTCTTCATCATCTCTTCGGCGGCGCGCTTGCGGACATCTTCGGGTTTGCCATCGCCCCAGACATGGGGGGGGAGGAGGGGTTTGTGGCGCTCGTCGATGTTGTCGCAGACAGCCTGGCCGACGAGGTGGTTGGAGATGGCCCATGTCTTGAGGCCGTGTTTGGCGAGCAGCTCGTGCTTTGCGTCGCAGTACGCCTTGCCCTTGGCGCCTTGGGCGACGTCGAAGTGGTCGCCCCAGCACGCGAGTTCGAGACCGTCATAGCCGAAGGCTTTGGCCTTTTTGGCGAGGGTGGCGATGGGGAGGTCGGCCCACTGGCCGGTGAAAAGGGTGACGGGACGTGCCATGGTAATGCTCCTTATTCTGGTTTTGATGAGACGGGTGAAAAGCTAGCGCGCTGGGGGTGTGCAGGGAAAGGCAGAAAAACGGTTTTCACCAGCGGTAATAGCGATACGGGTCATCATCGGCGATGGGGTCCTGGAGGTACAGGGCGCCGAGCCAGGGTTTTTCCGATTTCGGGGGCTGGGCGAAGCGATCGAGGATGGGGCAATCGGCGCGTGCGCCGAGGTTGGCGAGCAGGCGCGAGACGAGGAAGACGTTGCGACGGTACGTCGTGCGGAGGTAGGGCTTCTTCTCGTAATCGAACATCCATGGGGCGGCTTGGCAGAGGACGATTTGGCCCTTGCCGCGGGGGAGAACGGCGAGGGCGGGTCCTGATGGGGTATCTGTTGGCAGCGCGGCGATCGAGGGCCCGGTGCGCCAGTGGAGGTCGGCGCTGGCGATGCCTGCGGTCGCGGGACTTGAATATTTGATTGGCCGAGAGATGGTGGGCCCCTCCTTTGTCTCGATCCGTTGCGCGAATGCCCGATCGAGTTCGGAGGGAGATAGGCCGAGGCAGAAGACGTTGGCGCCGGCATTGACGGCTGAGTCGAGGTTGCGTGCCTGGTGGCCGGGGCCCAGCACGAGCAGGGTTGCCGATGTGGCGTTCGCGGCATCATAGGGGCCCGGCGCGTGCCCGAGGCGTTTCAGAAGATCGAGGGCCTCGACATTTCCGCTGTAGATCACGGGCCGCGCGGTCGCGGGTGGGGCGGTGCCAAGGTATCGCAGGAGATTCGCGCAGAGGGCCATTGCCGCGGGTTCCTCCTTGGTCCGGGTGGTGACATCGAGCTGGCAGAAGATGATGCGGCCCTTGCCGTGGGTGCATTCGAGCAGCGGCGTGTACTGAAGGTCGAAGCCGCCGTCGACGATGGGTAGCCAGTCGCCGCGTTCGGGTTTCTCAATGAGGACGGTCGCGACGGAGCCATGGTTGCCGCAGCGCCAGACGCGTGTGTTCTCGAAGCCGCACCACAGCCACTTCGGGTCGGAGGTCTCCGGGCCGGTGATGTCGAGGTGGGGCGGGACGAGTGTTGCCGCGCCGCGCCAGTCGCGGAGGAGTTCGGCGCCGATGCCGGATAGCGCGGGGTGCGTTGGCGCGCGAGGGAACGCCTGTCGCAAGCCGTGAATGTTGGTGCGGAATCCGAAACGGTGCTCTAGGACATCTGGGTCCTGTTCGAGCACCAGGACTCTGAGGCCGTCGCGGACGCGCGAAAGGTCGGGGCCCGGCCCGTCGACCGCGAGGGACTGGCGACCGATAACCAAGACGTCGGTCTCTGCAGGGTGGGACGCTGACGAGGGCGGGGTGAATTCCGCGCCCAGGCGCCGCAGGAGCGGGGCAGTGAGACCTTTAGGGTCCCAGAGCACGAGGCGGGACTTCGGTATTGGGGCGGGGGCCTGGGCCCGGATTTGAATCGGCAGGCTGTCGTGCTGGAACTTGCCATCACCGAACTCAAAAGTGGCCTCGAGCCTTGCCCCGACTTCGGTGAGTCCTTCGGGCAGTGTGATTTCGAGAGGAACGAGGGCCTTGTCGCCTGGGGGGATTTGAACTTCGCCCCTGCCTTTCAGGTCCGTGGGCGCCAGCGACCAGTTGTAGCGGCAGGTGGTCTCGCGGCGCGAGTCGTTGAGCATCACGAGCTGTTTGTGGATTGTTTCGCCGGGGCGGAAGACGTGGGATTTCTCGGTTAAGCGTTCGGGGCCGCCGCCGATGAAAGCGCAGAGGGGCATGTTCCATCGGAGGAATTCGTCGCCCAGTGCGGAGGTCCGCATCGCCCGATCATCGCGGCAGTAGATGAACTGAGATGGCGGCGGCAACTGATCGGGGACGATGCCGGGGGACTGGAGGTTCTGCCAGCGTTCGGGGGCGAGCGTGGGGGCACTGGGGAATGCGGGCGTTTCGCGCCAGAGGTTTTCCTGGTCCCACGGCAGCATGGCGGAGATGCCCCAGGTGCGATGAGAGCGCCAGTTATCTGAGGCGAAGAGCGCCTGGATCTCCGTGTAATTCTCATCTTGCGACTTGAGGTGGCGTATGAGGTTGGACCAATAGAAGGGCTCGCCCTTTGCCCAGAGCTCCTCCTCTAATTTCATGGATGCGATCTTCGTCTCGGTCATTTCATAGGCACGTTCGCCAAGATAGGCCGCGGCGAATTCGCTGTCCCAGATCTGCTGGAACGCGGGGTTGCGCCAGATGAACAGCGGGCCACGGAAGGAGGACCAGCTTGAGATATGGGGCAGGCCCCATTCGACGAAAAACATGGGCTTTTTGCCGTTGGTGGACCAATGCTCGAGCCAGTCGCTGCGCTCCTGGAGCGGGGCCCAGTTCAGGTAGATGTTCACGGTGTAGAGGTCGCCGAGATTCCCGGACTGGTGGTGGTAGACGGGGCGTGTGGGATCGAGGGATTTCGCGATATCGGCCGCGAGCTGCGCCTGCGCGCGATTTCTCGCGCGGGAATCGGGCTTGGGTGGGGCCTTGGGATCCGAGGAGGGCCTGGGTGGGAAGTTGGGCTCGTACACGCCGTCCATGCGGAGTGGGTTCTGGTCCCCGTAATAGCCGGTGGCGTTGTGGTTCATCGAATAGAGGATGATGGAGGGATGGTGCTGCTCCCGACGGATGAGCCATTCGCACAGGGCGCGGTAGCGCGACGACTGCTCGGGGGTGTCGAGTCTCCAACCGAAATCTTTTACGTGCGGGAGGGAGAAAGCGGCGAGGATGCCCGATTCGTCGCACGCGTCGAAAAGGGCATCCATGTACGAGACCTCGCCCGGGCTGAAGTTGTAGTTGCCGGTGATCAGGAAATTGAAGCCGTGCTGCGCGAGGCGGCGGCAGGTGTTGCGACAGCCCTCGATCGAGGCGACGTCGGCGCCGCCGTTGATATTGCTGCTGTGGAGCGCGCGGAGGTGGATGAGTTTCCCGTTGAGGAGAAAGTTGCGCCCGTCGATGGTGAACTCGCGGAAACCGAAGCGGACGGGGAGGGACCGATCGAGGACATGGCCGCGTTCATCGGCGAGCGTGACGACTGCCTCGTAGAGGTTCTTTGGCGAATCGGTGTCCCAGTGTTTTGCGTCGGGCCAGGGTGAGGAGAAAGCGCGGCGGCCATCCTTGAGTGCCGTGGCATCGAAAGGGGCGCTCCGGAAAGTTTTTACGGTTTGGCCGGCCTCGAGGATCTCGGCGGTGAGGGTGCGTTTGCCAGCGCCAGGGCCGATGAGGCCGGTGTCGATGGTGATGTTGCCGTCGCGGACGGAAGTGCGGACCTGGACATCCGCGATCGCGTCGGAGGGCGGCCCCGAGACCAGCATCACGTCGCCGGTGAGGCCTTTCAATTTGACAACCGCCTTTGACTTTATGATGCGCTCGGGTGCCATGAAGACATTCGACTCGGGCTCGAGCGGGCTGGCCGTGACGAGGAGCGCGAGGTCGTGGCGCGCGCCGGGCTTGACGGCGGCGGTGATGTCGGCGCGTCCACCGGGGAAGAAGATCTCTCCCGCTGGTTTGGCGTCGATCCAGATGCGGGCATGCGTTTGGACCATCCGGAGGTCCAGGTGGATGCGGCGGCCGGACCAATCGGCGGGGATCGTGATCGAACGGCGGTACCAGGCCCGCGTGAGGCCGTGGGGGGATTCGGCGTCGGGGTCTTCGGGGAGGATGGCGATCTGCGCCGATCTGTCGGAGGCGGGCCATACGCCGGGCACTTTCAGCCAGCCCCAACCGTTGCGGGGCGTGGGGGGTGAGTTGGTGGGGCCGGTGCCGGGCGGCAGGAATCGCCAGAGGCCGTTGAGACAGATCTCGGCGCGCGTGGCTGAGGAGCGGGACCAGGCGCGGGAGAGATCGTCCGTGTCGGGCGCCCCATCGGGCAAGGGTGCATCGGCGATGGGCATGCCTTTGGACCGAGCGATCGTGACCGAGATGTCGGCAAACTCGACCTTTCCGGAGGGGCCGAATATCGCGGGGTTGATGTCGAGGGTTGCGGCGCCCTGAGGGATTTTGAAGATGCGCTCGTGGGACACCCATTCGCTGGTGCCCGTGGCGTGGAAGACTTTGGGCCATGGGCTCATGTGTTTTCCGTCGGCGTCTTTGAAATCCATGGCGAGGCGGGCGTCCTGGTAGGATTCTTTTCCGACGGTGACGCCGGTGACGCGCATGCGCGCGGAAACCCGGAGCGAGAGCCAATCGGGGTCAAGGTGGATCCTTTGGGAGAGGGAGGTGGCGGGCGCCTCGAGTACCGCCCAGCGGTTGGTTCCTTCGGTGGGGAAGGTGATGCCGCCACGCAGCCTCGTGGCATCCGCGGCCCATCCCGCGGGGCCCTGATCAAAGGAGCCGTGGCGAACTAGGTTGGTGGCTGAGGGTGTGGCGTGGGCCACGGGGGCGATGGCGATCGAGAGGCCGAGGACAAGGGTCTGGATAATCCGCGTGGGTGGACGGTGTATTTTCACGACTTTGGCAGCATGGCACAATCAGCGTGGGCCGCGCAAGGGGCGGCGATGCGATGGCCTGTGTGACGGGCCAAACGTTCCCAGGGCCCGATTCCTGCCCGCGGCGTCGGCCGAGGCACGCGGCGGCGGGCAGGATTGCCTGCCTCACGGCTATGGGGATCCTCGAGCTGGGCTGCGGACAGCACGGGGGCAGAGGAGAGTTTTTGGGATGCAATCAAGGGCAGTCTGGGCAACCTTGCCGTCGTCGTGGGGATGAAGCGCTGGTTGCTGCTGGTGGGCGTCTGGGCCTTCCTGGCCATTTTTCTGCTGTATCCGTTATTCCGCGTGGCGGGGGACGCCTTTGTGGTGCAGGGGTCCGACGGTGTGGTGTTCACGCTGGAGTACTTCCGGTTGGTATTTGCGAATGAGCTGTATCGCCTGTGTTTTGCGAACAGCCTCGTGATCGGATTGGGAGCCACGGCGGGGGCGCTGATCATCGCGCTGCCCCTCGTGATGCTTTTCCGACGGATCGATTTTCCTTGCCGGCGGCCTCTGGAGGTGGCGTTGCTTGCCCCGATCATTCTGCCGCCGTTCGTGGGCGCGATTGGGATCAAGCATTTTTTCGCGCGCTTCGGATCGATCAACCTCCTGTTGGGCGAATGGGGCCTGATATCTCTCAAGGATCCACCCGATTGGTTCGGGGACGGCGGTCTGGGTGGTGTGATCCTGATGCAGGCGCTGCATCTTTTTCCGATCCTGTATCTCGGGCTCTCGGCGGCGGTCGCCAACGTGGATCCGTCGCTTCGCGAGGCGGCCGCTGGCCTCGGCGCGGGTCCCTGGCGGACGTTTCGCACAGTGACCTTGCCTCTGCTCGCCCCGGGGGTGTTTGCCGGTTGCAGCATCGTGTTTGTCAGCGCGTTTACGGACCTGGGCACGCCGCTGATATTCGATTGCAATGCGACGGTTCCGACGCAGATCTTCCTGGCGTCGTCGGAGGCATCCTCGAGCCCGGTAGCGAGCGCGCTGGTGATGCTGACGCTGGTGGCCGTGATGGTCCTGTTTTTTGCGGGGCGAGCGTGGGGAGAGGCGGGCAGTTGCGAGATGTCGGGGCGGGCGGGGGGGGCGGTGGCAATGACCCGGTGGCGGGGGTTGGGGGGCTGGCTGGTCACGGCAGCGGTCTGTGCCCTGCTCGGCGTCGCGCTTCTGCCGCACGCCGGGGTGGCGCTGAATTCCATTGCCGGGAAGTGGTTTTTCACCGCGTTTCCCACGGAGCTGACGGGGGCGTTCTACGCCGAGGTTTTCCGGGATGAGCTGACGGTTTCGAGCGTGCGCAATTCGCTGGTCTATTCGTTGTGCAGCGCGGGTTTGGACATGGTGCTGGGCGTGGCGATCGCATGGCTGTTGGCGCGCGGTCGCATTCCGGGGCGCGTCGCGCTTGACGCGGTGGTGATGATGCCGCTGGCGCTTCCCGGGCTGGTGCTGGCGTTTGGTTATCTGGTGAGTTTCAACGTCGACGTGCCGTGGCTGAATCCGAGGACGAACCCGACTTTATTGCTGGTGGTGAGCTATGCGGTGCGACGTTTGCCATTCATCGTGCGTGCCGCCTACGCCGGATTCCGACAATTGTCCCCATCGTTTGAGGAGGCATCGATGAACCTGGGGGCGAGCCCGCGGAAGACGCTGATCAAGATCACGCTTCCACTCATAGCCGCAAATCTCGTGGCCGGCGGGATATTGGTCTTCTCGTTTGCAATGCTCGAGGTCAGCGACAGCCTGATCCTCGCGATGGAACTCCGGTTCGCGCCGATAACCAAAGGGATCTACGAACTGGTCGGGCGGCCGCAACCGGAGGCTGCGGCAGTGGCGTGCGCGCTGGGCGTGCTGGCGATGGGGTTGCTGGCGGCGGGGCTCTGCGCCGCGTCGCGGCTCATGGGCCGCAGCCTGGGCGAATTATTCCGGGCGTGAGGCCGGGTCACGGCATGGTGCGCCGGGAGGGAGTTGCGGGCGCCGGGTGGATCTGGTAGATATCTTGGGTGTGAGGGCTCATTCCGGGTGCCGCCTGCTTGCGGTCTTGGGCGCTGTTCTTGCGCTGGCGCGACCGGTCGTGGCGCTTGATATCGTCAACTACAGCAACACGATCAATGACCGGTTCCTGCCGGGGACCTATCCGTCATCGCCGACCAACAACACGGATTTTTGGTTCGCATCGTTGGATTGGTCTGGGGTGGGGTGGAACGTCAGCGACCCGCGGAAGTCGGTGGCGATGATCAGCCCCACGCACTTCGTGGCGGCGGCTCACTTCCCGGTGAGCGGGCAGCTGAGTTTCATGAACTCGAATGGCGAGACGATGACGTTTGGCGTGTCGTCGACCATCAATTATTTGACTGATCCCGTCACCGGATCCAACTCGGATCTATACGTGGGCGAGTTGACGACGCCCATTCCATCGGCGAGCAACATAATGAGCTATGCGGTGATGGACCTGCCGTCCACGAACAGCTACGTGGGTCTTCCCATGCGGGTGTACGGTTACCGACCCGAGGGCGGCACGAACATCAATGTTCCCGTCGGAATATCCGTGGGGACGAACGTATTCGGGGGTTTCGACGAATTCTTGGGAAACCCGGTTTTCTGGTACGATCAGTATCCGGCGACGGGGGAGGCCTACGGGCAACCGGGCGATTCGGGGAGCCCTTCGTTCACGTTGGTGGGGTCGACGCTGGCCCTTCTGGGCACGCACTATCTGGTTGGTGACGTGGGCGGCTACCCCGCGACATACGACACATTCATGCCGAATTACATTTCGCAGATTCAGTCCATCCTCGAGGCCGATGGCTATACGCTGGGGCTGATTCCGGAGCCGGGGGCGACGGCGGCGTTGCTTGTGGCATGCTGCCTGCTGGTGGGGTGGCTGCGCCGGCGGCGTTCCTGCTGACGGCGATCGGCGGTTGCCCCTATTCCATCCTAGGAAAGAGGGGCTGGGGTTCGCCGACGGCGCGACCGGCGAGGAGACCATCCGGGGTTGACGCGTCGAACCGGGTTTCCCGCTGGTCCATGCCGAGTTGCTGCTGGATGCGTCCGGCGGTGGATGGCAGGAAGGGCTCGACGAGGATGCTGAGGATGCGGACGGTTTCCGCGAGGGTGGCGAGCACGGAGTCAAGGGCGGCTGTCTGCGCCGGGTCTTTTGCGAGTTTCCATGGGGCACGCTCGTCGACGAATTGGTTGCCGCGCTGGGTGAGGCGCGCGATGCGCTCGAGGGCGCGGTGGGTCTCGAAATTGTCCATGGCCTCGGCGACACCGTTTCGGGCCTCTGAGATGGCCTCTTTGACGACCGGTTCGATGGCCGCAGCGGGGACGATGCCAGCGCGGTAGCGCCGGATCATGGAGATGGCGCGGTTGACAAGGTTGCCGAAATCGTTGCCGAGGTCGCTTCGGTAGCGGGTGGCGAAATTCTCTGGAGAGAAGTCGGCGTCCTGGCCGACGGTCATTTCGCGGAGGACGTAATAGCGGAAGGCGTCGGCGCCGTAGCGGTCAACTAGCTCGAGGGGATCGATGACGTTGCCGGTGGTCTTGCTCATCTTCTCGCCGCGGAGGTGCCACCATCCGTGCACCAGGAAGTGCTTGGGCTGCTCGATGCCGAGGGCCCTGAGCATGATGGGCCAGTAGATGCCGTGGGCGGGCACTAGTATATCTTTCCCGATCGTGTGGACGTCGGCGGGCCACCGGCATCCGGGTTCTCCCCAGCCCGAGAATGACACGTAGTTCACGAGCGCGTCGAACCAGACGTAGGTTACGTAGTCCTCGTCGAAGGGCAGGGGTATGCCCCAGGCGAGGCGGCTCTTGGGGCGGGAGATGCACAGGTCACCGAGGGGCTTCTCCAGTGCCCCGAGGACCTCGTTGCGCCGGAAGGCGGGGTAAATCCAGTCCGGGTGGTCTTCCGCGTGCTTTCGGAGCCAATCCTGATACTTGGAGAGCCGGAAGAAATAATTGGGCTCTTTCATGCTCAGGACTTCTCCAAAGATCTCGGGCCACTGGCCATCGACCATGTCCTTTTCGGTGACGAACTGCTCCTGGCGAACGGAGTAGAAGCCCTCGTGTTGCTCGAAGTAAATGTCTCCGGCGTCGTGGAGTTGCTGGAGGAATTGTCGGACGACGCGCTTGTGCGAATTCTCGGTGGTCCGGGCGAATCGGTCGTGGCTGGTGCCGAGCCCCTCGCAGAGACGGCGGAAGTGCCCGCTCATCTCGTCGCAGAAAGCCTTGGGTTCAATGCCTCGTTTTTGGGCGGATTGCTGGACCTTTTGGCCGTGCTCATCGACGCCGGTGAGGAAGAAGACATCGTCGCCGCGGGACCTGTGCCAGCGAGCCACGGCGTCCGCCAAGACCTTCTCGTAGGCGTGCCCGAGATGGGGCAAGCCGTTGACGTAGTCAATGGCCGTAGTGATGAAGAAAGAAGCCATGCCTCACCCATAGCGGAGGGGGAGGCTTGAGGCAACGGCAACCCGGTGTCGTGGGATCCGGTGGTGAAGCCGAGATCGGGGGTCGGCCCATGGGACAGAGGTTGCTGTGGCGCAGGAGGTTCCGATTTGGGCGGAGTCTTGCAATGCGAGGTTCTCGCCCTTTATGAGCATCCTCGCCATCAGCGGGGCATGCTTCTCCTCGACTTTGAACGCGCGTTATGAAAACGTATGAATATGGTGGCATTGGGCCGAGCCAGACATGCGGTCCGCAGCAGGTCCATGGGGATCAGATTTGCCCTGGGAGCCCGCAAAGCAAGTTTCGTCTTGGCCCTATTGATGATGGGGAGGGGGGCAGACCGTTCGCGGGCGGACATCTATATATCCGAACTACTCGCCGACAATACGACCGGCATCGAGGATGAGGACGGCTCGCGCCAAGATTGGTTGGAGTTGTACAACGCGGGTGATGGGGCGGTAAACCTCGATGGCTGGTGGCTTACTGACAAGGTCGACAACAAGACGCAGTGGCGCCTGCCCAATGTCAGCGTGCCGGCCAAGGGGACGCTTTTTGTATGGGCATCGGGCAAGAATCGGACCAATCCCGCAGCGCCCCTGCACACGAGTTTCAGCCTATCAAAGAATGGCGAGTATCTGGGGCTGTACAGGCCGGATCCGACCAATGGTCAGCCAGTTCTCGTGGATGAGCTAGCGCCCGGGTTTCCCGTTCAGCCGCCGGATGTGTCGTATGGGCGGACGTTCTCCGAACCGGAGACGAACTTTATCGCATCGGGAGACGTCGGGCGTTTCCGGGTCCTTTCGTCGGCCGAAGGGGACGCGGTGTATTTCGGGACGAATTACGCGTCGGGTCAGATCGGGCACGGCAAGCCCGGTGGCTGGAATGTGAGCCCATCGTATGGCGACGGTTCGTGGCGGTCCGCCGCGACCGGAATCGGTTATGACACGGCGGGCAGTTTGACGCCCTGGATCGGAGTGTCTCCGTCGGGGGACTGCCTGGGTGCCTTCCGATACACGAACACCTCCCTCTGTTTCCGAAGAACCTTCGTCGTATCTTCGCCAGGGCAATTCCTCTCGTTCAAGCTGCGCATGAAATATGAAGACGGCTTTGTGGCCTACATCAATGGGGCCGAGGTGGCGCGTGCCAACTGCACGAACGCGATGGCCTATAATACGAGGGCCGATGTCGCGTTGAACGAGGCGCTCGTCAACACCTGGACCGAGTTTGGGATATCCAACGCGCTTCTGGTCGCGGGGACAAATCTGCTGGCCGTGCAGGGATTGAACGTGGCCACCACGAGTTCGGATTTTTTGCTGCTGCCCGAGGTCGTGGGAAAGGCCCCGCACACGCCCTCCTTGACGGGCTATTTCAGCGAGCCGACTCCAGGGGCGCCAAATGGGATCGCGACGGCGGGCCCGCTTCTGTTCGGAGCGACGCCGACCGATCCCGACGTCCCGCGCCCACTCGGAAACGCATCGAGTCCGCCGTTGGGCGTCACGGTGCGTGTGATCAAGACCAAGGATCCGGTGGCGGTGGTCCGGGCATACACCCGCACCATGTGGAATGCCGAGTCCGCCCCGCAGGTGCTTCAGGACGATGGCGTTCCGCCGGATGCGGTGGCGGGGGACGGGGTCTTTTCGGCATCTCTGCCGACCGTCGGTCCGGGGCCGGGCCAGATGTTCCGCTGGCGTTTCGAGGCGCAGGACACTCAGGGGGTCATCACGAAACTGCCGACCTACGCCAACACGAACGATTCGCCGCAGTATTTCGGGACTGTCGCGGTTGATGGCACAACAGCGTCGAGCCAGTTGCCGGTGCTCCTGTGGTTCGTGTCAGGGTCGCCAACAAATGGCCCGACCGCCGCCGCGTTCAGGGGTTCCTGTTATTATCTGGACAGGTTCTACGACAACATCGGGCACGAGATCCACGGCCAGACCACCTCCGGGTTTCCCAAGAAGAGCTACGATTTCGATTTCAATTCGAACCACCGGTTCCTTTGGCGGGACGGTGAGAAGCGGGTGAAGGACCTGAACCTGCTGTCAAACTATGCCGACAAGACGAAGGTGCGGAACACGTTGTCCCACTGGGTGGGGCTGGTGGGGGGAACGCCGTATCATTACGCCTTTCCGGTGCGGGTGCATCTGAACGGCGTATTTCATGGCGTGTTGGACATGGTGGAGAATGGTGACGAGGGCATGCTCGAGCGCAACGGGCTCGATCCGGCCGGGGCGCTCTACAAGATCTACTCGACAAACTTCGTGGTGAACGTCGAGAAGAAGTCTCGCGAGGAAGAGGACAACACCGACCTCCAGTCGCTCTATGACGCCCTCGATACCAACATTACGTTGTCCGTGCGGCAGACCTACGCCTATGACAACATCGACATACCTGCGGCGATCAACTATTTCGCCGTTCGCTCGCTGAACAGCGACGGCGACCACGGCCACAAGAACTACTATCTCTATCGCGACAGCGATGGCAGCCGCGAATGGCAGCCCATCATCTGGGACGTGGATCTCTCCCACGGGCATAATTACGGTGGGACAAACGGGGGTTATTTCAATGACACCCTGGTCACCAACAACACGCTGGAGCGCGGCTACAACAGATTGTATTCGGTCGTGTACGAGTCTCTCGAGATGCGGCAGATGTACGTGCGGCGCATGCGGACGCTGATGGATGCGCTGATGCAGCCGCCGGGCACGACCAACGGGATTTTCGAGACGCAAATGCGGGCGATCGCCGCGTCGGTGGACCCCGATCCGGCGAATCCCTCGCCGTGGACGGATGGCGATCTGGACGCCGCGCGGTGGGGATTCCACACGAACTTCGTTCCGAACCGGCCGCGCGAGGAGGTCGAGCGCGTCATCAGCGACTATGTCGGTCCGCGCCGGTCCTATCTTTTCAACACAGGGGCCGGGCGGCCGACGATCAGGGGGACGCCGCTGCCCAACACGCCGCAGGTCAATTACCCCGGCATGGTGACGTTCGACTCGCTGGATTTCCTGCCCGCGGGCGGCACGCAGGCGGAGGAGTATGTGATCTTGCGCAACATGACGACGCAGGCGGTGGACATGTCGGATTGGACCGTGGATGGGGAGGTCCGGCATGTCTTCAAGGGAGGCACGGTGATCCCGCCGCCGACGAACGTCTTCTATCAGGGGCTGCTGCACCTGGTGAAGGATGCGCACGCTTTTCGATCCCGGACTTCCGGTCCCACGGGCGGGCAGCGGCGTCTTGTGCAGGGCAACTATCAGGGGCAGTTGTCGGCGCGCGGCGGGACGCTGAACCTTCGCGATGACCGGGGCACCCTGATCGCCAGTTATTCGTACGATGGCGCGCCGCTGCCAACGCAACGGTGGCTGCGCATCACGGAGATCCAGTACCATCCCGCGGATCCAACGGCGGCGGAAGCGCAGGCGATCGTGGGCGTGAGGGATGATGATTTCGAGTATCTGGAGCTGATGAATACGGGGGCGACCATCCTGACGCTCACGGGCGCGTATTTTTCACAGGGCATCGTGTTCACCTTTCCGGCGGCAACGCTCGGCGCGGGGCAGCGGCTGATCGTCGCGAAGAACCCGGCCGCATTTGCGCTGCGCTATCCCTCGGCGGGCGTGCCCGTGTTTGGCCCGTACGAGGGCCAACTGGACAACGGCGGAGAGCGGCTGGAGCTGACCGATGTCTCTGGCGAGAACATACTGGATTTTGAGTACAAGGATGGGTGGTATCCGGCATCCGACGGTTCTGGCCGATCGCTGGTGCTGCGTGAGACATCGACCGCCTACGACGCCTTCGGCAACGCCGTCAAGTGGGCGATCAGCGGGGCGGCGTCGGGCAGTCCGGGCACGGGGGACTCTTATTGGGCGCAGGCCTATCGGGGTTGGGACAATTTCCACTTCAGCGAGCTTGAGCGGGAGGATCCGCTGGTATCGGGGCCGTATGCCGATCCGGACGGGGATGGGCGCGTGAACTGGGCGGAGTATGCGCTGGGATGCGACCCGTGGGTAAAGGATGTGGACCCGGTGGCATTCACTTGGGCCGATCAGGGCGGCGCGCGATATGCGGGGCTTCGCTTCTATCGCCCCGCCAACGCCCTCGATGTGGCATATGAGCTTTGTGAGAGCGGTGATCTCGGACCGTTGTCATGGTGCGTGAGCGGGTCGGTCGTGCACGGGAGTTCCCCGATGCCAGGCGATCGAGAGGCCGTCATTTTGCGCGAGGCTTCCCCCGCCACGGCCCCGCGTCACTTCTTCCGATTGCGCATGACATTCGAGGAGTAGGCGGCGTCATGGGGCGGCCGATGCGAGCGGGGTGCGCTCGGGCCGGTATTCGTAGTTGGGCCAGAGGGGACAGTTGAGGTCGATCCAGCATTTGACGGCGTGGGTCTCGTCGCGGGTGAGTTTCACGTCGTGGTGACCGGCATCGATGACCCGAAGTAACTTGCTCTGCAAGGTGCCGAACGACATCGGCGGGGCCATCGTGTGGCGGAGACGGTAGGTCATGTCAAAGTAGTGGACCCACCCACCGGCGATCAGCGTGCGATAGGATGTCGGAACGTGATCGGCATCTGGCGCGCCGGTCAGGTTGATGCCCCGCTCGTGCGAGGCATCATGGCAACGCACGCATTTCGCATCCCAGACGGGTTGCACGACGCGCTCGTAGGCGAATGGAACGGCGCCCCACGGGGGTGGATCCAGCGTGCTGGGCGGGCGTCGCGACGCCATTGTCTGGCGCACCGGGGCGGCGGTTTGTCGGTCCTCGTGGCAACCGATGCAGCCGCGCTGTTCGCCGGGCTGGAGTTGGACGACGCTGCGCATCCGCTGAAGTTCGTTGAGGTTTTTGTCCAGGGCCTGAAAGTAGAGGATCTTGCCTGCGGGCGCGTAGAAGCAGGCGGATCCATCGGTCTCGACCGGGGCCAGGCCGAGCGAGGCCTTTGCGACGTAGGTTGGCCAACCGTTCGGGCCGTTGACTTTATGGATTGGCGTGGCGTACCAATCCTGGAATGGACTGTGGTCGTTCTGATACGAGCCGTCGGGCAATCGGAGCAGATCGGCGCGGACCTCTTGGCACACTCGGATAAACTTCACCTGGCCTCGGGGCACGGCGGGCCCCAGGCCCTGGTAGACATCGGCCACCGTTAGCACGCCGACCTGCGCCTGCGCGAGCGGGGGCGCCGAATGCTCGAGCCTGGGGGGGGCTGGTTCTGGCCGCAGTGGCGAGGGGCACATGCTGCCGATCGCGGGATCGAGGAAGAGCAGTTCGCGGTTGCCGAAGCGATCGAGGAGATACAGTCCGAACCGGTCGGCCGGGGCGTGGCTGGCGAGGAAGTAGTCGCGGGTCATCGGCACGGGGTCTCGCCAGCATTCGTGCCGCGGCCAGTTCATGTTGTAATGGGGTCTGGTGTCGGGGGTGATGTTGGTGATGGCATCGACATCGGAGGGGCCCTTCGCCTTGGCAAGGTCGATCAAACCCAGCGGGCCGTTGTGGTCGCCGCCGTGTGAGAAGATCGTGGAGAGGATCTCGTGGGTGCCGGGCACCTGGCGGCCGTTGATGTAGCAGTTTGGCGTATTGTTGCCGAAGATCAGCTCGGGGTGGGTGCCGTCGGGTCGGATGGCCCAGAGCGTGTGGCCGAAGTCCGCGCCCTTGTCGATGTATTCCGAGCGTGTCCAGAGGATGCGCCCATCGCGCATCACCGTCGGCGACCATTCGCTGAGGTTGGCGTAAGACAGGGGCCTGATATCGCCACCATCGGCATCCATGCGGAACAGGACAAATGCCTGCGGCCGCCAGCAGAGGAAGCGCGCGCGGCAGCGGGTGGAGATGAACGCAAGTCCACCGTCTGGCAATGGGCACGGGTAGTAATCGTGGAAGGGACCGTCGGTCAACTGCCGGGCGCCTGACCCGTCGGCGTTCGCCGACCACAGGTGCCAGTAGGCTGCCGCGTCGTCGGCCGGGCCTTTATCGGGGCGGAAGGCGAAGTAGACCTTCTTGCCGTCGAAGTCCGCCATGGGATCCCGGGCGATGCCATCGGTGGCGTCGAAGAGGATTGTCAGTCTGGCGGCCTCGGGAATGAGGCGACCGTGGCTGCGGGGAATCTCCAGCAGGTAGATGCCGCCTCCGGGGCGGAACTGCGAGTCGAGCACATCGCTGTAGTTGTGGGACGAAAGGTATGGGTGGCGTTTGACGAAGAGGACGCGCTGCAGTGATGCGAGGTCGGGGTCGCGGAAGATAAGCTGGCGCTTGGCGAGGCGTGCCTCCAAGTACACGGCGTCGCCATCGGCGGTCTGACGCGCGCGCAGGGTGGCGAGCTGTTGGCGCTCGGCGAGCACATCGACGCCTTTCTTGCCGAGGCGATCGATCATTTCCTCCAGGAGCGTCAGCGTGCGTTGGGCTTGGGAAAGCTTGGCGACGCGGCCCCAATAGGGTGGGCCGCCGGGATAGGCGGGGCGTTCGACGTTAAGGGGCGAGAGATGGTCCTCGCGGTCCAGTCGTTCCCACGTGGCCTTCTCGCAGAGGAAGGCGTAGCGAAGGAGCCCGTCCCACGTGATCGGTTCGGGCATGTCGGCGGGGGGCTTATAGGGTGGGGCTTGGCGTTTCGCGGTGCGGGCGGGCGCATGGTTCATCATTTGCGCGACCGTCTGCCAGTGCGCGCCGTCCATGGAGAGCCGGACGTCTAGCGCGGTTGGCACGCGGTCGGCATACTGGTCCTCACGGTCGCGGGAGATGGCGATCTTTGCGACGGGGGCGGGTTCGGGCAGCTCGATCTGCGCCCATTCCTCGCCCGTGGTCGCCGCGATCCAGCTGTGGCTGTTGCCGTACAGGCCATCGTTGAGGTGCTCGATGCGGTGGATGGCGTGGCCGGGCAGGCTGGAGGAGGCGGTGGCCCTGGCGCCACGCGACGCGCGCGCGAGGTTTGTTTTCCCGTCGGGACCGAAGAGTTCGAGTTCATCGATGCACGGCTGGCCTTGGCTGGTGGCGCGGATGATGACGCGGATGAAGCGCGCAGGCTGGGCCTCGAAGGTGCTGGTGAAGGGCTCGGAGGCGGAGGCGGGAATGGCGGCGAGGATGGCCACGAATGCGCACAAGACGCACGAAGAGGGCCGTCTCTTCGTGTCACTCGTGCTTCGTCGTGGCGGCCAGAACGCGTCTGTCCGGATGTCCGATTTCATAGGGCGATATGGCGCTTGTTCATGGGGACTCTTTGACGGAGCTCGCCGATGTGAAATTGTAATCCCCGTAGGACGAGATGTGAAAGCGATCGACGATGGGGGCCGTTTGGATGCGCGGGCGGACGGCGAGCCAATCGACGCCCTGAAAGATTGGATCGGGTTCCTGGCGGACTTCTTCGTCGCCGCGGTAGGGGCACATCGTGTCCACCCAGCAGATGAGCCGCTGCAGGCTGATTTCGTCCACGCGCACGTCGTGGTGTTTGCCGCTGGAGGCGATATCGATCAATCGGCTGCGGTATGAGAGACGGGTCATGGGGGGAGGCGTGCGGTAGGCGACGGGATCGACCTTGTCATAGCCCTCGACGAGGAAGGTGTCGGCGATGCCGAAACCGGGTGGGCAGTCCTTGGGCAGCTCGTAGGCTTTGCCCCACGTGGGCTTGCCGATCAGGAGCCAGTAGACCTCGTCGAAATCGAGGAAGCCGGGCCTGGCGGTCAAGTCGAGCGTTTTTCGGCCCTCGCCGTCGCCCGCGTGGCACTTGGCGCAGTATCTGTCCAGAACGGGTCGAACGTATCGGGGATAGCTGACCGTGGCGTCGGGCCAGGGCGGGGGCGTAATGTTGCGCGGTGATTGCACCAGCGCGCGGGCGGGGGCGGCGACGGTCGGCGCGCGGCTGTGTGACTCGTGGCAGCCCAGGCAGCCGCGATATTCGCCCGGCATGACGCCCACGAAACTGCGCATCGTCTGGAGCGCTCGGAAGTTCTCATCGAGAAGCTGGAAGTGCAGCGCCTTGCCGGGCGGCACGTGGAATGAGACGGAGCCATCTTGTTCTATAGGCACCGTGCCGAGGATGCGCTTGACGCCCTCGGACTGCACGCCGGAGACGACCGGACCGGTGGAGATGTAGGGCCGTTTGTACCAATAGGTGTATGTTTTCGGATCGATGTGCAGGACGCGCAGGTACTTCGCCTTACCGCGCAGTTCCCTGGGGGCGCCATCGTACACATTGTTGCTGAAAATGACTCCGTCCTTGGCGCGGGAGCCTGTTTCGACCTTCGGCCACGCGACGCGATCGACGATGATCGGGGGCTGCGGCCGTGGGCGCACGGGGATGGCGTGGAATACGTTATGGGTTCCCTCGTAGATCAGTTCGCGGTTGCCGTCGACGTCCATGAGATAGAGGGCAAACTTGTCCCCTCGGGTGGCAGAGACGAGGAAGTCATGTTCGTTCAGGGGATAGGGGGAGTAATATGCGGTGAACTTGCCGTGGGGGTGGTAGCGGGGCGACTCGATCGGGTCCGTGGGTCCGTTGCCGCATTCTGGCCACGGGATTTCCCCGGTGACCTTGGTCAGGCCTTCGGGAAAGTCTCGCCCGCGATCGGGATCCACGATTCCGACCGAGCCGGCAAACCAGTCGTGGTGACCGCAGCCGGTGAACATCACGCGGCGGGTTCCTGGGATCAAGCGGGCATCCTTCATGACATCGGGCCACACGCTCTGGTTGCCCCAGAGCATCTGCACCTGCGTGCCGTCCGGGTTGATCGTCCAGAGTTTCTGGGCGCGCCAGAGCGGCTTGTCGGTGTATTCCCACCGCGTGTAAACGACGCGGCCATCATCCATGACCGACGGCAGGTAATCCGGCTCGTTGTTTGCGGAGACGAGGTAGATATTTCGGCCGTCGGCGTTGCAGCGGGCGAGGACGAAGGAGCTGGTGGGTGGCATGCAGCGGACATAGGTGTGGCCGCGGGTTGTGGAGAACAGGATGTGGCCGTCGGGGAGATAGATGGGGTCGAGGTCGTCGAATGGCCCATCGGTGAGTTGCCGCAGTCCGGTGCCGTCGGCGCCGATCTCGTAGAGGTGGAATGATTTTTCGTTATGGGGTTTGAAGCAGAAGAGGATCTTGCGCCCGTCGAAGGAGACATCGGGCCGCCAGAAAGAGCCGTGGAGGGGCGGCCGGGGCATGAGGCGGGCGATCTTGCCGTCGGGGCGGAGGCCATCGAGGACGAGGAGTCGTGCTCCGGGCACGGCCATGTAGCCGAGGCGGTGTCGGGTCTCGTGTTTCCATTCCTTGCCATTGGGGAGGGGCATATCGACAAACACGACGCGCCGGAAATTCACCGCAGGATTCTTGAGCATGATGCTGCGTTTGACGGTGCGGGTCTGCAGATAGAGGGAGGCGATGTCCGCGCTGGCGGCCTGCGCCCTTTCCTCGATTCTCGACAACGAGGCGAGTTCCGCCGAGAGATCGACATTGTGGAGGCGCGCGGCCAGCTCTTTGGCCCAGCCGATCTCGTTGGCGACGTGCTCGCGAGTGGGCCTGTTGTTGGCCTGATGGAGCCAGTCGCGTTCCAGCGCATCGCGGCCTTCGTCGGCTGTGAGATCTCGCGTTTCGGGAGTTGAGGGTGGGATGAACGGTGCGACGGGTTCGTACTCGTAGGGTCGCCACTGGATACGGGATGCGATTTCCTGCATCAGCGCGATCCATTCGGGCGAGAACTGGATCTCATCGCCGCGTGCCTTTAGCGCGGCCAATCGCTCTTCGAGCACGTCGGCATCGCGCCAACGGGTCCGGTCCTGTTCGGTCTGTCTGGACCACTGGGCCTGGGTCAAGGGACGGTATTCGACGAGCATGCCGATGAGGCGCCCGGTGATGGCGAGGTGGAAATCGTTGCCTTTGGCGCGGAGGTAGGCGATGGGATCAGCGCCCGTCCAGAGGCGGAACTGGCGGCAGTCTTCGGGGAACTGGGCCTGCAGTCGGGCGAGGAAGGCGCGGGCGACGGCGGCGTCGAGGGACAGCTGTTTTTCGATGAGGTTGCGGCGCGATGCCGCCAGTGTTTCGGCGAACGAGTTGCGGGGAGAGAGGAGCGCCTCGAGAGTTTTCGTGGCGGTGGCGTTCGATCGGGCGATAGCCTCGACGCCGATTGCGTGGAGGGTGGCAACTTCGGTGTGGGTGAGTGCGGTGGCGTATATGCGGAGGTCATCCATCGCGCCCTGGAAGCACTCGTGTCCGTTGGCGGAACCGATGGCGGCTGGCGCGGGACCGCCGGCGGTGATCGTGCCGGGCCGTTGGAGGACGCCAATCTGGACTCCGTCGAGGTAGACGCGCATGACTTGGCCGTCGAACGTGGCAGCGCAGTGGTGCCACGCGCCATCGAGGACCTGCTTTGGATCTAGCTTGGCATCGCACTCGACGTAGCCGCCGATATTGAGGCCCAGGGCGAGGACCTTGCCATCCTCTTGGAAGGAGAAGAGGACGCGGTTGTTGCCATCCTCCTTGCGGAAGATCTCATTGTAGCGGTCGAAGGCGTTTGGCTGGACCCATGCCGAGAGGGAGATCTGGGGCAGCGGACCGAACGCGGGTTTCTGACCGCATAGCAGGCGATGGTTTCCCTTGAAGGCCAGTGCACCATCGGAGATGCCGGTCGTTCGCTCTGCGCCCGATGGCGTGCCCTGCAACGCCGCGTCGCATCCGTGGCCGGTCACGTCGCGGCAGGTTTCGCCCATGGGTTCGTTGAAGGTCCAGTGGGCGAGGAGCGATTGATCGGCATCGGCAGGGGCGGGGGGCACGGCCATGCCGCCGACGCCCGGGGCCAAGGACGCGAGAACGAGACAGCATAGACCTGCGTGTGCCAACCGTTTCCCATTCGTTCGAATCGTTTTCACGGCGCAAGAATCCTATTCAACGATCACCCGGAAGCCGACATCGTACACTTTCTGCCACGATTCGTAGGCGCGACGCACCGATGAGCCCGCATCAGCGGGCCGGTTGGCCCAGGAACCGCCACGGGCGACTTTGCGCTCGCCAGGGTTCTCATCGTTGCGCGTGTCATCGGCATACGGATACGGGCGATAGCTGGAGCGGGTCCATTCGCTGACGTTGCCAATCATATCGTTCAAGCCCCACGGATTCGGTTCGGTCTGGCCGACGTAGTCCACCACATGGTACTTGTCGCGGAAGCGTTCGTCACGCAACGGGAAGTTGTTGTCCGATGGATAGGGGAGGCGCGGCTGCAGGTTCCCGGGGCCTGGATAGCCCATCTTGAACCAGCGCAACGACTGATCGGCCAGATTCGCAAAACGTCCGAAATCCGTGTCCATGGTGCCGTAGAAGAATTGCGTGTCGGTGCCACCGCGCGCGGCCCATTCCCATTGGGCTTCGGTGGGCAGGGTCACCCGCAGGCCGATCTTGAGGCCGAGCCATTCGCAGAAAGCCATCGCCTGCTGCCAGGAGACACGCGCGACCGGCTGGTCGGGATGATTGGCGATGTAGCCGGGGGTCACCCGATCCATGTGGTGCATGTCGATGTAGCGCGTGTCGTGCTCGGGATCGAAGAGCGCGTACTGGGCATTGCTGATCTCGGCTTCCGCCATCCAGAACGGCTGTGCGACCTTGACCGTTGCGCGAGGACGTTCGTCCCGCGCCCCGTCGCGGCTGCCCATGACAAATTCGCCAGAGGGGATCCAGCGCAGCACCAGCCGCACTCCCCGGCCAAACTCCATCGTCTTGATGCCGCCGCCTGGCGCCCCGCGCAGGCGTTCGGCAGCGGCCGCCGCGTCGAGGGGAAAGCCATCCACCTGGAGCACGTCGGGTGGTTCGTCGGCGGGTCTCGCGGGCGGTTCGAAAACAACCGGCGGTGCATTTTTCCTGGCTTCGGCCAACTGCCGCGCCTCTTGCTCGGGGTCGGGCTCGATCTCCGCCAGCACCTTGTTCAATTCGCGTCGGCGCTGGGCGATGTGCTGTTTGTCGGCGGGCAGCTCATACGAACCGCGCCGGGGCACGTTGAGGTCGATCCAGCAGTAGAGGCGTTCGCGGGACTCGCGAGGGAGGTTATCGAGCCGGACACCGTGGTGTCCCTTCTCAAGCATCTGGATCAGTCGGCTGCTGGAGGCGTGATACTCCATGGGGTTGAGAGGTGCCATGTCGGCTTCTGGCCCCGGGCGGTGGACGTACGGGTGCAGCGTGTCGTAGGCAACGTCAGGTTGGCTGAACGACGGTTTGGCGCGAGGGCCAACCGCTGGTCTGTCTTCGTGGCAGCCACCGCAGTGCTTTTGAAGGACCGGATACACCTCGTTGGCGAAGTCAAACGGTCGCGGCGGCCCGAACCACGGCGCCAATGGTTCCGGCAAGCGCTGGTCGGCCAAGGTGCGTCTGACCGACAACGTCTCGGCGCGGTTCTCATGGCAACCGGTGCAGGAGACCCGTTCGCCCGGCATGCCGACAAGCCAGCTCCGCATCAGTTGTACCGCGCGGCCTTCGCCGTCGAGCGGTTGGATCGAAATGGGGGTGTTCGCCGGGACGACGAACAAAGACGAGCCGTCCGATTCCACCCTGGCGGTGCCGAGGACGCGTTTCACATCCCAGCCGGCCTGCGTGCCAATTATCTCGAAGCTCGCCTTGCCCAGGTACCCGAAATGGTAGGAGAAAACGCGCAGCGACTTGACCGTGCCATCCGGTATGCCCTTCAGCCCGGGACCGGCATAGATATTGCCGATATGCACCGTGGCGGTCCTCTTGCCAAGGTCGACCCTGTCGGGGATCACGTGGGGGCGTTTTCTTGGCTGCAACGGGACCGGCTCGAATAGCGCCGCTCCCTCTTCCTCGACGACCAGCGTCATGTTGTCGAAAGCGTCCACCAGATAGATGCCCCAGAGGCTCCGGGGCGTCGGCTTCATCGCGACGAGGAAGTATTTGCCGCTCAGCGGATGCGGGTGCGTCATCAACTCCGGCCGCTCCTTGAGATAGACGCCCCTGACGATGTTGTCGCAGACGGTGCCGGCCACCGGTTTGCCGCGGCCCGGCGCCAGCTGCAAGAACCCGGTCTTTTCTGCGGGCAGGATATCCGGGGTGAGGGCGACGTGCTGGCCTTCGACGCCCCACTCTTTCGACGCTGGCCGGTAACGGAACGGATAGCCGCCGGCCAGTCCCGGGTCGAGCAAAGCGAGGCGGCCACAGTCGCCGTAATCATGGTGTCCGCTGATGATCCCGACCAGCATCGTCGGATGATCCGGAACCGGTCGGGCAAAGCGGAACGCCGTTGGGAACCACGAGCCGCTGCCGTGCAACGCAAGTTGCCCGGTGCCGTCTGGGTTCATCGTCATTCGTCGGCGCGCGAAGTAGTGAGGGATGTCACTGTACTCCCAGCGCTGGTAGAGCACGCGCCCGTCGTTGAGAACGGCAGGATCATTACTGTGATCCTGGTCGAATGTGAGCTGCCGGAGTTTTCCTGCCGCGGGCTCCAAAAGATAGAGTGTCGCCACCGGCTGCTGCCCGCCGAGACAGGGGACGCCGTGATAATTCGCTGTCGAGGCCACGATGATCCGTCCGTCGGGCAGATAACAGGCGTCGAAGAAATCCACATCCGGGAACGTTGAATGCGTGATCTGGTGAGGTTCGCCGCCGGTGGATGGGATTTCGTAGACGGCCCATCGGCCCCTATCGTCAATGCTGGAGAACAAGACCCTATTCGCATCGAAATCTAGGCGCACGTCGCGCAGGATGCGCGTCTCCTTCGGCCGATGGAGAGTCTGCAGCGTGGCCTTTCCGCGCAGATCAGCGAGCACCGCGATCTCATTATCCCATCCGGTTCGGCCTGTTATGCTGGCGTGCGACAGGTAGTTGGCGGGGACAAAGCCGTTGCTGTCCCTCGGGCGACGTCGCATCACCAACAATCTGTCGAAATCGAGCAGGGGATTTTCCAGCAGGGCGGTCCGTATCCCGGCGAGCAATTCTTCGACCGGTGGTGCGGTTTCAGGCAGTTCGCCCTTATCGAGCGCCTCTGCGAGCGATTCGTGGATGCGCGCAAACTCGGCCAACGCTCGCCGATGTTTCACCCCGTCGTACCGTCCCGGAAAACTCCGTTCCATGTCTTCGATGGCTAGGCGTACGGCTTGGATGTTGATGCTTTTGAGCGCCGCAACTTTCGCTTGGATCTCCGCCCGATGCTCGGCGATGCGCGCCCGCTCGGCGCGTTCCTCTGGACTGAGGCGCCCGAGAGTCGTTCCCGCGGGGAGTGGGGCGGGCGGTTCAATCCGCAAAGCGCAGATGTGCGGCAGTGGGCCTTCGCGTTGAAGGGTGATCGTGTGCGTGCCACGTTCGATGCGCAACGTGCATTGCTTTTCCCACTTTGCCGACTTCGTCTGCCAGCTGCCGGTCACGTCCGTGAGCCCGGTATGAACTGGTCTTCCGTCGATACTGATCTCGACGGGTCGCGACTTAGCTGCCGCATACAAGGCAGACAGGGTGTAGTCACCGGTGACGGGAAACTCGATCACATACCCCGCCTGATCTGGCGAGCCGCTGCCGTGCCAGATGCAGGGGTGCCCGTCGGCATACGCCTCGCCCGCGAGGCTGATCCGGACGTTGCCTTCGTCGAAGTCGGTTGCCCGGATGGTGAACGCGTCCATCTCACTCGCATGGACCAGGGGCGCTGCGGTCAGTGCGATGGCGAGCAGGAGGAGACGGCGGGTGAGGATGCCCGCGCCGGGCCGGGTCGCGGTCGCGGACGGATTCCGGCGAGGCGACGGCCCAGCGGCGGTCGTTTTCACGTTTTGATCTGCCATCGGGCTCATGAGATCACTGGGTGGCGGGCATGGGGACGAGTTTGCCGACGAGCTGGGCGGCTTGGTGTTCTGGGTCGTATGAGCCGTAGAAGATGGCGTTGAGGTCGATCCATGCGGCGAGGCGGCGGATGTCGTCGTCGGAGAGTCTGACGCCCTCGTGGCCGTCGCCATTGAGAAGGAGCCGCATGAGTCGGCTGCCGCGGGCGCCGTACGCGCCGCCGGGCGGAGTCATCTGTATCTGGTTGCGCTGCACGAAGCGGGGGACGAGAAGTTTCTCGGCAAAGGCGGGGACGAAGCCGCGTTCCTTCCATGAATCGGGTGTTCCGCAGAGGGCGATGTAGGCGCGGTTAAAGCCGGCCTCGGGCTTTCTGGAGAGATCGATGCCCCCGTCTGTCTTTTCGCCGCCGTGGCAGCTCACGCATTTGGCATCCAAGATGGGCTGCACCATCTCGACGAAGCCGAAGGGGCGGCCCCCCAGCTTTCCCGGGTCGATTCGCGATGGCGGGCGGGTGGTGGCCAGAGGTCGTCCGCAGGCGGGGGGAGGCGCCAGCATGCGGTGCTCGTGGCAACCGATGCAAGCGGTCGTCTCGCCGGGCTGGACATAGGTGGATGATCGCATGGTCTGGTATGCCATGCCGCAGGAGTCGAGCGCCTGAAAGAGGATCTGCCTGCCGGCCGGCACCTCGAAGTACGCGGAGCCATCGGCCTCGACGGGCACGGTCCCAATGATTGCGCGACCGTTCTCTTCGCCGGCCACACCCATGCGGGGATTATTGGCGAGCCATGTGGATTTTGGAAAGAGCTGGACGATGCGCAGTTCCTTGATCGTACCGCGCGGGACATCCCCGAGTCCTTGGTAAATATCGGCGACCAGCATGCGACCGACACCGGTCTCGGTGGATGGGCAGGTGGTGGCGATGGCCTTGGCGGGTTGGCCGCTGGGGCGCAGCGGGATTGGGGTGGTGGTGGATATGTCTGGGTCACGGTAGAGCAATTCGCGGTTTCCGGAGGAATCGAGGAGGCAGATGCCAAGAGCATTATCGGGGTTGGGTTCGCGGATGTGCTCGCCCTGGAAGCGGAGCGGGAACGGGCTGTGGGCGACGAGGAAGAGGGATTCCGAGAGTGGCCATGGCGACTGATACCACTCCTTCGGTTTGCCCTCTGCCTCGGGGAAAGGCTCGGGCGTGAGGCGGGTGACGGCGTCGAGGCTGTTGGGATCTATGGTGGGATCGAGGAGGCAGACGGGTCCGCCGGTGATGGAGTGGTGAGCGGACGCGATGAAGACAAGTTTTCGGCTACCGGGGACAGGGCGGGCTTGGAAGGTGCAGTGGGGCTTTGGGGTGGCATTGCCCCACAGGGCCGTGGGGTTGGTGCCGTCGGGGCGCATAGCCCAGAGGTTCTGATGGGTGACGGCATCGCGGTCGATGTAGTCCCAGCGGGCAAAAAGCACCTCTCCTGATGGGGCGATGCATGGGAACCATTCGGAGACGTCGTTGAAGGACAGGGTGCGGATGTGTGAGCCATCGGGTCGCATGCGGTGGAGGGTGTAAGTGTGCCAGCGGTTGGAGTATTCGGGCCCGAAGCAGCGTGAATAGCCTTTGCGCCGAGTGGAGCAGAAGACGATATCGCCGCCCGGGAGGTACTCGGCCATCATGTCGTCATAAGAATCGTCGGTGATCTGGCGCAGACCGGAGCCGTCGATGTTGATCTCGTAGAGGTGGAAATAGCGGTCGCCATCGCCGCGCTCGTTGACGGGCAGCTGGTCGGGTTCGGGGGCGTCAGTGCCACAGGCAACGTGGGCGAACAGGATGCGGCGACCATCCGGCGCGAGGCGGGGCTCGAGCACGCTGCCGGGGGGCAGCTGGGAGCGAAGTATGTCCCGGGTTTCGAGGGAGTGGCCGGGGCTGGTGACGACGAAGAGGCCGCCGCCGGGGCGCTGCCGCCATCCAAAGTATTGGGCGACAAGGTGGCTCCATGAGGGCATGGCGCGCTTGCAGACGAGCAACTCGCCGAAATCAAGGAGCGGGTGGGCGAGCAGGATGCGGCGCTTCAAAATGCGGGCATCCAGCCAGAGGGAGCGGGCGGCGGCGCCCGCGAGCGACCCTGAGCATCGAGCGCTTAATCGGGAGAGTTCCCCGATCGCGGTCTGCCGGGGGGGCGCGCCTGGGGCATCTCCCAGTGAGGCGAGCGCCGCCATTGCGCGGGCGGTCTGGTTGGTCGTGGCCGCGAGATAACGGGAGACCGAGCCATCGATCTGGTCCTGGCGGATCCATTCTTCCTGGACCATGGCCCAGAGGGGCAGCGTGGTTTCGGTGCGCGCGAGGGTCATGTCGAACCATTTGCGGAGCGTGGCCGGTGCATCGCCGGAACGAATGGCGGCTTCCATGGCGATGAGGCCGTTGGCCCAGTCGCCTCGGAATTTGGCGTGCCAGACTGGCGCGGAGCTCTCGGATACCCCCGCGAGGCGGACGGTGCCGTCGGGCATTGGGGCTGCGGAGAGGGCCCATGGAGCGGATGAGTCAAAGGCGACGACGTGGGCCGGGTCGTTGGGGGTGGCTGAGATGATGGCGAACGGGAGGGCGTCCTGCTGGGTGAGGCGAGCGGGAAGAGATTTTTCTGTTAGGCTCAGGTCTGGGCCGAAATAGCGAATGCTGGCCGATGGCGTTGGTTTCAGGGGTTGACCGTCTGGAGCCATTTCGTAATGCCAACCCGAAGCGCCCTGCGTGTGCGCGGCGAAGGCGGCCGAGGCGGTGAAAGCGGTCCCGTCGTCGTACGCGATGGTGGGGTCCCAGCCGGTTGTGTCGCAACCGATGCTGCCGTTTTTCTCGACAACGAAGCGGACCGTGTCGCCCCGTTGGGCGTTTATGGGGAGCTTGTGAGACTTGCCGGTGGCGTCGTCGCCGGCGATCTGGACGCGCCAGATTTCACGGTTGTTGTGGAAGACCCTGGCAACGATTCCGTCGCCGGCGAGGTGTCGTTTGAAAACGCGTCCCGCGATCGTGATGTGTCCATCGCGCGGGCAGGTGAAGCGGCGAACGCTGGCTGTGTTCTGGCCCGGGTGGTGCCAGTCTTTTCCAACGCGGGTCCAATCGGGTCCGGTCCAGAAAGTGGAGCCGTGCCACTCGCGGGTGTCGTACTCAAGTTCGGTTTGGATGGCCGCGTTGGCGCGCGCATCGGGCACCAGCGTGAAGACGAACGACGTGGGAGAGGCGGCGGTCGAAACCTCGCCGAGGAGAGCTGCGAAGACGATGGCGATCGAGATGGTTCTCACAGCCGTTCGGCAATGTACTGGATGTGTTCGCGCATCGCGGAAGATGCCGCACTGGCATCGCGACTTTGGACGGCGGCGTTGATGCGCTCGTGGAATCTCAGGGAGGCCTCGCGGTGCTGGAGCTGGTCGGGGTAGCGATACTGCACCTCGCGCAACAGGTCGGTCAGGGCGGCCATGAAGACGTGGAAGATCGGATTGCCCGCCGCGCGTGCGAGGCACTGGTGGAAAGCGACGTCGGCATCGATGAATGTCGCGCGATCCTCCAAGTGGGCCTTCATCTGTGCGATCTGCTCCTTCAGTTCAGCCAAATGAGCATGGCTCCGGTGCTCGGCTGCGAGCGAGGCGATGACAGGTTCCAGATGAAGACGCGCCTCGATGATCTGCGGCACACCTATGTTGACCTGTGCCTTCAGGAGCGGGGAGAGCAGGCTGAAGACCGAGGCGATATCCAGGTTTTTGACGAAGACGCCCTTGCCGTGGTGCGCCTCCACGATCCCGATGCCTTTCAGGATCGAGAGTGCCTCGCGCAGCGGCAGGCGACTCACGCCAACCATGTCGATCAGTTCGGGTTCCGATGGCAGGCGATCACCACCGACCAGACCTTGTTTCGAGATGTACCGGATGAGGGCGCGGGCGGTGGCTTCGACGAGGGTTTCGCGGCGTTCAAGGCGCAGCGCATGGGTAGCGACAGCACTCATATGATCAGATGATGACATGGGCAAAAGGGGATGTCAAGGGGGGAGGCACCGCCGGGGGGTGCAAATCCACTGGAGCGTAACGCGGGCAATCCTGCCCGCGACGGCGTCCAAGGCACGCGGCGGCAGGCAGGATTGCCTGCCTCACGGCCACGGGAGTTTTCAGGTCAGTAATCCGCGCCGTTGAGGCTGGCGACGACAGAGCGCAGCCAGTTTTCCAGCCCGGCCTGCATGCGGGGGATGCGCTCGCGTTCGGTGTTGGCGAGGTCGTGAGATTCGGTCGGGTCAGCGGCGAGGTTGTAGAGTTCATATTTGACGGGGCCGTTTTTCTCTTGGATGCGGTGGAGTTTCCAAGGGTTATCGAGCCAGGCGGCGTGGCCCGGAAACGAGTCAGTGGGGTAGTCGGTGCGGAGTTGGGCGGCGGGGATGGGTTCGGCCTCCGCGGCTGGGCGGACCTTTCCTGAGGCCTGCTCTTGGGCGAGGGTCTCGAGGAGTTCCGTGCTTTTTGTTTGGAGGCCGCGGATGGGGTAATCCCAGAAACCCATGGGGCTGGGGCGGGAGGCCATGGTGCCATCGATGAGTGAGGCGAGGCTGATGCCGTCGAGGGGCGGGCGCGCGGGGACTTTCGCGCCGGCCAGTTCCAGAAGGGTTGGGAAGATATCGACGGTGCCGCATGGGACGTCGCACGCGCGGGGCTGGCGGATTCGCACGGGCCACTCCATGAGGGCGGGCACCCGGAGGCCGCCCTCCCAGATGCTGCCTTTCTTGCCGCGGAGGCCGCCGGTGGAGCCCTCTTGGATTGCGCCGTTATCGGAGCAGTACCACAGGAGGGTGTTCTGGGCGATGCCCGCGTCGCGGAGACCGCTGCGGAGCTTGCCCATGGCGCGGTCCATGGCGGTGATCTCGGCCAGGAAAGGCCGCATTTTTTCGGGTTGATCCTTATAGAGCGCGAGGTCCGCTTCGGTGCCGATGTGCGGTGAGTGGGGCGAACCAAACCAGACCACGGCGAGGAAGGGGCGCCCGGCCCTGGCGGCACCACGGATGAATTCGAGCGCGGCATCGACGATGACCTCGGAGCCTTCGCCGGAGGTGTGGATCGACTTGCCCTCGCGGGCCATCCAGGGGTCGACGTCAAAGAAGTTGGGGCTGGAGAACCATGTGTCGAAACCGCTCTGGCCGGGGCATGTGGGGCTGTCGGGCCGGAGGGAGCCCAGATGCCATTTGCCGAAATGTCCCGTCGTGTAACCGGCGCGCCTGAGGGCTTCGGCGACAGTGACCTCCTGAGGCCGGAGCGTGTAGCCCCACTTGAAGCAGCCGTATCGGTTTGGCGTGCGGCCCGTCATCACGCTGCCTCGGGTGGGCGAGCAGACGGGCGCGGCGGCGTAGAAGCGGTCGAGGCGGAGCCCTTCGCGCGACAGGCTGTCAAAGTTTGGGGTGTGGAGGGTGGGATGGCCGCAGTAGGCCATGTCGCCGGCGCCCTGATCGTCGGCCATCGCGAGGACGAAATTCGGGATTTGTGCGGAGGTTGCGGTGCAGCAGGCGGCGAGAAGGAGCAGGAGTATCCTCATGGCGACCCAGTATCGGGCCACTGCGGGGCGCACCGCGAACATTATCTTTGGGCGGGACGGTGAGATGCCCAACGGCGGGAGATGGCCGGACTCAGGGGCGCCGCCGGGGGGAAAATGAGACGCAGGAGCGCGCTTGCGCGCGATTCGCGTATGGGGTCGCCTGCAAGCAGGCTCCTACGATTCGGCATGTGAATTCTCGGGCCAGGTCACGTGTCGAAGTCTTCGACGCGCAGCGCGACCGATTCGCCCTGATTGACGGGCAGCCGGGAGATCTCAGCGAGGGCATCGCGGAGATACTGTTCCCGGGCCCGGTAGAGCAGCATCACGAGGGGCACGACCGCCCCGGGATGTTCCTTCGGCTGAAAGACCGAGGCGATGCTTATCTGGTGCTTGCCGAAGACGTCTGCGATCTGGGCGAGGACGCCGGGCCTGTCGGCGACCGAGAACCGGACGTAGTAGCGGCTGCGGGTTTCCCCGTAGGGACGAAACCGATTGTAGAGGCCGTGGATTCCGCAGGCGGGCAAGTGATAGCCCTGGGCGAGGGCCGAGGATGCCTCTGCGATATCGCTGATGACCGCGCTGGCGGTGGCATCCGGGCCGGCACCGCGCCCATAAAAAAGCGTGTCGCCCACGACGTCGCCTCGCACGGCCAGGGCGTTGAAGACTCCGCCCACGGATGCCATGACATTGGTGGAGGGGATCAGCGTGGGGCCGACATGCACCTCCACCGCCCCGTCTTCGTCGCAGCGGACGACCGCGAGGTGCTTGATCGTATAGCCGAGGACCTTGGCGAAGTGGAGATCCTCGGGCGTCACGGCGTCGATGCCGCGGGTGTGGACGTCCGAGGGTCGGATCCAGAAACCATAGGCGAGTGCCGCCAAGATGCAGGCCTTGTGCATCGCATCGAAGCCACCGACGTCGAGGGTGGGATCCGCCTCGGCAAAGCCCTGCCGCTGTGCCTCGGCCAGCGCCTCCGCATATGGTTGGCCGGATTGGGTCATGGAGGACAGGATGAAATTGCAGGTCCCGTTGACGATGCCATGGATGCTGATGATGCGGTTCGCGACGAGGCCCTCTCGGAGGGCCTTGAGGATGGGGATGCCCCCGGCGACGCTTGCCTCGAAGCAGAGAGGCAGGCGATTCTGGGTTGCGAGGCCAACGAGGGGTTCTGCGGCCTCCGCGAGGAGGGCCTTGTTTGCGGTGACGACCCCTTTGCCCTGGCGCAGCGCAAGGTCGATGAACTGGCGGGCGATGCCGGTGCCGCCCATGAGTTCCACGACGATCTTGAGCGAGGGGTCGCGGGCGAGCTCCAGGGGGTCCACGGTCAGCCTGGATGAGTCGATGCCGAGGGCCGAGCATCTTGCGGGGTCGCGCTCTGCGACGCGGGCGACCTCGATCCGGAAGCCGGTGCGCTCCGCGATGAGATCGGCGTTGGCCCAGAGGTGTTTGACGACCCCGGAACCGACGACACCCAAGCCTGCGATGCCGATGCGGATGGTTTGCATATCGAAAATTCCAATAAACCCGAGGCCCGGCCGCCTGTAAAGATCCGAGTTGGGGCTTGTCAATGGGCCAAGAAGGCCAGATATTAGAGGGTCATGCAGCGCATCTTGGGGACAGCTCTGGTGTGCACTGGGCTGCTGGGCTACTTCTCGGCCCAGGGGGCCCTGGTGTGGCGTCCCGGCGAAGGGTGGGTCAATGAGGACGCGACGGAAGAGGGCCCGGTCGCGGCGAACTCCCGAGATCAACTGGAGGCCGGCAAGAGGCTCGAAGAGTCCAAGGACTGGAAGCAGGCCAAGACGATGTATCTGGCCCTGGTGCGGAAGTGGCCGTTCTCATTCAACTCTGGCGAGGCCCAGTACCGGATCGGGTGGTGTTCCGAGCAACAGGGGGATTTTTCGCGGGCGTTTAAGGACTACCAGAAGTGCGTCGAGAAGTATCCGGCGAGCGAGTACTTTGAGAAGGCGCTGGAGAGGCAGTACCAGATCGCGAATCTATTCCTGATGGGCGAGCCCCAGCGCATCTGGAAGATGCCGCTCCTGCCGTCCTGGGAGCAGACGGCGAAGATGTACGACCAGATAATCAAGAATGCGCCCTACGGCCGATATGCGGCAGAGTCGCAGTTCAAGATTGGGCTGTGCAATGAGAAGACCAAGAAATGGAGCGAGGCGATCACGGCTTACAAAACGGTGCTCGACCGTTTTCCGGGCCACGACATCGCGGATGACGCGCTTTATCAGATCGGGTACGTGTGGTTTCAGGCGGCCGAGCGGCCGGATTACGATCAGGGGGCTGCCGAGAAGGCGATCCAGGCATTCACGGAGTTCATAGCGCGTTTTCCGAACAGCGACAAAGTCGCGCAGGCGAAGGAGAATCTGGCGATCGTGCACGGGCGCCTAACGCAGGGGTCGTTCAACATTGCGAAGTTCTACGAGACGCAGAAGAAGCCTGACGCGGCCGTGATTTACTATCGGGATGTGGTGCAGAAAGCGCCGGATTCTGAAATGGCCAAGATCGCGCTGAAGCGGATCGAGGAGTTGACGCCCATGACCGAGTCTGGACCCCCAATGCCGAAGGATTTGGCGCGCCATCAGGAACGGGCGGCGGAGGCCATGGCGCGTGAGCGGGGAAAGTCGGCGCAGGCCATGGATGAGGCGGTGCCGGACGGGCCCGAGTTTGCCGGGATCAAGCCGCGCATGGACGACGCCGAGCCGTTGCCGCAAGCGGAGGCGGTCTCGGCGCCTGCGGTCGAGCGGGCGAATAGGCCACTGGCGCCCGATGTGGCACTGCGGAAGCCGGTGCCGGCGCCGGCCGCGCCGTCTGCGGATGACGAGATGATCGGGCCGGTCCTGCCGGAGCCTGCGGTGCAGTAGACCGAGTCACGTCCGGAAGATTTTTATGAGCAAGAGCATAATTGTGGCATGTGTTGCGGCGGTTGCGGTGGGTGGTTGCGCCTATCGGCTTGGAAGCATCGCGGGCGAGGAATTGCGAGGGGTCAGGACGATATACGTGCCGGTCGTCAAGAACGAGACATACGAGCCGAGCATTTCGGTCATGGTCACGGATGCGATCATCCAGAACCTGCATCGGGACGGGACCCTGCGCGTGGTCCGCGAACCGAATGCCGATGCCACGCTCGACGTGAAACTGATTGAGTTCGAGCGGCGCCCTCAGCGCTCTTCGAGGCGCGACACGAGGCAGGTGGCGGAATACCGTGTCGAACTGAAGGGCGAGGCCACGTTGAAGAAGCGCGGCGACGCGGAGGCGATTTTCAAGGGCGAGGAATTCACGGGCGAGACGGAGTTCTTCATCGGCCAGGATTTGCAGGAGGCAGAGCGGCAGGCGATGGGTCTCTTGGCAGAAGATCTGGCGCGCAAGATCGTGTCCAAGATCACCGAGGGATGGTAAGGGCTGGCGGCTCGCCCGCGGTGGCGTCCGGCCGCGCTGGCGGATGAGCTTTCTTGCGATCCGCTGGATCGCCGATCTGGGATGGCTATGCGGCGCTGCGTCCCCAGTATGCGTCGCCCATGGGGGGGGGCTCCGCTTCCTCGGGAAACGTGTCTTCGTCGATCATGGACCGGGTGGGTTTTCTGGCGGTGCCCGAGGCGGCTGCCGGGACGGTCGTTGGTTCCCAGCCGAGTTCGACAAATGCCCGGTGGACGAAGCGTGCTGACACGAGGCCAAAATGGAGGCTGTCGTCGGGTTGAAGGACGACGTCGCAGATGCGGTGGGACATCAGCCAGGTGCCGTTTCGGGAACCGAGGTCCCTGAGGATGACGCCGAAATCGCGGACTTCGAGTCGCGCATGGTAGCGCGAGATCGAGGGGTCTGCGATAACGATGTCGTTATCCAAGGAGCGGCCTATCTTGAGCAACTCGCGTTCGAGGGGGAAGTGTCTCGCGGTCTGGTAGCCGGCAAATACCTGGAGCGCCGGGGTCACCGATTCGCCATCGCGTGGGGTCTCGTGGCTAGCCTCGTCGGCCCTGCGGGCGGCTTCTATGAGCAATGCGATGGAGGGTTGGTCGATGGTCCGGTAGGGGTGACGATAACCGTGTGTGTACGTGGTGGCGGTCTTCGGCAACCGCAGCAGCGAGAATACCGCCTCGGAACCCCGGCGCTCCCCATGCACGGCATCGATGATCTGGCCATCCTCGAAAAACAAATAGGACGGTTGACCTTCCGTCTTGATTTCCAAGTATCCGGTTTTGTTGGCGTTGGATAGGGTTTGTACCTCATCCATCAGGGTGAAAAGATCCCCATAGTAGATCGTGCCCTCGGCTGCGAAGGTTGGATTCACGCTTCCCGGCCGATAATATCGCCCGTCCGCGGCGATTCTTCAATGGTATATCGGCCATTCAGGCGTGTTATCGGAGCCTGCTTTGGCGCCCCAATGTGGGTGGGGGGCTTGGGTTGGCCCACTGATGTCGTCGGAATGAACTCTGGGGCAGATGGTTCCGCCGATTGCTGGACAGGGAGGCACATGGGGTGGGACACACGGGTCAGGGAAGACGGATGCCGCTGCGGCGGCCCTGCGCGTGGGTTGTGCGTTGGTCCAGGGACTTTGTGGCCCTTGGGGTCAACAGCCGCGATGGTTGGAGGCGGCTGGGCGGCGGATCAGGCGGAGGCTGCCTCGGCGGTCTTGAGGAGCTTGGTGAGGCGGGAGATCTTCCGCCGGGCCTTGTTCCGATGGACCGCCGGGGTCTTCGCCGCCTTGCCCAGGACAGAATTCACCGTGGGCAGGAGGGCCCGGGCCTCATCGAGCTTCTTTTCGCCGATGAGTTGGCGATACTGTTTCTCAATGTCTTTGACGCGACTCTTGACCCGTCGGTTGCGTTGGCGCCGCTTCTCCGAAGAGCGGGCGCGTTTTGCTGCTGAAAGCGTATTGGCCATGATTACAATTGGTGAGGGGCGAAGGTAGTGGCGACAGCACAAAAGGCAAGCGCCAAATGGTTGAAATGGTGCGTGGCCGTGGCATTGCTCCTGCCGCTTTGCGCGGTCTGGACTTTAGCCGCATGGCGCCTGGGGCGGGTCATGCTAATGGGGGGGGAGACGACCCGGAACCCTTTGCTTTTGAGTTTCGCGGGTGGGGCGTTGGCGTGGTGGATCTGTTTCACCGCCGGGATCAAGCCTGTCCGGCTCTATGTTCTGGGCCATGAGCTGACGCACGCCATCTGGGCGTGGCTTTTCTGGGGTCGCGTGACGGCGCTGAAGGTGGGCCTCGAGGGAGGGTACGTCCGGACCGATCGCGTGAACTTCTGGATCTCGCTGGCGCCATATTTCTTTCCTTTGTACAGCGTGCTGGCGGTGTGGCTGTGGTGGCTGGCGGGGTTCTGGGTGAATCTGGGGGGACAGCTGTGGGTCCTGTTGGCGGTGCTGGGGTTGACGTGGGGTTTTCACATTTCTTTCACGGTGATGATGCTTGGCCGCGTTCAACCCGACATTTCGGGGGAGGGATGGCTTTTTTCACTTTCGTTGATCTATCTGATGAATCTCATTCCGCTGGTGTTGCTGCTGGTTTTTGTGAGCCCCGAATTGCGGGCGCACGATTTGGGCCGCGCGCTGGTGTGGGCGGCAGGCTGGCTGCGTCACGCGGCGATTCAAGGGGCTGCGCTGGCACGGGACGTGCTCCGGTGATTTGCCCTTTTCCGCGGCATTGGGGCCTACGATCGGCCGGTCGGACTTTCCAAAGTCGGACAGGCTGCTAGAAAGGCGATTCCTGCGCGCGCCGCTTGGCGGTGCGAGGAGCGAGACAAATTGATATGAATCCGGTGATCAGAGAATTGGAGACTGCCCTCAAGCGCGCGATGGCGGGTGCGGGCCTGGAGAGTGTCGAAGGGCGCTGGGATTTCCGGCCGTGCGCGGATGCCCGGCACGGCGACTATCAGGCCAATCCGGCGATGGTGCTGGCCAAGGAGGTCGGACGCAATCCGCGCGAGATCGCAAATGACGTGGCGAACCGGTGGGGGGCGGGCGCACTTGCGGGGGTGGGGGTTGCGGGGCCGGGCTTTCTCAACTTCAAGCTGACGGAAGAGGCCCTGGTGCGGGGTCTGGAGGGGCGGCAGGCGGGGCGGTTCATCGAGGCGGTCGAGCGGCCGAAGACCATCGTCGTGGATTTCAGCGCCCCGAACGTGGCGAAGTCCATGCACGTGGGACACATAAGATCGACGGTGCTGGGCGATTCCCTGCAGCGGGTGGCCCGATACATCGGGCACCGCGTGATCAGCGACAATCATATCGGGGACTGGGGCACGCAATTCGGCAAGCTGATCGTGGGGCTGCGGCGGTTTGGCTCGGACGAGGCGCTGTTGGCGGACCCCATCGGCGAGATGGAGCGGCTTTATAAGCTGACGCACGAGGCCTCGCAATCCGATCCCGAGGTCCAGGAGGCGGCCCGGCAGGAACTGAAGAAGCTCCAGGATGGCGATCCGGCGAATCTGGCGCTCTGGCGGCGTCTCCGCGAGCTGAGCCAATCGGCTTTTGAGAGGATCTACGCGCGGCTCGGGGTGCACTTTGATGAATCCCTCGGGGAGAGTTTCTACAATCCGATGCTCCGGGGTGTGGTTGAGGAACTCGTGGCGCGCGGCGTGGCCCGGGAGAGCGAGGGCGCCATATGCGTGTTTTTCGATGAGGCCGGATTGAAGGACAAGCCATTCCTCATCCGCAAGAGCGATGGCGCGGCGCTATATTCCACGACGGATCTGGCGACCGTCAAACACCGGGTGGAGGCCTTTCGTCCCGACGAGATCTGGTATGTCGTGGACATGCGCCAGAGCCTGCACTTCCAGCAGCTTTTCGCCACGGTGAGGCACTGGGGGCTCGGGGTTGAAATGAGGCACGTGGGTTTCGGGTCGATACTGGGCGCGGACAAGAGACCCCTGAAGACGCGCGAGGGGGATCCCGTGAAATTGGATGCCCTGTTGGATGAGGCCGTGGTCAGGGCGAGGGCGATCGTGGACGAGCGCCGGGGCGATCTGGGCGAGGAGGAGCGCCGGGACATTGCCGAAGCGCTGGGCATCGGTTCGGTGAAATATGCAGACCTGGTGCAGAACAGGCATCTGGACTACGTGTTCGAGTGGGACAGGCTGCTATCGTTCGACGGGAACACCGCCCCCTACGTCCTCAACGCCTATGTCAGGATCCGGTCGATCTTCAGGAAATCGGGTGATCCGGAAGATGCCGAGTATCGGCTGGGGCCGCCGTCACATCCGAGGGAACGGGACCTCATGATGCGATTGCTGCAGTGGGAGGATGTGGTCGCCCAGGTGGCCTCGGAGCAGCGCCCCCATCATCTCTGTTTCTATCTGTTTGGGCTGGCGGGGTGTTTCCACGCCTTTTTTGAGGATTGTCCCGTGCTGAAAGCGGATGCCGTGCTGCGATCGCACCGCCTGGCGCTTTGCCGGGCGACGGCCGGGACGCTGCGGGCCGGATGCGAGCTGTTGGGCTTGAAGACGGTGGAACGGATGTGATGGGAGGGATCGCGGGTCCATCCGGTGACTGGGGCGAGCCCGTCGATAGGGCCGTACTCTGTTTCATTATCCGATCCGGCGAGATCCTTCTGATCGAGAAGAAACGTGGCCTGGGGTCTGGCAAGGTGAATGGGCCTGGGGGCAGGATCGAGGCCGGGGAAACTCCAGAGGCGGCCGCGGTGCGCGAGACTCGGGAGGAGGTTGGCGTGACTCCGTTGGGGCTCGTCCGCCTGGGGACCCTATGGTTCCGGTTTGCCGATGGCTACTCGCTTCACTGCGCGGTGTTTCGCGCATCGGGCCTTGAGGGAGAACCCATCGAGACCGGCGAGGCAAAACCATTTTGGGTTCCTCTGAGCGACGTCCCATTTGACCGCATGTGGGCGGATGACGAGCACTGGCTCGGTCATCTTATCCAGGGAAGGAGTTTCGAGGGCTGGTTCGATTTCGATGGCGAGCGGATGCTGGAAGGGCGGGTTGCTGTCGGAAACGGATGACTCGAAAATTTCGTTTGCTCGCAAGAGCGGCGCGGTCGCGCGCCGCACCAAGAGCCTTCGTCCGAAAGGCGGCGATCTCCTGGGAACATGTTGGCACTATCGGGGATGAAAGTCGGGTCGTAGGGCGTCTGTGTCAGACGCCACCCTGTACGACGCTGCCGTCTCACAGAGACGGCCTACGAGATTCGCAATTTTCGAGCTAGGCGACCCGCCCACATCGGTGGAGCGGGGTGTTGTGTTCCCCATGGTGCCGGGCGATCACATGCTCTCGTCGCGGTGCTTGTTCTTCTTGGCGATGCGCTGGAGGTCCTGGAACTCTTGGGGCGAGATGCCCGATGGCACGACGAGCTGGCCGTTGGGGAGGGTGGCGTCCACGGTGGGCGCGAAAACGGGTCGGCCATTGACGACGACGAGCATGCGGCGGCCCCGGTTTGCCTCCGTGAGGAACATGAGCACGCGTTTGCCATGGTCGTCGAAGCGCAACAGCACGGCCCCGGGGGTCCCGGGGAAGGCTTCGACGGCAAGGAGGTGTTTCTCCCAGAGCTCGGGGAATTTGCCCACGGCGATTTCGATCTTGGGGTTCTGCAGCTGATACATGATTCGCTGTTTCTCGGGCAGGTTCGGGCTAACCTCGAAGTGAATCCTGAGGGACGCTTTTGGGCGCCCACCGATCGCCAGGGACAGGTCGGGTGACAGGACTGTGACAGCGCCGAAGAGTGCGATGAGGCTGGCCCGCATGACGGGTGGGCGCAGCGACCGAGATGTGGCGCCTACGCCAGACTGGGTATCAACTTTAGCCATGCGAGCAGTCTGGCGCGGGTCCGGGTGTCGGCAATCGGAAAAACTGGGGGCTTTCCGCGAGTTGATCCGGCGGGAGATGCGTCTACAATGCCGCAATGAGATGCTTGTTACCCATGACCCTGATCTGTGCGCTTTGGCCATGGCACGGGGCGCTGGCGATCGACGTGGATCCGAGCAAGAAGACGGTGCCCAAGAAGTTCTTTGATCCGGGGGGCGGCAAGGGCTTCAACCTATTCGCCGGCGATCCCAAGCGCATCGAGAGGGCCAACGCGATCCGGAAGGAGGACTTCGAGATTTCGATGACCTTCCAGCCGGACCAATTGGCGGTCCCGGCCAGTAGCAACGAGGCGATGCCCCAGATTCGCGCCGGGCTGGTGGTGCGCAATATATCGAAGCGGCCGAAGACGCTCACGTTCCCCAATTCCCAGCGGGTTGATGTGGTGGCGCGATCCGCTGATGGGCGGGAGATCTATCGCTGGGCGGCCGACAAACAGTTTGTCGAGTCGGTGGGCACATCCATCGTAATGCCGGGAGAAAAGGTGGCATTCCTGGTGGACATACCCCTGTCCGCATGGGGCGAAAGGCACCCGAAGCCGGGGCAGACCATCGCCTTTTTGGGAGTCTTGGCGAACTATCCAGAATTCTCGGCGACGACAAATGTCGTCTTTGCGGAGGGTGCCGGGATGCCGCCACCGACGCCGGCGATTGCGTCTGGAACAGAGGCGCCATCGCCCGCGGGGCTCCCATCACTTGCGCCCGTGGGGCCAGTGACGCCGTCGCTACCGATCCCGGAGATGCCCGGGCAATCCGCGGGGTTTGGGTTAACGCCCGGTGGAGATGCCATGCCTGGATTTTCCCTGGGTTCTGGCAGCGGGCCCGACGGTGGGCATGCCCCCGGAACCTCCGGTGCTCCCGCCGATCCCTTGCCCAGGCAGTGATCCCTCCTGCGGCTTGGCCTCGGCCGTTGGCTCAAGAGAAGAGCCGGGCTTGTTGAGCAGTTTCTTGACGTCGTCAACGGACAGGGCATTGGGCTGCGTGAGGGTCCGATCGACGGTCGTTTGCAGGTCTTTCACCGACTTGCCCTGATAGGCTTTGGTGGCCGTGTCGGTGTCGAGGCCGCGCGCCGTTTGGCCGCTGAACTTGCTCGTCTCGGCCGGATAGTTCTTCTGCAGTTTGGACATGTCGCCGGTGCGCGCGGGTTTGAAGCCCTTGCCGGCATAGGGACTGGATTTGAGAGGCATGGGGTCGGTGGCGGGGAGTCGTGCTGCGTGCTCTTTCAGTCCCGTGGCCTCGGGCGAAGACCATTGCTTCACCTTAAACGATTTCATCTTCACGTCGCCATCGGCCAGGCGCGCGCTGCGCCCCGCCATCTTTGAGGCAGTTCCCGTGAACGACTTGCCGGCGAGATTGGAGACCTTGTTGGTTTCCAAGTTGGGATTCCAGCTGGGGTCCGCGTACTTGCTGATCCCCTGGGCGGTGGCCACCCACGGGACAAGCGCGATCGCCAGGGCGACCGGTGCCAGGGCATGGGTGGAACCGAACATCGACCAACTATAGGCCCAAGGCGCCGAGATTACCAATCGGGAAACGGCCGAGGCTATGATCGCGCGAGCAGGTCCCTGACGGCATCGAGGGCTCCTGCGATGGGGACGAGCGTTTTCTCCTTTGCGGTCCTGGCCTTGATTTCGACGCCGCCGGCCTTCCACGATCTCTCGCCGATGGTGATGCGGACGGGGATGCCGATGAGGTCCGCGTCCTTGAATTTGACACCGGGTCTCTCGGGGCGGTCGTCGAGGAGGGTGTCGAAGTTGGCGGCTTCAAGGAGGTCGTGGAGTTCCTCGGCATGGTGGGCGAGCGAGGCATCGACCAGGGTGATCAGGACATGGAAGGGTGCGACGGCGGCCGGCCAGATGATGCCGTCGGCGTCGTGGTGCTGCTCGATGATGGCCTGGAGCGTGCGCGTGACGCCGATGCCATAGCAGCCCATGAACATCGGATGGCTCTTGCCGTGCTCGTCGAGGAATTGGGCGCCGAGGGCCTCTGAGTATTTCGTGCCCAGCTTGAAGACGTGTCCCACCTCGATCGCGCGGCGCACACGGAGGGGTTTGCCGTCGATCGACGGCTCGCCATCGCGGACCTCCCTCAACGGGCGAAACTCGTCAACGGCGATGTCGCGCGCGAGGCTGACGTTGCGGAAGTGGAAGCCGTCCTCGTTGGCACCCGTGACCATGCCCTCCTGGCCCTCGATGTCTGCGTCGGCGTAGACCCGGGAGATGGCCGGTTTGATCTTGCCGACCCCGCCGAGGCTTCCGGGATGCGCGCCGAGCGCCGCGAAAATCTCCTCTGGCGTGGCGGGGCGAAATTCGGCGAATCCGAGGGTCGCGACTTTGGCCTCGCTGAGCTGATGGTCGCCGCGGACCAGGAACATGCAGGGCTTGCTGTCGCAGAGGTACACCAGTGTCTTGATCTGATCGCGGGCCGCGACACCATGTGAGCGATCGAGGTCCTCGATGGTCGTGACGCCGGGCGTGGCGAATTTCTCCGGTGCGGGCGTTGTTGCCGTTGGCCGGGCGCGGGGTTCGGGGCGGGCCACGGCTTTCTCGATAGTCGCGGCGTATGAGCCATCCTCGGTGAAGACGATCTCGCTCTCGCCGATCTCGCACGGGACCGAGAATTCATGGGAGAAACTGCCGCCCATGACCCCGGTATCCGCTTCGACGATCATCGTGGTCAGGCCGGCGCGCGCAAATATGCGGCGGTAGGCCTCGTACATGGCGCGGTACGAGTCATCGGCGGCGGATTCCGAGACATCGAAGGAATAGGCGTCCTTCATCACGAATTCCCTGGCGCGCATCAGGCCGAAGCGGGGGCGGATCTCGTCGCGGAATTTCGTCTGGATCTGGTAGATGGTGCGGGGGAGTTGCCGGTAGGAGCTGACGGTGGCGGCCATGAGGTCAGTGACGACCTCCTCGTGGGTCGGGCCGAGGAACATGTCGCCCTCGGCCTTGCGGCCGGCGCTGCTGGCGCGGAACATGACGGCCTGGGCCGCCTCGAAGCGTGGCCCCTTGCGCCAGAGTTCCCCCGGTTGGAGCGCGGGCATCAGCACTTCGATGGCCCGCGCGGCATCCATCTCTTCGCGGACGATCCGTTCCAGTTTTCTGAGGGATCGCAGGCCGAGGGGAAGGAAGGTGTAAACGCCACCGGCGAGACGGCGGGCGAGGCCGGCCCGCAGCAACAGCCTGTGGCTGGCGATCTCCGCGTCGGCCGGGGCCTCGCGGAGTGTGGGTATGAGCGTCTGGCTCCAGCGCATAGGCGGACGAGGGTACGGGCCGCGCCCCGCGCGACAAGGCGAAACGCGATCTCGCCCATGTGGTCGCGGCGCTCCCCGCGTGGCGGCGACCCGCCGTTGGAGACGGTCCTGGCTCGAGAATTCAGATGCCGGGCAGTAGGAGCCTGCTTGCAGGCGATTCCATGCGCGGATCGCGCGCAAGCGCGCTCCCACGTCCCATTTTCATCCCCGGTGGTGCCCCGCGATGGTGGGGCGGACTCGATGGTCCGCCCCGCCCGCGCGCCCGTCACATCGTCTGGCTGCCGACGTTCTTGATGACCTCGATAAGGGGCATGAACAGGGCGACGACGATGGTGCCGACGATGACCGCCAGGAATACGATCAGCAGCGGTTCAAGCATCGAGGTCAAGCCCGCGACGGCGTTGTCCACCTCGTCATCGTAGACGTCGGAGACCTTGATGAGCATGTCGGGGAGTCGGCCGGTTTCTTCGCCGACGTCGATCATGCTGATGACCATGGGGGGGAAGACGCCGGAGGCCTCGAGCGGCGCGACGACGCTCTCGCCCTCCTTGACGGCGTCGTGAACCTTGGCGATGGCGTCGGAGAGGACGATGTTGCCGGCGGTCTCCTTGGTGATGTTGAGGGCCTGGAGGATTGGGACGCCGCTGGTGATCAGCGTGCCGAGGGTCCTGCTGAATCTCGCGATCGCCGAGAGCCTGACCAGGGGGCCGATCAGCGGCATGCGCAGCTTGGCCCGGTCGATGTACTCCGCGCCCTTCTGGGTCATGGACAGGAGCTTGAATCCCACGATGATGACCGCCAGGACCGCGGCGATGCCGATGAAGTTCGTCTTGATCATGTGGCTCACGTCGATGACGAACTGCGTGAGCGCGGGCAGGGGTTTGCCGCCGAGCATGTCGCTGAAGATCTGCTGGAATCGGGGGACGATGAACGTGAGCAGGAACACGAGAATGAGCATCGACAAGACGAGGACGACCAGGGGGTACACCATCGCCGAGGTGATGCGGTTTTTGAGCTTCTGTGCCTTCTCCTGGAATTCGGCCAGTCGGGTGAGGACGACCTCGAGGACGCCGCCGACCTCACCGGCCTTGACCATGTTGACGTAGAGCCGGTTGAAGAGGAGGGGGTGAGACGCCATTGCCTCGGAAAAGGTCGAGCCGCCCTCGACGGACTCGGCCATCGTGTGGATGGCGCCGCGCAGGGCAACGTTCTTCTCCTGTTTTTCGAGGGTGCCCAGGCCGCGGAGCAGGGGAAGGCCCGCGTCGATGAGCGTCGCGAGCTGACGGGTGAAGACCGTCAGCGTGCGGCTGGGCACCCGGCGGCCGCCCTTGAACAGGGGGCGGGCCTGTTTCTTGGGTCCCGCGGCGGCCGCGGCGTCGAGGCCCGTCTGTTCGACGATGCGCGTGGGGAAAGCGCCGTATTGCTGTTTGATGACGGCGGCGGCCTGATTTTGGTCGGGGGCCTCGACCGAACCGTTGATCTCTTGGCCCTGGGGGTTGATGGCGGTGAAGGTATATAGTGGCATAGGCGTCAGGTGTATTTGATCACTTCCTCGATGGTGGTTATCCCGTCAAAAACGCAGCGAAGGCCGTCCTCGCGGAGGGTTTGCATGCCCAGTTCGATCCCCTTTTGTCGGATGACGACCGTGGGGGCCTTCTGGTTGATAAGGTCGCGGAGGGGGTCCGTGATGTCGAGCAGTTCAAAGATGCCCTTGCGGCCACGATATCCGGTGTGGTTGCACTTCGCGCAGCCGCGGCCGTAGTAGAACATCTTCTCCCCGACGTCGTGCGCGGAGAATCCCGCGCTGTTGAGCACGGGCTCGTCGGGTTCATAGGACGTGCGGCAGTCGGTGCAGATCGTGCGGATCAGCCGCTGGCTGAGGACCGCCTCGAGGGTGGCGGAGATGTAGAAGGGTTCGACGCCCATGTCGATCAGGCGGGTGACCGCGCCGGGCGCATCGATCGTGTGGAGGGTGGTAAGCACGAGGTGGCCGGTGAGGGAGGCCTGGACGGCGATCTGTGCGGTCTCGAAGTCGCGGGTCTCGCCGATCATGATGCGGTCGGGGTCCTGTCGCAGGAAGGCGCGCAGGGCGCGCGCGAACGTGAGGCCGATCCCCTCTTGGACGGCGACTTGCTGGATGCCCTCGATGTCGTACTCGACCGGATCCTCGATGGTGAGGATCTTGGTGCCGATCCAGTTGATGCGGTTGAGGCAGGCGTAGAGGGTGGTGGTTTTGCCCGAGCCGGTGGGCCCGGTGACGATGAAGATGCCGTTGGGTTTTTCGATCGTCTGTACGATGTACTCGAAGACCTTGGGCGGGAGGCCCAGCACCTCGAGGTCGAGGTTGACCGTGCTGCGGTCCAAGACGCGCAGCACGACGCTCTCGCCAAACTGGGTGGGGAGCGTGGAAATGCGCAGATCCACGGGCTTGCCCCCGAAGACGGCCTGGACGCGGCCGTCCTGCGGCAGCCTGCGCTCGGCGATGTTGAGGCCGGACATGACTTTGACGCGCGATGTGATGGTGGTTGCCAGGGAGCGCGGGGGCGGCGACATCTCGTAGAGCGCGCCGTCGACCCGGTACCGGATCTTGAAGTCATTCTCGAAGGGCTCGAAGTGAATGTCGCTGGCGCGCGCCTTGATGGCCTGCTCGAGGATGGTGCTGACGAATTTGATGATGGGGGCGGCGTGTGCGGCCTCCTCGTCGCTGGCACCGGGGACGAGGTCGCGGCGCAACTGGGCGAGCAGTTCGTCGGTGGAGATCGTCTCGCTGCCGTAGTACCGGTTGAGGCGGTCGGTGACCTGGGAGATTGGCGCGACGGCGACGTGGATCTCCTTGTTGGTGATGAATTGGAGGTCGTCGCGAGTCTGGGGATTGAGGGGGTCGAGCAGGACGACCGTGATGGTGTTGCCGTCGAAGGCGATGGGCAGGGCGTCGTGGAAGCGGGCGCTCTTGGACGGAACGGAGCTGAGCACGTCGGGGGTCAGCTCGACATCGTCGAGGTCGTAGAAGTCGGTGGCCAGCGCGCTTGCGACGAACTGGGCCAGGCGGTGCTCGTCGAACACGCCGAAATCCTGGAGGATCCCCTCGATGGGTTTGCCGGAGCGCTGCTGCTCGTCGATGAGGTCGCTGGCCTGGGCCTTTGTGAGCTGGCCGTGTTGCTCGAGGAGGGGGAGGAGAGTTGAGGCTTCCATCGGTCGTTCCGGGGCGTTGCGGCGTTCAGTTCTCGTCCTGCATGGTGGCGGTGACGACCTCGGTGACGGAGGTCATGCCGGCGACGACCTTGCGGATGCCGTCCTCGCGGAGGGTGCGCATGCCGAGCTGGCGGGCTTTGGTGCGGATGGCGTTGGCGGGCGCGCCGTCGTTGATGAGGCGCTGGACCTCGTCATTGAGCAAGAAGATCTCGAATATGCCCATGCGGCCGCGGAAGCCGGTGCGGCGGCAGTTGTCGCATCCGGGGGCGTGCTGGAAATTGGCGCTGGCGATCTGGCTGGGGCGGAGGCCGAGGGCGGCGAGCTCACCCTCGCTGGGCTCGTAGCCATGGGAGCACTTCGTGCAGAGCTTGCGCACGAGCCGCTGTGCCATGACGGCGCGCATCGCGGAGGCGACGAGGAACGGCTTGACACCGAGGTCCACCAGGCGGGTGACGGCGGTTGGCGCGTCGTTGGTGTGGAGGGTGGAGAAGACGAGGTGGCCGGTGAGGGAGGCGTTGATGGCGATCTGCGCGGTCTCGGCGTCGCGGATCTCCCCGACCATGATGATGTTGGGGGCCTGGCGCAGCATGGAGCGCAGGGCGGCGGCGAAGGTCAGCTCGATCTCCTCGTTGACCTGGACCTGGTTGATGCCCTGGAGGATGTATTCGACGGGATCCTCGACGGTGATGAGCTTGCGATCCGGCTTGTTGAGGAAATTGAGGCATCCGTACAGGGTGGTGGTCTTGCCCGAGCCGGTCGGGCCGGTGACGAGGAATATGCCGTCGGGCAGGTTGAGGATGCGCTCCATGACGAGCTGGTCGTCGGAGAGGAATCCGAGTTCCGGGAGGCCGAGCAGGAGCGAAGATTTGTCGAGGATACGCATGACGATCGACTCGCCATGGTTGGTGGGGATGCAGGAAACGCGCAGGTCGACGGCCTTCTCGGCCATCTGGATCTGGATGCGCCCGTCCTGGGGCATTCGCTTTTCGGCGATGCTCATGTTGGACATGATCTTGATGCGGCTGATGATGGCGGCCTGGAGGCGCTTGGGGGGGTCGGGCATCTCCTGGAGGACGCCGTCGATACGATATCGGACGCGGAGGCGCTTTTCCAGTGGCTCGATGTGGATGTCGCTGCCCCGCATGCGGTGCGCATCGACGACGAGCTGGTTGACGAGCCTTATGATGGGTGCGTCGCTCGCGGCGCCCTCGGGTCCGCCCTTGAGCTGGATCTCGCTCTCGGTCTGCTCCTCTTCGACGCCCTCGCCCAGGGGGCCGTAGTGCTGGTTGATGGCCCGGTCGATCTCCGCGCTTGGGGCGACGACGGGCTCGATGTCGGTCTTGAGGATGTACGTGAGGCTGTCGATGGTCTCGAGATCGAAGGGGTCGGCGACGGCGATGCGGAGCGTGGATTCGGTGCGCCCGAGGGGGACGACGCCATAGCGCCGCGCGATGTGCCTCGGGACGGCCTCGAGGGCATCGTGGGGGATGGGCTCTATCCGTTCGACGAACTCCATGCTGGCGGCGTTGGCGATCGCCTTGGTGACGTCGAGTTGGGTGACGCGGCCGGTTTCGATGAGTGCGTTTACGGGGTCAATGCCGCGCTGGTTGGCGAGGTCTTGGGCCTGCTGGATATCCGCGGCAGAGATGAGGCCAAGGTCCTTGAGGATCTCGAGGACATGGCCGTCGTTCGGGGACATGGCGTCAATCTAATGGCGGACGGGGACATGCCAAGCCCTTTTGTGTTGTCCGTCCGGGCTGGGCGAGGGCTTCGGCGACGAGAGCGAGACCGCGGAGGGTGAGCTTGGGGTCGACGCGGTCGATGCCGCGGGCGTGGCGGCGGACAAACGGGGCATCTCCGCCGGTGGCGATGACGAGGGGGCGGTCGGGTGCGAATTCCTTGCGAAGGGCGGTGATGATCGCGGAAGCGAGGCCCGCGAAGCCGATGGCGAGACCAGAGCGGATGGCCCCGCGCGTGCCCCGTCCGAGGGCGCGGCGGGGCATGGTTGGCCGGACGTGGGGCAGGAGGGCGGTGGCAGATTCCAGCGCCCGGGCGAGGGTGGATCTCCCGGGTGCGATGACGCCCCCGATGAAGGCGCCGGTGGCATCGATGACGTCGAAAGTGGCGGCGGTGCCGAAGTCTGCCGCGATGGCGGGGGCGGCGTGGAGGCGGGAGGCGGCGATGGCGTTGGCGAGTCTGTCGGCGCCGAGCGTCTTGGCCCCTGGATAGCGCAACGCGATCCCGCAGGGACTTTTCGCGGACAGGAAGTGGGTGCCGGGCAGCGCGCGGGCGAGGGTGCGGCGGGCGGCGGGGACGACGCACGAGGCGACGACGAGCGGGGGTGAGCCGGCGGCGCGCCAGGCGCGGCGCCATCGCCGGGGGCTCCAACTGGCGGTGGGGAATCGGCTGACCTGGCCGATGCGGCGGCCGCGCGCGGGCGCGCACTTGGTGAACGAATTACTGATGTCGACCAACCAGGCGGATGGGGTTGCGGCCGTCATGATTCGACCCCGTGGATCACGTCGCCGTCGTGGATCGTGCGGAGACGCCCGGAGCCGTCCCTGACGATGAGGGCGCCGCCCGCGTCGATGGATTCTGCCACGCCGCGCAGTGGCGCGCTTCCCCCGCTGAGTTCGACGGTGCGACCGAGCGTGAAGCACCGGCTGATCCAACGTTCGCGGATGGGGCCGAAGGGGCCGTGGCAACATTCGGCGAGACGATCGAGCACGGCGGCGGCTATGTCGGCGCGGTGAGGGGACTGACCGTTCTCCATGGCGATGGATGTCGCGGTGGCGCGAAGTTTGGGCGGGAAATCGTTTGGCTGGTGATGGGCATTGATGCCGATTCCGACGACCGCGTAATCGATGCCGTCGCCGGTGCAGCGGAGTTCGGTGAGGATGCCGGCGAGTTTTCGGCCATTCACCCAGACATCGTTGGGCCATTTTATGGTGGTGGGGAGTTCGGTGAGGGCTGCGATGGATTCGGCGACCGCCACGGCGGCGACCGCGGTGAGACGGCCCGCCTCGGACGCGCGCCAGCGGGGACGGAGCAGTGCGGAGAACCAGATGCCGCGGCCTGGGCGGGACTCCCATCGCCGGCCAAGCCGACCGCGCCCCCGGGTCTGGGATTCCGCGAAGGCCGCCAGCCCCTCGGCGGCGCCGGCGCGACCCGCGTCGTCCACGATGTCGTTGGTGGATGCGGTTTCGCGGAAGACCTGGACGCGCCATTCGATGGGACCCTGGCCCAGGGATGCCTCGATGTCTTCGGCGATCAGGGCGGCGGGACGGCGCAGGAGCCGACAACCGGTGCCGGGCGGGTGCTCGAGCTCGAATCCGGCGGACTCCAGTTCGCCGAGTTCTCGCAGCACGTCTGACCGCGGGATGCCTGCGGCCTGGGACAGTTCGTCGACCGGCGTGAAATCCAGTCCCGCCGATCGCAGGTGTCGGAGGATGAGGGCGCCGGGTCGCATGGCCAACTGTGCCGCCATCGGCGATGGGATGGCAAGGGGGTAGGGGATCATGGTCCAAGTTTCAGGCGCATCAGCCGGACGCGCTCCCGTCCCTCGCGACCTGGGTGGGCGGTGCGCGGGGTCCAGTCTTCCAGCAGATCGAAGTCTTTGCCGAACAGGTCATCGAGTTCTTCGGTTGTCACGGGAAAGGGGGGCTCGCCGGGTTCGGGGTCGGTGGGGTCCAGATAGAAGATCGCGAGGAAAAGGCCGCCGGGCTTGAGGGATGTGGTCGCGGATGCGGCATAGTCGTGGCGCCTGTCGGGGTCGATCGCGCAGAAGAGCGTGTGCTCGAAGAGCCAGTCGAAGCCGCCTGCGAGTTCCTCGGGCGGTTTGAGAAAATCGGCGAGGGCATAGCGCTCATTGCCCGCGGGCCGGTGTTCGCGCGCCAGGCGTATTGCCGAGGGCGCGATGTCGATGCCAAGGACGGATGCCCCGCCCGCGGCGATGGCGCGCACGTCATGGCCCGTGCCGCAGCCGGGGACCAAGACCTCGCCAGACATTCTGTGGCGCGACAGGAATTCCACGAGCGGTGGCGCCGGGGCGCCCTTTTCCCATCGCGTTTCCCCGCGCCGATATCGGCCCTCCCAGTCAACAGGCATGGCGATCCCGTGGTTCAGCCCGGGCCGACGACGCGGAAACCCTCGCGCTCGAGCATCGTGCGGAGGCGCACGGCGACGTCGCCCTGGATCTCGATTTCGCCGGCGTGGGCGGCGCCCCCGGTGCCGAGGGAACGTTTCAGGCGCGACGCCAGTTCGGCGATGTGGTCGGACGTCCATGTCCTCGGAAACCCGGAGATGACCAGGACGGTCTTGCCGCCGCGGCCCGATTTCTCCTTGCGGATGACCAGCCTGGCATTGGCGGCGGGACCTGCGTGCGCGGAGGTGGCCGGGTGCCGGGGTGCGGCCGCGGCGGGGATGTCGCCCGCGTCCAGGGAAGCGAAAGGCGATGCCAGGGGCGCGGGGGTGGCCCGGGTGTCGATTTTAAGGCGCGATTTCTCTTTCGCCATGGGGTCATTCTCTTCTGCGCCACACGGTGGCCAAGGCGATCGACCACTGGAACTTGCGGGCGTGCTCTCGGATGAGAAACGGCATATCGCGCTTGGAGACGAGGGCGAATGCTGGCTCAAGGGCGATACGGAGGGCCTCGGAGGTCTGCTGGGGGCTGCCATCCACCAGTCGCCCGCCGAGCCATTTCTCACGCGGCGTGAAGCTGCGGGTCCACGTGCAGGGGGTGGTCACGACGAGGGTTCCGCCGGACGCGACGAGCGCGGGGAGGCGGCAGATGCAGGCGCCCGGGTCGGGCAGCCGGTCGATCAGGTTTGCCATGAGAACGATGCCGAAGCTGCCGATGTCGGCGGGCAGGTCGCAGGCGTTGCCGCGCTCGAAGCGGGTGGCCTCGCGGCGGACATCCTTTGGGACGCGGGCGATGGCCGACGCCGAGATGTCCCCCTCGACAGGATATCGGTAGGGCAGGCGGCCATCTCGCTTGAGGGCACCGCATGCGCCGATGAACATCGTCGAGAAGTCGACGCCCACGACCTCGTCGCAGGCGCGGGTCAGCTCAAAGGTGGCGCGGCCGACGGCGCATCCGAGGTCGAGGGCCCGACGGCGGTGACCGGTCGCGGTGGCCTCGACGCACACCGCGGCGCATCGGGCGGGAAAATCCAGAGAATCGGGCGGGGGTGGCGCATGGGGCGATGTTTCCTCCGGATCGCCGTAATGGAACATGAGATACTGGGCCAGCGCGGCGCCCGTCTCATAGTAACCGGTCTCCGCCATCTTCATTACTATCGTCCTCGCGCGATGGCGGTGCAACCGAGATCTCCAGGGCGCGGGTGTCGCCGGTGGCCGATCGCGCGGCCTTTGGCGCAAGGCCCGCGGGTGAAGTGGGGTCAGGCATGAATGGCGCTAAGTTAAGTTTGTCGCGACAGTGGCACGGCCATCCTGGCCGTGGCGCTGGCCATGGGCGGGATGCCCATGCCACGATCGCAAAGGTCCTTTAACTTATAGCGCCATTCGGGTCAGGCATCGTTCCTGCCTCACGGCTACGGGAATTCTCGCGCCAGCCAGCCGATCACCAAGTTCTATCAGGCCTCCAGAATAGCGCGGAGGTATTCCGCGGGCTCGTAGTCGCGCATGAGGACGTGCGTTTTGCCGCCGCGGTACATGCGGACCTCGGGCACCCGGATCTCGGGCGTCTTGTGCGGCGCGAAAAGGATATCGTCGTGCGTCGCGTGGGACGCCTCTGTGAACTTGTCGGGGGTCAGGTGTCCGCCGAGGTGGTCGCTGCGGCCGGTTGCGACATGGACGGTGCCGAGGACCTTCTCGTCCTGGATGTCGCGGCCCGCCCATGGCAGGCGCTGCGTGCCAAACCCGAGTTCGCCCAATTCGCCCGTCACAGGATCGGCGGAGAGGCGTTCGCGATGCTGCCGGATGACGGCCTCGTTGCCGGAGATAAGCGTTGCTCCGACGATGCGCCCGCCCGCGACGCGCATCAGGCCGATGGTGCCATCCTCGTATTTCATCGGAAACTCGCCCTCGGCACCCCCGGGGACAAAATAGACTTCGCCCGCGGGCAGATTGGCGACGTCGGCAATCTTGCCGCGGCAGAGGCCGTGGCTCTTCTGTGCCTCTTGGCCGTTCAGTATGAGCCGGAGCGTGTGGCGGACTTCGGCGACCTCGAAATCGATCTCGACGTGGTCGGCCCGGGTGAGCCCCAGGCGGAGTTTCTCGGCCTCTCGGCTCACACTATTATAGTCCACGGCGAGGCCGGTCCTCAGGATTGTGTCGTTGAGGCCGTGGAGCGTGGCGCCCCGGAAGCCGAAACGCTTGGCAAATGCCGTCAGCGGCGCCGTTGCCGAGAACGTGGAGATGCAGAGGATGATGTCGTAGCGCGGATAGACGTCCCGCTGGAGGCTCAGGCTCGCGCCTGCGGCATCGATGGCCTCGTCGGGGAGATCCAGGTTGCTGCCGCCGGTGATCCGGTAGGCGAACATCTCTCCGCCCTTGAGATCGAGTTCCTTGAGCACTCCCTCGCGCAGGCCCCGGTAGAACACGTCGTGCGCGTGCCTCTGGATGGTGAGCGCGGGATTGCCGAGGAACGCGAAGTCCTTCATGTCCGCGGGGTCGGCGAGGTCGATCAGTATGGCGATCCTCTCGCCGGGCTGGGGTTCGAACACGGTTCGCAGGAGCCTTGCAAGACTGAACGGCGGGAAGCTTTTCGGGATTTCCATGGGAATAGCTTGGGCCATTTCGGCCGAGTTGCCACTGTCCCCGCGAAGAAAAATGAAGCGCCCGCGGCGTGAAAAGAATTTGACCGAGGGTGGCGCGGTGCGGTATCTAGCATGCATGCGATCGAGTATCACCTTTCCCGTCGTGGCGGTTCTCGGCGCCCTGCTGGTCGGCGTGGCCGGCGCGCGCGCGCAGCGGACCGAAGCGTTCGGAATCTCGAAGATCGAAGTCAGTTACCAGAAGATGCGGGGTGGTGGGCTGAGCCTCTGGCCCAAGGCCAAGCAGGGCATCCCGGCCCTCAGGCTCGACGAGTGGATGGAGATCGAGGTGGAATTCCGCGCGGAGCCCGATGATGTGGATGGCGATTTCTTCGACGAGATTGAGGTGCGCATCCACGTCCTGACTCCCGAGGACAAGAAGGGCGAACTGAAGCGCGAGCGCATAACGGCGGAGATGAAATTCTCACCGGTCCCGAAGGCCAAAGCACTCTACGCCGTGGCCTACCTGCCCCCCGTCGTGTTGGAGCGCTACGGTGGCAAGAGCGCCTGGGAGAACGGCTGCAACGTGGCCGCGGAGGTGTTCTATAAGGGTAGGGCTGTGGCCGAACTGGAGCTCAAGAGCAAGGGCAATCGCGCCGGCGACGAGAACTGGTACACGCAAGCCGGCAAGAAGGGCGTGCTTCTCAACCGCTCCAAAACACCGTTCGCCCTGGACGGCTGGGACAGATATCTGCCCGAGGTGGAACCGTCCCGGTGATTGGCGTTCGCACGGCAGCCCCCAGAAAATTCAACCGATGAGCAAGCCGACCATCGCAGCGATCGATCTGGGCACGATGACGGTTCGGGTCGGGCTGTTCCGACCGCACGACCGGGGTATGATGCTCACGGGTTTTTCGATCGCCGAGATGCCCCCAGACACCGGCGACGAGACCACCCGCACCGGCGCCGTCGTGTCCGCACTGCGCTCGGCGCTCACCGGGGTGGACCGCAGTTCCCTGACTCTTTCCTACGCGATCTCCGGGCAGACTGTCTTCACCCGATTCGTCAAGCTACCTCCCTCCCCGCCCGATCAGGTCGCGCAGATGGTGCGTTTCGAGGCGCAGCAGAACGTGCCGTTCCCCATGGCCGACGTCGTGTGGGACTACCAGCTCATGCGGCAGTCGCCGGACAGCGACCTCGAGGCCATCATCGTGGCGATCAAGGCCGACATGCTGGACCGGCTCAACGCGGCCGTGGTTTCCGTGGCTTGCCTGCCGCAGCGGGTGGACGTGGCGCCGCTGGCCCTGTTCAATTCGGTGCGCTTCAACTATGCGGACTGGCGCGAGACCATCCTGGTCCTCGACATCGGCGCGAAGTCCACGAATCTGATCTTTATCGAGGAGGGCAAGGCCTTCGTGCGCGGCGTGCCGATCGCGGGCAACCAGATCACGCAGGCGCTGGCCAAGGACATGGGCCTTGGGCACGACGACGCCGAGGCGCTGAAGCGTTCCAAGGGCTACGTGGGGCTTGGTGGCGCCTACGAGGACCCCGCCGATGAAGAGGCGGCGCGGGCCTCAAAGGTGATACGGGGCGTGATGACGCGTCTCCACAGCGAGATCACCCGGTCGGTGAACTTCTACAAGGGCCAGCAGGGCGGCAGCGACCCGACCCGCGTGCTGCTGACGGGCGGCTCGAGCGTCCTGCCCTACATGAATCTCTTCTTCCAGGACAAGCTGGGCATCCCCGTCGAGATGTTCAATCCGTTCCGCAACGTCGCGGTTGGGCCGACGGTGGACAGGGTTGGCCTCTCCAAGTCCGCCCACCTCCTGGGCGAGAGTGTCGGCGTTGCGCTCCGCGAGATCGGCGGCTGCCCGATCGAGGTGGATCTGGTGCCGCAGGTCTCCCGGGCCAAGCGCGAGGCGCGCGAGAAGGCGGTGACCGGCTTTGGGATCGTCGCGGCCGTGCTGATGATATTCGGGAGCCTCGGGGCGGCCCAGATGGTCCGGTCCTCCGCGCTGGACCAGCGGCTGGCCATCGAGTCGAAAGAGCTCGCCAAGCTCAAGGCGGAGGCGTCGAAGCTCGAGACGCAGGAGGGTTCGTTCCAGGCCAATTCCACCCGTGCGAAGCAGCTCTTGGAGGTGGCGCGACGACGCCTGCAGTGGGTCAGGCTCCTCGACGAACTCAACCGGATCGTCCCCGTGGGCATATGGGTCACGCGCATGGAGCCAGCGACCGACGGTGCCCCGGCGGATTTCGTCGTGGGTGCGCCCCCGCCCAAGGTGCCGGGCGATGCGCCCGGGATCGTTGTGGCGAACGAGGTGATCATCAAAGGCTTCTACGAGGCGTACGACAGGGACGCCCTCGAGAATCCCGACAAGGCGGTCGGCGAGCGAGCGATTCGCGACTTCCTCGCCAGCATGACCAAGTCGGAGCTTTTCGCGATGACCACGCAAGACATCCAGGATCCCAAACGGGTCACCACGCAGATCAAGGTCGCTGGCGACAAGAAGCTCGCGCTGGAGTTTCAGGTCAGCGTCAAACTCAAGGAACCAGTGCCGCTCTCGCCCTGATTTTCTCGCCATGGATTGGTTCAAGAAAAATCCCTTTTGGAGCGTGGTCGCGATCGCCTCGTTGGTCGCCGTGATCGGCGGGGTGGTCTTCTGGCGCTGGGCTGCGGGCCGAGCCTCAGATCTTGAGCAAGATCTCGCCGGCACGCGCTCGCAGGTCGCGCGGCTCAAGAGCCGCGGAGTCTTTCCGAGCAAGGAGAATGTTGAGATCTTCAACCAGACGAACGCGCGCCTGCAGGAGTATCTGGCGCCGGCCGAGGAGCGCATGCGGCAAGGGCAGATCCCGCTGGAGAATGTGGGTCCGCTTGAATTCAAGCGGCGGCTCCGGCTGGCGATCGACACCCTGACGCGCGAGGCGCAGCGGGGAGTCGGCCAGAGCACCAAGCTGCCGGAGGGGTTTACGTTTGGGTTCTCTCAGTACGTGGCCGCGACGATCCCGGCCCCGGATTCCATTCCCGCTTTGATGCAGGAGGTTGCGGCGGTCCAGGAAATCGTGCGGATGCTCTATGAGGCCAGCGTCGAGGAGATCGTTTCAGTGCGCCGCTGGCCGGTTGAGAGTTTCGTCTCGCGACCCGAGGTGGAGGCGGCTGGAAAGGCCGCGGTGCCGGCCAAGGGCGCGCCCAAGGCCGCCGCCGCGCCCGCGGCCCCTGCTGCCGCCGGGGGCGACCTCTTGCCCGCCATCGACGTCAACCCGGACTGGCTCACCTATCGCTCGGTGCCGATGGAATTCACCTTCGTGACCGACGCCGAGAAAGTCCGCCGCTTCATGAACCGGCTGCTCGATCCTTCCGTGACCAAGCCGTTCTACATCATTCGCGCCATGCGCGTGGTCAACAGGCGGGAGGCGCCCCCCACCCTGGACCTCCTCAAGGACCAGGCCAAGGCGGCCAGCGACAGCGGGAAGACCCTGGGCATGAATTTCATCCTCGGCACCGAGAGGATCGCGGTCACGATGCGCATCGATTACGTCGAACTCAAGGCGCAGCCGGCCGCCGCGCCACCGGCGGCCCCGGCCGCTCGCGGCGCGAATAGGGGTGAGGCAAAATGAGCTGGGCCAGCGACAACGCCGAGAAACTAGTGCTCTCTGGGGCGCTCTTGGCCCTCGCCGCGACTGCCTCCCTGTGCGCGCTCAAGTTCTCCACGTCGGACGAGATCCGCGGCGCGGCCGCCAGGACCCCGAAATCCGCCGAGGGCTCGTTCGAGGTTGGCCAATACGCCGAACTCGCGAAGAAACTCACCGCGCTCCACCCTTGGCAGCAACCCGAGTCCGGCCACCGACTTTTCATTTCGCGCTTCGTGCGCTGGGATGCCAAGAGCCAGCGCATCCGCGTCTATGATCCGCGGGAACCGCTCGATGATGGCATCCCGCCGATCTGGAAGCAGAAGTACGGATTCCCCGTCGACGACGTCAACGTGCAGTCACAGGACCCCGACCAAGACGGATTCAACAACAAGGAAGAGTACACCGCGCAGACGGATCCGGTGAGCAAGGACTCGCACCCGCCATTCATCACGAAGCTCAAGGTGCTGCAGTACAATCCGAAACCCTTCAACATCGATGTGCGCTCCTATCAGGAACTCGACGGCCAGATGACCGTCATGATCGAATTGCCGGAATCGCCCGACCCCAGGAAGAAGCGCGTCCGCGTGCGGAAGGGTGACACTTTCTTCAATTGGACCGTGCAGGATTTTCGGAAGAGCGTGAAAAAAATGTTCAATCCGAAGGTGGGCGCCGAGATCGAGGCGGACGAGTCCGAGTTGGACATATCAAACGACGTCACCGGTGAGAAGGTGACGGTTATTTTCAAGAAGAAGTTTAACGCCGCGATCCACGAGGGGACGCTCGCCTACCTGATCGACAAGAGCCAGATTCCGGTCTCCAAGGGCCGAGAGTTTGAGTTCCTCGGGGCAAAGTACCGGCTTCTCTCGATCGATGCGAATGGCGCGAAGGTCGGCGCCGTCGAGGGCGGCAAGGAGGAGAATCTCCAGCCTTGCACGCAGGAGGATCTCGTGGCTTTGGGTCTCGCCGCGGCGCCCGGCGCGGAGAATGCGGAGGGCGATGCGCCCGCCGCACAGTCACCACCCGGTGGCGGTACGCCACCGGTCACACCCGGAGGACCACCGATGACGCCGTCGCCAGCCCCAGCGGCCGCACCCTCCGCCGCCCCACCTACGGCCGGTCCGCCCCTGACGCCGCCACCGGGTCCTCCAGTGACCCCGCCGCCAGGGCCCCCGATTACCCCCAAGCCCGCGGCTCCGTAAGGCGCAGGGCACATGAGGGTAGCCGCGCGGGACGCCGGATCGCGCGATGCGCCCCTCGCTCGCATGATCGTGACCCAGTATCCCGCTGTTTCATCGGCGGCGGACGAGGTTTGCAGCAGGCGCGCAGCAGGATTTTTCGTCAAGCCCTTACGGGTTTGGCGTTGGGGGCGCTTCCGGGGTCTCGGGATGCAGATTTCGGGCAGGCTTTTTGATGGCCTCCGCCAGGGGCAGATTTCCGGTTAAATTCTTCTTGCAATCGCTCTTATGGGACGCACGATTCCACCCATGTTCGAGCAACGATTCGGGCACCTGCGCATTGTGGTGTGCGCGTCCCTATTGGCCGCCTCCCATTCCACGTCATTCTGCGAGGGTGCGGCGGGCAATTCGACAACCAGCGTGCGGAAAGCCGTGCAGGACGAGAAGACTCGGCGCATGGATCTGGTCATCGAGTCTCAGCGGGCGCTGTCCGAGGGCGCCAAGCTGTACGCGGCTCGCGAATACACTGCGTCGGCCACACGATTCCGCTGGGTCCTGGACAACGTGCCGATGAGTCCCAACACTTACAGCACCCTCCAGAACGCGGCGGTGGGTCTCGTCAGCGCGAACATGCACCTGGCCGACGAGGCCGCCGCCAAGGCCGATTGGGAGCGCGCGCGCACGATCGCTGTCGAGGGCCTGAAGTATGACCCCGAGAACAAGCGCCTGCGCCAAATCGCGGAGACATCCTCCAAGGCCCTCGATCCCTACAGCGGCACGCCCGCCTACCAGATCAACACCGCGATGACGCCGGAGTTCATCCGGGCGATCCATCGCGTGCAGGAACTCTTCTACGAAGGCGATCGCCTCCGCGACACCGGCCAGGTCGACAAGGCGGTCGACCGCTATCGCCAGGTGCTCGTCATCGACCCGTACAACGAGCTCGCCCGGGAGAGCCTCAAGAAGATGACGGACGTGAAGAGGGAGTATTACGACGTCGCCCGCCTGCACACGCGGGAGGAAGCCCTCTTGGAGGTCCAGGAGACCTGGAGCACCCCCATCAAGCGCTCCGTTCTCAAGGAGGCAGGCGGCGAAACCGCCCTGCCCACCTACCTCAGCAATATCGCAAAACTCACCGAGAAACTCAACGGCATCACCATCGACAAGATCCAGCTCGAGGAGGCGACCGTCATCGAGGCCATTGATTTCCTGAGGGCCAAATCCAAAGCGCTCGATTCCGAGGGCAAGGGAATAAACTTTGTGCTGAAGGGGTCATCCATGGCGACTTCCGGCGAGGGGGCCGAGGCCAAGACGGCCATCACCGACGCGCTGGCCGACAAGAAGATCACCCTGACGCTCGAGGCGCTGCCACTGCTCAACGTGCTGGACCTCGTCGCCAAGCAGGCCGACCTCAAGTACAAGGTCGAGGAGCACGCGGTCGTGATCGCGCCCGCCGTCGAGAATCTCGAGACCCTCGTCACCCGCGAGTTCCGCGTCCCGCCCGACTTCGTGAGCACAAAGATCGAGGTCGGCACCGAGAAGGGGGGCGCGCTCGACGCCGACGTCAAGTTCTTCCGGGAAGAGGTGCGCAAGAAACTCGAGGGCTTCGGCGTCCAGTTCCCCCCGGGCTCCACCGCGGTGCTGCTGCCCAGCGGCAACAAGCTGGTCGTCCGCAACACCCCGGCCAACCTCGACCTCATCGAGGAGGCTCTCCGCGGTCAAGAAGAGGTCGTCCCGCAGGTCGAGGTCGAGGCCAAGTTTCTCGAAATCAACCAGGACGACATCGACGAACTCTCCTTCCGGTGGAACGTGAACAAGAACGACCGCGGCCAGTCCCGACCGACGGACACCCCCGGGCTGCGCAACTCCCTGCCGAACGACACGCTGCTTGAGCGCGCGGTTCCCCCGGAATTGGCCGTGGGCAACGGCGTGCTCAACATGAATTCCATCGACACGATACTTGCGCGCGCCGCGGCCGTTGCCGCGGGTCCCATCGGCAACACGCTCCAGACCGCCATGACCATCTCGCCCTGGGATCTTGAGGTGCTGGTGTACGCGCTATCCCAGAAGACCGGACACGACCTCCTCGCCGCCCCGCGGGTGACAGTGAAGAGCGGCCAGGAAGCGGAGATCAAGATCATCCGCGAGTTCCGCTATCCCGAGGAGTTCGAGGAGCCGGAGGTCGGGAACAACTACACGGACATCGGTATAGGCACCCCGGCCCTCCAGGTCATGCCCTCCACCCCGACGAGCTTCGAGAAGGAGGATGTCGGCGTGGCACTCACCTGCAACCCGGCCGTCGGCCCCGACAACCTCACCATCGACCTGACGCTCGTCCCGCGCATCGTCGAGTTCGATGGCTTCATCAACTACGGCTCGCCGATCCTGACCGTCAACCCCGTGACGGACGAGAGGATCATTCTCACGGACAACGTCATCAACAAGCCGGTCTTCTCGGTGCGGAGCGTCGAGACCAAAGTGCAGGTGACCGATGGGCAGACGGTGATACTCGGCGGCCTGATCAGCGAACAGTTTCAGAAGGTGGATGACAAGATCCCGTTCTTTGGCGACATCCCCCTCATCGGGCGTCTTTTCCGCTCGAAGATCGAGCAGAGCCTGAAGAAGAATCTGCTTGTGTTCGTCACCTGCAATCTGGTCAAACCCGACGGGGAGCCTTTCAACCGAAAGTTCTTCGAGGATCCGAACAGCTTCAAGAATTGGCCCACCTTCTGCGAGATCGAGCGCGCGAACCCGGCGCGGCGACAGCCGGTCGCTTTCGAGCCCGACAAGAAGGTGATGGAAGATGCGGCGGCGATGGGTGCCAAGTGACCCTAGGAGGAATGCGAACGTGAGGGCAAGTCTCAGCGTATTGGCGGTGATCGGGGCGATGGCCACCGGCGCATTGCGCGCGGGCGAAGTTGGCAGCGCCTCGGCGGCGGACATCTTGGCCGCGGAGCAGCGGCTGGTCCAGTCCCACAAGGCTTCGCAGGAGTCCATCAATCGCCTCCAGCAGAACGTCATACGCGCCAATGCGGTGCTGGACGAGGCGGAGTCGGCCTTCCAGGCCAAGAACTACGATCAGGCCCTCAAGAAGTACCGCGAGGTCGTGACGCTGCTGCCCAATCCTGCCCCCGCCGTTGCGTCGATTCAGAACCGGGCTTACGACGGGATCGCTGCCTGCCTGCTGATCCTGGCCAGGGCGGACGTCGAGGCCGGGCGGCTGGACGATGCCCGCGCCAAGTGCGACGAGGCGCTGGCCTACGCCCCGAAGGACGAGCGCGTCAAGAATGAGCGCAGGGAAATCTACGCCCTGATGGGGATTGAACTGGATGAGTATGGCCGCGCGATCATCGAGGAAAACCCCGCGATCACCCCGAAGTTCCTCAAGGATGTTGTCGATGTGCGCCGGCTGTTCCAAGAGGGCGACGACTATCTGGCCACGGGCCAGTACGACGCGGCAGAGGCGAAGTTCAAGCACGTCCTGAACATTGACCCCTACAACAAGGAAGCCCGGAACAAGATGCGCGAAGTGGTGAGCCACAAGATGCGCTACGCGACCAAGGCCCGCGAGGCCACCCGTGCGGAGGCCATGGTCGAGGTGGATTCGAAGTGGGAGATGCCGGTGCTGCGCGACGTGGAGGCGACGACCCAGGCGATCGAGGGCGGTCCCATCACCCGGTCCAACGTGGCCGACATCGAGAATCGGCTGCGCCGCCTGGTGGTTCCAAGGGTCAGTTTCGAGGGCGCTGGGATCGACGAGGTCGCCGCGTTCCTCAGGCAGCAGGTGGTGCAGCTGGAGCCCGGTCGGCCGCCGATCAATTTCATTCCCCGGATCGACGCCGACACGCCGAAGTCTGACGTGTCCCTGAACCTCGATAACGTGCCGATGTACGACGTGGTCAAGTACGCGGCACAGGTCGCGAACCTCAAGTTCCGCGTCGAAGAGTACGCGGTGCTTTTCCTGCCGCTCACAGAGACCGGCGACCAGCTCATCAGCCGCGAGTACAGGTTGCAGCCCAGCTTCCTTTCGGCCTCCGTGGCCGATCAGGAGGCCGCCGCCGGCGCCACCAGGGCGCGCCGAGGCACCCGACGGTCGCTCATAGACCGCGTCAGCGTCACGCGCGAGACCGACATTAAGGCGTACCTGGAATCCAAGGGCGTCGCGTTCCCGCCAAACTCACAGATCGTCTTCAACCCGATCTCCAACAAGCTCATCGTGCGGAATACACCCGAGAACCTCGAACTCATCGACCTTCTCGTCGGCGGCACAGAAGTGATCCCGCAGGTCGAGATCGCGACAAAGTTTGTCGAGTTCAACCAGGAGGATCTCGACGAGCTGTCTGTTGCGATGAACATCGTGAAGGAGAACGGGGGCTCGGGCGACAACAACTGGACCTCGGCCTATCCCGACCAGTCCATCTATAGCAATCCAGATTCGGGGGGCATCAATCCGAACAACATGGACGGGCTCAACAACCTAGACGGCCTGCGGAGCTCGGCGGACCTGAGGCGCAATGGGATTGATCGGTTGCTGACCGACAATTCGATATTTGGCTACGAGGGGCCCCAGCCGAACAACTTCAACTTCATGGCGACGGTGTTCAATTACAAGGCGGACGTGATGATCCGGACGCTGTCGCAAAAGAAGGGCACCGACCTGCTGTCCGCGCCGAAGGTTGTCGCGCGCAGCGGCGAGAACGCGAAGATCAAGGTCATCCGGCGATTTTGGTATCCGACGGCGTTTGAGCAGGGAGAACTGCCCAGTGGGCAGGGAAATACGGGTGGTGGCGGTGGCACCGTTATCGTCTCACCCACGCTTCCGACGGCCACGCCGTCAAACCCGACGGACTTCGAGGAGAAAGAGCTGGGCGTCATTCTGGATGTGCGCCCGCAGGTGGGTCCTGACAACTATACGATCGACATGGACCTGGTCCCGCGCGTGGTCGAGTTCGAAGGATTTGTGAACTACGGCACGCCGCTGGGATTCTCCTTCGCGGATAGCAGTCGGCCGCCGATCATCATGTCCGATAACTTTATTAATCAGCCCGTGTTCAATTCCCGGGAGATCAAGACGAGCGTCAAGGTTTACGACGGCCAGACGCTGGTCATGGGCGGATTGCTCCGTGAGGACACCCAGGTTCTCAACGACAAGGTGCCCTTCTTCGGGGATCTTCCGCTGGTGGGGCGTCTCTTTCGCTCAAAGGTGGAGCAGGCGGTCAAGAAGAACCTCTTGATTTTCGTGACGCCGACTCTGGTCACGCCTGGAGGAGAACTCGTCAATCCGCCGGAACCCATCGTGCTGCCCGACAAGGCGGCGGCGCAGAGATGAATGGGAGAAGAATCACGAATCAGGAGCATCTCATGATGTCATTGAAGTCCATGTCAAGGGCCGTAGCGATCACCGTCATGCTTTCGGGCGCCGTTGGCGTCGGCCACGCCCAGGCTACCAAGGACCCGAGGATCACGGGCACGTATTTGGGAATAATCGAACCGCATGATTTTAACCTGGGTACCGATACGTTTGACGTGGCGGGCGTCCTGTTCGCGTATGTCCTCAAATATGATCCGATCGGATACCACTATGGCCAAGGGCTCGGCGGCGTCTTGTTTGCGGAGGGCCGCCGATACATGGTGACCATCGAGTGCGCCGTGCCGCCGTTCCCGAACGCCAAGAATCGCGATATGGATCTCCGGGTGTCGACCAGCATCAGCGACTTCGACGAGCTGGTCACATTCAATGATATAGGCATCAATGCGGGCGGGTCGTGGTGGTTCCAGTCTCCGCTGTTTTATGGCAAGGCCCAGGCGTTGTATTTTCGAGATCACGAAGTGACGTATCAGAATGTTGCCGGTGTGTCGCACCTGCGAGTTGATCCGACTACGCTTGGACGCTACCTTTTCCCTGGATTTAACGGGACCGTGGTGACTGGGGGTGAGGCCGCGCGTGTGAGCGCCTCCGAATTTGGTGCCGTAAACGCCACGCGAGTTAAGGTGAGGCGATAACGGTTTTGCGGTGCTGGCTCAGGTGCCATTCAGACGACACGGCGGGGCGTGGGACGGTGTCTTGGCTTGACGCCGGGTTCGGGAGAGGCGTCTAATGAATCGTTGGCGCGCTCGCGGTGGATTCACGCTTATAGAATTGCTGATGGTCATGTCGATCATCGCGGTGTTGGCCACGTTTTCGTATCCCGTGGCGCTTGAGGGCTCTCGGCAATATCAGCTGATTCGCTGTCTCTCTAATGGTCGTCGACTGGGCCAGGCGACCCTGTTGTATTACCAGGATGGGGGCACGCGGCAGCGATCCGATTCGGCTTGGATCAACGCCCTGGAGCAGTATGGCGCCCAAGAGAAGACGTGGCTCTGTCCGACGCATCTGTCCAAGATCGATAAACCGACGAGGGGGACTTCGGACTTCATGTATGCCGGTGCGCGAGCCGAGGCGGTCAAGAATGCGGAAAGGGCGGGGGAATTGTATCTGTGGGTTGAGAAGTACCCGTATCACAACGGCATGCACGTCTGTGTCATGGGGGACGGACGTGCGACGGCCGAGAATCTGCTGAAGATCGATTATTAGCCCGGGGATTTCATGGTCCGAGGGCGGTGACATACCCGGTTGGTCGGAAGGCCGTGCCACTACGGTGGGATCTGGAAGGGATGCGTTTCCATGACTCGTTCGTCAAGACACCTGTTTGCCCTGCGGTGGTCAATGGGGGGGTAGATTGGCGATGAAGGCGCCGTTGCCGCCGGTGCCGACCAAGATGCGGTTGGGATCGTGGGGGTCGAGGGTGATGGTGTTGGCCTTGAGGCAGGTTAGGGTGCTGCCGTTGATGGGTTGCCAGTGGCTGCCACCGTCGCGGGTGATCCAAACGCCCTCGCCGGTGGAGTTGTCGTGATAGGGGTGGTCGGTTCGGCCCACGAAGACGACATCGGCATCACGTGGATCGATGGCGAGGCCCTGGGAAAAGTTGTCCTCGAGAATGCGGCGCCATGTGGTACCGGAATCGTCGCTTCGGAAGACGCCACCGGGATGGTTCTTCCCCGCGACGCGTTTTTCGCGGGCGGCGACATAGATGCGCCGGGGGGCGGCGAGGGCGACGGCCATGTTTTTGATATCGGCGGTCGGGAGCGGGCCGCCGGGGGCCCTCCAGGACATGCCGGCGTCCGTGCTCACGTAGAGCGCGCCCGGGCCAGACTTGTTATCGCCGAGCGCGCACCACAGGGTGCCGGGGGTCTTCGGGTCCGGCACCAGGTCGCGCACATCGGCGTGCGGCAGGCCGACGTTCCGAGACTTCCAGGATTGGCCGCCATCTTGGCTGGCGAATATGCCGTGACCCTCGGCTACGGTGAATAGGCGGCGCGAGGCCTTGGGGCTGGAAGCATCCACGATCAGCGGGCGATGGCGTGCCGAAGGGAGACCCGTTTCTGGTCTCCCAACCATGGTCCACGTTTGTCCGCCATCGCGGGATTCGCCGACGACTCCCTCGTTTTCGTGCCATTGCCCGAATGCGGCCCAATGGTGCTGCGGGTCGTCGGGATCGAAGGCGATGGCGAGGCATGAATTCACGCACGTCTTGGGCTCCACACCTTGCACGTGTCGGCTGAAAGTGGTGCCGCCATCGGCGGAGATGAGGAGTCCGATGTCGTAGTAGCCAAGATACAGGCGCCTTGGGTCTTGGGGGTGAACGGCGATGGTGTGGAGGCACGTGACCTCGAGACCGGTGCCGGAGAATCGACCATCGGGCAGGACGCGGGTATAGGCCTGTGTCCAGCGCCCGCCGCCATCGGTGGTCTTGAATACGTGGCCCGAGGTGCCGAAGTAGAGCAAGTCGGGGTCGAGGGGCGACATGGTGAGGCACATGACAGTCGGGCCCCACATGTTGATCCATCCCATGTCAATGTTGGGGTTCTGTCGCGGGCGCACGACCTCGCTCCAAGAGTTTCCACCATCTGTGGTCTTGAACACCGTCGCATTCACCCAGCCGCTGCCGCCCACGTAGGCGATGTCGGGATCGGTGGGGTGTGCGACGATGCGGTCGTAGTTGGCGGTGAGCGGATCGGCGCCGCCGGGTTTGCCGACGCTCTGGCGCAGGCCGTGTAGGCGCGGTTGCCATGTGCGGCCACCGTCGTCGGAACGATACACGCCGCCCTGCCAAGGCGTTTTGCCGGGGGTGGAGCGGACCGTGACATAGAGGGTGTCTGGCCGTGCCCTGCAGCGTCCCAGGCGACGGGCGTGGGGCTGGGGCAGGCCTTCATTGGTGGGCTGCCATGTCGCGCCCGCATCGGAGCTCTGGAAAACGCCGTGCTGGCAGGCGAGATGCAGGTGTTTTCGGTCGCGGGGATCGATGAGGATGTCGCTGATGAGCGCATCGGAGGGCAGGCTGTTGGGGGCATTGGCGCGCGACCAGCCTGCGCCGCCGTCAGTGGTCTTGTAGAGGGTGCCCGAGCCCTCCTTGAAAAGCCTGGGCCGTCCTATGCCGGCATAGATCGTGTCCGGGGCTTCGGGGTCGATCGCGAGCGCGCCCACCGGCGCACTCCAGCGATGCGCTTCAGGTTCGGGGAGGCCATTGCGCAGCCATCGCCAATTCTTGCCGCCGTCATCGGATCGGTAGATGCCGCTCTCGCAGCCGATGAAAAGGGTCTCAGATTTCGTCGGGTGTGGCGCGATGCACTCGACCCAGTAGTCGGCCAGTCCCGCATTGTGGATGGCATACGATGCCCCGGCGTCGTCAGAACGATAGAGCCCTCCGACGTCACAGCCGACGAATAACCCGTCGCGCGCACTGGGGCTGGCACAGATGGACTGGATCCAGCCACCGCCGCCGGGACCGATGTTGTGCCACGTGATGTCGGAGGGCGGGGTCGAGGCGAAAGCCAATGACGCGAGCAGTGTCGGGACCAAGGGGCCGGGCATGGGTGGCCATGCTGCCAGAGATATCCCCCTGGTGCAATCGGCCGTGGCGCAGTCCAGGACTCTCGCGGATGAGCCCTCCGACAGGCTTAGGGCGAACGGGGAGGAGGCGCGGCAGATTGCACTCTGGACCTTCTCCGTTGCGGGGGTTTGCTCGCGGCGGGATCCGGTGGCGACGTTACGCGCGACGCTCGTGGACTTTGCCCCAGTAGATATCGAACCGATTTTGGAGAAAAAGGCGCACTGCCTTGACCAGCGTACGACTCTCGAGCCGCTGTCCTTTTTCAACGACGCTCATGAGCGAATCGTTGGCGGAGACGCGGAAGGACTCCTGCCAGATGATGGGTCCCTCGTCGAGGTTTGGTGTGACGAAGTGCGCCGTGACACCGGCGACACGGACGCCTTTTTCGAATGCCTGGCGGTAGGCGTTGGCGCCAGGGAAGGAGGGCAGGAGGGATGGATGGATGTTGATGATCTTATTCTTCCATCGCCAGACGAAGTTGGGGGAGAGGATTTTCATGAAGCGGGCCAGGACGATGAAATCGATCTGGTGGCGCTCCAGAAGGGCGAGGAGCCGTTCTTCGGCGCGGGCGCGGTCGGCCCATGGGATGCAGTGGAATGGGATGCCGTGGCGTTTCGCGAGTGGTTCGAGCGCGCGGTAGTTGCCGGCGACAAGGGCTATCTCGCAGGGCAGCTTGGCGGCCAAAAGGGCCCCGATGCAGTGGGGCTCTTTGGTGGCCATCACCGCGCACCGCGGTTTGGCGCGCTCGAGAAGGACGCGGAGCGTCAGATCCATCGAGAGCTCTTTGGCCAACTCGGCGACTCTGGCGCGCAGGGTGCGTTCGTCGAAGCGCGCGGTCGGCCACGACGCCTGGAGCGTCATGCTGAAGCGGCCGTGGTGGACCTGCTCCTCGAGTGCCTCGATATTAGCGCCGAGATGAAACAGGAGGTTGGTGAACCTCGCGATAACGCCGGATCTATCGCGACCGATGACTGTGAGGCTCGTGAAGCGCTTCATGACTACGTCGAAAGTCAAAGGTCAAAGCCGAAAAGCACAAGTCATATGTCAAACGAGACGACCCGTGGTTTGGCCTAAACGAACGGCATCACCCGGGACAGCAGGAGACAGGCCAGGAGTCCGGCGACGGAGTTCACCGTGACCACGATGGTCCAGCTGCGGAGGGTCTGTGCCTCGTTGAGACCGCCGAGTCGGCTGACGACCCAGAAACCGCTGTCGTTCATCCACGAAAGGATGAGGCCGCCAAAGCTTATGGCGAGGAAGACGTAGACAGGGTGGTAGGCCGTATGGTCATGGAGGAGAGGGGCGATGATGGCGGAGGTGCTCAGGACGGCGACGGTGGTGGAACCCTGCGCGGCACGGATCACGGCCGCGACTGTCCAGCCCAGGAGAATCAGGTCGATCTCTCGACCGCGGGCGAACTCCTGCACGGCCTGGCCGATGCCGGCATGGCCAAGCATGAGGCCGAATGCTCCCCCGGCGCTGGTGATGAGGATGATGACGCCGGCCGCCTCGAGGGGTTTGCCCACGAGCTCGGAGGCGGCGGCAAGACCGATGCGGCGCTGGCGCATGAGGATGGCGAGGGAGCACGCGGCGCCGAGGAAGAGCGCGACATGCCGATTGCCGAGCAGGCGGATCGCGGCGCAAGGGCCCGGCGCAGCCTGCGACCACGAGGGGATTGCGTCGGTAATGGATGCGGCACCGAGAAGAAGCAGGGGGCCGAGAACCGGCAGGAGGGACAGGCCCAGAGGCGGGAGTTCGGACTCCGGCCGCTGGTCCCCGGGGTCGTGGCCGAGCAGCTCTGGTGGTGGGACGTGAAGACGGCGGCAGATCCATTTGGCGACAGACCACGATGCCGCGACGGGAACCAGCCCGATCAACAGCGCCGGCAGCAGGGTGGAACCGGGATTCATCTGGAGTTGTTCGGCCATCGCGAGGGGACCCGGATGGGGCACTGCGGAGCAGTGGGTCACGCTGCCCGCGCAGCAGACGGCCATCAGATACAGGACGTAGTCTCTGCCCGTCCGCCTCGCCAGACCCTGCACGAGCGGCAGCAGCAGCAGCAGGTACGTGTCGAAGAAGATGGGGATCGAGAGCACGTAGCTGCTCAGCAGGATGGCCAGGCCGGCGCGATGCTCGCCGAAGATGTGGAGGAAGCGCCGCACCACCTTCTCGGCCGCGCCGCTTTCGGAGAGGCACATGCCGATGATCGCCGCCATGGCGATGGGAACCGCGATCTTCCCGCAGACCACCCCGAATTCGCGGGCGGTCAGTTCCACGGCGAGCACCAGCGGGCCAGCATCGCCGGAGCCGGGGAGATGGCCGCCGATGGCGCCCGCCACGACGGCGGCGATCAGAAGGGCGATGAAGGCGTGTAGCCGCGCGGCGCCGATGAGCGCCACGAGCAACCCGACGCTGACCAAGAGCGCGATAAACGGCCGCGCCCCAAGGGCGGCGTCCGATGTGGCCAGAAGCATGATCATCTCAATTCAGATCTTGCCGCAAAGGTGCACCTTGAGCCCGAGCGCATCCATCATGGCGGCCTTGGCATAGAGGGCCTTGCGCGCCGCCGCGAGGTCGCCACCGTAGGCGACCTGGATGTGGTTGGATTTGTGGCGGCCCATCATCTGATCGCGAGAGATGTCCCGGAGGACGACGTGCATGATGGGCCACTGGGATGTGGTCAGGCGCCAGCGCTCCTCGGTTTCCTCGCGCGGGAGTTCGACGACCTCGCCAATGCCCGTGTCGAACTGGAGGCGCCCCCCGGCGATGTAGACGCGGCTCCACACGATGGGGCCCGGTTTGCTGATGCCCTTGAGGGTGCTGCCGCCCAGCCGGAAATACATCGGGGGCTGTCTTTCGCCGATCGCCCCGGCATAGCCGCCGATGAAATGGGCGGGTGGCGCGGCGCCGGAGATCTCGAAGACCCACACGAAATCGTCGATGCCATCGCCCTTGTAATGGCGTCCCCAGCGGATGTCGTGGAGCGTGTTTTCGGGCGGGAGGCCCAGGGCGGACCAGACCCGGTGGGTGACCATGCCGTCGAGTCCGGCGCACTCGTCCACCTCGTTGAAGTGCGGCAGCGGTTGGCCGGCGTAGAGTTCTTCGACGGATCTCTCGCGGCGGACGGGCGGCCGGTCGGAGTTATTCAGAAGGCCCTCGACCAGATCTGAAGCAGGGGCCAGATCCTTGAGTCCCTGCTGGTACTGTATGCCGATGGCAGCGCAGCCGAATTCGTCGGCGATCCGCAGCGCGGCGATGTACATCTTGCACTGCTCGAGGACCTGATTCTCGGTCAACGCCGTGGCCTCGTCGGTGCCGAATTGGAATCTCATGCCGCGATCGACGATCCAGCGGTAGGTCTCGCGGGCCTCCATATCGGAGACCGTCAGCATTTTGGCGTAAAGCGCCGATTGTGAGAGGCGCTCCTTATAGACGCCGGTGGGGTGGAGAAGCTCGTCGGGGATGATGGCATTATACATGCCCATGCAGCCCTCGTCGAAGACGCCCATGATGGCCTTGTCGCGGAGCAGCTCTTCGGCGAGCTTGCGCCCGAGTTTCGCGGACCCCCGGGGTGCGTCGGATCGCCGGAACGGCCGAACGTGCTTCTTGGGGTGCTTGACGCGGTCGTCACGGAGCCATGCTCGCAGTCCTTTGACGAAGAACTCGTCGGTGAAATCCTCGCTCCAGAGCGTGCTGTATTTTACGCCGGCTTTCGTGAGGCTGCCGTTGAGGTTGAGCATGCCGACGAGGCCGGGCCACGTGCCGGACCAGTTGGCCACCGTGAGGATTGGGCCGCCGTGGGTGATGAGCCCATGGAGGATATGGTGGCTGTATTGCCAGACGGCCTCCGCGACCACGAGGGGGGCGTCGGAGGGAATATCCCGGAAGACCGCCATCCCGCGCTTCTGGCTGTCGATGAAACCGTGGCCTTTCGCCTCATCGCACGCGTGGCCGCGGATGACTTTATATCCCTCGCGCTCGATGGCCGCGATGACCTGAACCTCCATCGCCCTTTGGGCGGCCCAGCAATTCTGGTTGGCCGATAGGCGAAGGTCGCCATTGGCAATCAGGTAGATCGGCTTGCTCTTTTTCATGGTCGGTTGCCTCTCTCGTGCCCCGATGGGGCGGGTCATTTGGGTGGAGTCAATGGTGTGGAATGCCGCGACATGCTGACCGTCGTCGATGGACCAAGTCAAGGCGGATCCATGCCCAAGGCACGGCGGCCGCTCACCGGCAAGACGAGCCAATGGCTGGTGCGTTCGACCGCCGACACCGCCGATTGGGGGCATGGGCGGACGGGATGGGCCAGATGTTGAGGCGTCTGGGCACTGCGGGGCGGCGACCCCGGGAGGAGCGGGGATAGGGGTGGGGAAGGTTGGCGTTGGCTGGGGGGGTGGAAGGTGCCAGATCGCAGTGGGTTAAAGAAAAAAACATTTGACCGGGGGGGCAAGGTGGGTAGATTTGGGGCATTATGGGTCAAGAAGTGCCCATGAGGGTCATTGGCCCACGGAGCGGAGATGCGAGCGAGTTATACAGACCGGTTTGAGCACACGCTCGATGAGAAGCGGCGACTGACGATTCCGTCGGAGTGGCGGGACGAGGGGTACGAGCAGCAGTTGTTTGCGTTTCCGTCGAAGGATGGGTGCTTGAAGGTCTACCCGAACACATGGCTTGGGGCGCTTCAGGAGCGGATCGCGCACCTGCCGGTAACGGATCCCGGCCGCAAGCAGATCGAGGCGGTGGCGGGGATGGCGCAGAAACTTGTGTGGGACGCGCAGGGGCGGGTGCGGGTGAAGGACAGCCTGTTGGCGCATGCGGGCGTGGATCGCGCGGTTCAGATGGTGGGGGCGCTGGATCATTTTGAGATATGGGAGCCCGGACGGCGGGAGTCGTTGGTGCCGGCGGGCGCAACACTGGAGGAGATGAACATATGAGGCTAGGGAAGGCGGACGTGCTCCGGGAGTGGCTGGCACGCCGCCGCGCCTTGCTGGCAGAAGAATGCGGCGTGGCTGCCGACGGCCGGGGGACCCCCGAGAAGAGGGTCAGTCGGCGCATCGAGCGACCGCGTTCGGTAGCCGACGGGTTTTCCATTATGCGCGTGGTGAATGGCGCGCTGGTGGAATGATTCTGTGCAAGGGGCGGTGAGGAGATCTTGGAAAGGTCCAGCGAATGGCGGCATCGGCCCGTGATGCTCGGCGAGGTATTGGAGGCACTCCAACCGGCACCGGGGAAGCTCTATTTCGACGGCACCGTCGGCATGGGTGGCCACAGCGAGGCCATCCTGGAACGCGGGGGTTGGGTCATGGGGTGGGACCGGGATCCGGCCGCCCTGGCCAAGGCGCAGGCTCGGCTGTCTCGCTTCGGGGATGCATTCTGCGCGCAGCGGGGGAATTTTGGCGATCTCTCGGAATACGCGCCCGCGTCTTTCGAAGGGGTCTTGCTGGACCTGGGCGTGGGGTCGCATCAGCTGGACGAACCGGGCAGGGGTTTCAGTTTTCGATTCGACGCCCCGCTGGACATGAGATTCGATCCCTCGTGCGGGAAGTCCGCCGCGGATCTGGTGCGGGGAGCGACGGAGGAGGAGATGGTGCGCCTCTTGCGTGAATATGGCGAAGAACCGCGTGCCAAGAGAATCGCCCGCGCCATCGTGTCCTGGCGGCGGCGCGCGGACGAACTGACCACTCTGGGTCTGGCCGCGGTCGTGGAGGAGGCCTGTGGCGGACGGCGCGGGGCGCGGATCCACCCGGCGACCCGGACCTTCCAGGCGCTGCGGATCGCCGTGAACGACGAACTGGGGGCGCTGCGACGGGCGCTGGGGGCCTCCGCGCGCGTGCTCAAGCCCGGCGGCAGGCTGGCCGTGATCACATTCCATTCGCTTGAGGATCGGATCGTCAAGGGGTTCATGCGCGAGGCGAGCCGGGAATTCGAGGATACGCCCGAGTGGCCGAACAGCGTGCCGAACCCGCTGAGGACTTTTGTTGCCGTGAACCGGAGGGCGATCGTGCCATCACCGGAGGAGTGCGACGAGAACCCGCGGGCACGGAGTGCCAAACTGAGGGTCGTCGAGAGATTGGGAGGAGCGCCATGAGGAACAGGAGAAGGATAGGGCAGTCACTCAGGTTCATGGTCGCGATCAAGCTGGTCGCGATCGGGGCATTTCTGACGATGATGGGCCTGGTCTTCATCGTCCAGAACACGACGATCAAGCGCCTCAACGATGACATCGTGGCGCGCGAGGAACACCTGAAATCGCTTGAGGAGGAAGTGCGGATCAAGCGCGCGTGGCTGGCGCGGCTCCAGAACCCGGAATGGCTCCGGCGCCGCATCGCGGAGATGGGCCTGGACCTTCAGGAGGTCAAGGCCGAGCAGATCGTGCGGGCCTACGGGATGCCGTTGGCCAGCGGCTCGCGCGTCGCCCGGGCCGGGGAGGAGGCGGTGGCGAGACCGTGAAGGACAACCCCCAGTGGCGGATCGCGATGGCCGTGGCCGCGATCGTGAGTGGGCTGAGCCTGCTTTCCCTGAGGTTGGTGCAGCTCCAGGTCGTCGACCATCTTCACTACCTCGAGAAGGCCAAGCAGAACCACACCTTCCGCAGGACGCTTCCCGCGCGCCGTGGCGATATCGTGGATTGCGCCGGCAACCTCCTGGCGACGACCGTGCCACTGAAGCGCGTCATGGCCGATCTCAACAAGATGCGCCAGATCCTGGAGCGCAACCGCAAACAGGTGCTCCGCGACGGGCGCGAGCGGATGACGGAGCCATCGCAGGTGGCCCACGTTCTGGCTCCCCTCTTGGGCGTGCCCGAGCCAGAACTCGCCGGCCAGCTCGCCTCCCGGCGCGATCTGGTGACCCTGCGGGCCGAGTTGGACATCGTGACTTGGCGCGGGATCGCGGACCTGCGGTTGCCCGGCATCGAGTCCGTCGACTCGTTCAAGCGCGTCTATCCGACGGAGCGGCTGGGGAGCCAGGTGGTCGGATACGTGGACGCCGACGGAGTGGGCCGCGGTGGCGTCGAATCCACCATGCAGGAATATCTGCGGGGTGTGGATGGATGGTACCAGTCGCAGAAGGATGCGCTGTTGCGCGAACTGAGGATGTACCGCTCGCAGGACGCGCCGGCCAAGCACGGGTATACCGTGGCATTGACGCTGGACGAGACGGTGCAGCAGATCGTCGAGGAGGAACTGGACACGGCGGTGTTGGCTAACCAGGCCAAGGGCGCCTGTGCGGTGGTGATGCGGCCATCGACGGGGGAGATTCTGGCGATGGCAAATCGGCCGACGTTTAACCCGAATGAGATGGCGTCGGTCCAATGGGACAACGTGCGGAACCGGTGTGTCCAGGACTCCTATGAGCCCGGCTCCACATTCAAGATCGTGGCGCTGAGCGCGGCGATTGAGACCTCCCGGGTAAACCTGAACACGCCGGTGTTCTGCGAGAACGGGCGATTTCAGTACGGTGGCTTCACGCTGAGCGACACCGGCTCCTATGGGACCCTGACGGTCCAGGAGGCTTTTCAGAAATCCAGCAACATTGCCTTTGCCAAGCTGGGCCTTCAGCTCGGTGCGCGGGACCTGTATCGGTATGCCCGGGCGTTCGGGTTTGGCGATGAGATCGTGGGCGGCATGCTCCCGGCTGAGGCATCCGGGAAGCTGGATCCGCCCGAAAAGTGGCCGGCCGTGGCGCAGACGAGGGTTCCGATCGGGTACGGTGTCTCGGTGACGCCCCTGCAGATGGCCTCGGCATTTTGCGCGATCGCGAATCGGGGCGTGTGGATGCGGCCGCTGCTGATCAAAGAGGTGCGCAATTCGCGCGGCCAGACGGTGGCGCGTTTTGCGCCCAAGTCGGTGCGGCAGGTGGTGCGCGGGGAGACGGCCGACACCGTGCTGGAGGCGCTTGAGGCGGTCGTTTCAGAGCACGGAACGGGCAAGAAGGCGGTCGTGCCGGGGTTCACGGTGGCGGGCAAGACCGGCACGTCGAAGAAGATCGATCCCGCGACGAAGGCCTATTCGGACAAGCGTTACTACTCCTCTTTCATCGGGATGCTTCCCGCCCGGGAGGCGGCCTTCGTGATCGTGGTCGTTATCGATGAGCCGCAGGGGGACGTCTACTACGGCGGGCTTGTCGCGGGGCCGGTTTTTGCGGCCATGGCTACGCGGATCGCGCAGCATCTGGATCTGGAGCCCGTGTATCCGCGGGCGGAGGTGGTGAAGCGATGAGGCTGTCTGAACTCATCGCGGTCGTCGAGGGCGCCACGGTGCAGGGGCCGGCGGACATCGAGGTCCGAGGCCTGACCCACGATTCGCGGGCGGTGCGCGCCGGGGACGTCTTTTTCGCGGTGCGCGGCGGGCACGTGGACGGGGCCACATTCATCCCTGACGCCGTGCGCAAGGGCGCCGTGGCGGTCGTGGCGGAGGCGGCCTGGTTCCCGGCGCCCGGCGTGGCTGCGGTGAGCGTCCCCTCGGTCCGGGGGGCGATGGCCTCGATGGCGAGGCTGTTTCGCGGGATGCCGGACCGGCGGCTGAAAATGGTCGGCGTGACGGGGACCAACGGAAAGACGACGACGACGTTTTTGGTGAGGCACCTGCTCGAGCGCGCGGGCGTGCGGTGCGGGCTGATGGGGACGGTGCGCTACGAGATGGGTGATCGGATCCTTCCGGCGGCGAGGACGACCCCGGAGTCTTGCGAGTTCTACTGGTTGCTCTCGAAGATGATCGAGGAGGGATGCGGGGCGGCGGCGATCGAGGTTTCCTCGCACGCGCTGGCGCAGGACCGGGTGGCGGGCGCCGAGTTCGACGTGGCGGTTTTTACGAACCTGAGCCGGGACCATCTCGATTTCCACCCGACGATGGGGGATTACTTTGAGGCGAAGCGCCGGCTTTTCACCGGGCACGCCAAGGCGGGGGTCGGCGCCACGGCGGTGATCAACGCGGGCGATGAGCGCGGGCGAAGGCTGCTGGATGACGAGGCGGTGGCGTTCCAGAAGGTGTCCTATGGGGCGTCTGGCGCGGACATCGGATGGAAGCTCGAGGGATGGACGCCGACCGGAGGCCGCGTGGAGTTCTCCGCGGGCGCGGAACGCGAGGCGGTGTTCCTGCCGTTGGTGGGCGAGTTCAATCTGGAAAACGCGGCGGCGGCCATCGGGTCGGCGATGGCGCTGGGCATGGCCTTTCGGGATGCGGTCCGGTGGCTGGGGGATGCTCCGCCGGTGCCTGGGCGCCTGGAGAGGGTGCCGGGGGCGAGGGGTTTCTCGGTATTGGTCGATTACGCGCACACCGATGACGCACTGGCCAAGGCGCTGGGAGTGCTGAAGGGCCTGCCGCATCGCCGGCTCATTTGCGTGTTCGGTTGCGGCGGGGACCGCGACAGGAGCAAGAGGCCCCTGATGGGCCGGGCGGCGTCGACGTTGGCCGATCTGGTGCTCCTGACATCCGATAACCCAAGAGGCGAGGAACCAGCCGCCATCATTTCAGAGATCCTGGCCGGGCTCGCCGATGGGACAGCCCACGAGGTGATCCAGGATCGCCGGGCGGCGATCCGGAGGGCCATCGAGGTGGCCGACGAAGGAGACATCGTCCTGATCGCAGGCAAAGGCCACGAGACCTATCAGGAGATTGCGGGCGCGCGCTTTCCGTTCGATGACAGAGAGGTCGCGGCCGCAGCATTGGGGGAGCGATGCGCCGGCTGACCACCAGCGAGATCGCGTTGGCTTGCGGGGGCGAGATCGTCTCGGGGCCCGGCGATGCCGCGGTCTGCCGCATATCGACGGACTCGCGCGCCGCCGGTGCGGGAGACTGCTTTTTTGCGCTCCGGGGCGGGCATTTCGACGGGCATGACTTCGCGCGCGCGGCCGCCGCATCGGGCGCGGCGGCGGTGGTGGTTGAGCGCGAGATCGCGGGTGCGGAGGGCACGGTCGTTATCCGCGTGGCCGACGCGCTCAGGGCCCTGCAGAGGCTGGCGGCATGGTATCGCGCAAGCCTCACGATCCCCGTGGTGGCCATCGGCGGCAGCAATGGCAAGACGAGCACGAAAGAACTCGTCGCGGCGGCGCTCTCGGCAGGATTCTGCGTGGCGAAGACTCGGGGGAATCTCAACAACCACATCGGGGCGCCATTGACGCTGCTGGAGATCGGGCCGGAGCACGGGGCCGCGGTGGTGGAACTTGGCACGAACCATCCCGGCGAGATAGCGGCGCTCGCGGCCATCGCCGCGCCGACTGTCGGGGTCATCACCAACATCGGGCCCGAGCATCTGGAATTCTTTGGAGACGAGGCGGGCGTGGCCAACGAGGAGGGATCGTTGCTCGACTCCCTGCGGGAGGGCCACGCCGCGGTCCTGAACGCCGATGATCGCTGGGTTGGGGAACTGCGCTCGAGGGCGCGATGCCGGGTGATCACGGGGGGGCTCGGCCATGCGGCGGACCTGCGCGTCGAAGTGATGGGTGCGACTGATTCGGGTCAGCGGCTCAGGGCGCACGCCGGTGGCGAGTCGGCGGAATTCGATCTGCCACTGCACGGCAACCACATGGCGCAAAACGCGGCCCTGGCGATGGCGACGGGCCTGGCGCTCGGCCTGCGGCTCGGGGCGATGGCCGCCTCTATGGGGGGCGTGACGCTGCCCTCGGGCAGGATGCGCTGTGTCGCGCGGGACGGCATCCGCATGATCGATGACTCCTACAATGCGAATCCGGGCTCCATGCGGGCGGCGCTGGGCCATCTGGCGGGTTTCACCGGTCGTCGTATCGCGGTACTGGGCACCATGGGCGAGATGGGTGCCGGGGCCGCCGCGTTGCATCGTGAGGTGGGCGGCGATGTCCGGCGGCTTGGCATTGACCTGCTCGTGGCCGTCGGGCCGTTCTCGGGTGATTACCGTTCTGGGGCCGGCGGCGGCACCGCCGTATTCGAGGATGTCGCGGGCGCGGTGGCTTTCCTGCGGGGCGAGGTGCGCGCGGGAGATACGGTCCTGGTCAAGGCATCGCGCGCCGCGAAGTTCGAGCTGATCGCGGAGGCGCTGGGATTTGGGGCCGGATGTTGGGAGGGAGCGAAATGCTAGAGTTACTCCATCTTTGGTCGGATCAGTTCGGCGGCCTCAACGTTTTCCGGTACACGACATTCCGTGCCTTGGGCGCGGTGACCACGTCGGCGTTCTTCTGCCTCATCCTGGGCCCGTTTTTTATTCGGAAATTGACCGAGCTGAAGATCGGCCAACCGATCCGCACGCGCGAGGAAGTGAACCGGCTCGCGGAGCTGCACGGAGGCAAGCGGGGCACCCCGACGATGGGCGGGGTCATGATCCTCTGTTCCGTGCTGCTGTCGTGCGCGCTGTGGGCGCCACTGGCGAACAAGTTCGTGGGCCTCGCGACCTTTACCCTGGTGGTGCTGGGCGCGCTGGGTTTCGCAGATGATTATCTGAAGGTCACCAGGAAGAAATCTGATGGCATCTCGGCGCGCGCGAAGCTTTCCGTTCAACTTTTCGTGGGCCTGGCGGTGGGCGGCTGCCTGATCATGGATCCGGCGACACACGAGCAGGCGTGCAGCCTGCAGGTGCCGTTTTTGAAGGCGCCGTTGGTGGACAACCTCGGCTGGTTCGCGATGGCCTTCTTCGCGCTGGTGCTGGTGGGTTCCTCGAACGCGGTGAATCTGACCGATGGGCTCGATGGGCTTGCGGCCGGTTGCTCGGCGATCGTGGCGAGTGTCCTGGGCGTCTTCAGCTACGTGTCCGGAACGCCCAAATTGGCGAACTATCTGCTGTTGCCGGTCACTCCGGGGACACAGGAACTGGCGGTGTTCTGCGCGGCGGTGATGGGGGCGACGATGGGGTTCCTGTGGTACAATTGTCATCCGGCGAAAGTATTCATGGGGGACACCGGTTCGCTGGCGCTGGGCGGGGCGATGGGGACGGTGGCCATCTGCGTGAACCAGGAACTTCTGCTGGTCGTGGCGGGTGGGATTTTTGTGGTCGAGGCGCTTTCGGTGATGCTCCAGGTGGCGTCCTTCAAGATCCGGGGGAAGCGGATCTTTGCGATGGCGCCCCTCCACCATCATTTCGAGCTGATGGGCTGGAGCGAGACGGCGGTGGTCGTCCGCTTCTGGATCTTGGGGATCTTTTTTGCGGCACTGGCGTTGCTGTCTTTGAAACTCAGGTGAGTGGAATCATGGAATTCGTGGGCAAGAGAGTGCTGGTGATGGGGGCGGGGCGAAGCGGCCTCGCAGCCACCGGCCTTCTCCGCGATCAAGGCGCGCGCGTGACGGTGATCGACGCGGCGACGAACGAGCGTCTGGAGGCCAATGCGGCCCGCATGCGGGCACTGGGCGCCGACGTGCGGCTTGGTGTTCGAGACCACCCAGCTCCTTCGGCATTCGATTTGGCTGTGGTGAGCCCCGGTATTGATCCGCGGCGCGGCTGGGTGCCCTCGCTTGAGTCGGCGGGCGTGCCGGTCTGGTCAGAGTTGGAACTGGCGTGGGGGCACTGCCGGTGTCCCGTGGTGGCCGTCACGGGGACCAACGGGAAGACCACGACGACCGAGTTGTGCGATGCGGTGCTGCGGGCTGGCAGGCTCCAGAGCCGCGCCGCCGGCAATATCGGGGACGCGCTGTCGGGCGAGGTCGCGGACAGCGGCGCCCTGGACGCCCTCGTGGTCGAGGTCAGCTCCTTCCAGCTGGAGCGTTGCCGGACCTTCCGGCCGCGCGTGGCGGCGTTCCTGAATTTCACCCCGGACCACATGGACCGATACGATTCGGCGGGGGATTACCTCGGCGCGAAGATGAAGATTTTCGCCAACATGGGGGCCGAGGATCTGGCGATCGTCAACGCGTCGCTGGGCCTGACCGGGCTCCGGTCTCGGGTGGAGACGTTTTCGGCAAGACTGAGCGGTTCGGACTACGGGCTTTCGGGGAAACGCATAATGCGTCGGGGTGCCGCGGTAGCGGACCTTGGGACGACGCGGCTGATCGGCCCGCACAACGCGGAGAACGCCATGGTGGCGGTGGCGGTCGGGCTGTTTTTCGGGGTCGGGTCCAAGGAGATCCAGGCGGCATTGTCTGGATACGTTCCCGCGCCGCACCGCTGCGAGTGGGTGGGCGAGGCGGGCGGGGTGGCGTTTATCAACGACTCCAAGGCGACGAATCCGGATGCGGTGGCGGTGGCGCTCGAGAGCCAGGAGCGGCCGGTTGTTCTCATCGCGGGCGGCAGCGACAAGCGGCTGCCGTTTGAGCCGCTGGCGGAGATGGTGAAGCGCAAGGTGCGCGCGGCAGTGCTGATCGGCCAGACCGCAGACCAGATCGAGAGGGCGTGGCCCGGGGTCCGGTGCGTGAGGGCAACGAGCATGGCGCTGGCCGTCGAGATGGCACGCGCCGAGGCGCGCGCGGGCGACGTGGTGCTGCTCTCTCCGGGATGCGCGAGTTTCGACATGTTTCGCGATTACGCCGACCGCGGGGAGCAGTTCAAAGTCGCGGCGAGGAAGATTCTTGGCGTCCCGGATTACCGGGGCGAGGCAGCGAAGAAATGAAGAGTGCGGAGGAAATAAAGATGAGCAGACCTGGATATGACATGGAGATAGAGCACCCGCAAGGGATCCAGATGTCCCACGTGTTTCTGATCGTTCTGGCGCTCCACGTGCTAGTGATCGGGGGCGCGCTGGGATACCACTGGATGCGCGGTCGGATGGGTGGCGACAAGGCCGCGGTGGCGAAACAGGAGAATGCGCAGACGGCACCCGAGGGCGCAGGGCCAAAGGTGGCGTTCCGGACGGGTGGCTTTGAGCCGGCCACCGATCGCCCGTTGCCGCTGGAGGAGCGGCGCGTTCGGCCGGTGGATCGCGAGCGCACGGGGCTGGACGCGATGCGGCTCGCACAGGCCAAGCAGACACCGGAACAGGCAGCGCCTGCACCCGCCGCGCATGTGGCGGCGGTGCCGGTGACGGCCCCGATGGTGCAGGCTCCGCCCGCGCCCCAACCGGCCCCGGCGGTGGCGCAGCAGGTGGCAGAGCACGTGGTGGGCAAAGGAGAGGTGTTGGGCAAGATTGCCAAGAAACATGGCGTGACTGTGGCGGCCCTGAGGGAGGCCAACGGCCTCCAGGGCGACATGATACGGATTGGGCAGAAGCTGAAGGTGCCCGCCAAGGCAGCCGCACCCGCGGTGGGCCAGGTGGCGTCGGTGACTCCGCCGGTGTCGCGCCCGGTCGCGCCGGCGGCCGTGGCGCCCCAGGCGCCCACGACGGCGCCGGCGGCGGATGCCGATCGCGTCTACGTGGTCTCCAAGGGCGACACGCTGTGGGGCATCTCGAAGCGTTTCAAGATGACGCCAGAGAACATCGCCCGGGCGAACAAGCTCTCGGACCCGGGGCGGCTGCGGGTTGGCATGAGGCTGGTGATACCGCTGGATATGTCAGGGACCGTATCCGATCCAAAGAAGGCGCCGCCCGGGGATGTGTCCTCAGTGGCCATGTCGGGCTGACCGATGGGAAACGGATTAGAGGAGGAGGCAAGGCATGCTGTTGAAGAGGCATAGCGCGCTGCTGCTGTTTATCGCGGCCGTGGGGCTGTGCTGTCTTGGTCTCGTGATGCTTTACAGCGCCAGCGCCTTTTCGCGCCAGGCGGAGATGGCGGGCGACCCGCTCCACTTCCTGAAGACCCAGGCCGTGTGCCTGGGCCTCGGTCTGCTCATCTGTGGGGCCGTGTCGTTCATCGATTACCGTCTGTGGTGGCGACACATCATCTGGATCGGGCTGGCGAGCCTGGTGCTGCTGGTGCTCTGCTACGTTCCGGGGGTGCGCCAGATCGCGAACCACGAGGCGCGCTGGATCAAGGTGGGGCCGATCGTCGGCCAGCCGAGCGAGCTGGCGAAGGTGGTGCTCCTGCTATTCCTTGCCGGCTGGTACGACTGGATGCGGCTGCGGCGACGCACATTCGTGTGGGGGCTGCTGATCCCGGGAATCGCCGCGGCGATTCCCATCGGCCTGATCCTTTTCGAGAAGGACATAGGCACGGCCCTCCTGATGGCGCTTGTGACGGGCGTGATCATGTTCGCCGCCGGCGTGCCGCTCCGGCTGTTGGCGGTGGCGATGGTGCTGGCGGGGGGCGGTATCGGCGTCGTGGTGGCCAAATACCCTGAAAAGGCGACGCGGATCCTCGACTGGGTCAACAAGGATGACCCAGAGGTCAAGGCGGCCCGGTGGCAACAGGAGCAGGCGAAGATCGCGCTGGGCTCTGGTGGGATCGAGGGCGTGGGCTTTGGGGACAGTCGCCAGAAGATGCTATTCCTGCCGGAGGCGCACACGGATTTCATCTTTGCGATCATCGGCGAGGAGCTGGGGCTGAGGGCGACGCTGACGGTCGTGGGCTTTTTTGTCATGTTCATCGTGGCCGGTGGTTTCATTGCCAGCCGGGCACCGGATCTGAACGGGGCTCTGCTGGGCGCGGGGGCCGTGGTGCTGATCGGCCTTCAGGCATTCATCAACATCGGTGTGGTGACCGAGCTGCTGCCGAACAAGGGAATTTCGCTGCCATTCATGAGTGCGGGAGGGTCGGGCATGTTGGCAACGCTTGGGCTGCTTGGTCTGCTGGTGAGCATTGCGAAGCGGAGCGAGGGCGTGGACGAAGACGACGAGGAAGACGAAGAGCCCCGGAGTCGGGCCCGGCGGTCGTGGTTTGGCGGGTCGCCGTCACCCTCGTTGCCCGGGTGGTTTGAGGAGGGGCATCCGGCCCGCTCGCGCGGAGGTGCGTCATGACGGGCTGTGTTGCCATCGCCTGTGGCGGCACGGGGGGACACCTGTTCCCTGGGGTGGCGGTCGCCGACGAACTCTTGGCCCGTGGCGTGGAACCGCTGCTGCTGGTTTCGCGCAAGAAGGTGGACGAGGTCGCGCTGAAGGGGGGGAGGCACGCCTCGGTCGCGCTTTCGGCGATCGGGTGGCCCGGGCTGCGATCGCCAAAGGTGATGGCGTTTGCATTCGACCTGCTCAAGACGTATTTCGAGTGCGCGGGGATTTTTCGCGAGAGGCGACCGGTGGCGGTGCTGGGGATGGGCGGATTCACGGCAGCGGTGCCTTTATGGCTGGGGCGCCGTAGGCGCATCCCGACGTTCATCCATGAGTCCAATGCGATGCCGGGGAGAGTGACGCGGCGTCTTGCCAATGGGGTGGACCGGGTTCTCGTGGGGCTGGAGGCCTGTCGCAGTCGGCTGCCCTCGTCGGCGGCGGTGCTGGTGACCGGGACGCCGGTGCGGCGCGAGTTGTTCGGGGCCGCGCGGGGCGAGGGGCTGGCGCTGTTCGGATTTGATGCCGGCCGCAAAACGGTGCTGGTGATGGGCGGCAGCCAGGGTGCGCGGGGCATCAACGATGCGGTGCTCGGTGCGCTGTCGGTGCTGGGGGCGCGGATTGCCCAATGGCAGTTTCTCCATTTGACCGGGGCGGAGGATCGCCCGCGGGTGGAGGACGCCTACCGGGGTGCCGGGGCGCGAGCGACGGTGCTGGCATTCTGCAATCGGATGGCGGCGGCCTATGCGGTGGCCGACGTGGCGTTGGCGCGCAGCGGGGCGGCCTCTCTCGCGGAGATCACAACGGCGCGAATCCCGTCGATCCTGGTTCCGTTTCCGTTTGCGGCAGACAATCACCAGTGGTTCAACGCGAAGGTGTTCGCGGATGCGGGTGCCGCCATCGCGCTGGATCAATCGGGGTTGGACGGGCGGCGGCTGGCGGGTGCCCTCGGGGATATCCTTGACACTCCGGGCCGCGCGGAAGCGATGCGGTCGGCCTGCGAGAGTTTTTCATGCGTCGGCGCGGCGGGCAGGGTGGCGGACGCGGTCATGGGGGTGATGCACCGATGAGCCGATCCCTGCCATGGCTGTTGGACAAGTCGCGGCCCATCCACCTGGTTGGGGTGGGGGGCAGCGGCATGAGCGGCTTGGCGCGCCTGCTATTGAGCGCGGGCTATCGGGTGACGGGATCGGACGTCGGCGAGGGGCCGCTCGTCGAGGCCCTTCGTGCCGAGGGTCTCGGATTCTACCATGGCCACTCGGCGACGAACGTGGGGGATGCGGGGCTCCTCTGTTATTCGTCGGCAATCGGAGAGGACAATCCCGAGCGGCAGAGGGCGCGCGAGTTGGGCGTGCCGGAGGTCCGGCGGGCGACGTTGCTGGGAGCGCTCCTGAGGGGGCGGCGGTCCCTGGTGGTATCGGGGACGCACGGCAAGACGACGACGACCGCAATGCTCGCGACGGTGTTGCGGGAGGCCGATCTGGACCCGGGCTTTTACGTCGGCGGCGAGGTCGCGTGCCTCGGTGGGAATGCCGCGTGGGGAACGGGAGATCTTTTCGTTGTGGAGGCCGATGAGAGCGACGGCAGCCTTGTCGATTTCGAGCCGCACTGCTCCATTGTCCTCAACGTCGAGGCGGAGCACCTGGATTACTTTCGGGACCTGGGGCAGATCGTTGACGCGTTCGGCGCGCTGTGCGACCGGGCCCACGACGGGGTGTTCTATTGCCGGGATGACTCAAATGCGTCTGGCGTGTGCGCGTGGCGAGGCAATGCGACGAGCTATGGCCTGAAGGAGGGGGCGCAGGTGCGGGCCGAGGCGGTGAAGTTGGGCGCGAGGGGATCGGAGTTCGATGTGCGGATCGGGGGGCGCCTGGCCGGCCGTGTGGAGTTGCGGGTGCCGGGCGAGCAGAATGTCCAGAACGCGACGGCCGTGGTGGCGGTCGCGATGCACCTCGGGGTGCCGTTCGCGCCGATCGCGGCGGGACTGGCGCGATTCAGCGGGGCGCGGCGAAGGTTCGAGGTGCGGTACGAGGATCAGGAATTCATGGTCGTGGACGACTATGGGCACCACCCGACAGAGATCCGCGCGACACTCGCGGCCGCGAGGACCGCGGGGCGCCGCCGGGTTTTTGCCGTATTTCAACCCCACCGATATACGAGGACTTTCCACCTGAGGGAGGCGTTCGTCGGCGCCTTCGACGGTGCGGACCGACTCCTCATGACCGACGTGTATTCTGCCGGCGAGAGGCCAATCGAAGGCGCCGACGGGCGCTCGCTATTTGAGCTGGTCCGGGCGACGAAAGGGGATGCGGTTTCCTACGAGCCGGCGCTATGGCGCGTCGGGCGCCGGGTCTGGGGCGAGATGTGCGCCGGCGACCTGCTTCTGTTCCTCGGGGCGGGAAACATCTCGGACGTCGCGGTGAAGGTCGCGGTCCGGCTGCGGCTGCACGCTTCGCTGCGAGAGAGGCTGTCTTCTGGCAGTCGCGTGGTGCGCAACGAGCCGTTGGCCAAGCACACCACGATGCGCGTCGGCGGGCCCGCGGATATCTGGATTGAGCCGGAGGGGGAAGAGGATCTTGCGACGGCGCTGCGCCTGTGCGGCGATGCTGGCGTGCCGGTCACGATGATCGGCCGCGGGTCGAATCTGCTCGTGCGGGATGGGGGGATTGATGGCGCGTGCGTGAGGTTGGCCTCGAGCATGTTCTCGTCGATCGAGGTGCTTGGCGGAGGACGGCTGCGGGCGGGCGCGGGGGTAAAGCTTCGGGCGATAGCCCAGGAGGCGAAGCGGGCCGGGATACGGGGCATGGAATTCATGGAGGGTATCCCCGCGAGCCTCGGTGGTGCGCTTCGCATGAATGCTGGCGCGATGGGTGGCTGGACGTTCGAGTGCGTGGAATCGGTCCGCGTCATGGATCGGGCTGGGGGGATCGTGGAGCTGGCGGGATCGGATCTCGAGGTCAGATACCGGGAAGTGCCGATGTTGCGGGAAAACATCGCGCTCTCGGCCGTGCTGCGGGGACGCCCTGGGGATCCCGCCAAGATCGCCGCGGCGATGGCGTCCTACAGCCAGAAGCGGTGGAAGAGCCAGCCCGCGATGCCGAGCGCGGGGTGCATTTTCAAGAACCCATCGGCCTGTCCGGCTGGGAAGCTGATCGACGAGCTGGGTCTGAAGGGCATGACCTTCGGTGGCGCCGAGGTGAGCCACGTTCATGGGAATTTCATCGTTAACCGGGGCGGGGCGCGGGCGTCGGATATTTTGGAGTTGATCGGGCTGGTGCGGGCCCGGGTGCGCGAGGCGCGCGGAGTCGAGCTGGAGACCGAAGTGATCGTGATTGGAGAGGACGCATGAGCGAACCGATGCGCATAACGGTGCTGGAGGGCGGGATCTCGGCCGAGCGGGAGGTCTCGCTTCGCACGGGGTCGGCCGTCGCGGCGGCTTTGCGGGGCCAGGGCCACGAGGTGACCGAGGTGGTGGTCGAGAGCGAGGATTTTCGATTGCCCGCACGTTGCGACGTGGTCTTCAACGCGCTGCACGGCACCTTCGGGGAAGATGGGGAGGTGCAGCGCATCCTCGAGGGCCGCGGAGTGCCCTACACCGGATGCGGGATAGACAGCAGCGCGCGCGCATTTGACAAGCTGGCCTCGAAGCGAGCGTTTGTGGCGGCGGGTGTACCGACGCCTGAATTCGCGGTCTGCGGGCCCCAGACGGACAGGCCGCCTTTTGACGTGCCCTTGGTGGTAAAGCCACCGAGGCAGGGATCCAGCGTTGGCGTGACGAGGGTGACCGAGGCTGCACAGTGGGGGGCCGCGCTCCGGGAAGCCCTGCGGTTCGATGATCCCGTGCTTGTGGAGAAGATGATTTTCGGTCGCGAGCTCACGGTTGGCATTCTCGGCGAGGACGCGCTGCCGGTAATCGAGATCGTGCCGAGGGAGGGGTTTTACGATTATGCCAACAAGTACACGGCTGGCCGGACGGAGTACCTGTGCCCGGCATCGCTGCCAGAGGGCGCCACGGAGCGCGTGCAGCGAGCGGCCCTGGCGGCGCATCGGGCCCTTGGGTGCGAGGTGTACTCACGCGTGGACGTATTGCTGGATCGCGACGGATCACCATCGGTGCTGGAGGTCAACACGATCCCGGGGATGACGGCGACAAGCCTATTGCCGAAGGCGGCGGCGGCGGTCGGCATCTCTTTCGGCGCGCTGTGCGAGAGGATCATAGCGATCTCGCTCGCGTTGCGGGGCGGGGCGGATTCAAGGAGGAAGTTGTGATGCGAGTGACGTTCAGATTCCACAAGCGGGATGCGCGGCGCGTCCCGGCGCGGGAAACGGGGACGGGGAAGGGACGCGGGCTGGCGTCTCTCTACGCCTATCTGAGGAAGCAGCGGATCCGCCGGACACAGCCCGGGGCGATGCAGCGGCTGGCGTGGACCGCATTCTGGACCCTGGCAACCGCGGGCCTGCTGTGGTTCTCGGGGCGATGGGCGCTGCGGGTTATGCTCTTCGAGAACCCCAGGTACAACCTGGCGCATGTGGACATCGAAGTGGTGGGGAAGATTCCGCGCAGTCAGGTGTTGGAATGGGCGCAGATTCCCGCCGGCGCCAATCTGTTGGGATTGAACCTTGGAGCGATTCACGGTCGCCTGACCGAGCAGTCGGCGGTGGGCTTCGCGGAGGTTCGTCGGATGATGCCCAACCGGCTGCAGATTCGGGTGACGGAACGGCGGCCGGCGGCGCGCCTGCTGACGACCGGGGGCGTGGAGAAGGCCGAGGACGACGTGTATTACATCATCGACCGGCAGGGGATGGTGATGCGGCCGAGGCCCGGCGAGGATTTCCGCCATTTGCCGGAGATCAGCGGGGCGAACCTCATTGATGTGGTCGTCGGTTCCCGCGTGAAAGGGGCGGAGGTCTTTGCTGCGCTGAATCTGCTGACGCTGATGGAGGCCTCGCCGATCTGGACGGAGTTTGACCGGATTGGGATCGACGTGTCGCGGGCCAATCTGCTCCAGATGCGGTTGGGCCGCGACGCGCGCGCGGTGTTCTCGCCGGATCCCGCGGTGATGCCGGAGCAGCTGCGGCGGCTTGAGGTGATACTTTCGTACTGCCAGCGCGGGCGCCAGCGCCTTGCGATGGTGGATCTGACGGTGGAACGGAACGTGCCTGTCACTTTCGTGGCAGCTGGAGGTTGATGCTATGTTTTTTGCGAGAAAGGACCGCGACATCGTTGCGGTGGAGATCGGTACGGGGAAGATGGTGGCCGCGGTGGCCAACGTGGGCCGCGACGGCCTGGTGCGGATACTCGGGGTGGGCGAAGGTCCCTCTGCGGGGGTGCGCAAGGGGGAGATCATAGAGCCGGACGCTGCGCGGGAGGCCCTGCGGGATGTGATCCTGAAGGCGGAGGAGAGCTCCGGCGTCGAGATCATGGAGGTGTATCTCTCGCTGAGCGGGGCGCACATAGAGTGCGCGCTGCAGACGGCGACCGCGGAGATCCGCGGCGACGAACAGCACATCGACGAGGAGGACGTCGCGGTGGTGTGCCGCGCGGCGGAGGAATCGCAGTTGCCGCCGGACAGGCTCCACGTGGCGACGCTGCCGGGCGTTTTCAGGATCGATGGAGGCGAGCCGGTGTCGCGCCCGATCGGCATGCTGGGCCACCGGCTCGATGGCGAGTTTCTGGTGGTGAATGGCGTGGCCAGCCGATTGAAAAACATCATCTCGAGGGTGCAGGAGCTGGAGATCCGGGTGGAGGACGTGGTCCTGACGCCGGTGGCATCCGCGGAGCGGGTGCTGGGGCCGGAGTTGCGGGAGGCGGGGGCATTGGTGGTGGATCTGGGGGCCGGGCTGACGCATTTCGCGGTCGTGCTTGAGGACAGGGTGGTGCACCTCGGTGTCGTTGGCGTGGGGGGCGACCACCTGACGCAGGATATCAGCAGGGCGTTCAATCTGCCCAGGGCGAACGCGGAGGAGCTCAAGACGCAGCACGGGACGGTGGAGCCTGCGGCGTTTGAGGACGGCGAGACGATAGAGCTGAAGGCGCGGAGCGGTTTTGCGGGCAAGCGGCTGTTCGCCAAGGAGCTCGCGATGGTGATGCGCGCGCGATGGGAGGAGACGTTTGAGATCTTGCGCGAGCAGGTGCCCGAAGAGATGCTCGCGGTGCTCGGGGGCGGCGTGGTACTGACGGGCGGGGGGTCGCGGACGCGCGGGCTTGGGGCGCTGGCCGAGCGCGTGCTGGGGCTGTCGGTGGCGCCCGCGCACACGGGAGGGCTGGCCGGAAACATCGATACCATAGCGCGGCCCGAGCTTTCGACGGTGCTGGGCGGACTCATCTGGGCGCAGTGCCGTATCGAGGAGGAACGCGAGAGGGAGAATTTCGGCCGCAGGTTTCGGCGGGCGTTGCAACAAGTGCGGATGATGCTCTGAGGTGGTGGCATCGGCGTTACAGGAGGGCGAAGAGCGATGGAAATGAAGAATGGTCGGATTCGAAATGGGGCGGCGAATGGCGCGGCCCCGGGAACGCGCGTGATCGGCGTCGGCGGGGCGGGCTGGCACATGTTGAGGGCGTTGGCCCAGAAGGCGGTTGGCGGGATATCGCTAGTCGAGGTGAACACGGACATTCGCGAGGACGCGGCGATGGATGGGGTGGGGCGCCACCAGATTGGGGCGCGAGTTACGCGGGGGCTGGGCGCGGGGGGAGATCCGGAGGTCGGGGCGCGCGCGGCGGCCGAGAGCACTGCGGAGATAGGCGATGCCGTGGGAGAATGCGTGGCGGCGGTGTTGATGCTGGGTCTGGGTGGTGGGACGGCCACGGGGGCCGCGCCGGCGATTGCGGCCGAGGCGCGGCGGCGCGGGGCGAGGGTGGTGGCCCTGTGCGCCCTGCCTTTCGAATTCGAGGGTCCGCGGAGGCGGGAACAGGCGCGGCGCGGGCTGGAGGCGCTGCGGGGCGAGTGCGATGCGGTGTTCGCCTTTGAGAATGATCGGCTGGCGCGGGCGCTACCGGAGGATGCGGGCGTCGAGGAGGCGTTCGGCCTGTGCTCGGATATGCTGGCGCGCATGGCGGTGGGGCTACATCGGGCCCTGGCATGCAGGGGCATCATGGACCTAGATCCGGCCGATCTGGCGCGCGTCCTGGGTGCGGCCGACTGCCGGATCGCGTGGGCGGATGGTTCGGGGGAGCATCGGCTCAATGATGCGCTGGATCGGTTGCTCGCCTGCCCGCTATTGCGGGACTCGGTGGGCCAAGGTGTTTCAGACGTCGTTGCCCAAGTCACCGGCGGGCCCGAGATGACACTCGCGGATGTGCAGAAGATCACGAAACGGGTTCGCAGGGAATTTGGCGACGGAGTTTCGGTGACTTTGGGTGCACTCGTTGACGCCAAGATGCGGGGCCAGATTGACATTCTTCTGTGCGCGGCCGAACTCGGCCATCCGAGTGGCGAGTCGGGTCATCCGAAGGAAGGTCAAGAGGGCTCGTGCGATGCGCAGGTGGCCAAGGCGCGGACACAGCGAAATGGGACGTCGCGGGTGCCGCACGTCAAGGCAGTGCGTCAGATGGCGCCGCCTCCACCCCCGCCCCCCCCGGTCGAGATTCCTGTGCCGGACGAAGAACTCGGGGAAACGGAGGGGAAGGAGGAGGCGACATCACGGGATGACACTGACCTTGAAGAAAGGGGGTTGGATCCGCGCGAGGCGGAGGCGATCGCCGAACTGGAGGTGGGATCGTCCGGGGAAGCACCGTTTGAGGTTTCAACGTACGGGGAGGAATCCCCCGCCCATTCTGGCGAAACGGCGCTGTTTCGGGTTGAAGATGGCGAGGATGGCGGCGATGGGGTGCGATTCGACTCGGGTGGTGCGACGGACAACGGAATGGTCCAGAGCGCATTCAATTTCGAATCGCCAAGCCGGGGTCGATTCGACAAGACCGAAGTGACGATGTACAAGGGCGAGGACCTGGATATTCCCACATTCATGCGGCGGAGAATGCGCATCACCGCCGTCGAGTGAGGGGATATGCCTCGAGAAAGGGGGGTGGTGCCTGGCAAGATTGGCGTTGCCTTCGGCGCGGCGTCTGGGAAAAGGTGTTTTGATGAATCAGGGAATTGAAAGGCCCGCGCCTGCAATTGGCGTGGCCGAGAACATCGTTTTTGAGGCCGAGACCTTCTGGGCGAGGCACAAGACCCGCATACTGGGCGGTGCCGCAATCGCCTTGGCAGTGGCCATCGGGGTTGGACTTTGGTTCTGGGACTTGCACCACGACGCGGCCGTTGCGCAGAGGATGTTGGCTGCGGCGAAGGTCACAGAGGATCTTTCCAAGGTTGTGGATGAGTATCCTGGCACGCCCGCGGCTGCGGAGGCCCTGCTGAGGCAGGGGGATGTGGCCGCGCAGGGCGGGCAGTGGGAGCCGTCGGCCAATGCTTTCCGACGGTTCTTGGACTTGTTTCCGAAGCATCCGCTGGCGGCCAACGCCCTTATGGGTTTGGGGGCGGCGCAGGAGGCGTTGGGGCGGCTACCGGAGGCGGAGGATTCATACAGACGGGTATTTGAGGAACACAGGCAGTCGCATCGGGCGGCCGAGGCGCGGCTGGCGCTGGGCGAGTTGCTCGAATCACAGGGCAGGGATCGCGAGGCCCGCGAGGCGTTTGAAACACTCATGTCGGTCTATCCGCAGAGCGTGTGGGTGCAGTTGGCGCGGCGCGAAATCCAGACTCTGGATCGCAAGAGCGGCACATCCTCGCCCGCGAAGCCGACTCCCGCAACAGCCCCACAGCCGGGTCAATTACAGCCGGCGAAGCCCGCTCCCGGCCCGGTTTCCCCACAGGCAGTTCAGCCTCAATCCGCAACGCCTGCCCCGCCGACCAAACCCTGATGCCTGGCGACCCAGCCGCGTCGGGCGTTTCTTGTCGGAATGGCGTGTGCTGGCGCAAGTTGTTTTCGGGTGGCGTTTTCTGGTGATGGGCCTAATAGGTTGCGCGAAGTGATCGTGCGCTGGGCGCCTGGATTGGAATGAAGAGACCGAGGGCAAGGCTGCTGCTGGGTGGATGTGGGGTGCTATTGACCTGCTGGCTCATGCTGTCACCCGGCGAGGCGAGGGCGCAGTTCACAACATACGAGTGGAGGGGGATCAGCAATTCGGATTGGGCGGTTTCCACCAACTGGAGTGGGCTCTCGGTAGGTCCGACCGGCGGCACGTATGCGGCGCGGCTGAACGTGCAAAACAACAGCGGCAGCACCCTCGTATACGACGCGTCTCTCGGGTACACGATCTACAATCCCACAGGTTCGCCCACAGCGCGGGCGCTGGTACTGGGTAACCCCGGCCCTGGGTCCATGATCATCTCGGGCGGCGTTTTCGAATCGCAGGGCCTGAATCCCGATATCATCGGCAACGGGGTCAACACCTTTGGCGGGTTGTCCTCCCTGACTGTCGCGGGGGGCGAATACGTCAACACGAATGGGGGCGGGCGAACGCTGGTTATCAACAACGGTGGTGCCGCGGGCGTGACGGGCATCTTTACGATCGCGAGCGGGACTGCATCGATATCGAACCTGCAATTTGGTGTGAACGCCAATGCCGGTGAGGCCATCGTGAATCTGAATGGCGGGACGCTGAACGCGAACATCATCAAAGGGGTGGGAACGGGGGCCAACAAGACCTTCAACTTCAACGGTGGGACGCTGGCGGCTTTGGCGACCCGATCGGATTTCATGCAGGGCCTGACCCGGGCGAATGTCTCAACGAACGGGGCGATCATCGACAACAGGGCTTTTGACATCACCATCGGCCAAGCCCTGGAGCACGACGCGAGTCTTGGCGCGACCCAGGATGGGGGACTGAGAAAGCGGGGGACGGGTCGTCTGACGCTGACGGGAAGCAACACTTATGACGGGCTGACGGTCGTCGAGGCGGGGGCGCTCCGCAGCCAGCACGCGAGCGGACTGGGCACGGCCCTTGGTGGGACGGTGGTATCCAATAACGCGAGGGTGGAATTGAGTGGCGGGTTCACGGTGGCCGGTGAGGCGATCACGATCAACGGGATGGGGGGCAACAACCAGGGCGCATTGCAGTCCGTTTCCGGATCGAACACGTGGGCCGGGCAGGTGATCTTGGCTTCGGGTACGGGGAGTTCCGGGACGCGCGTGGGCGCGGCGAGTGGCGGGGTCTTGGAGATGTCGGGACAGATCACGAACGTCGGAGGGAGCTTTGATCTTGGCGTTCGAACCGACGGTTCGGCGGGCAGCGCGGTCGTGATATCGGGTGGCAATAACGCGTACCGGGACACGTATGCGGTGGTCGGGACGCTGGCGATCGCCGGGGGCGACGATCGATTGCCGACCGCGACGGTGCTGCATATTGGAAACGGGGCCGAGGTTGCTTCGGCGACCTTCGATCTGAACGGATTCAATCAGAGGGTGGCGGGGCTCGTGTCGGACGGCATCACCATGCCGATGCTGGTGACGAATTCCGCGGGCGCGACGACATCGCGGCTGACGATCGACAACCCCGTGACGCGGGCCTACGCGGGGGCGATCGGCGGGAACCTGGAACTGGTCAAGACCGGTGTGGGGCTGGAGGAATTTCGGGGCGCGAACAGCTATGCGGGCGCGACGATTCTCTCCAATGGCACCCTGCGGGTCAACGGGACCCATGTGGGTGGCGGGCAATACAGCGTGATGAGCGGCGCGACGCTGGGTGGCACCGGGATGATCGATGCGGCGATCAACGTGCTGCCGGGCGGCTTCGCGGCGCCGGGCAATCCCATCGGGACGCTGGTTACCAGCAACACATTCGATCTGGATGGGATTCTCCAGATCGAGTTGGCCAATGCGGCGGGTCCCGCGGGCCTGAGCGACATGCTCGATGTGAACGGTATTTTCGATCTGACGAATGGGACGGTGCAGTTCTTCTTCACCGGCACCATGACCAACGCCTACTACCTTTTCGGGGAGTATGACGCGCGCTCGGGAAGCGCATTTGCCAACGTGCTGAACCTTCCGACGGGCTACGGAATCGACTATGAATTTGGCGGGGGTAATCAGATCGCGCTGGTGATTCCAGAGCCCGCGACCTGGGGACTGCTGCTGCTTGGGCTTGGGCTGGTCGTTGGCTTGCGCCACAGGCGCTGAGGCCCACCGGGGGGCTACCCGGGTGGTGAAATCCGCCATGATCATCGAAAGGCTCGTTTCGGGCGGCCAGACGGGCGCGGACCGCGCGGCGTTGGACGCGGCCATCGCCCGTGGGTTGCCGCACGGAGGCTGGTGCCCGAAAGGGCGTCGCGCAGAGGATGGCGTCATTCCGGGGCGGTACGCCCTCGAGGAGACGCCGGCCCGCGAGTACCTCCAGCGGACGGAGTGGAACGTGCGGGATTCGGACGGAACAGTGGTGTTCACACTCGGTGTCCGCGCCCAAGGGGGGGCACTCCAAACGCTTCAGATAGCACAGCGGCTTGGCAGACCACTACTGCATCTCGCAAAAGATGGAGGGGGCGACGTGGCCCAGATTTTGCAGGATTTTGTTGGAAGGCACTGCGTCCGGGTACTCAACGTGGCGGGATCGCGTGAGAGCGAAGAGCCCGGGATCGGGGCCTGGGTTGCGGCAGTGCTGGAAGGGGCGCTGGTCAGGGCGACATTCCGATGAATTCGGCGGCCTGCTGGACGTCTTTGTCGCCGCGGCCCGAGAGGTTCACGACGATGATCTGATCGGGGCGCATGGTGGGGGCCGTCTTGATCGCGTGGGCGACCGCGTGGGCGGATTCGAGTGCGGGGATGATGCCCTCGACCTTGGCGAGGCGCTGGAAAGCATCGATGGCTTCTTCATCCGTGGCGTAGGTGTATTCGGCGCGACCGGTATCCCGGAGGTAGGCGTGCTCCGGTCCGACGGCGGCATAATCGAGGCCGGCGGAGACGGAGTGGGTATTGAGTATTTGACCGTGCTCGTCCTGCAGGACAAAGGAGCGGGTGCCCTGGAGAACGCCGAGGCTGCCACCGTGGAAGCGGGACGCGTGTTCGCCGGGAGTGAGGCTCCGGCCACCGGCCTCTACGCCGACGAGGTGGACGGAGGGGTCATCGAGAAAGGCGGAGAATATGCCGATGGCGTTGCTCCCGCCACCGACGCACGCGGAGACGAGGTCGGGTAAGCGGCCTTCCTGTTCGAGGATCTGGCGGCGAGCCTCGATGCCAATGACGCGGTGAAAGTCGCGCACCATGGCTGGGTAGGGATGCGAGCCGTAGGCCGTGCCGAGGATGTAGTGGGTGTTCCGGACATTGGTGACCCAGTCTCGCATGGCTTCGTTGACAGCCTCCTTGAGGGTTCGCTGGCCGGCGAGGACGGGAACGACCTCGGCGCCGAGGAAGCGCATGCGGGTGACGTTGAGGGACTGGCGTTTCATGTCGACCTCGCCCATGTAGATGGCGCAATCGAAGCCGAACTTGGCGGCGACGGTGGCGGTGGCTACGCCGTGCTGGCCGGCGCCGGTTTCCGCGATCACGCGGCGTTTGCCCATGCGGCGGGCGAGGAGGGCCTGGCCCAGGGCATTATTGATCTTATGGGCGCCGGTGTGGAGCAGGTCCTCGCGTTTCAGGTAGATACGGGCACCCTTGAGTTCGCGCGTGAGGCCCTCGGCGAAATAAAGGGGCGTTGGCCGGCCCGTGTAGTGCCGCATAAGGTCGGCCAGTTCTTGCTGGAACGCCGGATCGATTTTGGCGCGGGCATATTCGGCGGCGAGATCACGCAAGGGGGCCATGAGCGTCTCCGGGACGAACATGCCCCCGTACGGGCCGAAGTATCCCCGGGCGTCGGGGAGCGAGGCAGCAATTGTCGCAGGCATCGGCAAAGTGTGGCGCAAATCTGGCGGATTTGCATTGGGGAATTTAAGCGGTTCTCAAGCGCTGGGTGCGGCTCGGTGTTCGAGTTAGATCCCGGCATCTCGCTCGACGCTCGCGAGTCGATGTGACACGCTGTGGCCATGGTCGCAAAGGTGGAGTCGCGGTGGTCGATGTCTGGAACGCGGGCCGGAGAAGGACGATCCCACCGGACTGGGAACAAGGCACTGTCTGGGGATCGCGGGCGGCTGGGGGCTATCGGGCACAGGGGGGAGGGAAAGATGGGGCAAACAAAACGAATGCTGTCTGCGATGGCCATTATGCTCGCGGTCCAGGATGTTCCATGTCTGGCCGAGAAATGTGCTCCCGAAAAGCCGTCCGCGGGGCAGGCGGACAATGATCTGGGGGCGAAAGCGGACGCTGCCGATGCGGGTGGTATTGCGGCAGGCGCGAAACGTCTTCTGGGTTGGAGTTTTCCCATCCCGAGGACGCACTGTGGTGTTGCGCTGGGAAACGGGAATTTTGGAGCGCTCGTCTGGGGCCAGGGGCGATTGCACATCACGGTGAATCGCGCCGATTTTTGGGATCACCGCTGTGGCGAGACCCTCATGGAGGGGACGACCTATGAGAGACTAAAGGCCGCGTACGACCCCGGTGATCGCAGTCGCATGGAAAGCGCATTCGTTCGGAAGAAATGGGAAATGAAGTCTGGGGCATGGACGCGTCCGTGCCGGCTGCCGGTGGGCCGGTTCGAGCTGGTCTTTGCCGATGGGCTGATGCCGAAGAGAGCCGAACTCGACTGCGGCGCGGGCCGGTTGCACGTTGAGGTGGGCACGGCAGACGGTTCGAGGAGTGGTTCGCTCGACCTTATCATGCACCTTTCCCGGAATCTGCTGTTTATCGAGGATCGGGATGGTCTCGTGAGAGATGTGGTCATCCGCCCGTCGTGGGACTGGGTGGGCGAGGCGAGCGACACGAGCTGGCCGTCGCTGCGGGCATCCGGGCTGGCTCCGCCGGAGAGGATCACGGGGGGCAGCCCGTGGGGCTGGATACAGGACTGTCCCGAGGATCCCTCTCTGGCGTCGGTGTGCAAGAGGGTCAGTGGGGGTTTTGCCGTGTGCCTGGCGCTGGGTGATGATGACAAATCTGCATGGTCGACGGCGCTGGAGGAGATCGGTCGCTTTGAGCACGAGGGCGCGGCACTGTTGCTGCGGCACAGCGAACGATGGTGGAAGGAATACTGGGCTGAACTCCCTGAGCTGGATCTGCCCTCTGAGTTTTACAGCAAGTTCTTGACGTACGCCCAGTGGAAGTTTGCGTGCGCAACCCACCCGGAGAGCTCTCGGCCTTCGGGCCTGCAGGGGCCTTGGGTGGAGGAGTACCAGCGGGCGCAGTGGTCCGCCGACTACCATTTCAACGTCAACGTCCAGCAAATTTACTCCCTCGGGTTCCCGACGGGCAGGTTCGAGCATTTCATGCCGCTGTTCAAGATGCTGGAGTCCGAGTCGTTCCAGCGGATCATGCGGCACAATGCCAAGGTGCTGTTCGGCATCGACGATGGCCTTCTCCTAACACATGCGGTGGACGACAGGGGATATCAGTGTGGTTGGATCAGCGCCGGGTCCACGCTGGACCATGCCTGCGGGGGCTGGACCGCGCAACTCTACTGGGAGTATTACCGGTACACCCTGGACAAGGAGTTTCTCCGAAGGCGCGCGTACCCGTTCATGCTTGGGGTGATGCGGGTCTACGAGGAGATGCTCGAAGAGCACGATGGGCGACTATCGATTCCCGTGAGCATCTCGGCGGAATACGGTGCGACTTTTGACGGGGGGCGGGCCCAGAATGCCGGACGTGATCCGTCCTATCAACTGGCGTGCGCGCACATGCTCGTGGATGCGCTCATCGAGGCGAGCGAAATCCTGGGGATGCCGGAGCGACCGATCTGGAGGGCGATCAAGGAGCGGCTGCCCGCCTATACGCTGATTGGAAAGCCGGGCGAGGAGCACATTGCGATCTGGGAGGGCCAGGATCTCGACGTGTGCCACCGCCATCACTCGCACTTGGGCTGCATCTATCCATTCGATACGCTAGGCGAGATGGGGGAGGGGGCGCGGCGGGTCGTGGACAACTCGATCGATCACTGGATCCTGAAGGGGATGGGGCAGTGGAGCGAATGGTGCATTCCCTGGGCGGCGATCATCCAGGCGCGGCTGGGATTCTCGGAGGCGCCGCTGGTCTTGCTGAACATGTGGAGGGAAATATTTGTCAACGAGGGGATGGCGACCGTGTACCTGCCGCGCTTCCGGGGGGTCACCGCGCATCGGCGCGCGGACATGCTGAAGCCAAAGGAGACCCACGAGATCATGCAACTCGATGGCACCATGGGCGGCGCGACGGCCCTGTACGAAATGCTCGTGCACACCCGTGGCGGCACCACCTACGTTTTTCCCGCTGTTTCGGAAAGATGGGCAGATGTGTCCTTCCGCAACGTTCGCGTCCCCGGCGCGTTTCGGGTGAGCGGGGTACGGCGAGGCGGTCGAACGACGGACATCGTCATCAGGAGCCTGAAGGGCGGTACGATTCGCCTGGCGGCACCGGGGATGGATGCCGCCGAACTGCAGAAGGATGGCCGCGCGGAGCGGATCACGCTGCCGGCGACGGTCACGCTGGATTCGGATGGCACTGCGGTTTTGAGAAGAGTGAATTAGCAATCCGTCCTACAACCCGGGCGACACATCAACGCCCTTGGCGTGGGAGGGACCCTGCGGGGCCGCGTCTCACCGGATGCGCGGTTCCTGGGCCGACCCGGCCCGCGAGGCCGCGGGCCCTCCCGGTAGAAGATGGCGGGGGTGTTCGCCAGTGAACATCATCGGCAGGCTGCGATGAAGTCCCGGAGCTTGGCGTAGTCCTTTCGCCCCGGGGACTCCTCAACACCGGAGGAGCAATCCACCGCATAGGGGCGCACGGCGCGAATGGCGTCGGCGACATTGGCGGGGTTGAGTCCGCCGGCGAGGATGATCGGTCGGTGGGCGGCGGCCTTGATGGCTGCGGCAAGGGACCAGTCACATGTCTCTCCAGAGCCGCCGTAGGTGCTGGTTGGCGTGTCCAAGAGGAAGGCCTCGACGGGCCAGCAGAGGAGTTGTTCACGAGACAAGGGTTGGCTGATGCGGAGTGCGCGGATCCGGGTGGCGGGTGGTGCGGCCCGTATGACTTCGGGTGTTTCGTCGCCGTGGAATTGCCATGCGTCCACCGGAAAGGAGCGGGCCCACTGGGCGAGGTCCTGCGGGGAGGGGTTCACGCAGACGATGACCTTGGCAACGAAGGGCGGGAGGTGGCGGACCCAGGGCGCGGCATGGACGGGATCGATATGGCGCGGGCTCTTGGGATAGCTGACGAAGCCGAGGGCGTCGGCACCGGCCTCAATGGCCGCGAGTGCGTCGGGTTCGTTCGTTATGCCGCAAATCTTGACTCGGACGCGTTGCATGCCTGGAACAATTAACCACGTAAAGGGGCGCGCTGCACCAATAAGGGGGAGCCAGAGGATGGATACGTCTGTTCTGATGCGGATTTCACTTACCTGCCTGTGAGTTCGTGGATGGTGGCGCGGATGTCTTGGGCGCGCATGAGGGTCTCGCCGACGAGGATGGCGTCGGCACCGGCCGCGACGACCTTTTCGACATCGGCGCGGGTCCTGATGCCACTTTCGGAAACGAGAAGGACATCAGGGGGGGCCTCTTCGGCAAGCGCCTGGGTGGCGTCGAGGGAGACCTCGAATGTCTGGAGATTTCGGTTGTTGATCCCAATCAGGTCGGCGCCGATGTCCAGGGCGGCGTCCATTTCTCGAAGGTCGTGGATCTCGACCAGGGCATCGAACTGGAGGTCGCGGGCTTCGTTGTAGAGATCCGCGAGTTCCTGGGATTTGAGAGCGGCGACGATGAGAAGGATGCAGTCGGCACCGGCGATCGACGATTCCCAGAGCTGGCGGCGGTGGACGATGAAGTCCTTGCGCAGGAGGGGGCGGTCGATGCAGTCGCGGATATCCTTGAGGTGAGCGATGTGGCCCTGAAAGAACTTCTCGTCGGTCAACACGGACAGGCAGTCGGCGCCCGCGGCATCGTAGGCCTGTGCTTGGGCCGTCGGATTAAACTCGGCGGCGATCAGTCCGGCCGACGGCGACGCTTTCTTGACCTCGGCGATGAGGCCAGGCCGACGATCCGCCAGGGCCGCACAAAAGCCCCGAAAGTCATTGCGCCGCAATGCCATGCGACGCATTTCGGCATCGTGGTCTGCGAGGCGGGCCACCTCCTGCCGCTTCCAGGCGACGATTTCTTCGAGTTTGTTTTTCACGGTTTGGTGACGTTGGCCGGGGCATTGGCGAGACGAAGGATCTGGCCGGCGGCGAAACCGGCGCCGAAGCCGTTGTCGATGTTGACAACGGTCACGCCTGATCCGCAGGAGTTAAGCATGCCAAGGAGTGCCGCGATGCCGCCGAAACTGGCGCCATAGCCGATGCTGGTGGGGACGGCGATAACGGGTTTGTCGACGAGCCCCGCGACGACGCTGGGCAAGGCACCCTCCATGCCGGCCGCGACGATAAAAACACGGGCAGACCGCAGCAGGGGGGCGTGGGCCAATAGGCGGTGGAGACCGGCGACGCCCACGTCATAGAGGCGGTCGACGGCGAACCCGAAACACCCCACCGTGACGGCCGCCTCCTCGGCGACCGGGATGTCCGAGGTGCCGGCGGCCAGCACGGCGGCCCTGGAATCAGCCTGGGGCGTGGCAGCCGCCCCGCTTCGCCAAACGATGCAGCGCCCCAGTTCCTCGTACCGAGCATCGGGCAGGGCGTCGCGGACCGCGCTGAAATGACCGGCGTCGGCGCGCGTGGCGAGCACGACATCCCCCCGGGAGGCGAGCTCGCCAAAGATGGCGCTCACCTGGGCGGGGGTCTTGCCCTGGCAGAAGATGACTTCCGGGAAGCCCTGTCGCTCCCGGCGGAGGATGTCGACCTTGGCAAAGCCGAGGTCGGCGAAGCCAGTTTTTTCTGAATCGTCGGTAGGCACAGTCTTGACGATGCGCCGCAGTGGTGTGAAATCAAGTCGATGGAGCTTTTCGAAGATCTGAAACGGGGTTTTCGCACGATCTTGGCCGACCCCTGGTGGTGGCTGAAGGTGCTGTTGGCGGGGTTCTTGTTGATCAACCCCCTGCTGATCATACTGGGCCTGCGGCTGCTGGGCGCCCAGGGGCCGGGACATGAGCCGGAGGGGTGGGAGGTGCCCGCGTTCTTCGGGGCGCTTGCGTTCAACGTGCTGAGCTTCTGGTTCCCGCTGGGGTTCACCTACGAGGTCCTGCGGCGCGCACGATTCTCGACTGCCGCACAGCTGCCGAGCTGGGGCTTGGAGAACTGGAGGACCTACGCGATCGAGGGATCGGTGAAGCTCGTCATCGCGATATTCACGCTCTTGTTGCCGGTGGGCATCTGGATGGGCCTGTGCTGGCTGGTGTTCGTGAAACTGATAGGCGGTCCGATGATGTTTTTGTCGATGATGTATCCTCCGGCGATGCTCTTCGCGATCCCATTCTGCGGGGTGGGGTGCTGCCGGTGGCTGGATGGGGCGACGGTGCTTGATGCGTCGTTGAACTACAAGCGGAACCTGGAGATCCTGTTCAGCCGTGGCAAAGAGTTCATGCTGGCGTCTCTGTTCCTGACGGGTTTTAACACGGTGGCCTGCGCGTTCGTGTACACGATCCCATTTGCAGCGGTGTTCGGGCTGTGCATGGTGGATACGTGGTTCGGTCCGATCTACGCTTCGTCGCCCGTCAGCGAGGAAAAGGCGCGGGACTCGCACGCCGCCAAGATCATCGACAAGTACGTGAAGCGCTGACCGGCGCCCGGTGGGGCTCTGGGAGATCCGCGCTATCCGGCATGAAGTCTCGGGTCGGACATCAGGCCCCGCTGCCCGCCCGACGGCGGACATTCGGGGCACCGCCGGGGGTGAGAACGAGACGAAGGAGCGCGCTTGCGCGCGATCCGCGCGTGGAATCGCCTGCAAGCAGGCTCCTACGATTCGGTGTCTGAATTTTCGATCTTATGATCAGGCGAGCTTCGGAAGCAGATGGGCGAGGAGGTTGGCGATGGGCACCCGGACCTGGGACATCGAGTCGCGATCGCGGACCGTAACGGTGTCCTTCTGGCCGGAGGCTTTGTCACCCTCGAGCGTCTCAAAGTCAATGGTGATGCCAAAGGGGGTGCCGGCCTCATCCTGGCGGCGGTAGCGGCGTCCGATGGCGCCTGTCTCGTCGTAGAAGACGCGCATGTGGGGCCGGAGCAACTCGAGGACCTCGCGGGCTTTGGCGACGATGTCGGGCTTGTTGCGGACGAGAGGGAAAACGCCGACCTTGATCGGGGCCATCCTGGGGTGGAAACGCAGGACTGTTCGGGTTTCCTTGTTGCCCTTTTCGTCGGTGACCTCTTCCTCGGCGTAGGCCTGGCAGAGGAGGGCCAGCACCGTCCGGTCGACGCCGGCGGACGGTTCCACGACATGGGGGACGAATTTGGCCTTGGTCTCCTCGTCGAAGTATTCCAGCGGTTTTCCGGAGGCATTGATGTGCTGGGTCAGGTCGTAGTCGGTGCGGTAGGCGACGCCCTCGAGTTCCTGGACCCCGAATGGGAACCTGTATTCGAGGTCGTAGGTGCCCTTCGAATAGAACGCGCGCTCTTCGTCCGAGACGGTCTTGACGATGATGTTCTCGCGCGGGATGCCGATGTCCTCGTACCACCGGATGCGGAGCTCCTTCCATTCCTCGAGCCAGCGGAAGCCATCCTCGGGCCGGACAAAGAACTCCAGCTCCATCTGTTCGAATTCGCGAGATCGGAAGGTGAAATTGCGGGGGTTGATCTCGTTTCGGAAGGCCTTGCCGATTTGCGCGATGCCGAAGGGGAGTTTCTTGCGCGACACCTCGAGGACGTTTCGGAACTGGACAAAGATGGCCTGCGCGGTCTCCGGGCGGAGATAGGTGACGTTGCCGTCCTCCTCGACGGGTCCGACATACGTCTTGAACATGAGGTTGAAAGGGCGGGGCTCGGTTTTTTCGCCGTGGCAGGTGGCGACGGTCTTGGACGGTTTCTGCGGGCAGGGGGTGGAGTCGATCTGATCGGCGCGGAAGCGTCCTTTGCAGGTTTTGCAGTCGATGAGCGGGTCGCTGAACGTCTCCTCGTGCCCGGAGGCGCGCCAGACGGCGCGATTCATGAGGATGGCGCCATCCATCCCGACGATGTCGTCTCGCAACTGCGTCATGCAGCGCCACCAGTACTCCTTGACGTTGCGCTTCAGCTCCACGCCGAGGGGCCCGTAGTCCCAGGCGCCATTGAGGCCCCCGTATATCTCCGAGGATTGGAAGATAAAACCGCGCCGCTTGCACAGCGACACGATCTTCTCCATCCGCTCCGTGTCCTTCTTCTCTTGGATGTCGGCCATGGTGTCTGAAAGGGTCGGAGTCTCGCGGGTTTCGAGGGCGGAGTCAATGCCGCGCGGGGCATCTGGACCGCCGGGCGCGAGCGGGGCCGACATCTCGCCGTCATCGGCCGCGCTGTGCGAGATATTCGCGCACGGTGTCGATCAGGGCGCGGACCGCGGGGGGCGCATAGCGGCGCTTTCTGCTGGCCAGGACGATTTTCAGCGACAGGGGCCTCTCCTGCTGTTTGACCAGCCACAGGGTTCGGTCCTTGATCTCTTTTTCGACGGCCCACAGGGGCAGCAGAGACATCCCGGGGACTTTCTGCACCATCGTCTTGATGGTCTCCGTATAGTCGCAGCGAACGACCACGCGCGGATGGAAGCCCACGGCGGCAAAATAGTGTTCCATCACCCGGTTGATCCCCAATTCCCGTTCGTATGAGACGAAGGGGACGGCCGTTAGGGACTTGATGGAACAGCGGCGAGCGGGCCTCGGCGTGCCGGAAACGAAGACCATTTCCAGATTGGTCACATCGAAGAGCAGATCGATATCGTCCGTGGGGAGGTCGGGCTCTTCGTGGAGCTCGGACATCGCGAGGAACGCCAGATCGATGTGGCCGGTGCTGAGCCGTTCGACCAAGGGTCTTACGGGCGCCGCCTGAATGGACGCATTGACGCCGGGGTAGCGCGAGAAAAACTTTTCGAGGACGCGTGGCACCAGATACGTGGCCACGATCTGTCCGGCGCCCACGCGCACCAGTCCCCGTTTGACGCCCTTCCACTCATCCAGCACGCGCCGGGCCGTGTCGTGTTCGGCGATCATCTGCCGAAAGTATGGCAGGATGCACTCCGCCGCCTCAGTCAGCTTCAAGGAGCGGCCAGCCCTTTCATAGAGGGGCACGCCGAGTTCCTCCTGGAGGGTTTTGAGGTGCTTGTGGACGCCCGGTGGGCTGAGGTGGACTGCCTCGGCGACGCGCTGGATATTTCCCAGTTCGGCCAACAACACGAGCGATCGAACCTCGCGGAACTCCATGGAAACAGAATTAACCAATAGTGAAAAAGGATTCAAGAATATTCAATATACGAAAATGATACGTTCAAGTAGGATGGGCCAATCGAAGCCGCGGGCATGCAGATCGGATCACAGCGAGAGTGGGGGGCATCCTCCGACGGGGCTGTTCTCCCATGTTTCTGGACCGCGGCGGCGCGAGCACCAGCTCGTAACAGGAGCCAGGCATGCCGACACAGAAGCTGAGGGTTGCGATCATAGGAGGCGGAACAATCGCAAATGCCGCGCACATCCCGGCATGGCGGGATCAGCCATCGGCGGAGATCGTGGCCGTGGCGGACAGCGCGCCAGAGAACGCCAGAGCGACGGCCACGCGGCATCAGATTCCACACGCGTCAGATAGTTTTGCGGAGATGCTGGCGACGGCAAAACCGGACGTGGTCTCGGTTTGCTCGCCGGCGCATTGTCACAAGGAACAGGCGATTGCCGCACTGCGGGCGGGGGCGCACGTGCTTTGTGAGAAGCCGCTGGCGCTCACGAGCGCGGATGCCATCGAGATGTTCCGGGCCGCGGAAACAGCGGGTCGCCTGCTGCTGGTCGGACAATCCATGCGGTTCTACAACCAGATCGCTGCCGCCAGGGAGTTTGCGGCGTCTGGCCAGGTGGGGGAGATCTATTGTGCCGACGCCGCGCGGCTCCGGAGGCGAGGCGTCCCGGGGCATGGGGTGTTCCACGTGAGGGCGCTATCGCGCGGTGGTGTCCTCTACGATCTGGGCGTCCACATCCTGGACACCTTGCTCTGGATCATGGGCGGCCCGGCGGTCGTTGCCGCCAGCGGCATGACGTTCACGAAGCTCTCCAACCGGGACGAGGGGCTCATCACCTCCGAGGCGGAGGGCGGTGCGCCGGTCGGGGTGTTCAACAAGCGGACCTACGACCACGACAGATTCGACGTGGAGGAGCTGGCCACCGCATTCTTGCGCCTGGGCAACGGAGCGGTGATCAGCCTGCGCGTCAGCTGGGCGGCCAATGTTCCTGACAATGCGGGCGGGGTTTGGATGATGGGAACCGAGGGCGGACTGTGGTTTGATCCGCGGTTCCTGGATCTGCGGCTGGTGAGGAACATGGGGCGCTATCAGGTGGACGTGACGCCGAAGTTGCCCGCACCGGCGCCCAACCACCCCTTCTACGCCCACTGGAAGGAAATCGCGCATTTTGTCCGCGCGATTCGCGGTGAGGAGGAACTCTGCGTCAGGAAAGAGGAAGTCGTGAACGTGCTGCGCGGGCTTGAGGCCATCTATCGGTCGGCGGCCGAGGGTCGCGAAGTGCGGTTGGACGAGAGGGCGCAATAGCCCAAAGGAGATTGGCAGTGAGCAAGAAGTACCGTGTTGGCATCGTCGGTTTTGCGCATCCCCACATCAATCACGTCGCGTCCCTGTTCAGCGCGCATCAGCAGGTGGAGTGGGTGGCCTGTGCGGACACCCGGCCAGTGCGGCCCGAGCTGCGCGTTGCCCCCTACACCAGGGAGTGGAACCGGGGCAATGTGATGAAATCGGCCGGCATCTCCAAGTGTTATGAGGATTATCACGAGATGCTGGGGAAGGAGCGGTTTGATCTCGTGCTGGTGGAGTGCGAGAACGCGCAGCACCCCGAGGTGGTCGAGGCGTGCGCCGAGGCGGGCGCCCACGTTTGCGTGGAGAAACCGATGGCCGTATCCCTGGTCGACGCCAGGCGGATGGACAGGGCCTGCCAGGCCGCCGGGACGATGCTGGCGGTCAACTGGCCCCCGGCGTGGCTCCCGCACGCGCGCAAGGCGAAGGAGGTTATTGATTCCGGGATGATCGGCCGGGTGCTCGAGGTGGACTATCGTGTGGGCCACGGCGGGCCATTTGGCGCCGGCGCCGAACACAAGGGTGGAACCGGGGCATCCGCGCCGCTGACGGACGAGGAGAAGGCGGCGACGTGGTTCCACCAGAAGGCTACGGGGGGCGGCGCATTTCTGGACCTGTGCTGCTACGGCGTCGTCTACAGCCTCTGGTATATTGGCGAGCGGGCGACGGCGGTCCAGGGCATGAAGGCGAATCTGAGCAGTCACTGGTGCGATGCCGAGGACAATGGCGTCATCGTGCTCCGCTATCCGAGTGCCATAGCGGTGGCACAGGGCTCATGGACGACCATGGGGAAGTCGTATCTGTCCGCTGGCCCGCTGATGGTGTATGGCGAGGGCGGATCGCTTTCCTTCGAGATCTACGGGGACCAGCCGGTCGTGCGGGTGGTGCATGGGCCAGAGCGGAAGGTGGAAATGGTGCAGGCCGCGCCGCTGCCGAAGCACCGTTCGAATTTGCCCCAGGAGCTGTTCCATCATCTCGAAACGGGCGAGCCGTTGCACGAGATCCTGACGCCAGAGTTCAACCTTGATGCGACCGCCATTGTGGATGCGGGCGCGCGCTCGGCGGAGAATGGGGGACTCGAGACGGTGAGCGATCCGTCCCGATGTCCGTGCGCGGGTTGCTAGGGGAGCCAGATGTCACGCCCCCTGTTGACGCGATTTCGGCTGGCGGCCCTGATGTTCCTGGAGTTCTTCGTCTGGGGCGCGTGGATCGTGCCGATCAGCGGCTACATGAATGGCGTCCTGGGGTTCAGCGGCACCCAGATCGGCTGGATCTGCGGCGCCTCCGCTCTTGGGGCGATGGTGTCCCCGCTCTTCGTCGGATATGTGGCGGATCGATTCTTTGCCACGGAACGGGTCCTGGCGGTGCTGCACGTCGCGGGCGCGGCATGCCTGGTGTGGGCGGCGGGGCAGACTTCGTTCGCCGGGCTAATGGCGGCGCTCATGGCCAATGCGCTGTGCTTCATGCCGACCTTGGCCCTCGTCAACAACCTCGTGTTTAGAAACATCGATAATGCCGACAGATTTGCGCGCATCGCGGTTGGCAGCAATGTCGGCTGGATCATCGCCGGGCTGTCGGTGGGGTTCATCCTGGGGGAGGGGGACGGCAATTTCTTCTATCTGGCGGCGGGCGCGCAGGTGATTCTGGCCCTGTATTGCCTGACCCTGCCGCACACCCCGCCCAAGGGCGTGGGGGCGGGCAAAACCGATGTCTTTGGGCTCACGGCCATCTCGCTGCTGAAGGACCCCGCCTTCCTCGCATTCGCGGTGGCCATACCCCTGGTCACGATCTCGAAAACGTTCTACACGACGTGGACAAACGCGTTCCTGAGCGAGATCGCGTTGCCCAGGCCGACGGCGGTGATGACGTTGTCGCAGGCATCGGAGATCGCGACGATGATCGTCCTGCCGTGGATTATCGCGAGGATCGGTCTGAAACGAGTGATCGTGGTCGGGATGGCATTCTGGGCGATCCGCTTCTTTGCGTTTGCGACCATGAGTGTGCCGGCCGTGCTGGCGGGGCTGCTGATGCACGGATTCTCCTACGGTTTCGTGGTCGCCGGTGCCTCCATCTACGCCGCGCGCGTGGCACCGCCCGGCATGACCGCCCGCGCGCAGAGCCTGATCGCCCTTCTCATCTTCGGAATAGGCATGTTCTTCGGGGCGCAGTTGGCCGGCTTCACCGGTCACGCTTATTCACCCAGGAACATCGCGGCCGTGAGGCAGACGGCGGGTGGCGCCGAGCAGCGCGTGCAGGTGCCGTTGCCGGGATGGAGCGACGTGGGCAAGGACGATTTGCCGGGGCTCTTGGGTGCCTCGGAGGATCGGGTCAACATCGCTCTGTTGGAGCACCTGCCGGAGGCCGGCATCGCGATCCAGCGTGATGAGGATCTTCGGATCGCGAAGCGGGACCTGATTTCGGCATTCAAGGCGGCGGACCGGGATGGCAACGGGATCGTGGCGGGCGCGGACTGGCAAAGGCTTCGCCTGCATGGCTGGCCGAAGATCTGGAGCTGGGGTGCCGGCCTGGCGATCATCGCCTGCCTGCTCTTTTGGATCGGCGGGCGGGAACCACAACCCATCGGCGAACGGAACCTATGAGCACGACGGCTGTCGAGACGGAACTCTCATACGAGGAGCGCCTGCGATTGTTGCGGGGCATGAAACTGGCCCAGACGCGTGAGAAACAGCGCATCCGCGGCACGATGGATTTTGACGATCACGGGATCATCCTGCCCCCCGAAGATCTGCGCGAGACCGTGAAGACGATCAGCGGCTCGGGCGTGCATTTCACGGACGTGATCCTGAAGAACTTCCGGCCTCGTCCGAATCATCAAAATGGGGGTTATTACGGACCGGCAGCCTGCGGGCGGAACTTCCGGAGTCTGCTCGAGGTACACCCGGCCTACATCGATCCGATGAGTTCGCTCGCCGGGGCGTACATGGTGAACTTCATGTCGTATCGCCGGGCGCACTGGAAGCCGGAGTTTGATCGGGAGGAACTGATGGCGCAGCACGAGCGATATCACATCGTGCCCGCCATCGGGGCGGTCCAGCACCTTTGCCAGGATCTCGCCATTGGCTTGAGGCTGGGGTGGGGTGGACTGCTGGAGAAGGTCCGCCATTTCCGGGCGATCAACGTTGCGGCGGCAGAGTTCTACGAGGGACTGGAACAGGTGGTGCTCGGGACCCAGGACTGGATTCGGCGGCATGCGCGGGAAGCGCGGCGCAAGGCCCAGGAGCATGGGCCGATGGCGCAGAACCTTCTGGAGATCGCCGAGATCAACGAGCACCTCATTTCGGGCGCGCCGCGGACCTTCCGGGAGGCGTGCCAGTGGATTCTCTGGGACCTGCTCATCTCGCGCATGTACAACGGGAGCGGCGCGCTGGGGCGGGCGGACGTACTGCTCGAACCCTACTATCGGGCCGATGTCGGGGCCGGGCGGCTCACTGATGAGGAGGCAGTTTTTCATATTGCCTGCATGCTGTTGCGCGACACGCCATACTTCCAACTTGGGGGACCGGACGCGTCTGGCCGTGACGTCACGGGCAGCGTCTCGTTTCTGGTGCTCGAGGCGGCACACAGGCTGCGGACGCCGGTGAACGTGGGCGTGTGTGTTGGCGAGGGGGTCGACGAAGGGCTGCTGCGGCGCGGCGTGGAGATGCTGGTCGAGGACCGCTGCGGCACACCGAAATTTCTGGGGGTGGACAACACGATAAGGGGCTTCGTCCGCAATGGTTTTTCGGTGGAATTGGCCCGGGAGCGCGCGTACTCGGGCTGCCAGTGGTCCGCGCTGCCGGGACGCGAGTACGCGATCCAGGACATCATCAAGATCAACCTGGCAAAGGTGCTGGATGTCGCCCTCCGGGAAATGCTGGCCGACGGTGATGTCCGGCCTTGCGTTGCAGAACTCTGGGATCGTTTTGAGAGGCATCTGGGAGAGGCGGTCGCGATAACGGCGGCAGGGATTGACTTCCAGTACGAGCACATGCACGAGGTTTTTCCGGAGCTGCCGTTGGATCTGCTCTGCCACGGCCCCATCGAAAGGGGGCTGGATGCGAGCCACGGGGGGGTTGAGTATTACACCTTTGGAGTCGATGGGGCGGGTCTGGCGACCACCGCAGATTCCTTCGCGAGCATTGAGGAGCGCGTCGAGAAGGAGGGCCGGGTGTCTTGGGCACAACTGCTCGAGGGCCTTGAGTCGAACTGGGCTGGTCCAGAGGGCGAGCGGGTCCGTCGCCTGATGGGAGGTGCCGCGAAATATGGCGCCGGGGGCACGACCGGAGACGAGTGGGCGAAACGGATCGCGGGCGCATTCACGCGCGAGGTGAAGGAGAAACGGACACCGAACGGGCACATGATGCTTCCCGGCCTGTTCTCGTGGGCGCTCGCCGTCCTGATGGGGAAGAAGCTTGGCGCGACCCCGAACGGCCGCCGCGCGGGGGAACCCATCTCGCATGGGGCAAATCCCAACCCGGGTTGCAGGAAGGACGGTGCCCCGACGGCGATAGCCGTGGCAGTGGCCGAGGTGCAGCCGGGATATGGCAACACGGCCCCACTGCAGCTTGATCTGGATCCCTGCACCCAGAACTCGGCGCAGGACATCGTCAACGTCATGGGGTTGATCCGCGGCCACTTCGATCTCGGGGGCACCCAGATCAACGCGAATATCGTGGACCGGGAACAGATACTGGAGGCGAGCGAGGACCCGGGTCGTTTCCCGGAGCTGGTGGTACGCGTGACCGGATTCAGCGCCTATTTTTCGAGCTTGTCACCCGAGCTGCGGCGGTTCGTGGTCGACCGCGTGATCTGCGAAAAGGGGGCGGGGGCATGACGGGAAGGGTGTTCGATATCCAGAGGTTCTCCGTCCACGACGGGCCCGGTATCCGCACCACCGTCTTTCTCAAAGGCTGCCCCCTGAACTGCGCGTGGTGCCATAATCCGGAAGGCATCCGTGCCGGGCCCGAGCTCTCATTCGATCGCGAGAAATGCCTGGCTTGCGGAGAATGCGTCCGCGCGTGTCCGATGGCGGCGCACAGCCTCCAAACGGATGGCAAGGGGCTGGCCCATGTATTGGATCGCGGTCGATGCGAAGTCCGTGGCGAGTGTGTGTCGGTGTGCTGCAGTGACAGCCTTGAGATTGTCGGCCGCAGTCTCTCGGTGGAGGAGGTGATGCGGGAGGTGATGGCCGACCGGGTGTTCTATCGACAAGCCGGGGGGGGGCTGACCATTTCCGGCGGCGAGCCGCTGATGCAGGCAGAGTTCACCGCGGCGCTTCTGGTGGCCGCGAAAAAGGAGGGGTTGCACTGCTGCGTGGAAACCAGTGGGTTCGGGGGATGGGAAGCCCTCTGCCGAATGTTGCCGTTGACCGACCTGTTCCTTTTCGATTGGAAGGTGACGGAACCGGTGGAGCACGAGCGGCACACGGGTCAATCGAATACGATCATCGCCCGGAACCTGCGCGAACTATACGCCCGCGGCGCCAGGATTCGCCTGCAGTGCCCCCTCATCCCGGGCATCAACGACAACGAGGGGCATTATGAGGGGATCGAGGCGCTTTTGGAGTCGATGCCAAACTTGGACGGCATCAGCATCCTGCCGTATCACCCGCTGGGGACGGCCAAGCTGGAGCGACTGGGCCGGCCCCCTGCCTTCGCCGCATCCACTACGAGCGCCATTCGCCAGAGCGCGAGGTTTTTGGCCGGGCGACTCGCGCGGCGGGGCTTCCGCGTGGTGGGGACTGAGGGAGACCGACAAGAGGGTGGGCAGCGGCGGGCTGAGGACGGCGTGCCCCGGCGAGAGGGCATCAAATCGGATTTCTAAGGGAACTCATCCGAATTCAACCCACAAGAGCGAAAGGATCCATGACACCATCAGAATCGAGAGAGATCAGCATCGCGGCCGTTAGCGCCGATGGACATGTTGGGAGGCCCGCGGACGCGGGGTTGGGCCGAGTGTTGGATTCGGCGCCGACGACGCGGCGCCAGTTTTTGAAGACATCCTCGATGGCAGGGGGGGGCGCCTGGCTGGCGAGTTTCAGCGTTGCCCGGGCCGCCGATGCGGGGGGCTGCGCGCGGATCAGGCTTGGCCTGATCGGATGCGGAGAACGGGGGGTGTGGCTCGCGAAGATGTTCCGGGAGCACGGCGGCTATGAGATCGCCGGGGTGGCCGACTATTTCAAGGAGAAGGTGGATGCCGCCGCCGCAAAGTTCCAGCTCAAGCCCGAGCAGACATTCACGGGTTTGAAGGCTTACGAGCGGCTCATTGGGAATGGCGGCCTCGATGCGGTGGCGATAATCAGCCCCCCGTACTTTCATCCGATGCACGCGCGGGCGGCGGTCGATGCCGGCCTGAACGTCTACATTGCGAAACCGCTGTCGGTGGACGTGCCGGGATGCAAGTTCGTCGAGGAGACCGGCGCCCTTGCCACAAAGAAAGGGCTGGTGTTCCTGGTCGATTTTCAGACCCGGGTGAACGAGTTCTACATCGAGGCGATCAAGCGCGTTCACGACGGGGCGCTTGGCGAGATGGTCTTTGGGCAGGCCAGCCACCACTGCGGTCCGTGCGGGCTCAAGGCGGAACCGGGCACCCCGGAGGCTCGTCTGAAGAACTGGCTTTTCTACCGGGCCCTCTCGGGCGACACGCTGGTGGAGCAGAAGATCCACATGATCGATGTGATGAACTGGGCGATGAACAATGTGCCGCCGCTGCGCTGCACGGGCGTGGGCTCGGGCAAAGTCCGGAAACATGGGGATTGTTGGGACTACTACACGCTGGTCTACGAGTACCCGGACAAGGTGGGCGTGACATTCAGCTCGCGTCAATTTGAGGCGAGCATGGTCCCGGAGCACATCGTCCGGATGTACGGATCGAAGGGCGCGCTGATGACGGAGTACGGCGGCATCGTGATGGTGCGCGGTGCGGGGAACGCATTCTATCGGGGTGGCAGGACCGATGCCCTCTATCAGGAGGGGGCCCAGGGCAACATTCGAAAGTTCCACGAACTGGTCCGCGCAAAGGACGCCTCCAATGGCAGCGTGAAATACGGCGTGCAGAGCAACCTCATCGCGATCATGGGACGTATGGCGGCCTACAGCGGGCGCACCATAAGTTGGGATGACGTGCTCAAGTCGGAGGAGAAGTACGATGGCGATTTGGCGGGCCTGAAATCTTGAGATCGCCAGGGCGGGGGATGGCGGTCCGCTTGTAGCGCGCGGCGCGTTATCCGTCGCGGGGGGTGGGGCCCCTCAAGTAAATGGGCTCCGGATCGTGGTTGGCTGCGGGGTTGCGCCGCCACGATTCGACGGCGAACTGGGCGAGGGTGGCGGCGACGGGCCATGCGCGCTCGGGGATGCCGGGGATGGGTTCGGCACTGACGGCGAGAGTGAGTTTTGCGAGACAGTCATCGAGGGATCGGGTGGGTATGGTGACGGGGCCGCGGATGCGGCGGCCGAGGGCAAATTCGGTCAGGTAGAGTTCATTGCGTTTCGCGTCGGCGAACACCCCGAGGCGCGAGACGCGGGCCAGGTCCTTTGCGAGGGCGTCCGCGCTGCAGGCACCGACGAGGGGACAGCCGAGGACGGCCCGGAGGCCCTTGGCGGCGCTGATGGCGGCCCTGATGCCCGAAAAGCTGCCGGGGCCGGTGCCGACGGCGATCAGGCGGACGCGGGGCAGGTATTGCCGGATGGCATCGAGCTCCACGAGCAGGCGTCCCGCGCGAGCGTCACCGGACCAATTGGCGGTGGCGAGGATGTCCTCTGGGGAGTCGAGGCGCGCGAGACAGAGCGAGTGGTGCGGCGAGGATGTCTCGATGGCGAGAATCATGTGGGGTCCGATGAGTCGGGGAGTTCGATTTGGCGCTGGGGGTCGGGGGCGATTGCGATCCGGACACGAAACGCCGTGGGGGGGAGTTCGGCGCCGAGCCTCTCGGGCCATTCGATGAAGGTGGCGCGTCCGGCGGCAAATATTTCTTCGAGTCCAAGGGCGGCGGTGTCTCTTGGGGAAGCGATGCGATAGAGGTCGATGTGGAACACGGGGCCCTGGCCGGTGGGGTACTCGTGGACGATGGTGAACGTGGGGCTGGTGACTGCCCCGTGGAAGCCGAGGCCGCGGGCGGCACCCTGGATGAAATGGGTTTTGCCGGCCCCGAGTTCGCCCTCGACCGCGACGATGCTCCCCTGCGGCAGTGAGGCGGCGAAGCGCGAGGCGATCTGGCGAGTCTGTTCAGGGCTGTTGGAAGTGGTCGTAGCCATGGGATCCCAGACTTGGGCGGATGCCGCGCCGCGCGGTGATTTCGCCTATTCGCGTGATCGGCGTGGGAAAGGGCCAACGGTGCAAGATTTGGCGCAGGCGGGAGGGTCGCGTGGCGAAGAGCAATTCGAAATCTTCGCCATCGGCCAACGCCTGTCGCGGGGTTGCGCCACGGCGCAGGGGGAGGCTGGCGATGTCGAGGGAGGCACCGACGCCGCTCGCGCGGCAGAGGCGCGGCAGATCTGCCGCGAGACCGTCGCTGAGGTCCATCATGGCGGACGGCCGGGTGTGGTGCGCGAGCCACTGGGCCTCTTTGAGACGGGGGCAGAAGGTGAGGTGATGGCCTCCGCCCGAACCGCCGAGGTGGCCGGTGACGCAGAGGGCATCGCCCGGACGGGCGCCCGAACGGAGCAGAATGCGTGAGCCCGCGACCCATCCGGTCACCGCCACGGTGAGCGAGAGCGCTTGGGCGCGAACAGTCTCACCGCCGGCCATGGTCACGCCGAAGCGCGCCGCGCATCGGTCCAGGCCGCGGTAGACGCCCCGGACCCGTGCGGCAGGCGTGCCCGCGGGCGCGGCGAGGCACACCAGCGCGGCGTCGGGTTCGCCCCCCATGGCGGCAATGTCGCTGAGACAACGGGCCAATGCCTTCCAGCCAATTTTCCATGCCGTCACTCCCGGTTGAAAGTGGACCCCCTCGACGATCGCGTCGGTCTTCAGCAGCAGAAGGCGGCGGGAGCCCTTGGTGCGGATGGCCGCGCAGTCGTCGCCGACGCCGACGGCCAAGGTGCGATGCGAGCGTGGCCAGCGGCGGGTGAGCATGCCGATAAGGCGGTCTTCCCCGAGTTGTGCCAAGGTCGGTGTCATTTTCCGACAAGCTGAGGGAAAAGGGTCATGGCGGCGAGGGTGGCGAGATTGAAGATGGCGTGGAGGGCGATCGCGGGCCAGAGCGAGCGGGTGGTCTCATAGATCATGGCGAGCGAGAATCCGAGGAGGGTCAGCGGGAGGAACGCGGGCGCGTGCCAGTGAACGGCCCCGAAGAGGAGTGACGTTATTGCGATCGAAAGCCGGGTCGGCATGAACGACTTGAACCACCCGTGGAGCAGCCCGCGGAAGAACATCTCCTCCGAGATCGGGGCGATCACCACCGCGAGCACGGCGAAACCCGCCAGTTGAGCGGGGGTGTCCAGGCGCTGGAACAGCCGGATGAGTTGCTGCGGCTCGAAAGGGATGTGGAGCGCCGCACAGAGCAGGAAAGAGGCCACGGCGCTGAGGTAGAGGGGCATCAGGATGCCGAGGTAGACGAGGGGGGGGAGAAGCAGGCTGGTGGCGGGCCGGAGACCCGCGAGGCCGAGGGCGTCCCATGGATTGAGTTCCGCGGCGCGGCAAGCGAGCAGGGCGGCGGCGATCATGCCGAGGGCGATCATGGTGCCGTAGCTGACGAGTGCGATGAGGCTGAACGCGAGCACGCCAACACCGATGGCGAATCGGTTGAGCCGGATGGAGGGCACGCGGTCGGCCCACGCGGCGCCGAGCCGGGCGCGCTGTCGGGCGCCGAGCCATACCAAGACGCCCGTGCAGGCGGCGAGGGCGGCTGCGATGACGGCGGCGAGGGCTCGGTTATCCATGGTTGAAGGATCGCGGGGGCTGGGCGTCGTTGGCGCTGGACGCGCTGGCCGGCAGGTTGCCGGGCGATGCGGCTCTCATGGGCTGACGAGATGGGAAGACAAAAAATATGCCTTGCCGGGCTGGAGGCGGAAATTCTGTGGGAGCACACCGATATCCACCTTGGTCTCGGGCGCGCGACCGAATAGGCGGAGGAGCCTGGCGAAGCTCACGGGCGCATCGTAACGGATGACCTTGGCCTGTTTGATTCCGGCCAGGTCCTTCGCCTTCTCGAGCGCGTCCTCGAAGTACCCGAGCTGATCCACGAAACGGAGGTTAAGGGCCTGCGGGCCGGACAGGATGCGGCCATCCGCGGCACCATTCTTCAGCGCATCGAGGTCGAGGCTGCGCTCCCTGGCGACGATTCCAGCGAACTTGTCGTAAGTCTCCATGATGAATTTCTGGACATAGTCCATCTCCTCCTGGCTCATGGGGCGCGAGCCGGAAAGCAGGTCCTTGAATTTGCCGGACTTGAACGTGTGCATCTGGAGGCCGATTTTGTCGAAGAGGCCACGATATTCCAGGGACTGGAGGATGACGCCGACGCTGCCGGTGATTGTCATGTCATTGGCGACGATGTAGCTGGATCCCATGGCGGCGTAATAGGCGCCGGATGCGGCGACCGACATGAAGTGGCAGACGATCGGCATGGGGCTGCGCTTGGAGTCGCCGTCCCGGATCCGCTTCAGCTCGTTGTAGAGGACATCGCTGGCGTTGACCTCGCCGCCGGGGGAATCGACGCGGAGGACGATGGCCTTGACGTTCTGGTCGGCGCGCGCCTGACGGAGGCGCAGGAGAACATCGTCCACCATGGTTTCGCCGAGATAACCCTCGACGTCGTAGCTTATGACGCCGCGCAGGTCGATGACGGCGATCTTGTTCTTGGTCCGCGTTTCACTGGCGACGAGTTCGGATTCCTGGATGTTGTCCGCGGCCGGGGTGACAGTCGGCGGTTCGTGCAATTTGAGGGCGACGTAGAGCGCGCCATTTAGCGCAAGGCTGGCAACGAGACCCAGGAGGAGGGCGGCCACCGAGCATCCGACGAGAGACGTTTTGTTCATGGAAAGGATCAATTTGCACCGGGGGGTAGGGTAGGCAAGGGCGGTTTTCCAAGCGGTGGAAAATTTTGGCGCCCGGGATTGGCTCTGGCGCGGATTCGTGTATAAATTAACAATTCGCCCGCCGTCCGACGGTTGACGCAGTGCGCAATCCCTGGGCGCGGGTGGGCGGTTTTTTATGGCTGAAGGATTTGACGGTAGTGCGGTGCCGGGCCCTGGGGCGGATGTGGATCCGGACCCGCAGGAGACGCGGGAGTGGCTCGACTCGTTAGAGTACATCTTTGACGAGAAGGGGGCGGAGCGCGCGTCCTGGTTGCTCAACCGTCTCGAAGACAGGGCGCGGCGGCGGGGCCTCGACATTCCGCTGGGTCACACGACACCGTACTGCAACACGATTCCGCCGGAGAAGCAGCCACCGCGGCCGGGCGACAGGGAGATGGAGCGGCGGATCAAGAGCATGGTGCGGTGGAATGCGCTGGCGATGGTGGTCCGCGCCAATCTGGAGTCGCCCGGGATCGGCGGGCACATCTCAACCTACGCGTCTTCGGCGACCTTGTACGAGGTGGGTTTCAACCATTTCTTCAAGGGGCCGAATGCGCCCGGCGGTGGGGATCAGATATTCTTTCAGGGGCACGCGTCGCCCGGCATCTATGGGCGCGCGTTCCTCGAGGGGAGGTTGACCGAGCAGAACCTGAAGAATTTTCGACGCGAGCTGGGGGCGGGAGGAGGGCTTCCTTCGTATCCCCATCCGTGGCTGAAACCGGACTTCTGGCAATTTCCGACGGTCTCGATGGGCCTTGGGCCGGTGATGTCGATCTTTCAGGCCAGGTTCAACCGATATCTCAGGGATCGGGGGATCAAGGACACCGATGACTGTCGCGTGTGGGCATTCTTGGGCGATGGCGAATGTGACGAGCCCGAGGCGCTGGGTTGCCTGACGGTGGCGGCGCGAGAAGGCCTGGACAATCTGACCTGGGTGGTCAACTGCAACCTGCAGCGGCTCGATGGACCGGTGCGCGGAAACGGGAAGATCATCCAGGAACTGGAGGGGATTTTCCGGGGCGCTGGCTGGAATGTGATCAAGGTGGTTTGGAGCGGGCAGTGGGATGTGCTGCTTCAGGAGGACAAATCGGGGCTGCTGCTGCAGCGGATGATGGAGGTGGTCGACGGCCAGTACCAGAAGTACTCGGTGAGTCCCGGGAGTTTCGTGCGGCAGGATTTCTTCGGGAAGTATCCGGAGCTGGCCAAGCTTGTGGAGCGGATGTCCGACGAGGAGATCCAGAGCATCAAGCGCGGGGGGCATGATCCGGACAAGGTGTATGCCGCCTTCTGGCACGCGGTGCGGCACAGGGGGCGGCCCACGGTGATCTTGGCCAAGACGATCAAGGGCTTTGGCCTCGGCGAATACGGGGAGGGCCAGAACGTCGCGCACAACCAGAAATCGCTGGGCAAGGATGAGACACAGCGGCGGCGCGCGATCTTGCTGTTCCGCGACAGGTTCGGGATCGCGCTGAACGACGAGGAGGCGGTGAAACTGCCTTTCGTGCGGTTCAAGGAAGACAGCCCGGAGTTCAAATACCTCACGGAGCGGCGCGCCGCGCTTGGGGGGCCGTTGCCGCAGCGGCGGACCCGCGGGCCCGACTTCAAGGCGCCCGCCCTGGAGGAGTTTAAGGAGTTTTTTGGGGCCAGCCGCGAGGGCCAGCCGATGTCGACGACGATGGCATTCGTCCGGATCCTGAACCGCCTGATGGGGCACAAGGAGATCGGCAAGCTCGTGGTGCCGATTGTGCCGGACGAGGGACGGACCTTTGGCATGGAGGGGCTCTACGCGCGGTTTGGCATATACGCGGCGCTTGGCCAGCTCTACACGCCCGTGGACGCGGGCCAGCTCCAGTATTACAAGGAGGCGCGCAACGGGCAGGTCCTCCAGGAGGGCATCAACGAGGCGGGTGGCATGGCCTCGTTCGTGGCTGCCGGATCGGCGTACTCGGTCCACGGCGTCAACACCATCCCATTCTACATCTACTATTCGATGTTTGGATTCCAGAGGGTTGGGGATCTCATATGGGCGGCGGGCGACATGCGCTGCCGCGGTTTTCTGATGGGCGGGACGGCCGGCCGGACGACGCTCAACGGCGAGGGGCTGCAGCACGAGGATGGGCACAGCCAGCTCATGGCGATGAACGTGCCAAACTGCCGGGCCTACGACGCCGCCTTTGGCTACGAATTGGCGGTGATCATTCAGGATGGTCTGCGGGTGATGTACGAGGCCCAGGAGGGCCTATTCTATTATCTGACGGTCGAGAACGAGAACTACGACCACCTGGCGATGCCGGTGGGGGCGGAGGAGGGCATCGTGCGGGGCATCTACCGGGTTCGGCCCGGGCCGGCCAAGAAGAAGATCAAGGCGCACCTGTGGGGCAGCGGATCGATCCTGAACTGCGCGCTCAAGGCGCAGGGGATCCTCGAGGAACGATATGGGGTTTCGGCCGACGTGTGGAGCGTGACGAGCTATAAGGCATTGCGGCAGGACGCGCTGGAGGCGACGCGCTGGAACATGCTGCATCCGGCGGAGCCACCCAGAAAACCCTGGGTGACTCAGCTTTTCGAGGGGGCGAAGGGGCCGGTGATCGCGGCCACGGACTATATGCGAGCGCTGCCGGATCTGGTGGCGCCCTTCGTGCCCGGCGGGATCACTTCGCTGGGGACGGACGGATTTGGCCGCAGTGAGACGCGCGAGGGCCTGCGGCGGCATTTCGAGGTGGATGCGGAGTCGATCGCGGTTGCCACTCTCCACGCGTTGGCGCGGCGGGGCGAGGTCGAGCCGCGGGTCGCGGCGAAGGCGATCGGGGAGTTGGGCATCGATCCCGAGAAACCGTTTTCATTGCTGATCTGAGGGATATTACGATGGCGACACGAATCACGCTGCCGCAACTGGGCGAGGGGATCGAGGCGGGGGACATCGTGAACGTCCTGGTGTCGGCGGGCGATGTCGTGCGCAAGGATCAGGCGCTGGCCGAGATAGAAACCGACAAGGCGGTCGTCGAATTTCCGTCGCCCGATGACGGGCGCATCACCAAAGTTTCGGTGAAAGCGGGCGACCACGTGAAAGTCGGGGCCCTGCTTTTCGAGTTGGAGTCGGGGGCTGAGAAAAGGGAGCCGACGGAAAGTGTCCGCGAGGGGGAGAGGGCGGCGAAGAACCCGTCGGCTTCCGTCGCCGCGGATCGCGAGCGCGCCGGTTCGGTGGCGGTGGGGGCTGGGCGGTCGGCACAGGGACCGCCACCGCCCGTCGCAGCGGGGGGCACGTCCGAGGTTGTGCGGTTGCCGCAGCTCGGGGAGGGGATCGAGGGTGGGGATGTTCTCAACGTGCTAGTCAAGGCGGGAGACGCGATTTCGAAGGATCAGTCGATCGCGGAGGTGGAGACCGACAAGGCGGTCGTCGAGGTGCCATCGCCGGTGTCGGGTCGCGTGGCGGAGCTTTTGATCAAGGCGGGGGATCATATCAAGGTGGGGGCCGACCTGATGTGTGTGGACATCGCTGCGGCGTCGGGAACAGCGCCGGAGGCGCCGATGGCCGCACCGCCCGGTCCGATTCCCGCGGCCGCGGCAACCGAGAAACCGGCCGCGGTGCCGGGGCCGCCGAGGGCCCCGGGGGGACCACAGCCTCCAGCGGCCGACGGGCGACAAGTGCCCGCCGGGCCGGCGACGCGCCGGCTGGCTCGAGAACTGGGCGTGGATCTCACTCGTGTCCGGGGCTCGGCAACGGGCGGCCGGATCACGATCGATGACGTCAAGGCGTTCGTGCGATCTGGCGGGATGGCCGCTGCTGCCGGCGGCGGCGCCGGGCATGTGCCGGCGGCGCAGCCGCTGCCAGATTTCTCGCAGTGGGGGCCGATTGAAAGGAAGCCGGTCAGCTCCCTCCGCCGGAAGATTGCGGACCAGATGGCAGTGGCGTGGTCGGCGCCGATGGTGACCCATTTTGACGAGGCGGACATCACCGAACTGGAGGCGTTTCGGAAGCAGTTTGCTCCGAGGGTCAAGGAAGCGGGCGGGGCGCTGACCATGACGACCATCGCGATCAAGGCGGTCGTGGAAGGCCTCAAGGAGTTCCCTCAGTTGAACTCGAGCTTCGATGCCGCGCGTGGCGAGATGATCGTCAAGGGCTACTACCACATCTCGGTCGCCGTGGATACGCCGGCCGGGCTGATCGTTCCCGTGGTCCGGGATGCGGACAAGAAAAGCCTGCGCGAGTTGGCCATCGAGTTGAACCGGTTGGCCCAGCGGGCGCGGGACCGGAAGGTCTCGGTTGAGGAATTGCAGGGCGGGACGTTCACGATCTCGAACCTGGGCGGCATCGGGGGGACGGGCTTTACGCCCCTGCTGAATCCCCCCCAGGTGGGGATACTCGGCCTCGCCCGGGGTTCGCTGAGGGCCGTTTGGCGCGACGGTCGATTTGAGCCGCGCCTGATCATGCCGCTTTCGGTAACGTATGACCATCGCGTGATCGACGGCGCAGACGGCGCCCGCTTCACTAGGCGGGTGGCACGGGCGTTCGAGGAGTTCGCCGGTGCGCTCTTGGATGTTTGAAAGAGGGAGGAATCATGGCCGCAAGCGAGAACGTGAGACGGGCAGAGATCGTGGTGATCGGGGCGGGGCCGGGGGGCTATGCCGCCGCGTTTCTCGCGGCCGACAAGGGCAAGAAAGTCGCATTGGTGGAAGACTCCTCCGCCCTCGGTGGCGTGTGCCTGAACCGCGGGTGTATCCCGTCGAAGGCGCTGCTGCACCTTGCCAAGCTCATCAATGAGACCCGCGAGGCCCGCGAGATGGGTCTTTCGTTCGCGGATCCGAAGATTGACGTGGCCACCATACGGAAATGGAAGGGTCAGGTGGTCGATCAGTTGGCCGGTGGCGTCGCGGGCCTCTGCAAGTCGCGGGGCGTTCAACTCGTCCGGGGCAAGGCGGTTTTCGAGTCTTCGGCCCGGCTCCGCATCGATGGCGGGGATCAGGGCGCTGTGGAATTCGATCACGCAATCGTGGCGACCGGCTCGAGGCCGGCTGTCCCGCCCGCTTTCAACATCCAGGATCCGCGCGTGATGAATTCGACCGGCGCGCTGCAGTTGGATGAGATCCCGGGGCGGTTGCTCGTGGTCGGTGGTGGCTATATCGGGCTGGAAATGGGAACGGTTTACGCCGCACTGGGCAGCAAGGTGACGGTCGTGGAACTTCTCGACGGCATTCTCATGGGCGCGGACCGCGACCTCGTCAGGCCGCTCCAGAAACGATTGGAAGGGAAGTTCGAGGCCATCCTGCTGAAGACTAAGGTTGTCTCGCTCGAGACCAAGAAGAAGGGGATCGACGTGGGTTTGGAGGGCCCGGATGGTCAGAAGACGCTGACGTTTGACAGGGTGCTGGTGTCCGTGGGCCGCAAGCCGAACACGGAAGGGCTGGGTCTAGAGAAGACGGGGGTCAAGGTGAACGCGAAGGGGTTCATCGAGGTCGATCGCAAGCAGCGGACGGCCGACCCTCGCATCTGGGCGATCGGGGACGTCGCGGGCGAACCGATGCTCGCCCACAAGGCCTCGCGCGAGGGGCGCGTTGCGGTCGAGGCGCTGCTGGGAGAACCGGCGGAGTTTGACAACATCGCGATCCCGGCGGTCGTGTTCACCGATCCGGAGGTGGCGTGGTGCGGCTTGACCGAAAACGAGGCCAGCGCGCAAGGGCGCAAGGTCGAAGTGGCGAGGTTCCCCTGGGGCGCGTCGGGACGCGCGCTGACGCTCGGTCGCACCGAGGGCCTGACGAAGGTGATCTATGACCCCGGGACCGAACGCGTGCTGGGCGTCGGCATCGTGGGGGTTGGCGCCGGGGAACTGATTGCCGAGGGAACCCTGGCGGTGGAGATGGCGGCAGTAGCGGGCGACCTCGGTGGCACCATCCACGCGCACCCGACGCTGTCGGAGACCCTCATGGAGAGCGCCGAATTGCTCCACGGCACGGCCACGCACCTCTTCCGCAAGAAGAAGGGCTGACTCGAGAATTCAGGTGCCGGGGAGTAGGGGCCTGCTTGCAGGCGATTCGAATCGCGCGCAAGCGCGCCCCTGCATCCCATTTTCTGCCCCGGTGGTGCCCCGCCGCCCGGGGCATGGAATCAGAGGTAGTTCCGTAGGCCGCGCGGCCCGGCGCGGCATTGGGGGATCGGATGGCGCCAGCGGGTTTTATTGAATCCCGGACCCCCCCTTTGCGTCTCAAAATATAGAAAGAGAGCGAGAGACGAGATGAAAAAGCTGGCAGCAATCGTGTTGGCGTTCAGTGCCTTGGGCGCGGCGGCGATGGCGCATGGTGGTTTCAGCATCTCATTCGGGTACAGCGACTGCGGCCGTTCGTATTATCGGCCGTCGTACTACGGTTACTGCGGAAGCCCCGTGGTCGTATATCCGTATCGGTCGTATTGTCATAGGCCCCTGTACCGGCGCTACTGCTATCGGCCATATAGCTACGGCTATTGGCCATCGTACGGGCTGAACTTCGGCTATCGATCGTACGGTCATCATCATGGGTCTCATCACCATTATAGCCACCACCGCGGCCACCATCACGGCCACCATTAAGCGCGGTCAACGTGCTAGGGCACCGGGCGGGTGCGTGATTTTTCGGTTGCGTGTGCTGGACTCTGGGGCAAGGTTTTGGCACCAAAGGAGCTAATATGAAAAAGTTGGTAGCCGTTTTGATCGCCGCGCTAGGACTGGGCATCGTGGGATGCTCGAACACCGAGAAAGGCGCCGTTGGCGGTGCCCTGGGAGGCGCGGCGATTGGCGGGGCGGCAGGTGGTGGCACTGGCGCCCTTATTGGCGGTGCCGCAGGTGCCGGTGCCGGTGCGCTGATCGGTTCCCAGATTCACTGATCGCGCCGGACCGCACGCTTTGGGCATCAAAGCGAAGCGGGGAGGTATTTCGGCGTCGCTGGCGTGTTTCCAGCCCGTGGGCGTGACACGCCGCGGGGGTGGCTGGGTTGCAAGGCCCGCCATGGCGTTCGGGCAAAGGCGCCTGGCGCTCGATGTTTCAAGGCATCGAACGTCACCCGAGGACAAATCGCTTTGGATACGTGGTGAGATTGGCGTATCCGCGATCGGTCACGACGACAAGATCCTCGATTCGTATGCCGCCTATGCCCGGGTAGTAGAGGCCGGGTTCCACGGAGACGACGGCGTTCCTCGGGAGGGGGCCGTCGGCGAATCGGGGGGCCTCGTGAATCTCCAGGCCGACACCGTGCCCCAGGCCATGAAAGAATCCGGATCGGCGCCCGTTCTTCTCACCCGTGGCGTATCCTTTTGAGTCGAAGAACGCACGGGTGTCCCGCTGGATGCGCGCGCCATCCGCGCCCGCGCGGATCTGGCGCAGGGCCTTGCGCTGGCCTTCGAGCACCGTGGCGTACAGTTCGCGCGCGGCTTCGGACGGGTTGCCCCGCACAAAGGTTCGGGTGATATCCCCCCAGTAGCCAGTGCGTGCGACCCTGGGGAAGATGTCCACGATGATGGGGTGATGCGCGGGCAGCGGTCCATGGCCCGCCTCGTGAGGGTCGCAGGCCTGGTTGCCGCCGGCAACAATGGTATGCTGGGCGGACGCACCGAGGCGTGAGAGGCAGGAATTGATTTCGCCCTGGAGGAATTCGGATGTGAGGCATCGGCCCGCGTAAGAGAGGCGACCGCGGCGGTCGGGTCGGCAGGCGCGCAGGATTTCCTCGGCCCGGGCCATGGCCGCCTCGGCCGATCGCTGGGCGGCACGGATCGCGACGATCTCTTCGTTCGTTTTGGATATGCGGGTGGGGAAGAAATGTCCGCGGGCCGGTCGGATCAAGAGCCCGAGTCTTCGCAACTCGTCGGCGACCCCGACGGGGAAATCGTGGGGAACCTCCGCGCCGCCCGTTTTGTGATCTCGAAGGAACCGGGCAATCAGCTCCGCGATGGGTGGTCGGCGTCCTGGCAGCGGTCTTGCCTTGCGCTCCAACGTGGACAGAGGGACCACGCGGTCGACGTGCGCTTCCCTGCGGCCGCGATCGAGTTCGAGGTCGGAGAGAACGGCATACGTGCGACCGCGGATTCGCGCCCAGAGGAACGGGTCGGGCACGTGCATTCGAGTCGCGTAGAGCATGTCCGCGCAATTGTCGGTGGCGGCATACATGATTCGGGCGGGTCGGCGGTTGGCCATGGAGGAACGTTAGGCGAATCCAGGAGACTACTCAAAGCCCCGGTTCGGGATTTCATCGTTGTCATGGGAGCCGCCGGGATGGCCGCGTCCTCGCGGGCCGCGCATGCCAGGTGCCTGTCGTTACCCGGTGGGACGCGGACGCCGGGGCCGGCGGCGTCTCTCCCGTGCCCAACGTGCGACTGTTTTGTGGGGGCTGCCAGGGTCGGGCCGGGTTGCGACCGCTCGGATATGCATGACAAAAAGACTAAGAGGTGATAAGCTAAACTCATGTCTATTTCAACACGGACTGGCGATGATGGGACGACGGGCATCATGTTCGGGCACAGGGTGCCCAAAACCGATAGGCGGATAGAGGCCTATGGTGCGATTGACGAGTTGAACGCTGCCATCGGACTGGCCCGATCGTATCGCGAGGACCGTTGGATTTCCGAGGAATTGCTGCGGATACAGGAGGAACTGGTCATTGTGATGGGTGAATTGGCCGTGCGGATGGAGGATCGGGCCAGGTACCAGGAGAAAGGATTCTCGCTTGTGGACGATGGGATGGTGGCGCGCCTGGACGGCGTGGTGGGTGCCATGGAGTCAAAGGGCGTGAAATTTGATGGGTGGGACATTCCCGGCTCCACGCCGATGTCGGCGGGTCTGCATCTGGCCCGGACGATCTGTCGGCGGGCGGAGCGGGAGGTGCTGCGGCTCGGGGATGATTTTCGCCAGCAGAATCCCTGTGTGGTCCGGTACCTGAATCGGTTGTCGGACGTCCTCTGGCTGTGTGCGCGGGTCGCGGAGAGCATCTCCGGGGAAGTGCCGGTGATGGTTTGAGAGGGCGGTCGCGCGTCACGGCCCGCGGCCAAATGCGGAATGCCGGGCCGTCGCGCGGCCGGAAGCACCGACAGGGTTAGCCGATGGCCGGGGTCGCCACCGCAGCGGAAGGGGGGTATGGTCGGCGGGAGTGTTGAGAGCGGTCATGCGCAGACGGCCACGAGTGGGGCTCCTGATTCAGTCGAGCACGGAATACGGGCGTGAATTGTTGCGGGGTGTTGGGCAGTACATTGCCGAACACGGCAGCTGGGTGGTCTATCATCGTGCCGGGCCGCTGATGGACCGGCTGCCGCCGGATTTCCATGCTTGGCGACCGGACGCGGTTCTGGCGCAGCTCGAGAGCCGGACACTGATACGGCAGGTTCGGGCGCTGGCTTTGCCCACGGTGGATCTTTTCGCCCTGCATCCCTCACCCGGCACCCCCTGCGTGGTGCCCGATCACCGTGCGGTGGCGCGTCTGGTGGCGGAGTATTTCCTCGAGCGCGGCTACGAGCAATTTGCATACTGTGGCTTTCGCGGTGTCTACTATTCGGAGATCCGCCGGGACCGATTCGTGGAGTGCCTGCGAGAGCGCGGTTACCCGACCCGCGTGTACGAGGGGCGGCCTTTGCGGCGAAAGCGGGGCGTGCTGGCGACAGAGGCGGCCGGGCTGATGGAGACCCCGCAGCTCGGACGGTGGTTGCGCTCGCTCCCCAAACCATTGGCGCTGATGGCGGCCACCGACATCCGTGCCCATCAGGTCCTGAGCGCTTGCGGGGAATGCGGGATCGTCGTTCCAGATGAGGTGGCCGTCGCGGGCGTAGGCAACGATCAGGTGATCTACCGACTGTGTGACCCGCAGTTGACCAGTGTCGATCTAAACACGGAGGAGATCGGCTATCAGGCTGCGGCGCTGCTGGATCGGATGATGCGGGGTCGTCGTCCGCCCGCGGGTCCCATCGAGGTCGCCCCGCGGGGTATCGTGACCCGTCAGTCGACCCATGCCGTGGCCGCCGCGGACCCCGGGGTGGCGGCCGCAATGATATTCATCCGTGATCACTGCGGGGATCCGATTTCCGTCGACGATGTGGTCCGGCGGGTGGCCCTCTCGCGCAGCACGCTTCAGCGGCGGTTCCAACGGGCACTGGGACACACGCCGCAGCGGGAGATTCACCTCCAGCAATTGCACCGGATCAAGGGACTTCTGGCGGACACCGACCTGCCGCTGGCGCGCGTGGCCGAAATGGCAGGATTTGGCCATCTCGAGACGATGTGCCGACTCTTCAAACGGCACACGGGCACAACGGCCGGCACCTATCGGAATGAGCGCCGGCGCCGCCAGTTCGCCGCCCGCGCGCCGGCGCGGACATAACTGGAGCCACCGAAGAGGGTGGGACCGCGGCGGCTGGGCTCGCTGTGATCGAAAAAGTCAATAAATTTGACATCATAGGTCATTGTTTCTGGTGTGCGGCCCATCATAATTGGGGCGTGATTGCCCGAGGCATCGATTGATTTGGATCCTCGGGATCGAGAGGCGCGGCGTTTGACAGGAACGGAGGAGACCATGTGGCGATGGGCTTTGGTGTTTTGTTGGGCGTGGGTCATCGCTGGGGAGGAAGAGGCAACGGTCCTCAGGGGCATGGATGCCGCGCCGGCTGGGGTTGTTCGCGCGTCGGATGGCAGGTTGCAGCTTGGGTTTGACGTTGCGACGGGGACGCTCCGGGAGTTGGTCGAGCTTTCTGATGGCTACAATCAACTTGCCGATTGCGAGAGTCCTTTTGACCTGTGGCAACTGTCGATTTGCGATGGGGGGGTGCCGCAGGAACTGACGGCTTGCCGCGCGGGAACTCCGGCGATTGAGCGCCTGACCGGTAACGGGAGCGGTTTACGGTTGGTTTGGAATAGGGTGGGGGCCGTTGGTCAGGAGCCGCTGCGCGTGGAGGTGGTGGTGCGGTTCCCTCAGCAGGGCTCTCTGGTGAGCCGGTGGGAGCTGGTGGTATCAAAGCCGAAGACAGTTCGGCTGAGTCAGGTCCGATTCCCTCGGGTGCCTAGCCTGCGGGAAAGAGCCGGTGAGGTCCTCGCCATCCCCAGGGAACTGGGGATGATGACCCGTGAGCCGCGCAAACTGGCGCGGGGCAAGGGCGACAGGGGCGCTCGTCTCTCGTGGCGCTATCCGCGGGGATTGGCGATGCAGTGCCTGGCCTATTATGGGGAGGATGGACCCGGTTTCTACGCGGCCTGCGATGACATTGGGTGCCACCGCAAGGATTTCGCAGTCTGGGGCGACGGGAAGGCCCGAATCCACTTTGAGATCCTCCATGAGCCCGAGCAGGAAGCTGCCGAGATGGTGGAATTTCGACTGCTATTCGAGGTCGTGTTGGGCGCATTCCGTGGCGACTGGACGACCGCGGCAGAGATCTATCGAGAATCCGCCTCCTCCAGGGCCTTTGCCGAACGCGGGCGACTCCGGCGGCAACTCACACCCGATTGGTTGCAGCAGACGGGCCTGTGGCTGTGGAACCGGGGGCGATCGGGGCAGGTGCTGGATCCGGCGGTGGTGATGCGTGAGCATCTTGGGACCCCGGTGAGCGTGTTGTGGCACTGGTGGCACGGTTGCGCCTACGATGCTGGTTTTCCCGAGTTCTTGCCGCCCCGCGAGGGCACCGATGTGTTCAAGGCAGCGCTGGCGGGCGCGCAAGGGCGGGGCGTTCGTGCGATCCTCTACATGAATCAGCGTCTGTGGGGCACAAACACCGTGAGCTGGGCCGAGGAGGGCGCGGGGGCCAGCGCGGTCAAGGACAAGGACGGCAGGATCGTGACGGAAGTTTTCAACACCTTCACGAAGGCACCTTGCGCCCCAATGTGCATTGGCACCCGATTCTGGCGGGACAAGTATGCCGGTCTCGCCGAGGAGGTCCTTGGTGACCTGAAAGCCGACGGGGTTTACATGGATCAGGCGGGCGTGCTGGCCAATTGCTATGACCCCCGCCACGGCCACATCCTGGGGCCGGGCCGATATTGGACCGACGGTCTGGCGATGCTCACCGGCGAGATCCGGGATCGGAGTTCGCCGCGGGGTCCCGTTGCTCTTGGGGGCGAATTTTGCGGCGAACCCTGGATCGGGAATCTCGATCTGACATTGGCCCTGAGCGTGAGCCATGACCGCATCGGCTCCAGCCCGGAGTGGGAGCCTATTCCATTCTTTCAGGCCGTGTACCATCCTAGCACGGTGGTCTTTGGCAACATGGCCGGGCTCGCCCATCCCCCCTATGATGAAAAATGGCCGCAGGAATTGGCCCCGCCGGGGCGTCTGACGCTGCTCGATCGGAGGTTCGCAAAGCAGTTCTGCCTGGAACAGGCCAGGACGTTCGCATGGGGGATGCAGCCGATGCTGGCGAACTTCCTTCCCTCGCATTTGCAGGAGTGTCCCGAGGAAATGGACTTCGTGACCCGGCTGGTCCGTACACGCATGAGGTCGCTCAAGTACCTGCAGCATGGCACATGGTTGCGGCCGCCTCCGCTCGATGTGCCGCGGGTGGAAATTGATGTTGCCAAAATCGGAACCTACACGCCTCTGAAGGCTTCGAAACGGACGTATCCCGTAGCGTTGGCGGGAGCGTGGCGGTCACCAGAGGGCGACGTGGGCATCGCGCTGGCCAGCGTCCACGACGAGAGGCTCGGCCTCCGGTTGCCGATCGACGCGAGCGCCTATGGACTTGCGGATGGTTGTGCGACGTATCGGATCGATGAATCCGGGCGCCGTCGTCTCGGCGCCCTGGATATCAAAGACCCAATCTTGCGCGTAGAATTGCCGCCGCGCGGGATCTGTGTGCTGGAGTTCTGCCGCGCGGACACAACCGGATCACCCGCGCCATGACCACCCGGCCCGGTTGCCGATCCGAAGGCACGCCTGGGGGCGCTCAGACGAAGCATGCCATTGCAGCGGCGCGCGAAGCCGCCATCGCCGAGGGGGTGCGCACACCCGGCGGACCCCTCCATCGATACTATAAGTGGGAACTGCTCCTGTTGCTCTGCCTCGCGTTCTTCTTCCATCAGGGTGATCGGGCCATCTATGGCGTGGTCATCTCGGGTATCCGGAGCGACCTCGGTCTGACGGACGCGCAACTGGGACTGGTTGGGTCGATCCTGTTTTTGACCCTGGCGCTGATGATGCCATTTGCGGGTTTCCTGGGTGACCGGGTGAAGAAGAACGTGGTCATCACGTGTTGCCTGATTTTCTGGAGTGCGGCGACGCTGTTCACCGGGTGCGTTGGGGGAATTCTGGGTCTCATACTCCTGCGCAGTGTCGCGACGGCGGGCGGTGAGGCGTTTTACGCTCCGGCGGCCTATCCGCTGATGGCGAAGTTTCACCGGCGCACGCGGGCCCTGGCGCTGTCGATGCATCAAGCGGCGCTCTATCTCGGCGTGATGACGAGCGGATTCCTCGGAGGTTGGATAGCGGAGCGATGGGGCTGGCGCTCGGCATTTTTCGCCTTTGGAGGCTGCGGCATCGCGCTGGGGCTTGTTTTCATCTTCCGTCTCAAGGATCCGCCCGACCCTCTGCCGGATGACGCGGCAGAGAAGTCCGGGGTCCGAGGTTTGATGGAAGCGATGGGCATCATATTTCGGATTCCGACCGCATTGATGTTGACGGTTGGTTTGACCGCCATCGTTTTCGTGAACAACGCATTCATCGTGTGGGCACCCGAGTTTCTGCGCGAGAAACAGGCGGACCTTTCCCTGGCCCTGGCGGGTGGGTATTCGATGTTTTGGCATCATTTGCCAGCACTCGTCGGCATCAGCATCGGTGGGCCGCTCTCCGATTGGCTGGTGGTCCGGCGGCCGACGATGCGACTGGAGCTCCAGGCCTTCGCGATGGCGCTTGGGGCACCGTCGATCATCCTGATGGCGCTGGCGCCGGATCTGACGGTCGCCTGCATCGGCTTGGCGCTGTTTGGCTGGTTCCGGGGCCTGTACGAATCCAACACGCACGCGGCTCTGTTCGACGTGATCGGGCGGCGGCACCGTGCGTCCGCGGTGGCCATCATGGTCATGATGGCCTTTCTCGTCGGTTCGACATCGCCGTGGTTGATGGGGCAGTGCCGGCAGTGGTTCGGCGAACGCCATGGGCTCTCCTACGGTTTTGCCGGTCTGTCACTTGCCTATTGCGTTGGCGCCGCGGCGGTCGCGATGGCACGAGTCGCATTCTTTCGACGGGACCGATTGGTGGAGTGACGGGAGATTACGGGTCCGAGTTAACTGGATAATGGGAGCAGGCATGGATGCGAGAGGCGAGGCCGAGCATTTCGTCAACTTTGAGAGGGAGTTCCATCTCGGAATGCTCCCGACCGAACAACCGCACCCCAAGAGCCGGGGGTTTGGCGAGCTGGTCGCACAGGATACGCGCGCCGGCATCGGGATGCTCCAGGCCGTCGATGATGACGTTGTTGTGGCGGCGCGTCGCGTGTTTGGTTCCCCAGAATTTCGGCGCTTGGTCGATGCCCTGAGTGGCGCGCTTGAGCGAAGCGGCCGGATCTGCTTCAGCGGGTGCGGAGCAACGGGACGGTTGAGCATCTTGTTGGAGGCGGCCCATCGGACATTTTGGCGGGATGCGAGGGCGAGGCTTGGCGATACGCCTGAAGCGAACGTCGCCTTGCGGGCCGAGGATGCGGTCGTGAGCATCATGACTGGGGGCGACTACGCGCTGGTGCGCTCGTTGGAATCTTTTGAGGACTATGTGTCTTTTGGCCGACAGCAGGCGGCGGAAGCGGGACTCGGGCGTGGTGATGTGCTGGTGGCGATCACGGAGGGCGGCGAGACTTCTTCGGTGATCGGCACGGTCTGGCAGGCGCTGGAGTCCGGGGCGGAAGTGTTCTTTGCGTGCAACAACCCGCCCGAGGTGCTGGCCGCACACGTGGAGCGATCGCGGCGAGTGATCGACGAGCCGCACATCGTCAAACTGGACCTTTCCTCGGGCCCGATGGCGGTGGCGGGTTCGACACGGATGCAGGCGACCACCATGGAATTGCTGGTGATTGGCGGGGCGGTGGAGATGGCGCTCTGGCGGCACCTGAGGACGGCGCTGCCCGCCCATGCCCGTGACCGGCTGGATTTGGGGAGGGAGACATCCGCGGAGGAGTACGCGACCCACTTCTCGTCGTTGCTGGGTGATCTGGCTGCGCCGCGCTCCGTGGATGCGATGGCGGCGTGGGTGGAGATGGAGGAGTCGCTCCTCCGCAACAAGAGCGCGATGACGTATTTCGGAAGCGAATACCTGCTCGACGTTTTCACGGATACAACAGAGCGCGCCCCGACCTTCTCGTTCCCGCCGTTCCGGAAGTGCGACGACGGGCGCTCGCTCCGACCGGTGGCTTTCGTGAAGAACCCACTGTGCTCCACGGCAGAGACTTGGCACCGGATGCTGGGTCGCGAGCCGCGCTGTCTGGGTTGGGACGGGGCGACTTACCAGAGGCTGGGGGCAGCCGAGGCGATCTGGCGGAATCCGCCGCCATTGCATCCGGGAGAGCTGTTCAAATTCCTGGTAGGAAACGAAGACGATCCGTCGCGCTATTCAGCGCCCGGTGACAGCGCGGGGCTGGTGCTCGTCGGGGCGGAGGCGGCAGGTTGCGGCCCTGACGCCGTCCTGGGGAATGCGTTCGCGGCGTGTGCAGCAAGATTCCCGGCGCACGGCGTGCTGGCAGTTGGCCCCGTGGCGCCCATCGCGGGGCATGGCGGAATCGTGCGCCATGTGGGGTGCAGATTGCCGTGGTCATCGATCCGGCTGTGGGATCATCTGGCCATCAAACTCGTGTTGAACACAATATCGACCGCGACGGCGGCGCGGCTGGGCCGAGTCGTGAGCAACTGGATGGCGCATGTGGAAACGACCAACAAGAAGCTGATTGATCGGGGCACGCGTCTTGTGGCAGAACTCGCGGGGTTGAGTTATGCGGAGGCATGCATCGAGTTATATCGGACGCGGGCGGAATTGGCGCGGGTGCCGGTATCGGGAGAGGATCGCCTTTCGCCGGTCGCGGCGACCCTGGCGCGCCTCGGGAGACGGAAGGTGAAGGCGAGCGCCTGAGGGAGCTGTGGATCGAACGAGGCGAGAAGGAGTGTCCTGATATGCGAAAGCCCTTCATGATGTGTCGAGGATTCAGCGCCATGTTTTTGGGCCTGATCCTTTGTGATGCGGTTCTCGCGCAACGCGACCGAAATGGGCGTGACTCGCCCTTGGCGGCAGAGGGCCAGACATCATATCGGATCGTGATCGGTCAGGCGGCAGGCCCTTCGACCCGCTATGCGGCCGAGGAACTCCAACATTTCTTGGAGCGGATGACCGGCGCACGGCTCCCGATTGTCGCGGACACGGAAGGTGCGGCGCCGCATGAAATCTTGGTGGGCCGATCGAAGCGGCTGGACCCGTTGGGTATCAAGGTGGATTTTGAGGCGCTCGGCACCGAGGGCTACGTAATGCGCACCGTAGGCCCGCATCTGGTGATCGCTGGCGGGGAGCCGCGCGGCACGCTTTATGGGGTCTACGGGCTTCTCGAGGAGCATCTGGGTTGCCGGTGGTTCACGCCAGAAGTTGACCGGATACCAAGAATGGACCGGCTCGAGCTGCCGCAGTTGGACGAGCGCCGCATTCCGGTGTTCGAGTATCGCGAGACGTACACGTGGGAAAGCTATGACGGCAATTGGATGGCCCGGAATCGCCTGAATGGAGCCGGTGGCCGCGGGCGCCTTCTTGAGCGGCAGGGGATTCGGCCACCCGTGCCCGAGCTGGGGGCACGGCATGGCGGGAGCATCCGGTTCGGATTCGGTTTCTTCGTGCACACCATCGAAAAGATAATACCCGCAGTGCAGCACTTCGCCGAACATCCGGAGTACTTCGCGCTGTGGGAGGGCAAGCGCGATCCGGAGCAAGTCTGCTGCACCAACGAAGACGTCATCCGCATTTGCACCGCGGGAATTCTGACTGGCATGCGGGAACAGCCGGAGGCGACCGTTTTTTCGCTGAGCCAAAATGACAACAGGAAACACTGCCAGTGCGATCGCTGTTCGGCGCTCGCCAAGTCAGAAGGGACGCAGATGGCGCCGATCTTGTATCTGGTCAATCGCGTGGCGGAAACCGTGGAGAAGGAGTTTCCGGACAAGATCGTGGAAACGTTGGCGTATCAATGGGGCCGGACGCCCCCCGCATCGATGCGCCCGCGGCGCAACGTTGTCATCCGGCTGTGCGACATCGAATGCTGCTTCGCGCACCCGCTGGCGAGCGGTTGCAATGGGCGGAACGATGCCTTCGTCAAGGATTTGCGGGCGTGGGCCAAGGTGTGCGACCGGCTTTGGATCTGGGACTATACGACCAACTACTCCCATTATCTCTTGCCGATGCCCAACAAGCGGCTCCTGGATGACAACGTCCGCCTCTTCGCGGCGAGCCACGCCAGCGGCGTTTTCGAGCAGGGCACCTACGACACCCCAGACAGCGAGCTGGTGGCGCTGAAAGCCTACCTGATTGCCAAGTATCTCTGGGATCCCGAATACGACGAGGATCGCGCGATGGGCGAATTCCTGGATGCGTACTATGGTGCTGCCGCCGTGGCGATGCGCCGCTACATCGACCTGATCCACGACCACGTCGAGAGACGCGCGATTCATGTGGGGATCTATGTGCCGCCAACGCATCCGCACCTGACGCCGGAGCTATTGACCGCGGCGAATGACCTCTGGGAGGAGGCAGAGGCTTCCGTCCGGGACACCGCGCTGGTGCTAGACCGCGTGCGCCGCTCGCGCATGAGCGTGGATTACGCGATCGCCGAGATGGCCCGGGCTCTGATGAAGGTGCCGGAGAAGGACCGGACCCCGGAGCAGCGGGCGCTCGTGACTTTGGGCAGGGAACGGTTTGCTCTGTTCATGCGCAACATGGCAGGGAGCGCACTCACGCGGTTGCGCGAGTGGAAGGATTTCGACAAGGCGGAGTACCGCGCGAAACTGGCGGCCGATCTGGGCATCGAGTGACGCATGAGGCTCTGGCAATCGCTGGCAATGCTGACTCTGGCCGCCGCGTTCCCAGGAGGGGGCGTTGCGGCCGGCGATGGGCAGCCGGCCTTCGTCGGCGACATGGAGGGGCCGTTTGTCGGGGGACTGGCGGCAGGTTGGGTGAAGAACTGCTACGGGTCCAATGATGTCGTGTTCGCGGAGGAAACGCGCGACTTTCACGGGGGCAGGGCCGCGCAGCGTGTGACGTGCACCCGGTTCATCACGGGCGGCGTACAGATTCACAGTGCCGATGTGGCCGTGGAAAAGGGCAAGTCCTTCACGGTGAGGCTCTGGATGAAGGGCGACGTGGAGTCGCCCGTGTACATTGGAATCCGAAAGCACGGGGAGCCCTACACCGGCTACTTGAAGCGCCACGCGCTGGTCAAGAACGAGTGGCGGCCCTACCTCTTGTGCGGCGAGGCCAGTGACGGCGATCCGCACTGTGGCATCTACCTGATGTTTGCGGGAACCGGCACGCTGCTTTTGGATGACATCGTTTTGCTGGATGGTATCCGCGAGGAGATTCCGGTGTCGGAGATGCCCCCCGAGAAGGGGAACCGAATCTACAACAGCGGATTTGAGGCGGGGCCGGAGGGATGGACTCCGACCGGCGGGTTTGCCGTCGAGGAGACGGGGGCGCATTCGGGCCGATGCTGCGCGCGGCTGGGCACCGTCGATCTGCCCAGCATCACATTGCCAGTCAATCGGCCGATCGCGTCAACGATGAGGCCGCGCATTGCTTCGCCGGGCATCGAATGCCGACCTTTTTCGGTGCGCGCGTGCCAACGGTATACGCTGAGCGCGTGGATGCGGGCCGCGCAGGCGAACACGCGGGTGAGGCTGAGGTTCTTCGAGTGGGCCGATGGCGGGGGCGACCAGCCGTCGAATCGCAATGAGCGCGGGGCCGATGTGACCGTCACAACGGAGTGGGCCCGTTATCAGGTGGATGGGATTGCCTTGCCCAATATGTGGGAGGCGTACGTGGCTCGGATCGTGCCGGGGGGCACCATCTGGCTGGATGATGTGCAGATAGAGGAGGGCGCGGCGACCGAGTATCGGCCAGCGGGGGTAATCGAAGTTGGGGCGGAGACGGCGACACGCTGGTGCCGAGTGGGCGAGGACGTGGAGGTTGCCGCCCACGTGGCGATCGCGGGGGGGGGCGGCGATCTCACGCTGACGTATATCCTCGAGGACCTTTGGGCCCGACCGCTTCGCACCGTCTGCCATTCGGTGAGATCGGCGGCGATTGATCGGGCGCGTTTCACCGCGGACAGGGCGGGGATGTTTCGTGTGCAGGTGAGGGCCGCCGACTCGCCCGCCGTCGGGGAAGTGTGGTTTGGAGCATTTCCAAAGCGTGATCAGGAAGCGCGACCCGCATCTCCGTTTGGCACACACGTCACCGCCACGGTGCCCAGACCCACGAACACCCTACTGGCCTCGGAGGCCATGGGCGCTCGCTGGGTGCGGCTGCACGATTTTGGTGATTTCTGCCACTGGCGAGTAGTGGAGCCAGAAAAGGGGAATTTCGTGTGGCGGGATGCAGAGATCGACGAGCTGACGAAACGGGGGTTCAAGATAATGGCAAACCTTGGCCATCCGCCCATCTGGGCCGGCCGGCCGCATCCGGCGGAGCAAGACCACGGCAGCTGGACCAGCGCGCCCCCGCGAGATATCGCCGAGTGGGAGGGTTACGTGTCGAAGACCGTCGAGCACTTTCGTGATCGTATCGGGCACTGGGAGATCTGGAACGAGCCGTACGGTCGCGGCTTCTTCTCGGGCACTCCGGAGGAATACGCGGAGTTGCTGAGGGTGGCGTATCGCGCGATCAAGCGGACCGACCCATGCGCGGTTGTCATCGGCGGATGTTTCTCGACCCACGCATCCGATTGGACAAGGCGGGTGCTGGCGCAGGGCGGTCTAGATTCGATGGATGCGCTCTCGTACCATGTCTATTGGAGTCCGCCGATGACTACGTCGACCGGGGGGGACGAGCCGACGACCATCGAGATGGGCGCGCTCCACTTTATCGAGCTGATGAGGGAGCGAGGCGCGGTCAAACCCCTTTACATGACCGAAGGCGGAATCCGGTGTCCGCCTTTCGCATCATGGTTGCCCGCACAGGGATTCAGCAGGGGTGCGCCATTTGGTTCCATGGGCGGGGAACATCGTCCGTTGACAGGTCTTGAGGCTGCATGTGGGCTGGTGCGGGGCATGGTGCAGATGCTGTCGGCGGGCGTGACCAATATCTGTTACTACTACACGGGCGGCGAGCTTGGCGCGATGCCCTGGTTCTCCACGATGGCCAACGGGTATTACGTTCTGATGGATTACGACGGGCGACCGAAACCGACGATGATGGCCTATAGCGCGCTGGAGCGGCAGCTCGATGGGGCAGTGCCCGCCGGCAGGCGATGGAGGGACGGCATGTCGGTGCACCTGTTCTCGAGAGGGCCCGATGCAGGTGCGATCGCCGTGGCATGGAGCGACCAGGAGCGGACGCTGCAGACGGAAGGCACGGTGGTGCTCGATCTCATGGGCAACGAACGGAAGGAGCGGATCCTGCGGCCCGGTCAACCAATGTTTATTGTAGCCCCCGGACTGACACCCGCGCAATTGGATGCGTGCATCCGGTGAACCATGGCAATCGTGAGAGGAAGCAAGCGCAAAGAGGAGGTTGTCCGATGATTCGCCACACATCCCTGAGAGTCGCAGGCCTAGCCTTCGCCCTGCTATTTGGGTTTTGGGGAACCGCCGGGGGCGGATCGCGGGCGATCGCCGATGAGACGGCCATCAAGGAGAGTTCCCGCGAACTGCCATCGGCGCCACTCGGGCCAGAGAATATCTGGCCTCGGTTCAGGTTTCAGATCCCAGAGAAACCTATACGCGTGTCCGGCGATCTGAATGAAGAGGATCGGGCCGGGATGTTCACGAATGCGGCGGTGCCCCCATTGCCGTATCTCATGCAGGACAACTACACGCGAGATCGGCGCATCGGTCGCCTGCCGGTAATCCAGGTCGAGAATGCGTCGCTGAGGGCCGTCTCTTACCCGTCGCTTGGAGGCCGGATGATCTCGCTCTACGACAAGCGGGCCGCCCGTGAGCTGCTTTTCGATAACCCCGTTCTCCGATTCGCGAACCTGGCGATACGCAATGCGTGGTTCTCTGGCGGTGTCGAGTGGAATGGCCCGCTCTATGGCCACAGCCTGCTGACATGCAGTCCGGTATTCGCCGGGACCGTCGCGACGCCACGTGGGCCGATCCTGCGGCTCTACGAGTTTGACCGGACGCTCGAGACAACGTGGCAGGTGGATGTGTTTCTGCCACGGGACGACGACCGGCTCTGGATTCACGTGAAGGCGATCAACCCGAACGAGCGCGACGTCGATTTCTATTGGTGGACGAACATCGCGGTCCCGATGACCAGGGACACGCGCGTGCTTTCGCCGATGGATTACGCTCTCTCGCATGACTTCACGGGCAACTCGAGGCTGACGTTCCCGGTTTTCGACGGATTCGATGGCAGCTACCCGTCCAGATATCCGTATTTCAAGTCGGTCTTCTTTAGAAAGCCCGGCAGTGGCAAGCCGTGGTCCGTATGCGTGGATGGCGAAGGCCGCGGTGTGTTCCACGTGTCGACACCGACGCTTTTCGGCCGGAAGTTTTTCACCTGGGGAACGGGCCGTGGCGGGAAACGATGGATGGAGTTCCTGTCGGAGAACGGCAGGGGGGATTACATCGAAATCCAGGGCGGTGTGACGCCGACGCAGTTGCAGACGCGGCCGTTGAGGGCGGGCGGGAGCATCGAGTGGACCGAGTGCATCGGTGCCCTCGCGATGGACGCCAATGCCGCGCGGGGCGGGGACTATGGCGGTGCGTGCGCGGCGGCCGGCAAGGCGGTGGATGAGCGGGTGCGGGACGCCGTGCTGGAGGAACAGGATGCGTTCTTTAGAGCGCAAGCGGGCGCGCCCGTGGAGCGGGTTCTGCACCGTGGCGCCGGGTGGGGGTGGCTACACGAGAAGCGCATCGGGAGACGGCTCAGCCCCGGGCTTCTTTTTGAGCACGGGGTTGGCGAGGAGACGCGGCCGTGGGAGGAATTGCTGACAAAGGGCACATTCTCGACCGAGACACTGGGCGGGGAGCCGCGCAGTTTCAATGTGTCGGCGGGCTGGGTCGGGGTGTTGCGCGAGTCGGCGCAGGAACGGGGCGCGACGTGGTTGCATCACCTGCATCTGGGTGTCGCGCGACTGGAGGCGGGCGCGTTCGAAGAGGCGCGCGAAGAGTTCAGATCGTCTTTGGCGCAAAAGGAGAGCGCGTTGGCCCATCGCTGTCTGGCCCTATTGGAGGAGCGCGACGGGAACATCGATGGGGCGCAGGTCGAGTACGAGCGGGCGTGGCGCTTCGTGGGGAACGACGCGAATCTGGCCATCGAGATCTGCGAGTTTTTCGCCCGCAACGAACGCCGCCAGGCATTTGACACGTTCGTTGAGTCCTTGGCGTCATCGGTGGCCGGGCATGAGCGCATTGCGCTGGCGGGGGCGCAGATTGCCCTGGAAGAGGGCGACTACGCATCCGTTCGCCGCGCGCTGCAGCGTGAGTTCTGCACGATTCGGGAGGGCGAGGTGAGCCTTAGCGATCTGTGGTTTGCGTCGTACTTGAAGGAAGCGGAGGCCCGAAAGGGCGGGGTTCTGTCCGACGCCGAGAGCCGGCAGATCATGGAGCAACATCCCCCGCCGCGAGAGATCGATTTCAGGATGAAATAGGCATGGAGTAAAACATGATAAAGATACTGAGAGATGGTGGGTGGATGCAGTGGAAGGAAGTACCCGCGTGGCGGGCGCTGGCCGCGTCAGTGATTCTCATAAATGGCATGGGGAGCCTGGGGGCTGCGGCCCCGGGCGGCCCCGAATTGATCGGGCCATGGACGCCGGTGGGGGTGAAGACGAACCTCTCCGGGATCGTCGTAGGCGTCTGGGGTCGGTCGCATGGTTTCACGGACAGGGCGTTGCCCGCCTCGATTGTGACGGTCGGCGAAGAGATTCTGGCCGGGCCGGTCAGGCTCGTTGGGCAGGTTGACGGCAAGGAGATCGAGTGGAAGCGGGGTGGCAGCATGGTCCTTTGCGCGGAGGACGCGCAGGCCACCGTGTCCGGGTGGCAGGCGGGGGATGAACTCATCATCAACACAACGACACGGATAGAGTTCGATGGTCTGGTGCGGGTGGACCTCGTGGTGCTGCCACAGCGCAAAACGACGCCCAAGCTTGAGCGGCTTTGGCTGGAGGTGCCCCTGAAGATCGGGAGGGCTGGCTTGTTCCACTATTTTCCGGGCAAGTGGGGCACCGCAAAGAACAGCGGAGCAGTGCCTGCGGGTGGGCTGACGCTGCCCTTCAAGCCATTCGTATGGTTAGGTCGGGAACATGGGGGGCTGGCGTGGTTTGCCGAATCGGACAAGGGCTGGCAGCCGCAAGCACCCGATCGCGCTATCGAGATCATTCCCCAAGACGGGGAGCTGGTGCTCCGGTTGCGATTGCTGGATTCGAACGCACGGCTGCCTCTCACCTACACATTTGGTTTTCAGGCAACGCCGGTGAAGCCGTGGCCGAAGGATTTCCATGAGTGGCGGATCTGGCACGTGCCGCAACTGGGCGTGGGCCTGACGCTTCCGATCCCGAAGGAGTGGTGGCTCTGCCACCGGGCATTCCCCGACAGAAAACCTCTGCCCACGCTCGACCGCGGCGCGGAGCTGGGAGCCAAGATCGCGGTATTTCACGAGGACTGGGCGCCGATCCAGAACTATCCAATGACGATGCCGGAATCGGAGTTCAAGGGCATCGTGGACGCGTGCCACGAGCGCGGGATGAAGGTGCTTGTCTACCACGGCTACGAGTTTTCCCCGCTGGCGCCGGAGTGGGCCGAGCTGCACGACGAGGTCCTGGTGAAGAATGCCAAGGGAGAGATCACGCCCGGCTGGTACCGTCATCCGGAGCAGCGCGATTTCAAGGTGTGTTACAACAGTGTCTGGCGAGATCGTTTGGCGGATGGAATCGAGAAGGCGAGGAAGCGCTACGGATACGACGGACTCTATCTGGACGGGACGGTGGAACCTTGGGGCTGCTGCAATGAGCGGCACGGCTGTGGGTACCGTGCGGCGGATGGCACCCTGCGGCCGACCTACCCGATCTTTGGAGTGCGGGAGTTCATGCGACGGCTCTATGGGATGTTCCACCCAACTGGCGGCATCATCAGTGCGCACCAGAGCACGTGCTGTGCGACGCCGACACTGGCTTTTGCGGACTCATATTGGGACGGGGAGCAGTTCGCGAGTGGCGAATTGTCGGGCGACCCGCTGAAGAACCTACCGCTCGATGCATTTCGGGCGGAGTTCATGGGGCGAAACCTCGGGATCCCGTGCGAGTTTCTGGCCTATGAGCGGCCGCCGCAGTGGACGTTCGACCACGCCCTGGCGGTGTCCATGTTGCACGATGTGCGCGTGCGGCCCTGCGGTCTCGCATCGTTGGAGAAGATGTCGCCGATATGGAATGCCATGACGCGGTTTGGCGTGAGCGCTGCGGAATGGCATCCATACTGGGAAGCATCCCCGCTTGCCACGGTGCAGCCGGAGTCGGTGAAGGTGAGCCTCTATCGTCGGCCAGCCGCCAAGGGCAAGGGCGGGCGAGCGCTGCTGGTGGTTTCCAATCTCAGTGCCGACCAGCCGGCGACGGCGCAGGTGGGGCTGGACCTCGCCCGGCTAGGTTTGAAGCCGAAGGCCGCGAGGGACGCATTGAGCGGTGAGGCGCTGGGGTGTGCCGATGGTCGGGTGACAGTCCCATTGCCGCCGATGCGGATGCGGCTGGTGTCGGTGGAATAGGTGCTTGCGGGGTGGGATCTGGCTCAGGCTTTGGAGGGCGTGCCGCCGCGCAGGAACTTGAGGTCCACCTGGGTCCGGATGGCGGCGCCAGATCGCGAGCGTATTTCGATGACGCCGGCCTTGGCGGGGCGGATGTCGGCGACGTGGTCGAATCCGGCGGGGATGGGCGCGATGCCCATGATGTAGTTGATTTCCAGGGGGCGCCTGGGGTTCAGCTCCACCGAGGTGGGGATACCTCGCTGCTGGAGGTGATTGCGGCCCGCTGACTCGGCGAGGCCGAGGTGGAAGTACGCCGTGACATCCTCGATGCCCATGACATTGACATGTCGGCCATTCCAGGGCGGGTAGTGTCGGCCGCCGTTGGAGATCCAGAGTATCGTGGAGGCGAGCATCGAAGGATCCCTGAGTGCGAAATAGACATAGCGGTCCTGGGGGAAAACGACGGCATTCCACGCGAGGCGACGTGGGCGGGAGGCGACGAGCACGAGATCCTCGAAGCCGCGGCGGGCGGGGTAGCGGGAGAGGTCGGTGGTTCCCCCGTCCGCGGTGCGCACTTTCTCGAGAGAGTGGAATTCGGCGCCCGCCTTGAGGGCCGAGTAGCCTCCCTGGGCGGGATCCTCGAAGGGGACTGGCAGGACCTGCCCGAACTGGAATGGGCTGGTGGACACGAGGCCCGAATTGGGCCTATCGGGAAAGTGGATCATGGCGTGGTGGCCGAAACACATCGGGCCGCGCATGCCCGAGACGACGTGCTGGGCGTAGATGACCGTCTGGCCATTGATGAGCGTGATGCGCTTGTCGACGCGTCCGGGGCGCTCGTCGGTGTCCAGGGACAGGTGCAGGGTGCGCGCGGGGCCCTCGGCGATGAGGTCGCGGAACTGCCAGCGCTCATTGGCCGTTTCGCCGTGCGGGGGGTGGCGCTCGCCGCGGAAGGGCGTGCCGTTGCCGCCGAATGGGAGGCAAAAGAAATCGCCCCGCAGGACCCTGAGCAGGGGAGGCGTTTCGCGCGGAAGGATCTCTCGTTGCCATGGGGCCATGGCGAAAGGCTGTATTCGCCGGTTCTTCAGCAAGAATGCGACGGGGCCGAGGTGCCCGCCGATCTCGGTTGTGCAGAGCTCCACGCAGTCGGAGGAGATTCGCCACGCGGATGTACCGGCAACGACAGATGGGGTCATCGGCGGCATTTATAGTACGGCTTGGACGGCGCGCTATAAAAAAAAGGTCCGCGGCAAGATTTTATTTGGGTGTGGTGCGCGGGGGCGAAGCGCGGGAGCGGCCAAGAAAGGTCCGCGGGAACGTCGGTGGGTGACGGGCGGAGCGCCGGTGGCCGGTGCCGCAATCACGGGGTGAGGCGGAGAAACTTGCGTTTGCCGCACTTGAGCGTGCCGGCAGTTCGTATGATCTGGTTCTCTTCGGTGAGGCGGTGGCCATCGAGCGCGACGGCGCCCTGTTGGATGAGGCGCCGCGCCTCGGCGCCACTGGCGGCGAGGCCCGAGTCGCGGAGGAGTTCCCAGAGTTTCTTGCCTTGGCCGAGGGACAGCTCGGGCATTTCGTCGGGGGCCTTGCGCTGCGAGAATTGTCGCTCCCATGCCCCCTGGGCATCGGCCGCTGCGGCCTCGCCATGGAATCTGGCCACCAGGGTGCGGGCGAGGGACTTTTTTGTCTCCATGGGGTGCTGGGACGGGTCGGATTCGCGCCGCAACAGGATCCTGAACCACTGGGTCATGAGCTCGTCGGAGATGCTCATGGTCTTTCCGAAGATCTGAGATGCGTCTTCCGCGAGACCCACGTAGTTGCCGAGCGACTTGGACATTTTTTGGACCCCGTCGAGGCCGGGGAGGATGGGCAGGACCATGACGATCTGGGGCTCTTGACCCGCCGCCCGCTGGAGGTCGCGGCCCACGAGATTGTTGAAGAGCTGGTCGCTGCCACCGAGCTCGATGTCGGCATGGACCACAACCGAGTCGTGGCCCTGCATGAGGGGATACTGGAACTCGGTGAGCGTGATGGGCGCCCCCTCGGAGTAGCGCTTTCGGAAATCGTCGCGCTCGAGGAGTCGTGCGACGGTCATCTCGGCATTGAGCCGGAGAACATCGGCGTACGAGAACCTGTCAAACCACTCGCCATTGCGGCGGATTTCCGTCTGCTCGGGCAGCAGGACCTTGAAGACCTGATCCGTATAGGTCTTTGCATTTGCGTTGACCTGATCGGGATCCAGGGGCGGGCGAGTCTTGGAGCGACCAGTGGGATCGCCGATCCGCGCCGTATAGTCACCGATGATGATGACGGCCTTGTGGCCGAGATCTTGGAAGGCGCGGACCTTGTCGAGGACGACGAGATGGCCGAGGTGGAGGTCTGGAGATGACGGGTCGAAGCCGAGCTTGACGCGGAGGGGCCGTTTGGAGCGGAGCTTGTGGAGGAGTTCCTCGGGGGAGACGAGGCGCTCGGCCCCCGCCGCAAGGGTTTCAAGCTGCTGTTCCGGGGACACGCTGCGTTGGACGAGCCGGGGCCTGGAGGCCCCGGCACGACCCTTCCATCGGTTGTTCGTCGCGGGCTATTTCTGGCCCGGGCGGTACTCCTCCTCGAGTTTGTCGAAGGCGCTGCCCATCGTGACGAGATCCTCGCCTGGCTTGATGGTGTCGAGCACCTGGCGTTCGGCCTCGATCTGCTCGAGGGTGTAATTCGCGGCCTTGATCGAGAGGCCGATGCGGCGCTCGGCCCGATCGACCTTGATGACGCGCGCGGAGACCTCCTGGCCCTGCTTGAGGACGTCCTTGACCTTCTCGACGCGCTCGTCGCTGATCTGGGAGATGTGGACGAGTCCGTCGATGTCGTCCTTGAGCTGCACGAATGCGCCGAAGGACGCGATCTTGGATATGACGCCGGTGACCGTGTCGCCGATCTTGAAGCGCTCTTCGATCGAGCGCCACGGGTCGTCGGCGAGCTGCTTGAGGCCCAAGGAGATGCGCTGGTTGACCTTGTCGATCTCCAGGACCTTCGCCTCGATCTCCTCGCCTTTCTTGAGGATGTCGGAGGGGTGGTTGACCTTGCGGGTCCAGGACATGTCCGAGACGTGGATCATGCCGTCGATGCCATCCTCGAGTTCGACGAAGGCGCCGTAGGCCGTCAGGTTGCGCACGATGCCCTTGACGACGCGATCCACCGGGAAGCGGAGGTGGACATCATCCCACGGGTTGGGCTCGAGCGCGCGCAGGCTGAGGGAGATTTTCTGATCGGTCGGGTTGACGTTCAACACCGCGACCTCGACCTCTTGGCCCTGCTTGAGGACGTCGGAGGGTCTGGCGACCCGCTTGGTCCAAGAAAGCTCGGAGACGTGGATGAGGCCCTCGACGCCCGCCTCGATCTCGACGAACGCGCCATACGGCAGGAGGTTCGTGACCTTGCCCTTGAGGCGCGTGCCCACAGGTATGCGCTCGGCGATCTTCTCCCACGGGTTTTCGGTCTTCTGCTTGAGGCCGAGGGATACTCGCTCTTTCTCGAAATCGATGTCGAGGATGAGAACCTCGAGTTCCTCGCCGACCTTGACCATCTCGGAGGGGTGGCCGAGGCGATTCCACGACATGTCGGTGATATGGAGGAGGCCGTCGAGGCCATCGAGATCGATGAAGGCGCCGAAGTCCGTGATGTTTTTGACGGTGCCGCGGATCGTGTCGCCCTTCTGGATGCGGCTGAGGAGTTCGGAGCGCTTGCGCGACCGCTCCTCTTCGATGATCTCCCGGCGGGAGAGCACGATGTTCTTCCTGTCCTCGTTGAGCTTGACGATCTTGACGGTGATGGTCTGTCCGAGGAACTGCCCGAGGTTCTTGGGCGGAATGATGTCGATCTGCGAAGCGGGGAGGAAGCCGTCGCAGCCGACGTTGACCATGAGGCCGCCCTTGACGATGGCGCGGACCTTGCCCTCGACGACGCCTCCCTCGGCCTGGATGCGGACGATGCGCTGCCAGTTCTGTTTCTGATCGGCCTTCTCTTTGGAGATGACGACCGAGCCCTGGTCGTCCTCGAGGCGCTCGATCATGACCTCGACCTCATCGCCCACGTGGACCGTGTCGGGGTCGGGAAACTCTGAGATCGAGATGGAGCCTTCGCTCTTGTAGCCGATGTCGATGACGACTTCTTTGTCGCGGACATCGATGATTTTACCTTTTACGATCGCGCCCTCGGAGAAACTGGCTGCCGAGCGATCGAGGAGGGCTTGCATGGATGACATAGGGGATTGTGTTCCGCACGGTTGGCTGCCGATGCCTCGCGGTTTGCTAGCGGGTCGGGTGCGACTGAGTTGGGTCCGGTCCACCATCCGGCAGACTTCCTCGGACCCGGCGTACCGGAACCATTCGCATTCCGCAACGATGCGGACATGCCAGTATGTATCTGAATGTATTTGGGTCAAGGGGAATCATGGGTCGCCGGAATGGCGGGGCTGGGATTGCCGAATCGAGGGCCTCGAACTGCGGGCGACGTTTTTGGTGTGCATAAGGTGCTATGGGAAAGTGCATTACGTTGCTGTGCCCTCCCTTGACAGGGAGTCGGCGCCTAGAACATTCCCAGGGTCCGGGATTTCACAGCGTGGAGGCTGCGCGATACTTGGGCTAAGCAGGGATGGGATTTACCGGAGGCTGTTCGCGTATCCGAGGACGATCCACGAGACAAGCAGGACGGCATCCCCGGCGATCAGGATGCGGAGGGGGCTTGGCATGCCGCGCCACTCGCCCGTGCCGATGCCCCAGCCGCCACTGACGACCAGCGAGATCGCGAGGAACATCGTCCAGGCCAGGGACGTGCCGAGGTCGCCCATCATGGCGGCGCCCTGGCCGTAGAGGGCGAGGGCGGCGAACCAGAGGACGGCGGTGAACAGGGCCCAGCCGTAGCCTTTCAGCGCGCGGGGCGCGGCATAGGTGCGGAAGGTGCCTTTCGTGCAGAGCAGCCACAGGGCGTAGCCGGCATTGGGTATCACGCCGCTGGCGAAGACGGCCACCCAGCAGGCCAACGAGGCATTGTGTGGCGCGGCGCCCTGTCTGATGGCGGCCTCGGCGATGGGTTGGGCGGCGGCGAACGCGACATTGAGCATGGCGGCGCCGAACGCGGAAAATAGGCAGAAGGCGAGCCCGATCCAGAAAAGTCTGCCTCGCTGGATGCCTGCTACGTCCTGGCCGCCGCGGGCGATTTCGCCGTCCCGGACGATGCCGGCCCAGGTGACGACCGCGACGCCGCCGACCATGATGGCGTTCCCGAGGATGATCCAAGGGGTGGCGGGTCGCGACCAGGCATCTGGCAGTTGGAACAGGGGTATGAGCGACCCGACGGCCGCGGCCAGCCCGACGGCGATCCCGTAGCCGAGCGAAACCCCGAGGTAGTTCAGCGCCAGGCCAAAGGTGATCGAGCTGACGCCCCAGATGAAGGCGAAGACGGCGCATTTGGCGACCGCGTCACGGGGCGCGGCGGCGATGGCGGCGAGCGGATCGGGCACCGCGAAGGATGCCGCGGTGATCGGAAGGACAAGCATGCCGACGATCGAAAAGATCAACCAGAGCGCCTCCCACGCCAGCGGCGCGAATCGCCGCATGCCGAGGCCAAATGTGCCCTGGCACAGGCCGGCGACGAGGGTGAGGGCGAGCGCGATCGCGAATTCGGGAGTCATTTGTGGTCCTTTCTACCGCGGGCTGACTTTCTTGCAGGGATGTGCCGGATTCATGCCGGCGACGGCCAACACGAAGGCCATGGCTTCTCGCGAGGGGTGTTTCTCGGTACTCATGGCGCGGATGTCGATGAACCAGTCAAGGCCGAGACATTCCAGGTGGAACAGCGGTCCATTGGGGTCGGCCGCGCCCATCGCGATGCATGGCGGGCAGCATAGCGGGGCACGGCGGTCGCAGCCAGAGCAAAACGGCAGGGCTTTGGGTTCGCTCGACCGAGGTCGTTGGAGTCCAGGCTTTGGCCTGCTTTGTGCCCGATCAGCCTAAAGGCTGAACTCCAACAGGTTGCTGTCGAATAGCCAAACGCCCTGAGCAAAACGGGTGCGGGGCCGAGGGACTCCTTGCACGGGGCGCGGTGGCTTGTTACAAGTCGTGGGCGGGCATCGCCCGGCAATTATGAGAACACCTTGTTCGCGACGGGAGTTCCTCAAGCGCGCATTCGGACACGCGGCGGTCGCGCCGTTTTTCATTCAGGCGTCGCGTTCCGGCGCGGCGCCCCCGGGAGAGCGGATCACGCTGGCGTGCATCGGGGTCGGCAATCAGGGCGGCACTGACACGCGCATGTTCTTGGGCGACCCGCGCGTCCAGATCGTCGCGTCTTGCGACGTGGATCTCGCCCGCGCGAACGCGATGGCGGCTCAGATCGAGCGCCACTACGGTCAACAGACTGCCTCGGGTCGATTCAGGGGTTGTGCCGTCACGCAGGATTTCCGCGAGATCATAGCGCGGGACGACATCGACGCCGTGATGATCGCGACGCCCGATCACACGCATGCGGTCATCGCGGTCGCCGCCGCGAAGAGGGGCAAGGACATCTATTGCGAGAAACCGTTGGCGTACTCCGTTGCCGAGGGCCGCGCCATCGTGAGGACGGTCCAGCGTTACGGCCGCGTGCTGCAGACGGGGACGCAGCGGCGGTCGATCGGCAGATTTCGTTTCGGCTGCGAGCTGGTCCGGAATGGCCGCATCGGCAAGGTGCGCACCGTGCGCATCGGCCCCGGGAAGGGTTTCGCCATCCGGGGCGGTTTCACCGGCGATGAGCGGCCGCAGCCCGTGCCCGCCGATTTCAATTATGACCTGTGGCTCGGGCCGGCTCCGTGGGTCCCGTACACCCCGGCGCGCTGCCACTTCAATTTCCGGTGGATCCTCGATTACGGGGAAGGGTACATCAGCGACAACGGCGTGCATTTCGTCAATCTCGCCACCTGGGGCACGGCTACCGACCACACGGGACCAACGCACATCGATGGCAAGGCCATTTTCTCCGCGAGCGGCGTCTACGACGCGCCCACGGAATTTGATATCACATACCGGTACCCGGACGGCCTGCGCTTGATCCTTGGCAGCTCCGAGGCGTTCGGTGTGAGGTTCGAGGGCAGCGACGGCTGGATCCACCTCAGCGGCGACGCCGTGACCGCGAGCGCCGAGAAATTGTTGTCATCCCCCATTCGCCCCGACGAGATCCATCTGCGGCCGAGCCCTGGCCACCATGCCGATTTCATCGATTGCGTCCTGAATCGCCGTCTGCCCGCGGCCCACGCGGAGATCGGCCATCGCGATGCGTCGCTGTGCCACCTCGGCGCGATTTCCGCCCGCCTGGGCCGTCCGCTGGAATGGGATCCTGCCCTGGAGACATTCGTCGGAGACGAGGGCGCCAATCGTCTCCTTTCGCGGCCGATGCGGGCGCCTTGGAGGATCTGATTCTCGGGGTGGTGGCGGCTGAATCCGGCGATGGGCGCACCGTCAGGTCCACTCGCAGAGGGACTCGACGTGGTCGCGGGAGCCGTCGCGTAGCCAGCCGTCGAGCTGGGCCTGTTCCTTGAGCTGTTGGCCGCGCTGGCGGGGGACCGCGGCGAAGGCGCAATCGATCTCGCGGAGGGCGGTCATGTCGCTCCAGAGTTTTTCGAATTGCGCGACGGGGAAAACATCCTCCTGGCCATGGCCCCAGCGTTTCTTGACGTCCTTGAGGGTGATGTAGGTGGGGATGCGGAGTGCGAGGTCGCGGATGGCGGTGGCGACCCGGGTGGCATCGGCGAGGTCGGATCGGGCGAGGCCGAATGCGGCGAGGAGGGGATCGATGGCGATCCAGGTGGTCATGGTGTTGTAGTAGGAGAGGCGGAATTCATCTTCCTCGCGGGGCATGGCGAGGCCCTCGAGGAGGCGCGGGCGGCCATCGACCCGCGCGAGACCGCCGCCGCGATCCTCGATGCGTCGCGTGATGACCTCGAAAGTGAGGCATGCCCCGCGCTGGATATGGAGGCCGAGGAGAGCGGGGGCAACATCGGCGCCCAGCGTATCGATGTTGTGGAGCATGAGGTACCGGAGGCCGGGGCGCTGGCGGAGGAGGGTGGCGAGGGTGCCATTGCGGAGGAGGTTGGGGATCTCGTACCAGTGTCCGACGGGGTGGAGGCACTGGCTGGGGAGATTGTCGGTGTAGTCGGAGCCCTGGATGGCGGATTCAGCCCACTGGACGAGGGCGGCCCGGAGGCTGTCACGCATTTTCTGGGCCTGCTCGTCGAGGAGTTGCTGGGGCATTTCCTCCCAGGCGAAACGGAGGTCGCGGACCATGGGGATGAGGCGCAGGCCGACGCTCTTGCCCTCGGAGAGAAGGACGGGCCCCGGGTGGCCCTCGCGCCGAAAGGTCTCGACGGAACGTGCGATGGGCCCGTGGGTGAGGTAGCTGGTCGTGACGACGTGGGGCAGATCTGCGCCGTGGAGGCGTGAGGTGCGACGGGTCTTGGCGAGGTGGAGTTCAAGGAAGCTACGGTGTCGTCCGGCGAGTTTGCAGAATGGGTGCAGCGCCTTGACGACACCGGCACCCTGGGTCCAGCGGGAGCCGGCGCCGGCGGCAAGAGTGACGACGGCGACAGAGCCGGAGGCCAGGGCTTCCCTGCCGGCCCGGATGCAATCCTCGCCCACATCGTCGCGCGCCTCGATCACGTCGGATGCCGAGACATCGTCGATGGCGGTGCTGGCCGGAAGTCGGTTCTGGGCCAGGCCGATGCGCCCCGCCTTCATGGCCGCGCGGATCTGCTCGTGCTGTTCGCGGTCGAAGCCGTGGGTGACGAGGAGGTCGGCGAGGTTCTCGGCGCCGGCCTGCTCGCGGATGCCGCGCGGGATCAGGCGGTCAAAGAGAGTCTGGGCCATGTTGCCCATGGAGGCGCGATCGTTCGCGGATTGACCGCTCCGGCATGCGGCGCCGAGCCGCTCCAGTTCGAGGCGCGCGCCGGGCTTGAGGGTATGCGCCCCGGCGCGGAGCCACGTGGGCACCATCAGGGCGTAGTAGCCGGGCGGCATCATGGCGCCGTCGTGGTTGAGCAGTCGGGCATCGGTGCCCCGCGCGTTGATTGCGAAGTCGTACACGACAGGTTCCATCGCAAAGGGCAGCGCGTGCTCCAGCTCGCGCTTCGTGGCCGACATCGCGCCCTGGAGGAAATCCTGGGCCTCGGTGCGACGCGCGGGCGCGACGATGAAGCCCATGCCGCCCCCCGACATGCCACCGAGCATCCAGAAGCCCCAGAAATCGGTCCCGAGCTGTTGCTTCGCGCGGGCGATGACCGTTTCGGTGAAGAGATTGCTGGCGGCCGGGATGATGGCCTGGATGGGGCCCATGAAGTTGCGGGTCGTGGCGGCGCCGATGAGGGGAACGTCGCCGTCGCGGAGGGCCGCGAGGATTTCGTCGAGCACGCGCATGGCGTCCTGGCGGGCGATCCATTCCCGCTCTGTGCGCAGGAGGTACTTTTCGGTGACCATCTCCAGGATGGGGCCGACGTTTTGGGCCATGCCGCCGTGAACGAGGACGAGGCTGTCTTGGAGTGCCTGGCGGGTTGCGTCGGAGACATCGCGGTGATCCAGGATCCGGTGGTTAGGGAGGAGGCGTCCGCGCGAGATGCCGAATTCGGGGTCGCCCTCGGTGGCGAGGCTGCCGGTGATCAACTTCATGGCGGGCCAGATGCCGCCGGAGTCCTGCCAGCCGCCTCCGGAACCTCCGAGCCATTCGCCGAGGATCGCGCGGGCGGCGACCAGGCGACGTTCGTCCTCGGCGAGCTGTCCCTCGAAGGCGCGGGCCTGGCCCGTGGCGCGCATGCAAAGGCTGATGAGGGAGGCGAGGAGGTTGGTGGAGACCGCGAGGCGCGAACCCTTTGGGATGTTATTGACGCTGGAGACAACCTCCAGGCCGAGCCCTGGTCCGACCATCGTGGCGAGCAAATCGGCGAGGCTTTCCTCCGAGCCCTCGAGGCCCGCGGGGACGATGCCGGAGGCGATGAGCGCGGCCTTGAGCAGCCCAAGGTAGTCCCGCGCGAAGTCGAAGACATCGGACAGGCCGGATATCGTGGCCGAGGCGCCGAGGTCGACAGAGACGAGGCGCAGCACGGGTTCATCGATGACCCGGAGGTATGTTTCGATGGGGGGGCGGGGTGAGGGATCGCGACCATGGACCGCGAGGTCGATGGAGACATTGAGGACGCGGGCGCCCTCTGGAAAATCCATGCCCAGAAAGAAGATGTCGCTCCACGCCGAGTGCGAAAGGTCCATGCGGACGGGCGTGCGTTCCGAGAGTATCGGATAGGGGCCGCCGGGAGAGCGACGGAGCAACTCGGGCCGGATGCGCAGGGGCTGGTCGTCGGGGTGTCCCATGCGGAACATCCACTGGTTGCCGCGGACGGAGCGGACGCTGCGGCGGACCTGGTTGGCGAGGGTGGCGAACGCAAGGTCGCGGTAGGCGAGGGCGAGCGCGCTGGAGAGACCGTCGCTGGGTCCCTCTTCCTGCATGGCGCAGAGGAAGATGTCGATGGCCTCCTTGAATCGGCGGCGCAGGAGGTGACCGTAGCCGTCAAAGGGCACGCGGGAGGGTCTCTGGTGGCGCAGGGCGGCCGGGAGGTGGAACCGGTGGATCGCGTAGAGGAAGAGCAGGGCCCGGACGCGATGGTAGAGATTGTCGCAGGAGCGGCGGAAGGCGTCGAGGCTCGCGGATTCCCGCAGCAGGGCGGCGGCGTCGAGGCCGCGGCAGGCCACCTCGAGAGGGAGATTGCGTCGCGCGGCGTCGCCGGACGTGATGATCTGGAGAAGGTCAGACATTTGGGGCAAGCGGTTCAGGTGCCTGGCGGTATGGGCTGCATGTGGCCGGAGGCGAGGTGCTCGACAAGTTGGGCGAGGACCATGTCGCGGTCGTTCCCGGCCAGGGCGAGGGCAAGTTGGGCCATGAGCAGGCCGTACTTGACGCCGATGTTATAGCGGTCGCCGCGGACCTCGAGCGCGAGGTAGCGCTCCCGCCGGGCGAGTTCGGAGAGCGCGGGCGACAGGCCGATCTTCTCGTCGGCAGCGGTGCGGGCGACGGCATCGCGAAGGATGTCCATGATGGCTGGGTTGAGCACGTGCATGCCAAACAGGCACAGGTAGTGGCCGGCGCGGAGGCCGGGCACGTTCAGGGTCTGCTCGGCTTCGGTGGGGGTCGGCTTTTCGGCGACCCGTTCGATCTGGTACAGGTCGCGGCTGCGCGGGATGCGGTGGCCTCCGACGGTCCCGTAATATGGGAGCATGCTCTCGCGTGTTGCCTGGACGGCCGACACGGTGCAGGACTGCGAGGTGGCGACCTCGATGAGTTGCTGCGCGCACCGGCGCTTTTCGCGGCTGAGGTAGAGGTGGTCGCCGACGAGGTGGAGGAAGGGGTCACGGGCGGTGAATTCCGACGCGCACCAGAGCGCGTGCCCATAGCCGCGGGGATCCGCCTGCGGCGTGAAGGTGAGGCGAGGGGCGTGCTCTTGTGCCGCCTCGCGATAGGGGGTCTCGTCGCCGGGGCAGATGACGATGGCGATCTCCTCGACCCCGGCGCTAACGACCTCCTCGATGAGAACCTGGAGAGCGCTCTTCTCCTGGCCGTCGCGATCGACCAGGCGCTGGAGGGGCAGGGTGCGCTGCGAGGGTGCGGCGGCGGTGATGACGGCTTTGCGGATCTTCATGGAGGGGCTCCGGACAGATGGCCGCATGCTAAGGGCTTGGGCGGATCGCCTCAAGCGAAAGGGCGCCATGGGGAGGGCCGTCCCGCCTCCAGGTTTCCGCGCTGGCCAAGCGAGGGCGAATACCATTAGAATATCCTGGAGCCCATGGGGTGGAGCTCCTCTGGCAGCAGAATGCTAACGGAGCCCGGCGATGGACGAACGGACCTTGAGCGGAGGGGCGAAGCGGGCGAGCGACACGCCTGGAAGCGGGGCGCCGGACATCGATTTTGGCCAGACCGTGCGAAGGCTGGCGGGGGGGCAGATCGTATTTGGCCGATATCGGTTGGAGCGGATGCTGGGGCGCGGGGGCATGGCGGTGGTGTGGCTGGCGCGGGACGAGAAGCTCGAGGAGCATGTGGCGCTGAAGTTCCTGCCAGAGATGGTGCGCATGGATGTGGTGGCCCTGGATGACCTCAAGAGGGAGACCAGGCGCAGCCGCGCGCTCAATCATCTCTATATCGTGAAGGTATTTGATCTGGCCGATGACGCGGAGTCGGCGGCCATCGCGATGGAGTATATAGACGGTCCCACGCTCTCGGCCATGCGACATGAGCGGGCGCGGCGGTGCTTCGAGCCCCTGGAGCTTTACGGCCTGATTGGGCAGCTCTGCGATGCGCTGGATTATGCGCACGGCAAGGCAAGGGTGGTGCACCGCGATCTCAAGCCCTCCAACCTGATGGTCAATTCGCGCGGCGATTTGAAGGTGACCGACTTTGGGATCGCGCGGAGCCTTTCGGATTCCGCCAGCCGCGTGTCGGTGCGGACCAGCGTGAGCGGGACCCTGGCCTACATGAGTCCGCAGCAGCTCGAGAACGAGCCGCCGCGCGCGGCGGACGATATCTACGCCCTAGGATCGACGCTGTACGATCTCATCACCGGAAGGCCGCCCTTTTTCGGGGGCGATTTATCCTATTTGATCCTGAACAAGGTGCCGCCTCCGATGGCCCAGCGACGAATCGAGCTCGGGCTCGGGGGGGATGTGTTGCCGGAGTGGGAGGAGACGGTCGCCGCCTGCCTTGAGAAGAAGGCTGCGAATCGACCGGCGACGGCCGGTGAGGTCTTCGCGCGCCTTGGGGGTGCGACCACCACCAGCCTGTTGGCGCAGGGCAAGAGACCGAAGGCGAGGGCGTGGGGGCCGCTCGCCGTGGTGGTGGCGCTATGCGTCGTGTTTGCGACGGCCGTCGGTTGGTGGTTTGGGGTCGAATCACCCAAACGCGAAGCCGAGGCCAAGCAGGAGGAGGTGGTCCGACTTTTGAAAGAGGGCGCGGTGGCGCTCGCGGCAAAGGATTTTGTCAGGGGTCAGATGGTGTACGCGGAGGTGAGGAAGCTTGATCCAGGCAATGCGGCGGCGGCGGAGGGGCTGGCCCAGTTGCAGGCAGCGAAGGAGGAGGCTGTGCGCTTGGCGTCGGCGCGGGGCGGTGTCGAGATCGCCACCGATCCGCCTGGGGCAGAGGTTACGGTCGGCGGCGTGGCCAAGGGGAACAGTCCATTTCGGGAGGGGGATTTGCGGCTGGGGAGGTATCCGCTCCGGATCCGGATGAATGGCTATGAGCCTGTGGACAAGGAGATCGACATTATCGAGAATCAGTTTGTCACTCCTGGAATCATCCGGCTGACGCGCAGTGTTGGGACACTTCAGCTCACAACGGAACCTGTTGGGCAGCGCTACGAGGTGAATCTCACGGAGGGCGACGGGGCGAAATCAGAGATGCCGGCTGGGGTGCCGTTGTCGGGGACGACGCCGGCGACGATCGCGGGCCTGCCCACGGGCGTGTATGCGGTGAGGCTGTTGAGGGAGGGATGGCCGGACTATCTCGGCGAGGCCCGGGTCGAGCGAGGGCGAGTGGCCGGACTGAGCTGGACGTTTGGCCAAGGCGGGCTTTCGGTGACCAGTGAACCGCCGGGCGTCGAGGTGTTTTCGGGGGACAAGCTCCTGGGTTCGACACCGTTTCGTGTGGACTTGCCGACCGGGACCCACGGGCTCGTATTCCGGTACAAGGATTGGCCGGAACAGACGAGGACCGCCACGGTGGAGAAAGGCAGGGAGGCATCCGTTTCGATCTCGTTTGCTTTTGGGAGTGCCCTGTTGACGAGCGAGCCTTCCGGCGCCGAGGTGTCCGAGGGATCCAATAGACTGGGGACGACGCCGCTGAGACTGCCGGAGCTGAAGCCCGGCGCGGTGCGCTACGCGCTGAAATTGAAAGGATACATGTCGGCGGAGGTTGCGGGGGTCGTGGAGGCCCGCAAGGAGTCAGTGCTGGTGGGGCGGATGGAGAGGTATCCCCGGCCCAAGTCGGGGCAACCTTGGAAGAACAGTCTTGGGATGGAGTTCGTGCCGGTTCCGGGCATGGGCGATGTTCTGGTGTGCCGGACAGAAACGCGCGTGAGGGATTTCCGGCGTTTTGCGCGGGAAACGAATTTCAAGCAGGTGGGCGGGTCCTATGTGATGAAAGTCACGGGTGACGAAGACGGCGGGTACGTGACGACTTGGGAGTTGGATCAGTCTGCGGGTTGGGAGAATCCGGGCTTCGTGCAGGGGGCGGACCATCCCGTCGTGTGCGTGAGCTGGGAGGAGGCCGAGGCGTTCTGCCATTGGCTGTCCGAGGAAGAAGGGCAGAAGTATCGGCTGCCGAGCGACGGGGAGTGGTCGGCCGCAGCGGGGACGGAAAAATACCCTTGGGGGAACCGGTGGCCGCCACCCGAGGGGACGGGGAATTACTTGGACAAGAGGGGGGCGCAGGGCCTGCCGGGAAAAGAGTGGCAGGTGGTCGAAGGGCTGGATGACGGCGCGGAGCGGACGGCGCCGGTGGGCAGTTACGCCGCCAATCAGTGCGGCATCTACGATCTGGGGGGCAACGTGTGGGAGTGGTGTGAGGATTGGTACACGGACGCGATCTATCGGAAGCACCTGGATGGCACAGGCTGGGATTTTTCAGAGAAGTCCCGGGATGGCTCAGAATGGGAGAGGGACATTGCCAAGGGGGACGTCTATCGTGTCTTGAGGGGAGGTTCGTGGTTCAACTATGATGCCGCGTTCTTGTACTCTTCGGCCCGCAACCTCGATCTGCCTAGTTCCCGCCTCACGACGTACGGATTCAGGTGCGTGCTGGAGTTAGAAAGCCAACGATGAAAGCTGCGAGGCGCATGCTCCTTGCCGTGCTGTCGCTCGCATGGGGCGCCGTCGGGATTTCGGCATCGGTTTCGGCAGCCCCGGAGGCGACTGGGCCGGCGTCAGCGGGAGGCAAGTCGCCGACCAAGCGGCCCTCGGCCGAGCCGATGTCCCGGAGCCGCGAGACCCCCTCGAAATCACAACCCCGAAAGGAGAAACCGCGGGACGAGCCGCGCCAGGCGCAGCGGGCGCCCGCACAGCCGCCGGCTGTTGGGACCTGGCGGGGGACCATCAGCCAGGGCATTTGGGGCAATGTCGAGGTCACGCTCGTGGTCTCCCCAGACATGGGAACCATAACGTCATCATCACGGCTCGGCCGCGGCACTCACCCCGTGGTTTTCGACGGGACACGATTGACGTTTCGCAGTGGCCTCCTGAATGAAATTCAGTGGACGTTAGCCCCCGCGAGCGATGGGAGATCCGCCGCCGTGACTTCCAGGTCTGCTTTAGGGGTTAATGGCGCGGCAGTCTTCGAGAAAATCTCAAGTTCGGCGATGGCCGTCGGTGGCAGTCGTTCCACCACCCGCCAGCCAGGGACTGTGCCGAAGCAAAGCACACGCGAGAAATCATCGGGTCGCCCACGCAAGTAATGGGCGCCAGGGACTTGGAAGGAGTCGTCGCGATGGGACGTCGGCGCATGGTGCTGAGAGTGACACTGATTCACTGCGGATGAGGTCCGGGGGGAGAAGAGGAAACCTTCGGCGGATCGGCGAGAGAGAGTCGCCATGCCTCTTTTCCGTTTGCGGGCGGAATCGAAGGAATGTAACGATATACTAGGTGGATGCACCACTGGTGGGCGCGCGCGAATACCGGTCCGAATTCGGAACAAGAACAACACAGTCTGATCTAAATGTCTTTCAACGAGCAGGATTTTTTGGATGCCGCGCATTGGTCGGCCGGGCAGATGGAGCATGTCTGTGAGCTTGCGTTTGACGCCGTTTCTGACTTGGTGTGTATCCTTGATACCGAGTACCGAATACTGAGGGCGAACCGCGCGATGGCCGAGCGTCTTGGCGTATCGCCGGAGGCCCTGAGGGGCCAGCGTTGTCACTGCTGCGTCCACGGCGGCGATTGCCCTCCCAGGGGGTGTCCATACACCGACGTCCTTAAAGGCGCTGGCTCACAGACAAAGGTGGTTGAGGGCGGACTTCTCGGCGCATGGATTGCGGTCACAGTCTCACCGATCCTGTGCCCGAGCGGTCGGGTTTGCGGTGCCGTGCACGTGGCGCGTGACATCAGCGAGGAGAAGCGTCGGGAGAAACTGATCCAGGCCCGGCTGCAGCTGTGGGACTTTGTGCCGGAAGGGTCTGCGACTGAAGTTTTGCGCGAGACGCTGGATTTGGCGGAGGCATTGACGGGGAGCAAGATCGGCTTCCTGCACTTTGTCGAGGCCGACCAATGCTCGCTTTCGCTTCAGGTGTGGTCGACGAACACGACGCGGGACATGTGCAAGATGGAGGGGCAGGGGATGCACTACCCCATCGAAGATGCCGGGGTGTGGGTGGACGCCGTCCGGCAGCGCCGCGCGGTGGCCCACAATGATTACGCAAGCCTGCCCCATCGCCGGGGGTTGCCCGCGGGCCACGCCCCCGTTATTCGAGAATTGGTGGTGCCCATCGTCCGTCGCGGTCTGGTCGTAGCCGTCTTGGGCGTGGGCAATAAGCCCACTGACTATAACCCCCGGGATATGGATATGGTCTCGCAGTTGGCCGACATGGCGTGGAACGTGTACGTGAAGCTGCGGGCGGAGGAGAGCCTGCGGCACAGAACGGTCGAGCTTCAGAACGAGGTGGTGTTGCGGCGCAAGGTCGAGGGGGACCTGCGGACGGCGATGGATCGAATAAGCGCGATGAGCAGGCGGGTCAGGCGGGAGAACGTCATCTTGCGGCAGGAGATCGACCAATACGCCCCGAAGGCAGAACTCGTCGGTGACAGCCCGGCCATCAAGGCGGTCCTGGACGCCATCGAGCAGGTGGCGTGCACCGATTCGACGGTGCTCCTGCTGGGGGAGACGGGCACGGGCAAGGAGGTGGCCGCCCATCTCATACACGACGCGAGCCCGCGATCGAGCCGGCGGATGGTCGTGCTGAATTGCGCCGCACTGCCTTCTGCACTGGTCGAGGCTGAGCTATTTGGCTCGGAAAAAGGGGCCTACACGGGTGCCGTCGCAAGGCGGATCGGCCGTTTCGAGACAGCCGATGGCTCCACCCTTTTTCTGGATGAGGTGGACTCGCTCTCGGCGGAGATTCAGGCGAAGCTGCTGCGCGTGCTTGAGAGCGGGGAGTTCGAACGCCTTGGTGGCAACGAGACTTTGCGCGTTGACGTCCGCGTCATAGCGGCATCGAACAGGAATCTGGCCGACAGGGTCCGCGTGGGGGCTTTGCGCGAGGATCTTTTTTACAGGCTCAACGTCTTTCCGATCCACTTGCCCCCCCTGCGGGAGAGAACGAGCGACGTCCCGCTGCTGCTCAAGTACTTCGCCGAGACGCTGTGCGGCGCGGAGGCCGTCGACATCGAGATTCCCGAGGAGGTGCAGCTCAATTTGCAGCGGTATCATTGGCCGGGCAACGTCAGGGAATTGCGCAATCTGGTCGAGCGCGCCTCCATCCTCGCCCGCGGTGGGGCTCCTCTCGCATGGGACCCATTGATGGAAGCGGGGCGGTCGGCAATCCCCTCGGCCATGCCGGTCCAGCACTCCGCCGATGCGAAAGGGACCGGAGCCAACCACGGATCGCCCGAGCAGGCCGAGCGCAGCCGCATCCTCAGGGTTCTTGAGAAAACGGGTTGGCGCATCCGCGGTCCAGGTGGTGCGGCGGCGTTGCTCGGACTTAAGCCGACCACGCTGGAATCGCGCTTGGTGAAGATGGGCATCAAACGCCCAACCCGCGGGTAGAACCCACCCTCCATATTGTCGTGGTTTCCACGATACGTTCGTGGGTTATACGACGAAATCCTCGTATCTTTCTGGGCATCAGGATCTCGCAATATTGGTGTACGAACGATAAAACGAATCTTTTGCGACGCGGGATCATTCTACATGGGTCGTAGCGCCAACAGAGGTTGAGCTCCACTCGACGTCAAGCGTTTTTAGTATTCGCAAGCAGCACTTGCAGAATAACTTGCTCTTGTTCAAGTCAGCCGTTTGCCGCCTGCGGTGGACCTTGGCCCCGGAAGAATCGACCATTTATTCAAATAAATTAACTGAATTAGCGGTATTTTTTGGGGTTTTGGTCAGTTGGCACGATTCGTGCTTGGTGTCTGTTAAGCAAGAGCTGTTGAAGGATAATCCGATGATTTTTGGCAACTTCCGGGACATACAGATGCCGGACATTCTAGCCCTGGTGGGTCGCCAGAGGGGGCAGTTTGTAATCCGGGGGAATCCGGGGATCGAGAGGGCGGATCTGTTCTTCTGCGATGGTTACTTGGTGGCGCTTTGCGCCCGGGGCGCGTGGGTGGGCGAAGTGCTTCAGGTGCGGGATTGCCTCGTCGAACTGATGCTCTGTCAGGAGGGAGAGTTTTCTTTCGAACGGGGAGAGGAACCCTCCTGCGGGGTGCTGTATTCGCTTCACGTCGACCATTTGCTCTTGGCTAGCATGGCGGCGGTTGATGAGATCAACTCGTTTCATGCGGACCTGCCGAACGAGCAGACCTATTTTCGAGTGATTCAGCAAGACGTGGGGTGGCTGGATGCTGATCTGGCCGGGTTTTGGGAGGCGGCGTCGACCGCACTGCGGGCGGGAACGAATGGGATCTCACTGGCGACCACGCTCGGCATATCGGTGGATCGGGTGCGCCTCTATCTGTACAAACTCAGGGTGGCGGGATGGATCGTGCCGATGCACCGGGAGACGCGCGCCTTGCCCCCATGGCCGACCGAGGCGTGCTGGTCTGGGGCGGTCATAAATCAACCGGCGCCGCAGGCCCCCGTGCTGGCAGGGGCTTTCGCGGGGGAGGGGTCGCCCGATGGTGCGGCTCCAGAGGACCGCGATCCCCTGGGGGAGATCCTCCCCCCGCAATATTCCGGAGACGGGATCGACCTGCGGCGCGCTAGAGTGGCGAGGCCTTCGGTCGGCATCCTGAACGCCCTAATGGGGCGGTTGGCGTCGGTATTTTGGGGGAGGCCGGCTTGAGTCGCGAACCGATCAAGATCGTGGTCTCGGGACCGGTTGGGGCGGGAAAGACGACGCTAATCGGGGCCCTTTCACAGGTGGGAGTGGTCAACACCGATGCGCCCGCCAGCGAGTGCATAGGCAAGGCGACCACCACGGTCGCCCTGGATTTCGGGATGATCGAAGTGGACGGCTGGCAGATCCACCTGTACGGAACCCCCGGTCAAGAGCGTTTTGATTTCATGTGGGAAGTGCTGTGCCACGGCGCCGCCGGACTGCTGATGCTGGTCGCGGGCAATTCGCCGCGGGATTTCCCCAAGGCCCGAAATATCCTCGAGTTTGTCACGACACAGGTGGCACTACCGTATCTCATTGGCGTGACCAAGCTGGATCTCGGCCGGGCGTGGGAACCGGACGAGATCGCCGCCTTTTTCGGCGTGGGTCCGGCAGGGGTCCTCGGTGTCGATGCGCGCGATCGATCTCAGGGGTTTGGCGCGCTGGTAAAGCTTTTCGGCCTGATGGGTGCGGTATCCGAAGGGGACCGGGCCCGGCCGATGGCCACGGGCGCGAAACAGAAAACCACAAAAAAAGGAGAAACGGAGATATGGCGACGACAGAACAATTGACCGCGCTGCTTGACGAGTTGCGATCGAGCATCGGGGAGTGCCGGGGAACTATTTTGGCCACTCGGGATGGCCTGCCGGTGGCCCACGCGCTCCACGGGATCGATCCCAACCGCGTGGCCGCGATGGTTTCCACGGCGCTGGGTCTCGGCGTCCGGATCACCGAGACCATGGGCATCGGGAATCTTGTCGAGTCCGGCTTCGGGGGCGACGCCGGGCAAGTCTTTATCTATGGCGCGGGTCGCGCGGCCGTACTGGCGGTGTTGGTCGGCCCCGGCGCGAGCGTCGGCATGGTGCACATGCAGGCGCGCAGCCTCGCGCGCAGGCTTGCGGAGTCGCTGGGATAGGGAGGGCGCGCATGAAACCAGAGGATGTTATCGTTGTGCTCAACGCGCACATGGACTACCTGCAGCGGGTGAGCGACTTCATAGACGGAAAGCGCGACGACCCGCAGGCAACCGATTGCCATAACTGCAAGCTGGGCAAGTGGATTTACGGCGATGGTGCGGCCGATGCCCGTCTCCAAAATGACGGTGTATTTGCCAAACTGCGCTCGGTCCACGAGGAATTCCACAAGGTCACTGAGATGGCGATCGCCTCCCGCCGGACGGGGGACGGTCCGGCGGCGAGCGCCGCACTGGCCCGAGCCTACAATCTGTACGGAGAGATTTCCAACACGCTGCTGACTTTGGACAAAGGACTCAACGGTTGAAGGCCCCATGGCAACTGAGAATGCTCAAGATCTCGACGTGCCTGCGGCGTGGAGGGGGCACATGTCATGCCCCCGCTGCGCGATCCTCGCGGGGCGGTTGGGAGTCTTGATGGTCAGGCTGGGCACACCGGACGAGCGGGCCGAGGACATGGACGAGGCGCAGCGAGTCGGTCACGAACTCAGGAATCGCCTCACCATAGCCTCCGGTTGCCCAAGCCTGCAGCGGGGGGGCTGCGGCGCCGCACCCGGGCCGGGTCTCTGTGCGCGTGAGCAAGAGTTGTGCGCGGCATCCAGAGTGAATCGTAATCTCAGCGCACCTTTCCCGGTGCCCACGGGTGCCCATTCGACTGAGAGGAAGGACTGGTGCGAGCGGAGGAAATCGAACCCTGAAGTCCATGGCGGGGAATAGCGTAAAAGTCTTATCATGAGTTAGATAAAGACTCTCAGGGTGCCTGACCCGGGTGTTTCATAGCCTGCCAGCTCTGAGATTCCGGGCTAGATGGCACACCTCGATCGCCGTGATCCGGGCGTCGGATCGGGCGCGAGGGGGGGGTGAATCGGACATTTAAAGAGAGCGCCGCTCCTCGGTTGGGAATGCGGCCATCCCTCCCTACCATGACATCCCGACGACGGCGCCGAAGAGGCCATGCGGGGCCTCGCCACGGCGCAGGGCGGTGTGGGGGTTCACGATCTTCAGCACGCTCGTGAAGCGGTTGAACACCCAATCGACGGCCCTGCCCGCGCACCGCGTGGACAAAATGTCTAATGTTGAGATGTGACCCCGTCGGTTAGGTGCTCGTGAAGCGGTTGAACACCCAATCGACGGCCCTGCCCGCGCACCGCGTGGACAAAATGTCTAATGTTGAGATGTGACCCCGTCGGTTAGTAATGTTGAGATGTGACCCCGTCGGTTAGGTGACCGCGTCGGTTAGGTGACCCCGTCGGTTAGGCCCGTCGGTTTGGGCGTCTCGCCCCTGCCGAAGGCAATTGTGGAAAGGGTTTCCCAACGCGTTTTCGGACCCCTGGGCCCCACTCGACCTCATGCGGGTTCCCTGCTAAAGTGCCTCCATGCTGGGAGAGGCTGAGATTGGACCACGGGAGGCCGGGAAGCAGGCGGGGACGAGTTCGGCCCAGGGGATCGCTGGAAGTGAATTTGTGGCTGACTGTTCCCACGAAGAGCATGGGGCTTCGTCCCTGATGCGCCGAAGGCGTTTCTGCGCGCTGGCCTCAGGCTGCTTTCTGGGTGCGGCCTGCGGTGCCTCGCGGGCCCTGGCACTTGGGGACAAGCCCGTCGATATCGGGCCGATTGCCGCCTACACAAAAAATCAAGTATCGGAAAAATTCGTCGGGCACGACTTCCTCGTCGTCCGACACAAGAACCGACTTTTTGCTGTCATCGCGGTTTGCCCCCATCAGGGAAACCCTCTGTTTGCGGATCCGCACAATCCGAATCAGATCCTTTGCCTCACCCACACCGCGATATTCACGGCGGAGGGTATGCCCGTCAGGGGTCCCGTGAGCAAGGGGCTCCCGCACCTGGGCATTTCCGCCAACAAGGTTGGCCATGCCATCGTCGATCCCACCATCGAATTTCCCCCGCACCAGTGGACCGACAAGGCGGGCTACATCGCACTGTAGTGAGCGACCTCCACGGGCGCACGGCAGACCGGGCTGTCGGTGCCCTCTGAATTTTGCGGCATCCAAGCGACCCCATCTCCGGTTCCATGCGCCCTGCGGGCTCCTTGCGCCAGAGATGGTGACCCACCAGCGATGACGGCGCCATGCTAACTGGCCGTTGAAGAACGCCATCGGAGCCCATGTTGGTTTGGGTCGCGAGTCTCCACCGGGAGGGCCCGAGGCCTCGGAAACCGCGTTGGCCCAGGTGTCGCGCGGCCGGTGAAATGCGGACCCCGGCGTCGGCATTCCCACTCGATCTGCGATGGGCCCTGTGCTATCGTCTTGGCGTGGTCGGAGCGGTTCAGCATGGGGTTTCGGGCCCCGAGTGCTCGTGGATGCCGTTTTCCGCGCGCAGGGCCGCCCAAAGCAATTTCCTATGCGCTAGACTAAAACAGAATTCCATTCAACCGATCTGAGGAGATTGCGTATGGCAACCGAATCCAAAGAACCCCAATGCCCATTTCATCACGGTGCCGCCGCCACCACCAACCGCGACTGGTGGCCGAACCAGTTGAAGGTCGAGTTGCTGCACCAACATTCTTCCAAGTCCGACCCGATGGGCGCAGACTTTGACTACGCGAAGGAGTTCAAGAGCCTCGACTACGCGGCGTTGAAGAAGGACCTTGCGGTGCTGATGACCGATTCGCAGGAATGGTGGCCGGCGGACTTCGGTCACTATGGGCCATTGTTCATCCGCATGGCGTGGCACAGCGCCGGCACCTACCGCACCGGCGACGGTCGTGGCGGTGGCGGTCGGGGGCAGCAGCGCTTCGCCCCACTGAATAGTTGGCCGGACAACGTCAGCCTCGACAAAGCGCGTCGCCTGCTTTGGCCAATCAAACAGAAATACGGCCGGAAAATTTCGTGGGCCGACCTGATGATCCTCGCGGGCAACGTCGCGCTCGAAACGATGGGCTTCAAGACAATCGGGTTCGGCGGAGGTCGCGAGGATACTTGGGAGCCGGACCACGACGTCTATTGGGGCAGAGAGACGACTTGGCTGGCTGACAAACGCTACTCCGGCGACCGTGATCTTGAGAACCCGCTTGCCGCCGTGCAGATGGGGCTGATCTACGTCAACCCGGAGGGCCCGAATGGCAGCCCTGATCCTGTCGCCGCCGCGCGCGACATCCGCGAGACCTTCGCCCGCATGGCGATGAACGACGAGGAAACGGTGGCGCTCATCGCCGGTGGCCACACCTTCGGCAAAACGCACGGGGCCGGCCCGGCGTCTCATGTCGGGCCGGAGCCGGAGGCGGCGCCGCTCGAGCAACAGGGTTTGGGTTGGAAGAGCAGCTTCGGCAGCGGCAAAGGCGGCGACACGATCACCAGCGGATTGGAAGTCACATGGACCACCACGCCAACGAAGTGGAGCAACAACTTTTTCTGGAACCTGTTTGGTTATGAGTGGGAACTGACCAAGAGCCCGGCGGGCGCGCATCAGTGGACGCCGAAGGGCGGCGCCGGCGCCGGCACGGTACCGCACGCGCATGACGCCTCGAAGCGGGTCGCACCCTCCATGCTCACCACGGATCTCGCCCTGCGGTTCGACCCCGCTTACGAAAAGATCTCGCGACGCTTCCTGGATAACCCGGATCAGTTCGCGGACGCATTTGCTCGCGCGTGGTTCAAGTTGACGCACCGCGACATGGGCCCACGAGCGCGCTACCTCGGACCGGAAGTGCCCGCCGAAGAACTTCTCTGGCAAGACCCGATTCCCGCAGTGAATCACAAATTAATTGGCCCGAAGGAAATCGCGGCACTGAAGGACAAGATCCTGAAGTCTGGCCTGTCCGTGTCGCAACTGGTCTCCACTGCCTGGGCATCGGCGTCCACCTTCCGCGGCTCCGACAAACGTGGCGGAGCGAACGGCGCACGCATCCGCCTCGCGCCACAGAAAGATTGGGAAGTCAACCAGCCGAAACAGTTGGCAAAAGTGCTGAAAACGCTCGCGGGCATCCAGAGCGCGTTCAACAAGACCGCAAAAGGTGGCAAGAGGGTCTCGCTGGCTGACCTGATCGTCCTGGGCGGCTGCGCCGGCGTCGAGCAAGCGGCGAAGAACGCCGGGCACAAGGTCACGGTTCCCTTCAAACCGGGACGCATGGATGCCACGCAGGAGCAGACCGATGTGGCTTCCTTCGCCGTGCTCGAACCCGTCGCGGACGGCTTCCGCAATTACCTCAAGGGCAAATACAGCGTGCCCGCCGAAGCGCTGCTGATTGACAAGGCGCACTTGCTCACCCTGACCGCGCCCGAAATGACGGTGCTCATCGGCGGCATGCGCGCCTTGAAGACCAACGCGGGTGGCTCGCAACACGGCGTCTTCACCAAGCGGCCGGAGGCGTTGACCAACGACTTCTTCGTGAATCTGCTCGACATGGGCACTGAGTGGAAGGTGGTCTCGTCCGAGGCGGACGTGTTTGAAGGCTTCGATCGCAAGACCGGCAAGCGCAGGTGGACCGGCACACGCGTCGATCTCGTCTTCGGTTCAAATTCCCAGCTCCGCGCCCTGGCAGAAGTCTATGGAAGTTCGGACGCGGAGAAGAAGTTCGTGCGGGATTTCGTCACGGCTTGGAGCAAGGTGATGAATCTGGATCGCTTCGACCTTGCGTAACCGCCTGCCGTCATTTACCAAACACTTCAGTAAGCGCCTAGCCTGCATATTTCACGCTTCCGCGTGAAATATGCAGGCTCAAAGGAAAACCGCGCTCCGAAGAACGCGACTTTGAAGGGTCTGGGGCCACCGGTTCGCGAAACACACTCCGCAATCGCGAAAAAGCCCAGTCTTTGCCTGACCTTTCCAAATGAACGGCTTTCATGGCGCGGTTTTCTCAGAGCCCGGAATTTCACAGCCGGCAGGCTGCGAAATATCCGGGCTAGGTTACTGAGACGAACGCCCATTGTGGCCGTAGCCAGCGAGCGTGATCCTGCATCGATTATATATGGTATTTTTGATTCGCCCTTGACGCCCTGACGGGCGCGCCTGGCGAACAGAATGTTACTGCCGGTGTTGCGTCAGATGGCACACCCCGGTGCCCATGATAAGGGGCGTGTGCCAGATCGCCTTCGGGGTCTATTGCCCGCTGGCGCTGCTCAACCTGTGGGATGGGGCATGCGCGGCGGCAATTGCGCTGGAGTATGGTTTTATGAGGCGGTACTCTTCGGGATATGGTCGGCGCGGCTCGGGCGGTGTCCTTGGGGGCCGGGAGGGTGAGTGGATTGCCGTGCGCGGCGGTCGCGGCGTGCGGGGACGAAGGGTTCCATGTGGTGGATCTCTCCGATCCTGGCGATCCGAGGACTCTGGGGTCCTGCGGCGCGCTCGGGTGGGCAGGCGATGTGGTCGTCGTCGCCGGGTTGGCATATGTCGCCGAGGGAGACGGGGGCCACATCTTTGTCGATCCTCCGCGGACTTTCCCCGCGGACAAGTGGGAAGACAAGGGCAGCTACGTCGACGTAAAGCAGGCGGGATATATATCGACCCGCTGATCGGGGCGGGGCTGGGGGCGGTGGTGTGCGTCTCGGCCTGTCGTATGAGTTCGGCCACCGCGGGGGGGAACCAGTATGATGGAGGCAGGTAACGCCGGATTGCAGCAATCGATCGTCTTAGTGGACCTGCCGACCGACGCGAAGGCGTGGCAGCCGGGCGAGCCGATGCATTGGTTCGGCGGCGCCCTGCGCGCGGACATCAGCGTCAATGAGCGTTTCGAGTGCCGCGAGAACTGGCTGGACTACAATGACGGCTACGACATGCGGAACGACGTTGGCCCGTTCCGGCGGCTGCGGTTCGGGTTGACGATGCGGCCGACTTCATGGCTGACGGTGTATGGGCAGGTCCAGGATTCGCGCACGTTCTTTGATGAGACCGCGGGCGACGTGGGCGATCCGTTCCACGGGTTCCGGGCGCACTCGGCGTCGCCTGAGCAGACCCGGGAGTTCGTGTGCTCGAACAGCTCGATCGACCTATGCGAGGGCTGGATGGCATTCGGGGCAGCGCTGCGGTACGTCTTGCAGATGAGGAGATTGCGCCGCCTATTTTGTCCCGCCGGCCCTCTTGGCGTCGTACTCCTTCCAGAATTCAGCGGCCGTTTGCGCGGGCCCCCATCCAGACAGACGTGTGGAAATCAACTTAAGCCTAGTCAGTTTTCGGAGAACCTCCACGTTTTTGGCGGCGGTGTTCAGTGCGACTGACTCAAGGGTGGGGCAATCGGCCAATGGACTCACGTCGGTGACGCGCAGGCCACCTAGATTAATGCTCCGCAACGGTTGGCCGCGGAGAGGTTCAATGTTTGTGACCTTGCACCAATGGCAAGCGAGGTCAACGAGCTTGAGTTTCCCCAGTGGAGTCAGGTCGCTGACCTTGGTGCCATAGATGCTCAGGACCTTCAGCGTGGGGCAATTCGCCAGTGGCGCAATATCGGCGACGTCCGTCTGCAGCAGGGCAAGTTCTTCAAGTGGGGCGCCGGCCAATGGTGAGATATCGACGACGTGGGATTGCCAGATATTAAGCCCCTTCAGCGGCGCGCCCCTCAGGGGGATCAGGTCGGCGACCCGGGTGTAGCGGATGTCGAGATGCTCCAGCGGCATCCCGGCCAGCGGCGCGAGATCGGATATGGGCGTGTGGCCGATATCGAGAACGCGAAGCCTCATCCCGGCCAAGGGGGCGAGGTCGGCCACCTTCGTATTGGCCAGCTTGAGCGACTCCAGCGGGAGGCCCCGCAGGGGAGAAAGGTCTTTCAGGGCCACCCACCCGGAGATGTCCAGGCTCTTCAGGGGCAGGCCGGCTAGGCCCTTTAGCAGGGGCGGCAGCGCGTCGGCATCCCGCCCTTCTGCCGGCCCGAAGAGGTTTAGCTCGGAGATGGGGATGCCCCTGAGGATGGAGAGATCGCCGAGCTTGAGATGGGTGAGATTGAGGCGGAAACTGTTGTTCGGAAGCCGGGTGACGCGCCCCATGTCCTTCCATCCGGCCTGCGTGCTGTATTCCTTGAGGCGCGCGTCGAGGGTCGCGCGCGCGATGGCAAAGTCGGGCTCGAACAGCGCGTTCAACTGCCCCGCCTCAATCAGCCGGTCCTGCTCCCGCAGGGAATCCAGGAGGCGCTTCTGGAGATCCTTTCGCAGCGCGGGCGCGCCGCCGTTTTCGGTCAGCAGCCGCTCGCAGAGCTCGAGATTCGCCTTGGCCACCGCGTCGCCTGGGCGTAGCGCTAGGATGCGGCGGTATTCCTCCGCGGCATCGCCGAGGCGCTGCGTGGCCTCCAGGAGGTTGGCGCGGACCAGGCGGTAACCGGGATTTGAGCTATCGAGCTGAATCGCGAAGCCGATTTTCTCCACGGCGCCGTCGAAGTTTCCGTCCTCAAGCAGGGATCTGGCCTGCGCCTCAAATGTCGGGGCGGTCGCTTTCAAATCGGCCAGCGCCAGCTCCGCGCGCCGCGCGTTCTCTAGGGCGAGTGTCTCGCTCCTCTTCAGGTCCTCTAGCGCGCGTTCCGCGCGGCCCGCGCTCTCCACCGCGCGCCTCTCGTTCGCGACGGCGAGGTTTCGCTGGGCGACGACGCTGGCGGTGAAGAGGGCGGAGACCGCGGCGAGGATCCCGAGGGCGGCTGACGATGGCCGAGGCACCGGGAGGAGGTGAAGCGCGCATCGACCCGCTGGCCGGCACCCGGCTGGGCGATTTCGTGATCGAGGGTCTATTGGGCAGGGGGGCGATGGGCAAGGTGTACCGCGCCCGGCAGATCAGCCTGAACCGGGAGGTGGCCATCAAGGTGATGCCATGGTAGCTTTGGCGTCGCTCGCCCAACAGACCACACCGGCGAAATCTTGCTGTTGCCGAGTTGCGCCCGCCGAGGCAATATAACTCTGCAGTTGGTCGTTCATTCTGGGACGGCACGGTTTCGATTTGGTAATGAGTGAGAGACCCCAATCCGAAGCTTGGCTGGAAACCGAAGCGGGCACCCAGATCGTAGTCGGCGAACGTCTCACGATTGGTCGCCAGCGTGGCAACGATCACATGCTCGCTTCCGAGATGATGTCGCGTCGGCATGCGGTAATCCTGCGGCAGGAAGGTCAGTTCTGGCTCGCGGATCTCGGCAGTCGCAACGGCACCTACGTTAACGGGCGCCTGCTGATGCGCCCGCAGCGGTTGCACGACGGCGACCGTGTCTTGTTCGGTGGACATACCCATGTCTTCCGTCACAGGGGTGGTAAAAAGCTGGACTGCTCCGAAGAAACGACGGGCACTCGGGGCACTCGTCCCGAAATTGATCGGCATGCGTGCTGGTTTCTCGTCGCTGACATCGTGGGTTATTCGGTATTGAGCCAGCAAATGGGCGCTGAGGCTGTAGCACGTCTGGTCGGCAGCTGGGTCGACGAGTGTTGGCGCGTGATCGAACGGCACGAAGGGATCGTAAACAAGTTCCTGGGCGATGGCTTCTTCGCCTACTGGAGGCATTCGAAGCGGGCGCGCGTCGGTTTGTCCAACGCCGTACATGCTCTCTGCACCCTCCAATGCCGGGCCAATCCACCGTTTCGGTTCGTGGTTCACAAGGGCGAGGCAGTTTTTTCTGGCTGCCTCAGCGGTGAAGAACTAATCATGAGTCCGGACACTACGTTTGTGTTTCGTATGGAGAAACTTGCCAAGACCTTGGGCGTATTGAGGCTCCTGAGCGCCGCCTCTAACACCGGACTCGGCAAGCAACTTGCCTCCCGCCCTCTGGCCAGCAGATGTCTTCCTGGGTTCAAGGGCGAATTCCAATTCTTTACCTTTGGGTGAGACCTGCAAGAGGCCTCGGGATTCCGCACTTTGCACGCGTCAGTGCCTCTAGGCGGCAGGGGTCGAGGCGTTATGGTCGTGGGGTAGCGGCACCACCGCTAGGATCTCACCGCTCCACGCGGTGCTGATCCCGTCCTCGCCCAATCCCGTCGCTAATTCATTCCGGGTCTGTAGACACCCAGGCCCGGACCGCGCGAACTGCCGCCCGCCTGCGAATTCAAAGGGATCAGCACGCTCGAGTCTTCCGCGGTGTCCCAAGAGAAGCCAAAGCCGCGCGCCGCCACGGCCCTCCTCACCGTGTGAAACGCCGATACCGAATCCGAACACACGCGCAGGAGGAATACATGGCTTGTGGGACTTGCTGCATCCTGCCTGATGATGTTGTCGAGAATCCCTCCTTGCGAGACGGCTTCCTCCGCGAGAATGCCATCTGTCTGGCGTTTGAACGAGACGCACGGAACGAGCTGCCCAGTATTGTTGTTCCGGCCAAGCATGAATTGCCCTGCAAAATAGGGTTCTCGTTGCGGGACAACACGTCCGTTCGTCAGGAGTAACGCGATGAATTTCTGCCCGGCGTTCGACTGGGATTCCGCCTTCAGCACGAGCTTTCCACTGCCATCCGCCCCTGAAGAATTCAGGTCATCCAGCTTCTCGGCAAGCGCCCTCCGTTCCTTTTCCACTCCCTCCCTCCGTTTCTCCAAGTCCTCGAGAGACATTGTGGCAGGAAGATCGGCCGGCGCATCCTTTACAATCTCCTTATATTGTCTTTCAAGGGCTTCGTGGTTCGCTTGCAGCACCCCCATATCGGGCATGGGTTCGGCGTTGGTACTCAGAACCTCCCCCGACCCGTGAATTGTCGAGAGCGTGCTGGCGGTGGCGGCCACCTCAGTTATGGTTGTCTTCAAGGTCGCGAGGCGTTCACTTAGCCGCACGAGCCTTTCGTTGATGGCGGCCACAGCCTCGTCGGAAAACTCAACACCGTGGGACGCGCCCCCGGCCAACATGCCCCAAAGGCATGCCGTGCATAGCAGCCGTCCCGCACTCCCGCCCTTTCGCCTTGAAGGAACCATCATCCCGCTCATTGCTTCGTCTCGGATAGAGTATTTTGCACCGCCTCCTTTGTCGTCTTGGCCAGCGATTCTACTTCCGAAACCTGCTGCTCGGCCGCATTGATCATTCGGTGTAACGCAGAAAGGTCGGGGACCTTCTCGGCCTCGTCCTCCTCCATTTCGTCAGGTCTGATGGGATTGAGCAACAACAACCCCGCGCTGACGGCGAAAATCATGTCCGCAAGCGCAACAAAACCAAGAAATCCAAACCCCCGTGAACGGCGCTTCATGGGCCTCCCTCCGGTGGAAGATATGGTTCTATGGGGTCCTTTCCCCCAAGCGGAAAAACACAGCGATTTATGCTCCGACCGATTTCTCTCTCCTTTTCCGCCAGCGCCTCGTAAATCTTCGGCCGGAGTGCATCATAGGAGTCGTTGAACCAGCCATTGGGGCGCACGACGATGACCACGAAACCCGCCTTGACGATCTGCGAAATCAGCGCGCCGAAGGCCGCCGGCCCGGGTTTGGATTCAATACGGGTTTTACCCGGATATACCATCGCCTCCCCCTGCCGGCATTCGATCAAAACATAGGGGCCGCGATAATTCCCCACGATCTCTCGTCGGCCGGGACTCGCGTCAAGTTCCTTCTGAATCCCATCCAACTCCGTCTTTGTGCGATCCCGCTCGAACGTCGCCTTCGCGATTCCCTGGCGCACCTCAATCAGCTTTCGCAGTTCCACAATCTTACGATTGAGGATCTCCTTATCGTGCTCGAGTTTTGCGAGATTCGTCTTTTGCAGAATCTCTTTAAGTCTTGTTTCCTCTCCCGTGACCCGGCGGGACAGTTGTGAGATCTTCTGTGCAAACTCCTTGCGCTGTTTCAAGATCTTTCCATCCCCCGCCAGAACCATGATGCCCACCACGCTTGCGAGCAGGCACGTCAGCAGCGCGAGTGCCAGGACATCGACGGAGAAGGTCTTTTCGTCGCCGTGCATCCTCAATCCAACTCAAAACCCCTGATTTCCATCGGGCCCACCAGGCTCCTCGATGAAGCGGATCTTTCGTGGCCGCCGCATTTCCTCCCGTATCTTCATGGATTGAACGGCGACCACGTCGGAGAGAGCCCGGAGTTGCGACGCATCGCGCTCGACGAGGTTCTGTGCCAATTGTTGCGTGAAGCCTGGGATCTGTTCCGCCACAGCACGAATGGATGCCATGGAGGCTTCTTGAGCCTCCTGGCGCGATGCAAACCAATTTAATGCCTGGTTAATGACAGAGGAGTATTCGTTCAGTTTGGTCTCCAGTGCCCGCAGGGATGGGAGGAGCTGGTCGGCGGTGGCATTACGAACCACCTCCGCGATCTCCGCACACATGCCTTTCGCCGAAAGGCACATCTCGTGCACCGCATTGCCCAGTTGCGCCCCGTCTTCGATCGCGGCTCGTTGCCTCTGCGCAATCTCCGCCATGTAGGTGCACATTTCGCCCGCGGCGACGCACATGTCCCTTACAGCCTCGCCCGCCTTGATCTGGTCTTCGACATGGACTGCTCCCCCTCTCTCGCCACGCGACTGGCGACCCGGCTCCAGCCATTCTTCAGCGGCAAGATTCAGCTGCAACAGGAGGGCCTCTTCGCGTTTGCGCAGAAGGCTGTGGAATATGAACAGCAAAATGGTCAGCGCCAACCCAAGCAAGGTGTTGTCGAAGGCGACGGCAATGGCTTTCGCGAAATCCTTTGTCGTGGCGCCACCTGTAGCCAAAAAACTCTGGTATAGTCCGTGGCTGAGTCCGAAGACTGTCCCGAAGAATCCTATCAGCGGCAAGACCTGCACAATATCGCCGGACATCCGGTACGCCGCATCGACTTCCGCTTCGTCGTGCTCAGCGATGGCTTTCGCTGAAATGCGCGTACCGCTCTTGAGCGAAGCCTCCAATTCCTCGCGGCACTTCAGCCAGCGCCTGTGGACCAGGGTCTGATGTTTCGGCAGGGCACCTCCACGCTGGATTGCGCGCAGCGCCGCCTTCTCACGGAGCCATTCGGGTATTCTCCGGACCAGATGGACAAATCCCACGAAGAACGCACACAGCAAGACCCATTGCACGAAGCTGCGTCCAAAGAAGAAGGCGTGTGTCCATGTATCCTTGGCAATGGTCAGATTGAGAAGCCACGCGGTCAACCCAACCAGGACAAGGCCCCCGATAAATGTTCCGGGCAGTTTTCGCTCATCGGCGGCGAGAAGCCGTGTGAAGATTGAGCGGTCTACTGGATCGGACGAACCGGGTATTGGCGGCGGATGTTTCATGAATCAATCAAGTTTGGCAAACGCGGTTTTACGAGAGAATCCTGTACGGATCAGTTGTCCAAGTCTTGAATTTCTTTCCACCCGAACGCTGATCTTCACCCAGAAAACGCCATATCCAAGCATAATTTCAGTCAAGCAACATGCGACATCGGCGTCAATCGCATTCGGTATAGTGAATTGGCTCAAATGAAACGGCACCGGGGCAGGCAACCGGGAGGCCAGTCTTTCTGGAGCGTTGCCTCACAGCTGCCGACACCGGAGGGATGGGCTGCGAGATGAGTCAAGAGAGTCGATACGAGTTCCTTTTGGTGGTGCGGTGGCGGTACGCGGGCCGTGGCCGGCAGGGCCGGGGTCGGCTGTTGGACGAGGTCTGCGCGATCTGTGGTGTGAGCCGCAAGCACGCCATCGAGCTGATGGGGGGTCGGATGGGCATGGGGGCGCCGGGCTCGCGGCGGGGCGGTCCACGCAAGAGGTACGGGCCGGAGGAAGCCGGGGCGCTCAAACTGATGGTCTGCCGCCGAGCAGCCCTGCGGCAAGCGGCTGGCGGTGGCGCTCCCGCTGTGGCTGGCCCGTTACGAGGTCCGCCACGGCCGGGCTCGATGCCGGGTTCCGGGGTCGGCTCTTGGCCATGAGCCCGGCGAGCATCGACCGGCTCCTGAGGCCCCGTCGCGCCGCGCTGGGCAAACGGGCCCGGTGCGGGACCCGGCCCGGCACGCTCTTGCGCTCCGGGATCCCAGTGCAGGTGGAGCACCGCGACGTCGGGGCCCCCGGCTGGATCGAGGCGGACTCGGTGGCCCACTGCGGCGATAGCAGCGCCGGGGACCACGTCTGGCGGCTGACCTTCACCGACGTGCTCACCCGGTGGACAGAGAACCTCGCCTATTGCAACAAGGGCGGGCACGCCGTCTGCGAGAGGGTGGCGGCGGTGGAGGCCGATCTGCATTTCCCGATTCTGGGCTTTGACTGCGACAACGGCAGCGAGTTTCTCAACCATCATCTGGTGTCCAACTTCCACCGGCGGGGCGCAAAGCGGCCTTCACCCACTCCCGGCCCTACCGCAAGAACGACAACGCCCGGGTCGAGCAAAAGAACGAGACCCACGTGCGCGGGCTCGTCGGCTACGGGCGGCTGGGCGATCCGCGCCAGGCCGAGATGCTCGACGCCCTCTACCGGCAACTCTGGAACCCGCGGCGGAACTTCTTCTGCCCGGCAATGAGGCTCATCGAGAAGCGCCGCGAGGGCAGCAAGATACTGCACCGCTACGACAGGCCGCAGACCCCCTTCGATCGGCTCAAGGCCAACGGCAAAATCGAGCCGGCCAAGATCCCCGAACTCCAGCACCGGATGGACCGGCTCGATCCCTTCGAATTGAAGGCCCAGATCCAGTCGTGGCTCAAGGCCATCCTGGGATGGAGCCCCAACCGCCAGACCAGGATCGCGGCATGAACCACCCCGGCCCCAGAACGCTTGGCCCCGCCTCGTCGGCCTGCGCTGCGCTCCGGCCTCCTCGCCGGGGCTAGCAGCCCGTTGAAAAACGGTCGATCCGAATGAACCGCTGGGGCATGCGCGG